>Ga0335075_10017929_pt1 | contig 10505 bp, 10 predicted proteins | sample Lox_Sample_24_FD_206723 | JGI IMG/M metagenome (GOLD analysis project Ga0335075, IMG submission 206723) | Soil microbial communities from Loxahatchee National Wildlife Refuge, Florida, United States - Lox_Sample_2.4 | ecosystem: Environmental > Terrestrial > Soil > Wetlands | place: USA... | reverse complement strand
CCCACTCCTGGGCGAATCAGCTGCAGCACTCAAAACGCAGACACGCGGCCAGTGCAGCCACCGGCCTAGCAGGCGACTCGGCGGCGAGTAGACCCCTGTGTTATTGGCGACCCGGCGACGCTCGTCGTCGGGTCGTCTGAGGCTGGCCGGAGACTCTAGGTAGACGTGGCGATCGGCCGGCCGCGGCGGCGGCCAGGGTGGCGGGATCGCGGCCCCAAGTTGGACCGGCAACACGATCGAGTAGGTCAGCGGATCTGGCTGCATCCTCAGCCTGGAGGCTCCGCACCTGCGGCGCCCGGTCCGGAGCCTGCTCGTCGCGGGCGATCGCGCGGATCCTGCGAGCGCGTTCCTCTCGGATCCGTCGGCTCTGCTCGCTGCGCATCTGGTCGCGGCGGACGGTGGCGACAGCGCGGACCAGGAGACCGAGCGCGGCAGCGAGGGCGCGGCGAACGGCAGCTCGGTGGTCGATGGGTGCGCAGTTGGCGAGAGCATAAGCGGCGGAGCGGAGCATGGCGCTGGCGGGCGGGTAAGCGGAGGAGCTACGGCCCCATGGGAGGCGGGAAGCCCGTCTGAAGCCGTCGGCAGCGCGGTGCAGCTCAGGGCTGCCTGTCGCCCAGGCGGCCGAAGTGATCAGGTCGGCGGCGGCCCAGGCGATGGCGCTCTGGTCGCGGCCCCGGGCCTTCCTGATGTCTGCGGCACCCCGCTCGGCGACGGCGGCGGCGTAGGCGTAGACCTGCCGAGCGTCAGCCCCTTCGAATTGCTCCGGGCCGGGCGCTGCCCCGGTCAGGCCGCCGCCCCAGCGGGCACGCATCTGCCTGAGCCCAAGCTGCATGTCCAGCTTCGAGCATGCCAGCCAGATCGGCCCGGACCCGCCCGCCAGGCCGGGCAAGCTCACGGCGTAGCCCGTGGTCTGGCCCGGGCGACCGGGAGCGGAGCGCGATCGGACTAGCACCCCGGCCCGGGCTAGGCCATCGAGGAACTCCCGCTCGGACCTGGCGCCCCGCGCCACGCGGAGCACCTCACGGGTCAGCACCGGACGGGCGGCTAGCTCGCTCATCGCCCGCCCAGAAAGCCCAGGCTGATCAGACCGGGGTGGCCCGCCCGCCCAGCGAGCGCGGAGCCGAGGCAGCGACAGGTCCGGGGCCAGCTTCCCGCCGCCGAACCAGACCGGCCCGTCCTTCTCCCCTGTGGTGTCGGAACGCAGTCCGATCGCGTATCCGATGACCTGTCCTGGCTGGGTCGGGCTCTCCCGGAAGCGGACCACGACGCCCCGGGCGGCCAGATTGCCGAAGAACTCCGCCTCGGTCTGGGTGGCTGCCGCTGCGGCCTCGACCAGGCGGCGCAGCCTGACCCGGGGCGGGCGTGCGCGGGAGGGCGAGGCTGTCGATTGGGCGGCGCGGGCGGGCGGACGATCGGGGTGGCCGACCAGGCGGCGCGCCTTCTCAGTCTCGGCGCGGGTCGGACGGCGGGCCGCAGTGCCGCGTGCTCCAGCCCGGGCGACCGGGGTGAGTCCGTACTGACGCTCGGCCCAAGCCATCGCCTCCTGGATCCGGTACCAGTCTCCGCGTAGACGGACTGGGCGACCGTCCAGCCGGGCCAACACCGCGACGATATGGACGTGGTTTCCACCGTGGTGGACCGCGACCCAGCGGACTCCCTTGTCCTCATCGCCGTGAACGGACAAGCCGACCCGGTGCATGAGCTCGGCGCAGATCGCCCGCCACCAGTCATCGCTGAGCTTCGGGTCAGCGTCGGCGGCCCGCACCACGCAGTGCCAGCCCAACTCGGACGGGACTTTCCCGCGGGCTGACAGGACGGGTACCTCTAGGATCTGCGCGAGCCGACGCGTAGGCCGGTTTCTGGTGCCGATGCCAGGCGGCTCAAGGTGCGCAGAGTCGCCGCACCAGGAGGCGACCAGCCGAGAGCTGACGTGCTCATCATTCCTGCCGGGGCCGAACAGGTACTCAAGCAGCCGCTGCGGCCGTTTGGGTCTGCTCACAAGCCGGCCGATCACCGATGCGCTCGTTGGCGCCGGCTGCCGTCGCGTGCGGACCCAGCGACCGCGAGCGTCGCGTCGTCGAGCGCCTGGACCTTCTCCCAGACCCTAACCGTGACGTACTCGACCACCGGGCGGACCTGTTGGAGGTGATGCATGGTCCTGACCACCTGGTTGAGCGTGACTGCGGCCCGCCGGAGCCGCTCGCTCGCCTCGATCAGCAAGTCGAGTTGTTCTCTACTGGCTTGCGTCGGATGCCGGGCCTGCGGGTTAGCCATCACTAGCGCCGCATTGGCGACCCACGCGGCAAGCACTAGGCCCTCCCGCTCAGCGGCCGCATCGACCAGCGACCACTCGCTGACGGTGAACCGTGCCACCACCTTGAGATCCCTCTTGCCGGAGCCGGGTGCGCGCCTGGACCGGACCGCCGTCTTCTTCGTCATGTCCATGAAGACGGCTCCGACAGCAGTGCCGGCTCAATCGCCCGCGCTCGGGTCATCCGGGTCGGTGCACCCGAAGGTGCCTCGGCGCACTATCTTGCCCCCTCTGTTGCGGATTTCATCAGATGAAACTCTCGCGGCATGGCACTGCCGCGTCTCGTAGCGGCTGGTTTCCGCTGCCGGCCAGCACAATGCCGTCGACGGCCCGCCCAGGGAGATAGACCTGCCCAACGGCACCGCCCGGTTCATGCGCATCATCAGGGCGATCATCGGTACGGACTGCGGCGAACGATTCTGGGTCACCAACCGGTGGGAGGCATGGCTCGACGAGGACGGCATGGCCGCGGGGAAGCCGGTCAACCAGGCCGCCACGCTCCTCGCGCAATCTTCCGGCTAGCATCTAACCCTTCACGGAATCACCGTCATCGTCGGGCTGAGCGAACAAGCAGTCCCGGTAGCCCTTTCCCCGGCCCAGGTCAAAGCCATCTTCAGGCTGACTGAGAGCGCACCATGAACCGTCGGTTCGCGCGAAGGCGACCGGCCCGACACTCTTTGAGCTCGGCGCTAAACAAGGTGCATACCTGTGCTGACCTGCGGCAGCATGTCACACATGAAAACGGCTGGTCCTGGTGCGGGAATCGATCGCCTGAACGACCTGATTACTCCTGACCTGTGGCGTGAGGTCGACGGGTTGAACCGGGCGGCCGTGGTCGGCTGGGGAACGACGTTCCACGTCATCCACCAGGTCAAGGCTATTCGCACCCTGCACGAAGCAGGCCAGTGCCACGCGACGGTTCCCCTGCTGCGCTCGGTCATGGAGTACGCGCTCGGCACGATGTGGCTCGCCGACGCGGGCGAGAACGCCGTCGACGTGCTCAACCGCAGGCTGCAGTACTCCAAGAGCAAGCTCCGCGACGACCTCGAACTCGAAAGCATCAGCATGTCGGACTTCCCCGCCGAGGCGATCCGCACCTTCATGGACACCCTGGCCGCGCAGCTTCCCCCGCACCGCGACGAGCGGCTCGCCGCGTTCAAGCACCTGCTGCAAGAGTACGGGTTCGAAAAGCTGATCCCGGTCTACGACGTCATCTCGGGCCACTCGCACCTGTCGCTGGAGGGCGCGCAGGAGTTCTTCCAAAACGGCGACGACGCGATTCGCCTCACGCAGCATCCCCGGCACAACGAGCTGATGCCGTGCGAGGTCGTCTGCCTGGGCATGCAGTTCGACACCATGCTCGCCTACAACGAACTACTCCGCACCCGGCCATGGACCACCCGGCTCTCGGAGATCGCCGAGGACCACGGCCTGCCCGGCAAGCTGACGGCCCGCAGGACTGCCCGCTAAAGTCTCGGAACGCCATCGGATACGTGGAAACGCGACCACTCATCCACTGGGACGCCACCGTCGATGACGGCCCTGCGGGCCGCCGGGCCGTCATCGACGGCTTCACCCTCACCGTCTCCGAGGATGGGATCGCCTTCCTCGCTGTCCCAGCCGGAAGGCGCGTCATGGTGACGACCACCGCATAACCCCTGGTCGCGCCCCCTGCGGGATTCAATACAGCAGGACGCGCAAACACTCGCACAGAACCGGCAGGGTGCCTGGGAGGCTCCCAGCCGGTTCTGTGTTTCCGCAGGAAAATAGGCCGCTCGCACCGGGTTGCACCGCCAGTCATCCTTTGGACAGGCGGAACTGGACTGGCCTAACCCCCCATGAGTGGGCGCCGTCGTGGCCTGGCGTGAAGGTGCAGTGGTTACGGGCGAGGGTCGGGCTGAGTTCGCCGCAAAGCTCGCTGAGCTCGCCGGGCCCGGTGGTCCGCCAGCGGACGCCGTATGCGTCCCGGAAGTCCAATGACACGTCGTCTTCTCCATGCCCGCGTCCTCGGTCCAGATCACTTCATACGGCTTCGTCTCTTCAGGCAGGAACTGGGGCGCTACGGCCGGAACCCCGAACTCGCCGACGGCCGTCCGCCACTGCACCCAGGTGTCGTAGACGGGCAGCGGGCTTGTGTTGCGGGCAGTCGCCATCAGGATCACTTGGTCGTCTCGCTTTTGGCTGCCCTCGATCAAGATGAAGACCTGGGCCGCCTGGGCACGCCGCCGAGCGGCGTGGTCCCGGTCGAACTGGCGCTGCTGGAGTTCAAGTTGGCCCGCCTGGATCTTGAGAAGGTCAGCCTGCTGCCTGCTGAGTTCCTCGCCGTCCTTGACCTGCTGTTCGATAGCCCGCACTTCCTGCGACTGCTTCAGGAAGGCCTTACGCGCGTACCAGGCGGTGACGATGGCGAAGATGGCCAGGATGACGGTCGCGATCGCGCCCACCAGGTCCGCGCCGAAGAAGGTCATGGGGGGCAGGTTACGCGTTGGCGGTCGCGTGATTGCCGAAGTCCCCGGCGAGCAAGAGAGATTGGTGCTACACAGAGTGATAGAGGCCGGGGAATCCGCAACACTGGAATCAGCGAGTCTGCCAGTAGGCGCAAAGTGGCGAAATTGGCTTTCGGATAGTCAGACGTTCGCGTAGTCGTCTGGATTGTATGTCGCCGGGTTCGGAACGGGTTTCTGCCAGTGTGGAACCGGCCCCAAGACTGCCAGGGCTTCATCCAGCGCTTCCAGTGGCTTCACCGGATGCTCGACAAGCCATTGGAGCACCGGTTCGAGGGTCCACATGAAGATCCAGTACTCGGCCTGGCTGGCCTCCTCGGAGGTGACTGGATCGTCGTCCCCGTGAGCGACTGCTGATCGCAACTCATACCAGCGTGAGTAGCTTGCTCGCTCGCCGCAGTCCCAGGGCGGACCCATCTCAGCAAGCTGACGCAGCCAGTCCAATTGCCCCCGATCCGCCTTGACTGCCGGGTTCAGCGTGAGGAACTGGCAAGGCGGGCGGTCCCGGCCACACAAGGAGTCGATAGCCCTGCCGCAGGTGAAGTAGGTGGCGCGGCGCAGGAAGCGAAGGGTCTGGGTTCCAGATCCGCGCTCCAAGAGCATGCTTTCGAGCGCGATGACTAGACCCAGCATCTTGAACGCGGGACGGTGTTCCAGGATCGCTTGTGAGAGAAGCTGTACGCCCAGGAGAGCGCGGCGCGGCCCTTCATCGGGCGGATGATCCGTGCCCACCAGCGATGCGAGGGTGGCGAACGTCGGCGAGTTGAGCCAGGCGGCGTGCCGAGAATCGTCGAATGTAACGCCAGCCGCTTCTCCGCGGTTGCGGATACCAGGACCAGCCTCAGCTCCGGCTGTCACGTACCGGATTTGCGATCGGTACATCTGGCCCGGCAAGCCGAACATCGTCGTCCGGAACTGCGCCCCCTTCTTGAGGAAGACACGCAGGAGGTCGGTCGCCAGTGTCAGGAGGTCAAGGGCTGCGTCGATGTCAGTCGCCTCGACCCGCGCGACCGTGCCTTGCTCCAGTTCCTCGACGAATTTGGTGGTGACATCACCGATCACTTCGTGGCCGAGCATGGCCTGCGCGTTGTCGCCCAGCAAGGATCTCAGCTGCGCCCCTGGGTACAGTTGCACGCTGCCTATCTCCCATAGGCAGGTGATGGTCAGCCCCTCGACCGGCAACAAGAATGTGGTCACCGGCACAGTCTGCCCGAAAGCAGTTCAGCTCAGGCAACACCGCGCCGAGCCAGACGCTACGGATAGTGACCGCCGCGGCCTGCGTGCCCGCGAATACGCATCACTCGAATCCGCAAGCCTGCCAGTAGACCCTAATGTCGGCACTCGGTGATAGCGTCCGGCCGTAAGCCAGCTACGAACTCTTACCCTCGACTGGCACGGGAGGCGGCTGAGCCATGCGCGACACGATCCGCTACGTGCCCGACGGCATCGAGCTTCACTTGGACGAAGACGACCTCGGCCACCCCGACGGCCTCGACATCCTGCAGCACCATTACCGGCAGAGCATCCGTCGCGGGCTTGGCTTCAACGGGACCAATCCGGCGTTCGTGTGCCTAGCCCACGAGGGCGGCTCCAATCCTGGCCTGTTTGTGAAGAGGATCGGCGGCCAGTGGTGGGCGGTCCACTACGAAAAGGGTGCCTGCAAGTCCCATCGACTTCCGGCGCCGATGAGCGACGAGCACAAGCGGCAGACCGAATACTGGGCCCGGGCCGCCGAGGACGCCGGCTGGCGTGTGGAACTCGAGCATGCGCTTACCACCGGCACCCGCCCGGACGCACTGATCCACGGGCCGGTGATGACGGGCATCGAGGTGCAGCGATCGGCGATGACCACGTCGAACGCCGTCACCAGGACGAAGAAGGCCGCAGCCGCGGGCGTCACCGACGTCTGGTACACCGACCACACCATCCCGCCGAAGTGGGCATGGCGCGTGCCGTCGGTGCTACCGCGTGAACTCGGAATCGACGTCGGCCGAGCCGACTCCACCCCGTGGGACAAACTGCCGCCTCGGCGCGCAGTCGCCGCCGCCGGGCTTCGCGTCCTCGAGACCCGCAAATGCACGCCAGAGAACTTCGGGCGCTGTCCATACACCCCCCGGAACTGGTGCGGCAAGCACCATCCGCGATCGGCTCCATGGGCGGGCCTCGCGGTCGACGATGTAGCCACTTGGCTTCCAGCTGGCGAATTGGTCCCCCTCCGCTTCTGGGGGATCAGGATGCTAGCGGGAAGCCGCGACCGGGATGCGGTCTTCCTCGTCTCGCCGGCCGACTTCGATCTCTACGAGGAGGTGACCGGCTGGTCGGGAAGCGTCTCCTTCGATCCGGACGGCGAGGACCGCCCGCCGTGGGAGCCGAGCGACCCGGTCAACTGCCAGAACGACCAGCTCGCGAGCCAGGTGGCAAGCCGAGGAATCTGGGGCATCGACCCGCAGACGCCAATGTGGTGCGACTCCTGCGGGTCGCCCCACCCCGTAATCGAGCACCGTGTCTGCCGGGCGGCCGCCAACTAATGCAATCCAGTACCAATCACTACCTGTACCGAATCCCAAGGTGCTTGTCCAACACGGTCTTACCGTTTGCTAGATCGACATACGCCTGCATGCTCAGAGGGATCGCGTCCATCGACGCGGGGACGGGTATCTGCCAATGGCCGATTGACCCCGGCTCGAGCCGGAACGGGAGCGGGTCCGAACCCTGCATCGGCTGAGGAGCGATGATCGCGTTGCTGGCCGGGCGTCGCAGGCCGCAACTAACCACCGAGATGGGGCCCCTTCCTTCGTTCCAGGCGGTGACATCTACCACCCCAGTCTTCCCTACAAGTGCAGTGCGGCAGGTTCCAGCAACCCTCACGATGGGGCCACTACGCCTCCATGTAACGACTTGCCACGCCAATGCCCCGAGGCCAGTAGCAGTGCCTACAATGCCGAGAACCAAGCTCGCGATAGTCATGCCGCCATCTTTAAGCATTCTTGCACCCTAGGCAACCACACGTACCGGAAGGCCCGCCTGCCCAGGCGGAGAGCCGGATAAAACCAGACCCAAAGGCCCGACTAATGCATGCGTCGAAGAAGCCTAGATGCAACTGTCCGATAAGAAAAAGATATGAACGAGTCGGCGCGTCCTAATGAAATTCCGGATACATCGTGCTACTGTCGTTTGGTGACGAAGAAAAGGTGGTGCTGACATGGCAAGCGGTACTGCGATCGAGTGGACAGAGGTCACCTGGAATCCGACGACAGGATGCGATCGAATCTCGGACGGATGCGATAACTGCTATGCGATGACGCTGGCTAAGCGACTCAAGGCAATGGGCCAGCCGAAATATCAGAACGACGGCGATCCTCGCACATCAGGCCCCGGATTCGGCGTTACACTACACCCTTCCGCGCTTTCCCTCCCCTTCACGTGGCGTGGGAACAAGACGGTATTCGTGAATTCCATGAGCGACTTGTTCCATGCTCGCGTACCGGTACCCTTTGTCCGCGACGTGTTCCAGGTGATGAGAAGCACGCCCCAGCACACTTACCAGGTACTGACCAAGCGTTCGACGCGACTCCGGCGAATCGCTGAAAGGCTGGACTGGCCGCCGAACCTGTGGATCGGCGTATCTGTCGAAAACAGTGCCGCGATGTTCCGGATAGACGACCTACGCCAGGTCCCGGCCGCGGTCAGGTTCTTGTCGTGCGAACCGCTCATAGGATCGCTCAGTGGTCTCGACCTAGGTGGAATCGGATGGGTGATCGCCGGCGGCGAGTCTGGACCAGACCATAGGCCACTTGACCCGATCTGGGTAACCGAGATCCGCGACGCATGCGTGGCCGCCGATGTGCCCTTCTTCTTCAAGCAGTGGGGAGGCCGCACGCCAAAGGCCGGCGGTCGCGAACTCGAAGGCCGCGTCTGGGACGAGATGCCGCACCGGGTTGGGGTCAGCGCAGCGTGATGATGCTGGTTCCGGTGATTCTCCCGCTAGGCGCCACCGTCACCTGCCCGCTGTCGCGGAGTTCCTTAATCACCGGGGAGGCGTCTTTGGTGCGCCAACGAGCCGTCTCAGTCAGGAGCCAGGTGCGGACGTGGTCCAAGCTAACGGGCCCGTCCGCAAGGCATTGTCGGACGAGTTCCTCTAGTTCTGAGTACTCCGGGCCGCTCCACAAGGTCAGCTGGCCTGGCGGCGTGGCGTTGCGGGTACGTGGGTCGGCGAATTTCATGCCGTCGGCTCCGTCCACGTTCCACATCGCGTCCTTCATGACCCGGACGCCTTCCGTGTGGTTCGTCCCGAACACCAGGTGCAGCGGGAATCCACTGCCGGGGACGATCTGGAATTGCAGCTGATAGCGGAAGCCCGCTCTGCGCAGCGCATCTTTGTAGGTTGACAGCCACTTGCGCCACCGCTCATCTGGTCTTACCTCAGCGTCAGCCGGGGTCCAGTAGTCACGGCCGCCGAAGACATGGTCGAGCTGGTCGGGTTCCAACTTTTCCCGTCGGTTGAACCAGTTCGGCCCGAACGTAACGATGACTTCGCTGGACGGGTTCGCAGCGATCCGCTTTATAAGACTGAACGGGACGTTCACGTTCCCCCAGCTGTCAAAGATCGCAAGTATAGGGCTGCCCCACGCAGCGGAGTCGGTGAGAAACCGCTCTGCATCCCTCCCAGCCTCTCCCTTCTTGGTCTGTGGCCAGACGGGGAGGACACCGAGAGGTCCAAACTGCTGCTCGAGTTCATTCTCAAGGAAGCTAAACCTGTCGATCCTCTTTTCCATGAAGAGGAGCCTTACTCGTTCTCTACTCAGATTCATCCTGTCGGCTGCAGAGTGCGACAGGAGCCCCCGAATAGCGAATACTGGCGAACCGGGCTCTCCGTCCTCGTAGCGGCCGGGACCGGCAAACGCATCCAGGTAAGTAACACGCTTCCGAGGTTCGCCTCTGCCTGGCTGAAGGAGAATCGGCCACCACGCATCCAGATAGCGCTGGTACAGCCTGTGTTTGGCTGCGGTTGCCGGCTCCAACTTCCAGAGGGTATCTGGCCGCAGAAGGATGTCAGTCAAAGGACTCTGCGCCTCTCCTGAGATGCCATCGCCGCGAGAGCGCAGCGTGCTCATCCATTCTTGCTGAAATCTAGCAGCATGGCCAGTCTGCTGTATCCGCTGCTGATCTTGTTCTCCATATTTGAGTATGGTGCGCAGTTCGATTAGTGCGACAAGGAAGACATGGATAAATCACTCATAAGAGGGAAATCTTATGCGGCGGAGAGGGCTCAGGCGGGATCGTTCCGCGGTGGCTCGGGCCCGCATCTCGGGCAGCGCCGGGGCGAGTCGCCGGGATAGCCGCGCTCGTCAAGCAGGAACCGGGTGTTCGGATCGCAGTGGCCGCACCACGGCCTGCGCCTCGGGGTGGGACGATTTCGCGGAGCGGGTAGCTCGGTGGGTGAGAGCCTGGCGGCGAGTACCGCGTACGGACTGCGGGCTCCGGAGGGGTTCTGACCAACGAACGCGGCGAGTTCACTGGCGTCCCAGCCTTCGGCCACCGCGCTCATAGCCGCTGATGCGATTCGGGCCCGCTGGCTAGCGCTCAACAGCCAGCCCGGCCCAAGCGCTGAAAAGAACTTGCTGTCCGCCCCTCCGCCCTGGCCGTCGGCAACGGGAGGAGGGTCGCATGCGCGCGCGAGGGCGGCGGAC
>Ga0335075_10017928_pt1 | contig 10505 bp, 6 predicted proteins | sample Lox_Sample_24_FD_206723 | JGI IMG/M metagenome (GOLD analysis project Ga0335075, IMG submission 206723) | Soil microbial communities from Loxahatchee National Wildlife Refuge, Florida, United States - Lox_Sample_2.4 | ecosystem: Environmental > Terrestrial > Soil > Wetlands | place: USA: Florida... | reverse complement strand
CCGAGTTCAGCCCAAAAGAGTGCCAAAATTTTCTGACAAACGCCGGATACGCCGCAGCTTCACCGCCCCACATAACCGCTTCAATCTGATCCGAAAATGCTCTAATGGTCGGTTTCCGTACCGGCTGGAGGAGGTTCCCGTCGCAGCGGTCGAGGCGATTGCCAGCCAGATTGAGGTGCCGGCCGAAGCCTGGCGTGGCTATGACTGGCGCAGCCGGGCCGCCGCGTATCACCGGGCCCAAATCCGCGACGCCCTCGGCTTTCGTGAGCCCACGCTGGACGATACCGACGCTCTCGCGAGCTGGCTGGAAGGTCAGGTGTCCGCGCTGGAACACCGGCCAGATCGATTGCTGATGGCGGCGCGCGAACGGTGCAGGTCGCTTCGCATCGAGCCACCATCCCCTGACCGCCTCGATCGATTGGTACGCTCCGTTGTCCACCGGTATGAAGAGGCGTGGTGTGATGGCCTGGTGGCGCGTCTGCCGTCTGCGGCGGCAGCGGGACTCGATGCCCTGCTCAAAGCGCCCCATTCCGACGCGGCAGGCGGCAAGGATAGTCGTGCTCCACTGCTTGCACTGCGTGCTGGCGCCGGCCAGGCCAGCCTGCAAAGCGTAGACGAGGAAGCCGACAAGCTCGCCTGTATCCGCGCACTTGCACTGCCAGCAGACCTGTTCGCGGACCTTCCTTCCAAGGTTCTGCTGGCCTATCGGCGGCGTGTTGCGGCCGAGGAATTGCACGAACTGCGTCGCCATCCAACGGCGGTCCGGCTGACGCTGCTCGCAGCATTCTGCCATGTGCGCGGACGCGAGATCACCGATACCCTGGTCGATCTGCTGATCGCCACCGTCCATCGCATCGGCGCTACGGCCGAGAAGCGGGTCGAGAGCGAGCTGATTGCCGACCTCAAGCGGGTTGCCGGCAAGCCGGCGTTGCTGTTCAAGCTTGCCGCGGTCAGCCTCGCCAAGCCGGACGATCCAGTTCGAGCGGTTATCTTTCCCGTCGTTGATGAGCAGACCCTGCGCGACTTGGTCGCCGAAGGTGAAGCAACGGGGCCAATGTACCGTCGCCACCTCCAGGCAGTGATCCGCGGTTCCTACCGTTTCCATTACCGCCGTATGCTGCCTGTCGTGCTCGACGCGCTGACATTCCGCTCCAACAACCAGGATCACCGGCCGGTGCTTGATGCGCTCGCCTTGGTGCGTCGCCACCTCGACAGCAAACTGCGCTGTTATCCGCTTGAGGAATCCGTGCCGCTCGATGGTGTCGTACCGATCGCTTGGCGTGACGCCGTGATCGAGCGCGACGCCCAGGGCCGGACCCGGATCAACCGGATCACCTATGAGATTTGCGCGTTGCAGGCACTGCGCGAGCAACTGCGTTGCAAGGAAATTTGGGTCGAAGGCGCCGATCGCTTCCGCAACCCCGACGAGGACCTGCCCGCGGACTTCGAGAGCCGACGAGACGAACACTATGCCGCCCTCGGACTTCCCCGGGACGCAGACGTCTTCATTGCACGTGTGCAAGCAGAGATGACCGAGGCGTTCGCCACCTTCGAATCCGGCCTGGCCGCCAACCCCTATGTTCGCATCCTCAAGCGCGGCGGCGGGCGGATTGCACTGACACCGTTGGAAAAGCAGGAAGACCCAGCTGGCCTCGCTGCGCTCAAGACCGAAATTGGCCGGCGCTGGCCAATGACCAGCCTGCTCGACATGCTGAAAGAGGCTGATCTGCGCATCGGCTTCACCAATGCTTTCCGCACCGTCACCGATCACGAAAACCTCTCGCGTGCGGCATTGCAGGAACGGCTGTTGCTGTGCCTGAACGGGATCGGCACCAACACCGGTCTCAAGCGAATGGCGGCAGGTCAGGAGGATGTCACCTACAGGGACCTGCTCTATGTGCGGCGGCGCTTCATCACTCGCGAGAGCATGCGCGAGGCCATCGCCCAGGTCGTCAACGCTACGCTGCGTGCCCGCCATCCCGGTATATGGGGCGAGGGCACGACGGCATGCGCCGCCGATTCAAAGCAGTTTGGCGCCTGGGATCAGAACCTTATGACAGAGTGGCATGTCCGCTACGGGGGTCGTGGTGTCATGATCTACTGGCATGTCGAGCGCCACAGCGCCTGCATCTATTCGCAGCTCAAGACCCCATCCTCCTCCGAAGTCGCCGCCATGATCGAGGGTGTGTTACGGCATTGCACCGAGATGGAGGTTCAAAAGGCGTACGTCGACAGCCATGGCCAAAGCGATGTTGCCTTCGCCTTCTGTCACCTCCTCGGCTTCCACCTCTTGCCGCGTCTCAAGCGTATCCATGCCCAGCGGCCGTATCGCCCGGTTGCCGGCGAACCTGATGCGTATCCGGCATTACGACCAGTGCTGTCGCGGCCGATCGACTGGGATCTGATCCGCCGCCAGTACAACGAGATGGTAAAGTTCGCGACCGCACTTCGCCTCGGCACCGCTGCCGCGGCGGACATCTTGCGCCGCTTTACCCGCGCCAATTTGCAGCACCCTACGTACAGAGCATTGGTCGAGCTTGGTAAGGCGTTGCGCACCACATTCCTGTGCCGCTACCTGCACCGGTTGGAACTGAGGCGCGAGATCCATGAGGGCTTGAACGTGATCGAATCCTGGAATGGTGCCAACGATTTCATCCTCTACGGCCGGGGCGGCGAGATCGCCACCAACCGGCTGGACGACCAGGAGGCGACCATGCTGGCCTTGCACCTGCTGCAAAACTGCATGGTTTTCGTCAACACCCTGATGCTACAGCGCGTGCTCGGCGAGCCGATCTGGCTGGAGCGCATGGGCGCCAATGAGCGGCGGGGGATGACGCCGCTGTTCTGGGGACATGTGAACCCCTACGGCACTTTCCAGCTCGATATGACCGCTCGCCTGCCCCTCGATCCGCCGATATTGGCGGGCGTCGCAGGTCAGCTACCGCTGCACGGCGTCTGATGATCCAGAAGGCGCTTGTCCCCTTTGATCATGCCTCAGTTTGAACTCCCGATGCCGACCTTCAGCGACCAGAGATGCACGGCTAGACTCTGGCGATGAATAATGCATTGAAGGTCCAAGCCATCATCTCGAGCGATCCGATTAGATGGCGCCTCCTTGATATAGTGCGGTCCATGCGACTGCCCGATTGCTGGATCGGGGCAGGCTTTGTCAGGAACACTGTCTGGGACAACCTGCACGGGCGAACGGCGTCTCCTCTATCCGGTGACGTCGATGTCCTCTGGTTTGATCGTACGCGGACCGATCCATCGAAGGACCGGCAAATCGAAGCCGCGCTGCGGACGATGGACCCGTCCGTCGAGTGGTCCGTGAAGAACCAAGCCAGGATGCACGTGCGCAACGGTGACGCTCCGTATGCCTCGGCGACGGACGCGATGCGCTACTGGCCGGAGACGGCCACGGCGGTCGCGGTCAGGAGGAACGACCGGGATCATTGCGAGATTGCGGCGCCGTTAGGCTTGGATGATCTCTTCGGTCTGATCGTCAGGCCCACCCACGCTTCGCCGACGACAAGCGCCAGCTCTACAACAATCGTATTCGGGCGAAGGGATGGCTGGAAACTTGGCCGCTCTTGCGCCCCGCCTAGGTCCGCACCCAATACCGGAGTTCAAACCGAAACACTGCCGCTACTTTGCATCTGGTGACACGAATGTTGGGTCTGGGCCAAGCAAGTGGCCAATTGAAGGCCGGGTGCGCGCCCACAGAGGCCGGCAGCACGACATCCCCAGGATTCTCAAGCGTGAAGCTGATGTGCAGCGCAGCGCCCGCGAGCTCGTAGCTGAGGATGAGGCGGAAGGTAAAAGGATAGATCGCGGCTCTCCGTGCCGTCCCTGAGTTCCAGACTACACGACGTTTTCTGGCGACTTAACCAGGTGAAGCGGCAATCTCGGGCGAAGCCATGCTGCGTCAGATGATAGTCCTTGCCGCCATGGCGTAGTCGATCATCCTTGAGCCGCCCGACGATGGGGAAGAGGTTGGGCGCGTGCCGTGGCCAGGCCGGCCCCGCTTGCCACAGATATTCGCAGCCCTTCGCATCGCGCAGCGAGCAAAGCTCCGCGCCGATCTCCAGAACGCCAGCCGTGAGCGCGCTGGAGCCAATCTCATAACTTTCCATCGTCATTTCCTTGCCGTCAGTCGGCGCAATCCGATTCAAGTGTCAGTCATACAGCCACGCAGCACCCGTGCACCATGGAAATTCTCGCTTCGACGGCAGCACCGCTTCTTATTCCAAGCGGGTCTGCTTCACTTTCGGTGCAAGATGATCTCGGTGGCATCGTGGTCGGGGGAAAGGAGGCCCCGCCACGATGGGAGCTCTGGCAACTTGGTCACCTGCGCCATACCTGAAGGTAACCGCCGTCGAGCGAGAAGACTCGCGCTGGCTCGTAACGGTGTGTAGCCGGGAGCGCGCTTGCTGTCCGCTTTGTGGCGTGCATTCGGATTCCCGCCATAGCGTCTACCGACGGACGCTTGGCGATCTTTCCGCTCAGGGGACACCCGTTACGATCAGGGTGCGAGTGGGTCGCTGGCGCTGCCGGAACGAGCGGTGCGATCGCCAGATTTTCGCCGAGCGCCTTCCGAGAGTTGCGGGCCCGTTCGCGCGTCAGACTGACCGCTTGGCGGAGATCGTCAGGCTGTTCGGTCATAGCGCCGGCGGGCGCCCCTCCGAGCGGTTGATGGTCTGCCTGGGCATGCGGGTGAGCGACAGCACGATCCTGCGGCGGGTCAAGCAACACGCCGGGACCAGGCCCAATCGAGCCGTGATCCGCGTCGCTGGTATCGATGAGTGGGCCTGGCGGAAGGGCACGAAATTCGGCACGATTGTCGTGGACTTGGAGCGCCGCCGCGTGGTGGATCTGCTGGCAGATCGCACGGCAGACAGGATGGCAGATTGGTTCAAGCAACATCCTGAAGTCGAGATCATCAACCGCGATCGCGATGGCCTCTACGCGGACGCGGCCCGTCAGGGCGCACCACAGGCGCGCCAGGTCGCTGATCGGTTTCACCTGCTGAAGAACTTGAGGGAGACGATCGCGCGGCAGCTCGGCGGGTTCGAGGCGCCCATCCGGGAATCTGCTACCGAGGTTGAGGATGACCAGGACACGCCGGAGCAGCCGCCTATCGACAGATCAGATCGATGCTCTGAGACCGCGGAGCGGGAACGGCTGAGGCGCCGTCGCCGCGCTGCCCGCGAAGCCATGTTCGACGAGATCAGAGCTCTCTTTGACACTGGCAGCACCGTAGGGGAGATTGCACAGAAGCTCGGCCTTGGTCGCCGACGCGTCTACCGCTGGGTGCGGCGCATTGACATGCCGGAACGCAATGCAATGGCACCCAAGCCATCTACGCCGGCCTATTTCGGGGCTTTCCTGGCACGAAGCTGGGCCGAAGGGACGACCAAGGTCCGCCACCTGTTCTCTGACATACGCCATCGTGGCTACACAGGTTCCTACAGCCATCTGGCGCGCTTCCTCGCTCCCTGGCGCAGCAGCGGCTCATTGGAGGATGGGTTATCTGCCGACCAGGAGGCGCCAGCTCCGCTCCCTCTGCATGTGATGGACCCGATGACTGGCCGCCGGATCTCGCCTCTTGTGGCAGCGGCACTTTGCATAAAGCCGCGTCGCCAGATGACCGCACGGCAGATTGTCAACGTCGATGCACTCAAAACCGCCTCAGCTGAATTTGCGACGATGCGCCGTCTGGCGATGCGGTTTCGCGGTCTGCTCCGTGGTAGCTGTGTGGAGAAATTAGACGGCTGGCTAAAAGATGCACACCGGTCCGGCATTTATGGTATGCAGCGTTTTGCCAGAGCATTACGGCATGACATCGGGGCGGTACGAAATGCCGTGCTGGAACCATGGAGCAATGGGCAGACCGAAGGTCAGATCAACAGGCTCAAGACGCTGAAGAGAGCCATGTACGGCCGTGCCGGAGTTGACCTGCTCCGCGCCAGATTGATGCCGTTACACACCTAAAGCCCGCACCGAAAGTGAAGCAGACCCTGCGAATCGCCGTGAGGACATTCGGCGGTGCCACGATGACCAGCTCATCGAATTCGATTCGCGCTGCCGCCGCATTGAGTTCGTCGCCGATGAAGTGCGCAAACTTGGCTTTCTCCATTCTGTGAGGGTCATGTCTCGGCGCCTCTGCGTGGGATGCCGACTGTGAAACGACCCGCCAGGATGATCGGAGCCCAGCTCTGCCGACCGCTTGTGGGCCGAAATCGAGTCAAATGCTGCCTCCGTGTGGAGTGCATCGTCCGGGCCCGATCGAACAAAGCGGGCGTGCTCACCGTCGGCTACAACGATCAGCAGGTTGCGGCGTTTCGGCACGGACGCCTCCCTTCCAGACAGTTGGTAAACTGTGCTGCTCAGTCGAAGACCTCATTGACGTGGGTCAATCCGGCGGCGCGATTTGCATTCTAGAAGACCCCTGCAACGCTGAAGAGTCGCCGAGATGGTTCTGCCGCTGCATCGGCGACGCGCCGTTCTCGGCCTTGTCCTGCTCGGGCTCGCGGGGGGAGGCCTTGCCCGCTTCGCCGGTCTGCCCGCCCTGACGCACGGCGCGTGGGACGGGCCGTCTGCGCTTGTTGCCGCCATCGTGGCGATGGACCTGGTGGCCGGCTTGCGTCGCAGAACGCTCGGCGTCGATGTGATCGCGCTGTTCGCCATTCTCGTGGCACTGATCCTCGGCCATCATCTCGCTGCGATCATCATTGCGGCAATGGTCGCAGGCGGGACGGCGCTCGAGGAGTTCGCCGAGGCGCGCGCCAGACGAGAGCTCGCCGCGCTCGTCTCCCGCACCCCACGCATTGCGCACCGCCTGGATGGCAGCATGATCGCCGACGTCGAGGTCGAAGCGGCGCGTCCTGGCGACCTTCTACTCGTGAAGCCTGGGGAAATTGTCCCGGTAGACGGCGTTGTCTGCGGCGAGCCCGCGACACTCGATGAATCGGCGCTCACCGGCGAGCCGATCGCGGTCGAGCGGATCGACCGCGCCCCCGTCCGCAGCGGCACGCTCAATGCCGGCCGGGCGTTTCGGCTGCGCGCGACCGCCAGCGCCGAGCACAGCACCTACGCCGCGATCGTGCGGCTCGTGGAGGCGGCGGAACGGGATCGGCCGCGGATGGTGCGCCTCGCTGACCGCTTTGCGCTCGGCTTCCTTGGCTTCACGCTGTCGCTCTGCGGCCTCGCCTGGGGACTGACCGGCAATCCCGTGCGGGCACTGGCGGTTCTGGTGGTCGCTACCCCCTGCCCTCTTATCCTGGCGGCGCCGGTCGCGCTGGTCTGTGGCGTCTCCCGCGCCGCCCGCCGCGGCGTGATCATAAAGGGCGCCAGCGCGCTCGAACGCTTGGCGCGCACCCGTATCGCACTATTCGACAAGACCGGGACCCTGACCACGGGAACCCCTCGCGTCACCCACGTCGAGGCCGTGGACGGCTTCGAGCCGGATGATGTGCTGCAATGCGCCGCATCGCTCGAGCAGGCGTCACAGCATGGAGTGGCCGGGGCAATCATCGCAGCCGCGCGAGCGCTCAATGCGCCGCTGACGGCACCGTTCGAAGTCGAGGAAGTTCCGGGTGGCGGCCTTTCTGGCAAAGTGGGGGCGCGGCGCGTGCTGGTGGGAAGCGCCGGCCTCTTGGCGGCGGCCGGGCTCACGCCTCCTTCCGGTGGGGCGATTGCACGCATGGCACAGGCGGCTGCCGCCGCTGCCTGGGTTGTGTTCGATGGTCGCCTCGCCGGTACCGTGCTGCTGACCGATCCCATTCGGCCGGAGGCATCGCGCGCACTTCGCGCCCTCCGCTCCGCCGGGCTGCAACGGCTTGTCATGGTGAGCGGGGATCGCCCGACCGCGGTCGAAGAGATCGGAACGTTGCTGGGGCTCGACGCAGTACACGCCGACCTGTCGCCAGCCGAGAAAATCGCGGTTGTGCAGTCCGAGCGGGTGCACGGCCCGACGCTAATGATCGGCGACGGAACCAATGACGCGCCGGCACTGGCGGCCGCCGATATCGGCATCGCGATGGGCGCTCGCGGCGCCGCAGCCGCTGCCGAGGCGGCAGACGCGGTGCTCATGGTCGATCGATTGGACCGTATCCCCGAGCTCGTAACGATCGCCCGCCGTGCCCGAGCGATCGCATTGCAGTCTATCGCAGCGGGCATGGGCCTATCCGTTCTCGCCATGGGGGTCGCCGCGCTGGGGTACCTGCCACCGGTCGCCGGTGCGCTGCTGCAGGAAGCGATCGACGTTGCCGTAATCCTGAACGCACTCCGGGCTCTCTCCGGCAGTGAGCTGCCGCGCCCACTCGCCGACCGAACCGCTGTGCATCGCCTGGTCCGCGAGCACGAGCGGCTTCGGGCGCTGCTTGAGCGCATGCGCCGCGCCGCCGAGCACATGAACCGACAAAGCGAAACGCCGCTTGACGATTTGCGAGCCATCAACGCCGAGTTGGCCACTCTCTTGTTGCCGCATCAGCAGGCCGAGGAGCGCACCCTTTACCCCGCGCTCGCCGAGCGGCTCGGTGGGCGGGACCCGCTTGGCGCGATGAGCCGGATGCACGAGGAGATTGCTCGCGAGGCCAGGTATTTCAGCACTCTCGTGGACGGCATGTCTCCCACAACTGCCTCACTCAGCGAGGCTCAGGAGGTCCGCCGGCTGCTCCAGGTCCTCGATGCGCTGCTTGCTCTGCATCTTGCCGCCGAGGAAGAGCTGATCTCCAATGTGGAGGATTTACCGTCTCGTCCGTGACAGCGCTGCGGTCGCCCCCCAGCGAGTGGTTTCCAGCCCCCTGCTTGCCAATCCGCCGTCACTCTTCCGCACGACGCTTGATGCCTCTAAGCATCCGAGCTTGCATGATGTAATGCCCCAAGCCGGCGGCAGCCAGCATCAGCGGCCGTGGCGCGCGCGCCAACGTCTCGTAGATGCGCTCGATGAAAATAAGGCGGCCCGGCGGGCGGGAGCGGTCCCGAATCGAACCAGGCCAGCGGTGCGAAATTCGCCCGCGCACAATGAGTCTGGTGCGTCCACGTTCCAGCGGCTCCAGAAGGAATTCCCAACTGACTTGGTTGGCGCCGCCCGCCTCGGGCACGATCAGGACCAGATCGTGCGGCGGTTCGACGATTGCCACGCGGAACGCGTCGGTCATGCCCGGCGTTGCCGGCATGACGTCGCCCGGCGCTATTTGTTGGTGCTCCAGCAGAATCGCGTTGGCACTTTGATGACCGCCGTTGTCGATCCAATCGTAACTGTACCAACCGGCGCGGCCGGCGCCCATCTGCACCAGCCAAGGCCACACGCGCTCGGGTGGCGCGGCGATCGTTACGGCGTGAGTCACGACGCCCATCGAAGCGGGTATGAGGGAATCGGCGGGCATGGCCCTGTGCCTCTCTTCGCGGGACGCCAGACAGGTGGCAAAGACCATCGCGAACCTGGTACCTTTTGGGCTCTGGATCGAACACTCAATCAACTTCCAGGGCTCGCTCGCGATGACCTTAAGACAGATCAATTGCGCTCACTTTCGAGCATTATAATGTAGTTCCCGGAATAAGATGAAGATCAGGGACTGTGATAAGTTGGCTTTCAATTATTGCACCCGGCGTTGGTGGAGCAGCTCTCCTCGCTACCGCCGCGGCACTACTACGGCATGGCTTCGTACGATGCATGGAGGCACTGCAGCGGTCCCTGGAGCAGGCACTGCCAGCACCCACACGCACGGACCTGCCGGCGGAAGTGCTCGCCCTTGCCCGTAGGTTCGAAGCCTTCGGTTGCGAGGGTGGTCGACTTGTGCGCCTGACCCAGAGCGGAGAGATGCGGCTGAGGCCGGGCGCCAAGCCCCTGGCCTTCACGGCGCGGCAAACTATCGCCCTCACGGAGGTGAGCTTTCTCTGGCGAGCGCTGTTTCGGGTGTCGGGATTACCGATGCAGGTGGTTGATTACCTGGTCGACGGCCAAGGCGGCCTTCGGGTGCAGTTGCTCGATCTCCTGCCGCTGGTCCGAAAGAAGGGCGGCAGCGCGATGTTTCGAGGTGAAGCCATGCGCTACCTTGCAGAACTGATGTGGGCGCCAGATGCGATGCTGGTCAACCCACAGCTCGATTGGCAGGTAATCAATGAGCACACCCTTGCAGTTGCCACAGGTGAGGGCGCTCGCCGATGTGAGATTCGGCTGATCCTGGACGAGTCAGGCGACCCGATCCGGGTCGAGGCGGATGACCGACCGTACATGGAAGGGAGTAGCTTCACTGCCCGGCAGTGGTTCGGCCGCGGCGGCGACTATCGGATGGTCAATGGACGCCGCATCCCGACGCGCGGGGAAGTCGGTTGGATCCTTGACGGAGTGGAATTCGTCTATGGGCGATTCCGGATCGAGTCCTGGCTGCTGGAGGAGAGCGCGGGCGCACTTGGTCCGCGACACCTGACAGCGCAGCGACGCCTCCGGTCCTTGTCCAGTCGCATCAATGCTCGGTAGTGCTTCGCCAGCCACGGCCGTC
>Ga0335075_10017927_pt1 | contig 10505 bp, 11 predicted proteins | sample Lox_Sample_24_FD_206723 | JGI IMG/M metagenome (GOLD analysis project Ga0335075, IMG submission 206723) | Soil microbial communities from Loxahatchee National Wildlife Refuge, Florida, United States - Lox_Sample_2.4 | ecosystem: Environmental > Terrestrial > Soil > Wetlands | place: USA... | reverse complement strand
GCGCCTGAACCGCGTGACGGTGGCCGGTGACATTCCGGTCGGCGTGGACGGACGACGCAGCCATGCGATCAGCGGCGATGCCTCGTCGTACTCGAACGTCCTGGAGTATGCGGTATGAGCGAGATAACGGTCCCCCTGGGGACCGCTGACCCGCTCGCCGTCCCTAAGACGGCAGCCCCGGGGCATGCGCGCGAGGTGTTCGTCGCCCGCGACGCGAGGCGTGTGAGCGCGGTCACGAAATGGCGCAAACGCCTGAGCTGGCCTCTGGGGATCTACACCACTCCCGTCGCCATCTTGATCCTCTGGGAGATCCTGGCGGATGTGCACGTCCTCGGGCCCACGGTGGCTCCGGCCCCATCGGTAATTGTTCGCGCCGCAGTCGACTTGTGGAACCAGGGCGTGCTCGGGCCGGACCTGGGCGTGTCGCTACGACGAGCGGCGCTGGGCTTCGCTTTGGGTGTCTCCGTCGGCGTCGTCACTGGCACCTTCGGCGGCTTGGCGCGGGCCGGCGAGAATCTCTTCAACGGCATTGTCGCCGTCTTCAACACGATCCCGATCCTTGCGCTGCTGCCGCTGTTCATCGTCTGGTTCGGCATCGGCGAACTGCCGAAGATCCTCATCGTCGCCTTCGGCGCGTTTGTGCCGATGTACCTGAACCTGTTCGCGGCAATCCGCGGCGTCGACCAGCGCTTGGTCGAGATGGCGCGGGTCAACAACGCTGGCCCGGTCAGGCTGATCACTCGCGTCCTCATGCCGGGCGCCTTGCCGGGCTTTCTCACCGGTCTGCGGTTCTCGCTCGCTTACAGCATCCTCGGGCTGGTCGCAGCAGAGTCCATCAACGCCGACCAGGGCATCGGCTTCATGATTTCGCAAGCCGAGGACTACCTGCAGACGAACACGGTCTTTGTCGGTCTGGTCATCTACTCGATCCTCGGCCTGATCGCCGACCAGATCGTCCGTCTGCTGTCGCTGATCCTCCTGCGGTGGCGTCCCAGTTATGAGGCAAAATGAGCGAGGCAGTGGCCGAACAACCGGCGCAACAGGCCGGTGCGCTGGTCACTCAGGTCGTGCGCCGCTTCGGTGAACGTGTCGTTATCGACCACCTCGACCTGACCGTCGAAGACGAAGAGCTGGTCGTGCTGCTCGGCCCGTCGGGCTGCGGCAAGAGCACGCTGCTCCGGGTGTTCGCTGGCCTCGACCGACCCGACGGGGGGAAGGTTGAAGTACCGGCCAAGCGGGCGATTGTCTTCCAGGCCGACCGGCTGCTGCCCTGGCAGCGGGTACTGCGCAACGTCACGCTCGGACTGCACGGGCCAGATGCCGGGCAGCGAGCGCGCAAGGTCCTGGCCGAGGTAGGCCTGGCCGGGCGCGAGAGGGCCTGGCCGAAGGAACTGTCCGGTGGCGAGGCTCAGCGAGTCTCCCTGGCCCGCGCCCTGGTCGCTGAGCCGGAACTCGTGCTCCTCGACGAGCCGTTCGCCGCGCTCGACGCGATCACCCGGCTGCGCATGCACGACCTGGTTCGCGGACTGCGCAGCAAGCATCATGCGGCGATGCTGCTGGTCACACACGACATCGATGAGGCGATCGCGCTGGCAGACCGGATCGACGTGATGAGCCGGGGACGGATCGGCACCTCTCGCCGCGTCGAACTGTCCGCCGAGAACCGCGATGCCGGCATCGCCCGCGAGAAGCTGCGTGCCGCGTTGCTGTCCGATCTAGGACTGGCCAATCTGCACTGACCCTCGCTCGCCCAAGCTGCTTCGCCGATACGCACACGGCACTACCACTCACAGCGCGGACACCGTGCTCGCTTGCCTCGACACAGGAAATATGGAGTGCATCCATGTCTCGCATAACCACCAGACTCACCGCAGCTGCCGCGGTCGCCGTCACCACGGGTGTCCTCGCCGCCTGCAGCAGTTCGGGCACCGGAGACCCGGCCGCCCCCGGAAATTCCGCCGCGTCGGCCACAGCAGCCAGCGGATCGACATCGGCCGACGTCGTTGCTTCGGCTCCTACCACCAATGCGGCCTGGTCGAAGTTCCACTTCGTTATCGCGGACAACGGCGGTGACGGCACCCAGGCGCTGGCCGGCATCCTTGGCACGTTCAAGGACGCCTCGTACACCGTGAGCTTCGCCCGATTCAGCTACGGGCCACCGCTGGTCGAGGCGCTAGCCGCGGGGAAGGCTGACATCGGCGGGGTCGGTGACGTCCCGCCGATCACCGGCGCAGCAACCGAGTTCGGATTCAAGATCGTCGCCATTGAGCGGGCGTTCACGCAGGGCGAATCCGGTGAGGACATCCTCGTCAAGGCCAACTCGGACATCAAGACGCTGGCCGACCTCAGGGGCAAGACCATCGCGGTGCCGCAGGGCAGTTCGGCGCACGGCCTAGTGCTGCTTGCGCTGAACAGCGCGGGACTGAAGCCCAGCGACGTGAAGCTGGTCTTCCTCGACCCGGCCGCAGGCGCCCAGGCCTTCGCTAGCGGCCAGGTGGACGCATGGGCCATCTGGAACCCGCAGGCGACGCTTGCGGTGCAGGATAGCGGCGGACGCGTCCTGGTCTACGGCAAGCCGCCGATCGATCAGGACAACGACTACTACGTCGCCTCGGAAGCCGATCTGTCCAACCCGGTCAAACGGGCGGCGCTCGCCGACGTGCTCGAGCGCATCGGCGAGGAGTTCGCCTACGCGGAAAAGCACCCGGCTGCCTATGCGCAGGCGATCGAACAGGAAGACGACCTCTCTCCGGCGGACGCCAAGGCCTATGTCGCGGCTGAGCAGTACAAGATCGACCCGATCGAGCCGTCCGACATCCAGGCCGAGCAACAGCTGTCGGACTTGTTCTTCGAGTCAGGGCAGATCAAGACGGAGGTTGACGTGGCCTCGATTAGCGACAACCTGCTGCCCGCCGGTTACGACAGTTCGAAGGCGAACATCAGCAACCTGCCGGAGTCCTGAGGCACGGCAATCGAGGAGCAGCGGTGAAGAACGGGAGCAGATAGATGAGCACGAAGCGGCGTGAGCTGCACCTAAACGCCTTCCTGATGGAGGCAGGTCATCACGAAGCGTCGTGGCGCCTGCCGGAGAGTAATGCGCAAGCGGATGTCGATCTGCGGCACTGGATCCGCCTGGCGCGGCTTGCCGAGAGCGCGAAGTTCGATTCCCTGTTCCTGGCTGACGGCCCGGCACTCACCGGCACCGGTGAGTTCCGGCCGCCCGGCCAGCTGGAGCCGCTGACGTTGCTCACGGCGATCTCGCAGCATACCAGCCGTATCGGTCTCATCGCGACTGTCTCCTCGACCTACAACGACCCTTACAACCTTGCCCGCCGGCTAGCCTCGGTCGATCATGTCAGCGGGGGCCGGGCGGGATGGAACATCGTCACCTCGGCGGGTGCGGACGAGGCTGCAAACTTCGGTCTGCGTGATCGCCCGGCGCACGCCGAGCGGTACGCCCGTGCGGATGAGTTCCTGCAAGTGGCCAAGGCGCTTTGGGACAGCTGGGAATCTGAGGCGATTCTCGACGACAAGGTCGGCGGCCGGTACGCCGACCCCAGCAGGATTCACCGGCTCGACCATCACGGCCGGCACTTCTCGGTCGCCGGGCCGCTCAACGTCGAGCGGCCGCCGCAGGGGTACCCGCTGCTCGTCCAGGCAGGTTCGTCGGAGGACGGAAAGAACTTCGCGGCCCGGCACGCCGAGGCGATCTTCACCGCGCATACGACGTTCAGGCGGGCAGCGGACTTCTACGCCGACATCAAAGCCCGGACTGTCGCGGCGGGACGGGATCGGGACGGAATGATCGTCCTGCCGGGGATCGTGCCGTACATCGGGTCCACTGAGCAGGAGGCACGGGCCATCGCCGCCAGGTTTGACCAGTTGCGCATTCCCGCTTACGGGTTGGTTCAGCTGTCCCGCGTGTTCGAACTGGAGCCGTCCGACTTCGAACTCGACGCCACGTTGCCGCCGAAGGTCCTGGCCCGTCCGAAGCTCGAGGGCTCGCAGAGCCGTGCAGATCTCATCATCGACTTGGCGGTACGCGAGAAACTGACCGTCCGTCAGATCCTGTCCAGGCTCGGTGGCGGGCGTGGTCACTTCGAGTTCGTCGGTACGCCCGACCAGGTCGCCGACACGATCATCGAGTGGTTCGAAGGCGGTGCCGCGGACGGGTTCAACATCATGGCCCCGGCGCTGCCGTCGGGCCTCGAGGTGTTCATCGAGCACGTCCTGCCGATCCTGCGAAGCAAGGGATTGTTCCGCGAGGAGTACACCGGCACGACCTTGCGCGAGCACTACGGCTTGGCCGTTCCGGCGAACCAGTTCCACCTGCCGTCGGCCGCGGGCACGGTAGCCGGTAGGTGAGAGGGACGCGACATCCGCGCCCCGGCGTGCTGGCGATCCCCGCCTTCGTCATAGCCGTATGACCACGCCGTAGTGCCACCCGGGCCTGTCGGCGGTCTCCCAGCTTCCGCCAGGCGCGGGCATGGGCTGACGGCCTACTTCAGCGGGCCTGGTCGGCGCTGGCTTTGCCCTTGGGCGTCGGGGGGTGACGGTCACCTCGAGGCGCCCAGGGAGCGGATCGCCATCCACGACGCCTGGGCCCCGTACGACTCCTACGACGGCGCCGCAGGCCACGCCCTGTGCGGAGCCCCTGTGCTCCGCGGGCTCACCGCGGTCACCGACACCGGCACGGACCTCGACAGGACGTGGGCGCAGCAGGCCATCGACGCGCTCTTGGCCCTGGACAAGGCCGCGGAAGCTGCGCGGCAGGTCGGCAAGGCCGCCGTCGACGAGGGCTTCCGGAAGGAGGACGAGGACTGGTACCGCCAGGCGGCAGAAACCGGGATCGCGCTTAACGCCGCCCGAAAGGGCAAGCTCCAGCAGAAACGGCATGCCCTCGCCACCAGGATGAAGACCCGCGAGGACGACTACCTGCGGTTCGCCCGCGACCTGTGCGTTCCCTTCACGAACAACCCGGCGGAACAGTCCATCAGGATGTGCAGGCTCCGTATCAAGATCTCCGGCTGCATGCGCTCCATGGCCGGCGCCGAGGAATTCTGCGCCATACGGTCCTACCTCGCTACCGCCGCCCGCCACGGAATCGGCGCCCTCGAAGCCCTCACCCGGGCCTTCCAGGGAAACCCCTGGATACCAGAGACCGGATAGACCAGCCCGGCACCAGAACGCCAGCCCGCCCGAGCCGAAATCGCGGCCAATCTATCCAGTTACACTTCAGGATTGACCTTACCGAAGGTAGCGTCCCCCTAGAAAAGCAAGGCGACTACGTCACATGGGGGCCAGGAATAGACCACTCCTGGGAAGCTCTGTCCGACTCCATTGTCGTTACTGCGCGCTGGCCGTCGTAGTGACCCAAACCCTTCCGCCTATCGGAGCGATTCTGTTACTCTTTCTCGGCTTGGTTGACGCCCTTGCCATCAGGATTACGATTTCCGGATGCTTCATATGTATCGTAGGGGCCAAATGTCAAGGCGTTCGAAAGTGCTCGATTAACTGCGGAGTAGGCAACTCGCACTTGTTCGGCGAAATCCTTCTCGCGATTGTCCAGTTGATTATACTCACTCCATTTGAATATAGCATGAATAAACGCTTCGCCGGAGTACAGAACTGAATTACTTCCTGACCTGAGCATACACAGCCTCAACTTAGGCATAAAGTGTACAAACTCAGTCCAAAATGCGTATTTGGTTTCCAAAACGGCGTTCATCGCATGAAGGTCATCCATCAGTCCAGCCAACTCGTTCTTGGCGACCTGTAGCTCTCCCATCGATGCCTCGACCAGCGCATCGCGCTCCTCGTCAGATGAAGCGTTTTTCACCGCATCCATACCTTTTAGTATCATATCGGCCCTACGAAATACTTTCACTGAAGAGTCTCGGACCGGAAAATCATTCATGTATTGATAGAAGCCATCTTTCACGCGACGCTGTTTCTCGGCTTGATAGGCAGAAAATAGGTCCCTGACTAGCTCTTGCATATCTAGCATTGATGATCTGTGTGTATCGAAATTTCCTGTCAGGAATTCTTCGCGGCGAGCCCGCCTCGCTCTCTCGTCGGCGCGTCTATCACTTCGAGCCTGCTGCGCCATCGTGAGCACTGAACCCAGAACAAGTGTCCCGATTGGCAAAACGATACTAACCCAGACCGGCATCTCATCCACCTCTGCAATTGAAGGTAGCCCCAGATTGCATTATGGACTATTTGCGAATTTTCCGCCAGGCCGCCGAAACGGAAGAGAAAAGTATCGAATTGTGTGACAATACTTGCTTCAAGTTGCAAGTGGGGAACTTCGATCAGTTCATTTATGTCGAACGCCAATCTCCAGGTCCCTGCTCAGACTAAGAAGTGCGCTTTCTCCCGGAAGGCACGCCTTCACATGCCCGGCGAATGACTCGCCGCGTCAGGCTGACGGCGTCCGCGGGATCGCGAGGAAATGGCTGATCCGCCAGTCTGGCGTCGCGAACCGCACTGAAACCGCACCGTTTCCGCGCTGGAACCGAATTACCACGGCATTGGAGTCCCGCTGTATTCCCGGTGGAATTCGGGAATAGAAATCACGACCGCCGAACAAGCCGCCTGACGGCTGATCTCGGCGCCATGCGAAAGTGGTGATGTCCGATGATCTACCCGAGACGCGCCTAGACCGCGCGAACCTGCTCGCAGCGATGCGAGCCACGATCGCCGCCCACGCGGACGGAGAACCCGACCCCGGGACGAACTCCAAGCGCATCAGGAACCCTCCCAGGACCACCGGGAGGCACCGTGAGCAGCTACCGGCAGATGCGCCGGCACGCCCGGCGGGCGCGGCGCGCGGGCATGCAGCCCATGATGGTCATCAACTCCGGTGACCCGTTCCCCGAACTCGCCTTCGTGGTCATCAGCCGGTGTGTATGGCGGTACCGGAGCGAGCTTGCGCCCTTGGGCGCGGCGCTGGCCGTCGCCGGCCTGGGATGGTACACGCACGCCGCGTTCGCGGCGTTCTGGCCGGCCGTGCTGGCCGGTTCCGGGGCTGCTGCGTGGCTGCTGGCCGCCTTCGGCGGGAAACTCGGCATCCCCGTACGGCTGGAACGGCTGTACGCCGCAGTGACGCTGCTGGCGTGCGGGGCGTGGGTCGCGGCCGCCGCCGTGCTCGGCCACTCTACGGCGCCGCTACCGCAAGTGCTCGGCATCGGCGTGGCGCTGCTCGCGGTGCCGTGGTGGGCGAACCGCAGCCGGCGCGCCAAGGTCCGCGTGGAACGCGATCACGAGCGCGGGCATGGCCGGCGACGGCTGCCATTCCCAGTACCCGTGTGCGGCCAGGTGCTCGGCACGCGCGTACAGGATGGTGGCCGCGTCGGCCAGCAGTGCGGCGGCTTCGGCTGGCGTTGTGGCCAGGCGGCTGATGCACGCGGCCCAGGGCTTGAGTTCCATGCCACGCTTGAGATCGATCGCCCAGATGACCACGTCACCGCTCGCGGTGAGGTTGGCGATGAGTTCGTTTAGACCGCCGCTCTTGCCCGACCCGGTCGCGCCGCCCACGATTGCATGCCGGCGCCGGAACAGCACGCGGCACGGCTCGGCATCCTCGAACGGCTCCAGGTCGATGGGCTGGGTGATCGAGGTAGCCGATGGTCCGGGCCAGCCGATCGCGTCGGCGTGCGGGTCGCGGTCAAGGACGCGCAGTCCACACCGGTTGGCCAGGTCATCGGGGGTCGGGTAGACGCGCACCGCGTTGCGGTGGGTGCCCAGGCCCGATTCGATGGCGGGTATTTTGGCGGTCACGTCGGTGATGGTCTGCCCACGGGCAAGGCGTAGCCGGGCGCGCCATCCCCACAGGTCAACGGTGGCGTTCATGACCTGCGAGTGCCGAGTCCTGCGTTCCTGGCGATGTCCGGCCATGCCGCGATGGTTCATCATCGACGAGTACGCCGAGCTAGCAGAGCAGGCACCGCGCGCCTTGAAAGACACAGACACCATCGCCCGGCTAGGCCGCGCGCCCGCCGTCACCCTGGGTAGCCGCTACCCAGCGACCCACCCAGAAGGTCATGGGGCAAGGCGCGGTGCGCTCTCGGATGAACATCCGCATAGCGTTCCGCGTCGAAGAACAGCGCGACGTGGACCTGGTCCTGGCACAGGGCGCGCTGCGCGCCGGATGGCATGCCCACAAGCTCAACGCCCCCGGAAATTCCGCCCCGACCACCGGGGAACAGACGGAAAGCGACCATGCCGGTATCTCGCCGGAAGATTCCGGCGAAAATCCTGAAGCTACCTTGCTGACCGCCCTGTCGGCGGCACCGGAAGAGGGAATTTCGGTTCCCGAACTCGTCGCCGCGACCGGCACGAGCCGGCGATGGATCTACTACCGGCTACGGGAACTTGCCTCCGCCGGACAGGTCATCCAGACCACGCGCGGGCAATGGCGCACCGCTCCCCGCCTGAGCCGGCCATGATTCCGCGCACGGTTGCGCACGTGCACGCTCACGCGCGCGCGTCTGCACGTAACGCGCGTACACGCACCCTGCACAAGCACGCGCGCACACCCCCCGCCCGCCTACCCGACGGCTAGCCGAAGCAATGGCCGGCCACGAGACGACACAGCCTCAACCCCCGGACCGCGTCCTGGTGATTCTCCCCGCCCGCCACATCACGCTCCCCGAAATACTCCGCCACATCGAAGCCGGCAAGGTCGTCCTGATCATCCTTACGCCAGCTATCGAGGCACCACCGAAGCAAGGCAATCCCTGAACCGAGAGCACCGCACATGAGTACAGAAAGACCGCCCCGTGATCATTCGCCGATCACGGGGCGAGTTCGTGTTGCTGGCCTACCACACAAGACTCTCGATCCCCTTCCATGAGGGAATCCTTGCTTCCGTCCCTTATCGACTGGGCGATATTCCAACTATTTCTCTGCGATTTGCCCTGGGATTCCGTTATGTTTAGCCGACACTGTACACACATGCCTGAGAAGCAAGTTCCAACTTCCGCACTGCGAAGTGTGTTGGGAACTGGAGGGATGCCGTGGGAGTTCGTGGCAGAAAGTCGTTCAAGGTGGCACCGGGTGTCCGAGTTCGACTGAACGCAAAAAGCGCGAGCGTAACCGTAGGCGGCCAGGGCGCTCATTACACGGTTAATTCCAACGGTGGTCGGACGGCTACCGTGGGCGTGGCAGGCGTATCCGTTCAGCATCAGTCAGGAGGTCGGCGGGGAGCGGAGTCACGGTCAAGTGCTCAACCGCCCGGTCGTCAGGCTGTAAGGCAAGCACCGGCAGGTACGTCAGGCCGTAACCGGCTGACCAAGCGGGGCTGGACAATAATTCTGACCATCCTTGCAATCATCCTGGCCATTGTTGTAGTGGTTAAAGTCCACTCCAGCCATCCGGCAAAGATATTCCCGCCTATCCCGGAAGACCTGAAGCTATCAGGGAGGGTTAGTGGACGTTTGACCACTGCGACAGAGGTCGAAGGTATGACAAGTTCCTTCCCCGGGGGACCGAGCGGAGAGGGCTCCGGGTTCGGTCCGACAGATGCAACAGCCTGCGTCCAGAACAAAGGCGAAGGCTGGGAGGTTGATCTGTACGGCCGGGTTGGCACCAAAGAGATTTCACTCTCTTTCGATGGTGACGATCTATACGGCAGCAACATGGCAGGTAATTACATCGGGACCCACGACCTTGATAACTCGGCAAGTTCTGGCGGAATCATGAACCTCTACGTGGGATCGACTGATATAGACGAGGTGCCTGTAGGATCGGCAACGCTGGTCGTGAATCCCGACGGTCGATCCGGGACTATGAATCTCCAGCTACAGACCGACCTCTCCGGAAAGGACAGTGAAGAGACGATCACTGGCTCATGGCGCTGCGCCTAGCGTCTCAGTATATCCGGGTACATGGGAGCCCCAAGGGGGTAGGCCCCTCGGGGTCTCCTCACGCGGGTGACTTGGGGCGGAGCTATGCGACTTGGACGCCAATGAAGCTGATATCACGCCATCTAGCCATGAGCAAAGTCTTCTTAGCGATGTATTCCCAATTGTCCTTTGGGGGGTCTGCATCAAGGCGATTAATCATGTCCGCTAGCGTATCGCGAATCTGGGTTAGGAACGATTCTGCTTGTTGCACGAGCTTTCGCCCCTCCAATGTCTGACTGGCCATAGACTTATCCGTGACCTCCTTTTATCGATACCAGCCTAAGCCCGTACGTACCGTGGCGGAGCGTACGACACGCCGGTCACTCTGACGCAGCCCACCCTCAGAGCCTCAGACCGTGTGCACAACCCGACTTGCAACGGTCGTTGTCTGCGTAGACGATCCGCGCGTCCGCTGCCAGCCGCTGGGCGACCTCGTGCGTGTTGTCGGCGGTGGGGAGCCCGGTGCCGATGTCGAGGAACTGCCGGGTGCCGTCGGCGGCGAGCTGGCTTACCGTGTCGGTGAGGAACTGCCGGGTGAGCCGGCGATCAGCGGCATCTCGGGCACGACCTGGCCGAACTGCTCGGCCAGTGCGCGGT
>Ga0335075_10017926_pt1 | contig 10505 bp, 6 predicted proteins | sample Lox_Sample_24_FD_206723 | JGI IMG/M metagenome (GOLD analysis project Ga0335075, IMG submission 206723) | Soil microbial communities from Loxahatchee National Wildlife Refuge, Florida, United States - Lox_Sample_2.4 | ecosystem: Environmental > Terrestrial > Soil > Wetlands | place: USA: Florida... | reverse complement strand
CGCCACGCCGAGGCCGAGCAGGACGCCGGCCCAGACGCCCCGGCGCGCGGCCCAGGCCGCGATCCCGGCGGCGGTCAGCGCGGCCGCGATCAGGTCCCAGTTGATGAACGCGTTAAGGATCAGCGCGGGGGACAGCGCCACCAGCAGCGCCTGCCAGCGGCGGTCCTGGCCGGCGGCCTGCGCGGTGGAGATGACCACTACCACGGCGCACACCGCGAGCAGGCCCACGGTGACGTCGAAGAATTCCCGGCCCCTGATCACCGCGCTGACGTTGCGGACCGACCACGCCGCGGCCTCCATCGCGGCGCCGATCAGCACCGGGTACTCGACATGGTGGCCGGTGTAAGGGACCTTTCCCGCCGCCAGGTCCTCGGTGTAGTACAGCGGGTAGATGTCGGTGTAGCAGGCATCCTGGAACTGCTTGGCGTAGAAGTTCCAGGCCCCCGACCGGCACGGCACCTTCTCCGCGAACGCGAGCATCATGCTGAGCACGGACGCGGCGACGAGCACGACGGTGCCGCCGAGCGCGGCCGCGAGCATATGGCGGTCCTTGCGCTCCCGCCAGGCCAACGTCACGTCGGAGTGGTCATCGGGAGGCAGGGCGCCCTGCCGGGCGTCTTCCACCATCCCATCTAACCGTGTCCGCGGGCTAGCCCGTCCCGGTGTTCGGCTGGTTGGGGGAATTCGGCTCGCAGGTAACGACCTGCGGGTCGCAGCTGTAGGTGGGGTAGGGCTGGGGGTTGCCCGGGGTCGGGAAGGTGGTCGGGAAGCTACCCGGGTTCTGGTTCTGGTTGTTCTGGTTGTTGTTTTTCTTCTTGGCGTGCTTCTTAGCGACATGCCGCAGGTTCGGCGGCACCAGGTCCCACTTGACGCCGGTGAAGACCGGGGGCTGGAAGTGCTCGACACCCAGCGGCACGAACATGTCCTCCGCGTAGGTGTGCCAGATCGTGGCCGGCCAGGTGCCGCCGTAGTTACCCGAGGAGACGCCGCCGAGGTCCAGGGGGAGTGCCTGGGACGACTGGTCGGTGAACATGCCCACGGCGAGCGCCTGGGTGGGGATGGCGCCAAGGAAGAATGCCGACTGGCCGGTGTTGGTGGTGCCGGTCTTGGCGATGATCTCCTCCCCGTTGCTCAGGGCCGCGTTGGGCGCGGTGCCGTAGGGCGCGGTGTCCTCGGACATCGCGTACTGGACCTGGGTGGCCTCCTCGGCGTTCAGCGTCGAGTTGGCGGGGTCGAACACCGGGTAGCTGGTGATCTTGATCGGCGTGGCCATGCCGTCCTGGGTGATCGAGGTGATCACGTGGGCGTCGTGGTACACGCCGTTGTCGTCGATCGTGGCCAGCATCGTGGCCTGCTCGGCGACGGTCAGCGAGGCCTGGCCGAGCGCCACGCCGGCCTCGTCCTCCATGGCCGGGGTGGAGCCGCAATTGGCGGTGATGCACGCGAGGGCGGTGTTCACGCCGAACAGCTGCGCCATGTGGGCCACGCTGGCGGCGCCCGCCCGCTGCCAAAGGTCGGTGTAAGCGGTGTTGATCGACTCGGCCATCGCCATCTGCGGCGTGAACGGCCCGTCCTCGGCCGTCGAGTCGTTGGTGACCTTATACGAGCCGCTCGGCGCGTCCGCCTGGTCGCTGGTCGCGTAGACGTTCGGTCCGACATCGGTGGCGGGCGGGATGTAGAGCGGGTCGAAGCCGTCCAGCGTGCTTGTCTGCACGTTCATCCCCTCCGAGACGGCCGTGGACAACACGTACGGCTTGAACGAGGAGCCGACCTGCTCCCGGTTGTAGACCGCCATGTTGACCTCGCAGTGCAGGATGTCGCACTCCTTGACGGTCATCTTGTGGGTCGCGCCCTCATGGTCGACGTACTTCATTCCCGGGTAGCCCGGGCCGGGGTACATGGCCTCGATCGCCCCGGTGGCCGGGTTTTCCAGAACGGCTCCGACCTGAGCGTAGTCGGGCAGCGGCACGCCGCCCTGGGCCATCGTCACCTCGTTCTGCTGCACGGCCTGGTAGAGGGCCTCCATGTCCTGGTCGTTGATGCTCGTCTTGATGAGGTAGCCGCCGTTGTAGATCTGCGACTGGCTGAAGTGGTAGACGTCGACCAGCTCGTTGTAGACGACGTTGAGGACGTACGGGTCCCACGGGTCGGGGCCGACGCTCTGCGGCACGTAGTCGCCTGGCGCCGGGAACTTCATGGCCGCGGCCTGCTGCGCGGTCAGGTGCCCGGTCGCGACCATGCCGTTGAGCACGTAGTGCCAGCGCGCCACGAGCTCGGGCCGGTACTGGGGCAGCGCGTAGTAGCTCGGACTCTGGATGACGGCCGCGATCACCGCGTCCTGCGCCACCGAGAGCTGCCCGACCTTCTTGTTGTAGTACGTCTCCGCGGCCGCCTCGACCCCGTAGGAGCCCTCGCCGAAATAGATCGTGTTCAGGTAGTTGGTCAAGATCCATTCTTTGGACTTATCCTTGGCGACCTTCATCGCCACGAAGATCTCCTTGAGCTTGCGGCTGAGCGTCTGCTGGGTGCCGATGCCGGTGTAGTACTGCCTGACGAACTCCTGGGTGATGGTGGATCCGCCCTGCAGGTCGCCGCCCCGCAGGTCCTCGTAGGCGGCGCGGAGGATACCGGTCGGCGAGACGCCGCCCTCGGTGAAGAAGCTCCGGTCCTCGGCGGCGAGCACGGCGTAGATGAGCGGCTGCGGGAACTGGTTATAGGTCAGGTCCACCCGGTTGGTCGTGCCGAACCGGCCGATGACCGTGCCGTTGCTCGACTCCACGATGGTCTGCGCGTAGCCGGTGGCGGCCATCGCCGAGGTGGGCACCGGTGTCTCCTCGTAGCCCACGACGACCGCTATCGCGCCGAGCACGACGATGCCGCCGACGCAGGCGAGCAGCAGGCCGAGCGCCTTGCGCCAGGTCCAGTGCCGCCACCAGCTGCCCTTGACCTTGGTGGCCGCCGAACCGTCGCGCCGCCGCAAGCCGCGGCGGCCCGGACCAAAGGGCCCGCCCGGACCCATGGGACCCTGGAACGCGGACGTGCCCTGGAAGGCCTGGGTACCCTGCTGAGCACCCAGCGGGCCGCCGGACGGCCGCGCGTGGCTGCCGCCGCGGCCGTTTCCCCGGCGTGGGGCGGTGCCTACGCCGTCGTGGCCGAGGTAGGCGGTTTCCTCCTGACCGGAATAACCGGCCGTCGGGCTGCGAAATCCCTGGGTGTCGAAGCCGGTGTCGTCATAGCCGAGGTCATAGTCGACCGTGTCGCTGAAGACGCCGTGACCGTTTCCGGTCTGGCCCCCGTGAGCCCCGTTGCCCCACCCGCGGTGCTCCCGCCCGTCGCGATTTCGAACGTCAAAGTCATCAGCTCTGCTGCTCACACGTCCTCGCTGTGGCTCGGAGGCCGCAGCTAGCGGGAAAGCGGCCTGCCCTGAGTGCGGGCCTGGCCATCAGCAGACCCGCTGGACGCAAACGTTACCGTGTTGCTCGGCAGTTCACTGGCTAGTCCGCGCACGCCGCCTCCGGCGTACCGCGGGCTCGCCTGTGCCGAGAACATATGAAGTAGCGAGGTGGTTCCACCCACAACTTTGACAGACCTCGACGACGTACACCCGGAATTCGCCGTATTCGGCGGCCATCTCGGCCAGTTCGCGTTCGCGCTTCACCCGGCCCTCGTACTGGCCGAGTTCGTCGCCGTACACGTAGGTGACGTGGGTCAACCTGGTCTTCCTGCAGATCGGGCAGCGGACCTCGGTGGGCTCTCCGTGGAACTTCGCGGCCCGCATCAGGTATGGGTGAGCGTCGCAGACGTCGGCGACGGTCGTGTGCCCGGAGTACACGGACGCGAGCGTCGCCCGGCGGGCGAGCCCGTAATCCACGACCGAACGCCTTGACGTCATGTTCGCCAGAGTACGTCGGAACCCGGCCCGGAGCCGAGTTCCGGCCTGACTTGCCGCGGCGCGCGCGGCCGCATATTATCTCGATGTATCGGTTCGATACATCGAGACGACCTAGCGAACCGAAGTATCGTCTCGACGCATCGCGCGGATACAGGATAGGGCTGGATCACAGCGTAGGGATTCACGGCACACTGTGGGGGCAGCGTGGGGCGCAACCGGTCCGCAGTACTCGAGCTCGCCGTGCTCGGGGTGCTGCACAGGACGCCGATGCACGGCTACGAGCTGCGCAAGCAGATCACCAACGTACTCGGCTTGTTCCGCGCGCTGTCCTACGGCTCGCTTTACCCGTGCCTGCACGAGCTCCTGGCCGCCGGGCTGATCGCGGAAGAGCACGACGAGAACGACCCGGTGGAGCCGACCCGTCCGGCCCGGTCGGCCCGCCCGAACGGCACCGCGCGACCGCGGGCCAGCCGCCGGGCGCTGAAGGTGTACCGGCTGACCGCCGACGGCAAGGAACGGCTGCAGGAACTCCTCGGCGAGGGGGGTCCCGCGGCGTGGGAGGACGACGGGTTCGGGGTTCACTTCGCTTTTTTCGGGCAGACGAGGGCCGACGTTAGGCTCCGGATCCTGGAGGGCCGTCGTAGCCGGCTCGAAGAGCGCATGGAGGCCATCAGGGCGGCCTTCACGCGCACGAGGGAACGCGTAGACAGCTACACCCTGGAATTGCACCGGCACGGCCTGGAGTCGGTGGAACGAGAAGTCCGATGGCTGAATGAGCTGATCGAAACAGAGCGGCAGGCCAGCGGACCAGATAACACTTCCGATAAGGAGTCATCCTGATGGGCAAGGTACGCATCGCCGTCGTGGGGGTGGGTAACTGCGCTAGCTCCCTGGTACAGGGACTGGAGTACTACAAGGACGCCGCACCCGCCGAAGGCGCCAGGATTCCGGGCCTCATGCATGTCCGGTTCGGCCCTTACCACATCGGTGACGTGGAGGTCGTCGCCGCGTTCGACGTGGATGCCAAGAAGGTCGGCTACGACCTGGCCGAGGCCATCAGGGCGAGCGAGAACAACACGATCAAGATCGCGGACGTGCCGCCGACCGGCGTCATTGTCCAGCGCGGTCCCACCCTGGACGGCCTCGGCGAGTACTACCGGGAGGTCATCACCGAGTCGGACGAGCCGCCGGTGGATGTCGTGCGCGTACTGCACGAAACCGGCGCCGACGTCCTTGTGTCCTACCTGCCGGTCGGGTCCGATCAAGCCGACCGCTTCTACGCCCAGTGCGCGATCGACGCGCGCGTCGCGTTCGTGAACGCGCTGCCGGTCTTCATCGCCTCGGATCCTGAGTGGGCCGCGAAGTTCACCCAGGCGGGCGTGCCGATCATAGGGGACGACATCAAGTCCCAGGTCGGCGCCACCATCACACACCGCGTCCTGGCCAAGCTTTTCGAGGACCGCGGGGTCGAGCTGCTGCGCACGTACCAGCTCAACTTCGGCGGCAACATGGACTTCATGAACATGCTGGAGCGCAAGAGGCTCCAGTCAAAGAAGATCTCCAAGACCCGCGCGGTCACCTCGCAGATCCCGCACGAGATGGAGCGCGCGGCCGTGCACATCGGCCCCTCGGACTACGTGCCGTGGCTCGACGACCGCAAGATGGCTTACGTGCGGCTGGAGGGCCGGGCGTTCGGCGACGTGCCGCTCAACCTGGAGTACAAGCTCGAGGTCTGGGACTCGCCCAACTCGGCCGGGGTGATCATCGACGCGGTGCGTGCGGCCAAGATCGCGCTCGACCGCGGCATCGCCGGCCCGGTGACCTCGCCGAGCTCGTACTTCATGAAGTCACCGCCCGAGCAGTACGGCGACGATGTTTGCCGCGACCTGGTGGAGAAGTTCATCCTGGGCGAGGTCGCCCGCTAGGGCATACCCTCCTAAGCTGGATGGGTGGCCCGGCGCAGATCGACGTTCATCGGTGATTTGCGCACGGTCCTGGCCGTGCGGGACTTCCGGCGGCTGTTCGCCACCCGTCTGGTGTCCCAGACCGGCGACGGCATCATCACCGCCGGGGTCGGCACGTACGTGTTCTTCAGCAAGGCGACGTTCCCGACGCCGACCGCCGGGGCGGCCGCCTTCGTCGCCCTGTACCTGCCGTACTCGCTGGTAGGCCCGTTCGCCGGGGTGTTCATCGACCGCTGGTCCAGGCGCCAGATCCTGGTCTGGTCGGCCCTGCTGCGGGCGCTGTTCGTGGTGGCGACCGCGGCGGCCATGGCGGCCGGCAACCGCTCGGCGCCGCTGTTCGTCGCGCTGCTGCTGGTGCTCGCCGTCAACCGATTCTTGCTGGCCACGCTGTCGGCGGCGCTGCCGCACGTGGTCGACGGGGACGTGCTGGTGATGGCCAACGCGGTGTCGCCGACCGCCGGCGGCGTCATGTCGCTCATCGGCGGGGTCCTGGCCGCTGGGCTCAACGTGGCCACCGGCAACACCGAGCGCGGCGCCGCGATCACCGTGCTGGTTGGCGGCGCCTGTTACGTGGCGTCCAGCGTGGTCGCGTCGACGATGCCGCGCGACCTGCTCGGGCCTGTGCGCGAGCCCGGGGCGCCGCCGCCGGGCCGACTGCTCAGCGAGCTGGCCATGGTCGCGTCCGGGCTGGCCGACGGCGCGCGGTACGTAGCCAGGCGGCGCGGCCCGGCCGCGGCGCTCGGCGCGACCGGCGGCTTCAGCTTCCTGCTCGGGCCGTTGTTCTTGATGGCGATCCTGCTGTACCGGAACGATTTCTACCGGTCGAGCGTCAAGCTGGCCGAGGGTCACTTCACGACGCTGGTCGCCATCGCCGGAATCGGCTACTTCTGCGCCGCGCTGGTGACCCCGCCGGTGACCAGGCGGCTGTCCTTGCCGACCTGGATCACAGTACTGCTCGCGTTTAGCGCGGTGGTGACCGCCGCGCTGGGCGAGACCTTCGTCCAGCTCGCCTACCTGGCCATCGGATTTTGTCTCTACCTGACCCGGCAGGGCGTCGCGATCAGCGCGACCACGATCCTGCAGGAGCAAGTGGACGACGCCTACCGGGGCCGGGCGTTCGCCTTTTACGACATGATGTACAACGTCACGTACGCCATCGGCGCCGCGATCTTCGCGGCCTTCATGCCGTACGACGGCCGCTCGGGGGTCTTGATCGGCGTTCTTGCCGCCGGTTTCGCCGTGGCCGCGGCCGCCTACTGGCTGTTCTCGCGCGGATCGTCGCCCGGGTCGCCGTCCTTCTCGTCGCCCGGCTCCGGGTCCGGCACGGATATTCCCTCGTCCGCGGCCCAGCGCAGCAACTCCTGAGTCGCCCGTTCCCGGCCGATCAGCCCGTGCGTGATCCGCAGCTCGAGCAGGAAATCGTAGGCCCTCCCGACCAGCGGGCCGCCCCGGATGCCGAGGATGCGCATGATGTCGTAGCCGTTCAGTTCCGGCCTGAGCCTGGCCAGTTCCTCCTGCTCGCCGAGCTCGGCGATGCGCTGCTCCAGGCCGTCGTAGGCGCGGGCCAGCCGCCTGGCCTTGGCCTGGTTGCGGGTGGTGCAGTCGGCCCGGGTCAGCACGTGCAGCCGGGTCAGCAGCGGCCCTGCATCCCTGACGTAGCGCCGGACGGCCGAATCGGTCCACTCGCCCTCCCCGTACCCGTGGAACCGCAGGTGCAGCTCCACCAGCCGGGACACGTCGCTCACCAGCTCCTTCGGGAAGCGCAGCGCGTTCAGCCTGGCGGCTGCCATCTTCGCCCCGACCACCTCGTGGTGGTGGAACGCGACCCGGCCATCGGGCAGTAGCTTCCGGGTCGACGGCTTGCCGATGTCGTGCAGCAGCGCGGCCAGCCGCACGGCCAGGTCGCGGTCAAGACCGTAGTGCGGTTCCAGTTCGATGGCCTGGGTCAGCACGGTGAGGCTGTGGGTGTAGACGTCCTTGTGCCGGTGATGCTCGTCGGCCTCCATCCGCAGCCTGGACACCTCGGGCAGCACCTGGTCGGCGACGCCGGTCTGGACCAGCAGGTCGATGCCCGGCCTGGGATCCGGGGTGAGCACCAGCTTGCTGAGCTCGGCCGCGATGCGCTCCGCGGACACGATCTGCAACCGGTCCGCCTGCTCGCTCATGGCCGCGCGCACGTCGTCGGCGACGGTGAACCCCAGCTGGGCCACGAACCTGGCCGCGCGCAGGATTCGCAGCGGGTCGTCGCTGAATGAGTCCTCGGGCCGACCGGGGGTACGCAGCACCTTCTCTTTGAGCGCGCCGAGGCCGCCGAACGGATCGACGAGCTCGTAGCCGGGCAACCTGGCCGCCATCGCGTTGACGGTGAAGTCCCGGCGGCTGAGGTCCTCCTCGAGGGAGCGGCCATACCGCACGTCGGGCCTGCGGGACGAGGGCCGGTACTGCTCGCTGCGGTAGGTGGTGATCTCGAAGATCCGGCCGCCCTTGCGCAGGCCCACGGTTCCGAACGCGATCCCGGCCGTCCAGGTCGCGTCGGCCCAGCCCTTGATAATGGCCAGGATCTGCTCAGGCGTCGCGTCCGTGGTCATGTCGAGGTCGCCGGCCGACTGCTCGCCCTGCTTGCCGCGGAACACGTCCCGGACCCACCCGCCGACCAGGGCCAGCTGGTGGCCGCGCCGCGCGAACAAGCGGCCAAGATCGGCGACCTCGGGGACGCTCGCGCGCCGTAGGGCGGCGGCGGCCGCCGCCCGCTGTTCGTTGCTCATGGGCACGGCCATTGAGGTTAACGCACGGTTTCGGTTTCGATCGGCAATAACATTCCAAGTGTGCACGGGTCGCGACCGGCGGACATCATGCGGAGGGTTCTGTCCCTGGCCGCCGCTGCCGTCGTGCCGGCGGTGGTGACCGCCGCGCTCTTGGCGGCCGACCCGGCGGAGGCCGCGCCGCAGACGGGCACGACCTCGATCGTCATCGACTCGATGAGCCCGCAGACGGCCAAGCCCGGCAGCACGGTCACGGTGACGGGGACGATCAGCAACGGCACCTCCCAGACTGAGTCCGGCCTGGCGGTCCAGCTGCTCACCTCTCCCGTGTTTTTCCAGAGCCGCGACCAGATGGACGGGTACGCGAGCCAGGGCACGGGTGTAAGCCTGGAGGAGGCAGGGAACCCGTTCGTGCTCCCGGGCAGCCTGGGCCCCGGCACCACCGCGGCCTGGCGTGCGTCGTTCCAGGTCAACAGCGTCGGCATCGCCGAGTTCGGCGTCTACCCGGTCACCGCCGAGCTCGGTGACGCCGAGGACGCCGACCTGGCCACGGCCCAGACGCTGCTGCCGTTCTGGCCGGGTCAGCAGGCGTCGGGCCTGGCCCGCCCGCTGGACATCGCGTGGGTCTGGCCGCTCATCGACCAGCCGCACCGCCAGGTGTGCTCGGCACTGACGAGCAACGACCTGGCCACCAGCCTGGCCCCTGGCGGCCGGCTGTCGGACCTGCTCGAGGCCGGGCAAGCATTCCCGAGCATGCACCTGACCTGGTTCATCGACCCGGCACTGCTCAGCGACGCGAAGACGATGGCCGGCAGCCACCAGGTGGACTCCGGATCGGGCTGCACCGGCGCGACTACCGAGCCGGCCAGCAAGGCGGCCGCGAGGTGGCTGTCCCAGCTGCGGACGGTCACCTCCAATCAGCCGACTGTCATCACGCCGTACGCCAACGTGGACGTCTCCGCGCTCGTGCACAGCGGGCTGACCTCGGGCCTGACCGAGGCCTATAAGACCGGCAAGACGGTGGCCGACAGCGTGCTGCACGGATCGTTCGGCTCATCCATCGCGCTGCCCGCGGGCGGAACCGCGGACCTGAGCGTGCTGACCAACCTGGTCACCGCCCAGCACATCGGCACGGTCGTGCTGGACAGCGGCGAGATGCCGCCCTCGAACCCGGCCGTGTTCGAGCCGGATGATGCGGTCACGTCGGTACGGACCCCGGACGGCCTGACCATGACCGTGCTGCTCGCCGACCACATCCTGACCGGGGTGCTGGCGGCAGGCTCCGGCGCGGTGACGGCGAGCGCCCAGTTCGCGGTCAGCCAGCGGTTCCTCGCCGAGACCGCGATGATCGCCGCCGAGGCGCCCCACTCGGAGCGCTCGATCGTGGTTTCACCACCTGAGGACTGGAACCCGTCGGCCGCCCTGGCGGTCCAGCTGCTCGGCGAGACCGCGGGCGCGCCGTGGCTGGCACCCACCGCGCTGGGCAGCCTGGCCCGGGCCCCGGACACCGACCGGGACATCCAGCGCCAGCCCCCGCCGGCCAACCAGGACAGCCCGGGCGAGCTCAGCGCCGGCTACTTGAGCACGGTGGGGGCGGTCGCCACCGCACTCGGCACCTACGAGTCCATGCTCTACCGGCCCTCCTCCTCCTACGTCCAGGGGCTCAACGAGGCGCTTATCGCCACCGAGTCGTCCGCCTGGCGCGGCAGCAGCCAGGCCGAGGGCCTCGCCTTGGCGGACAAGCTGTCGTCGTACGTGGACGGCGAGGAGAACATGGTCAAGATCATCGCCTCGCAGCAGGTGCCGATGGGCGGCGCCTCCGGGCCCGTGCCCGTGTCCATCCAGAACGACTCGCATCACCCCATTCAGGTCCGGCTGAAAGCCAGC
>Ga0335075_10017925_pt1 | contig 10505 bp, 9 predicted proteins | sample Lox_Sample_24_FD_206723 | JGI IMG/M metagenome (GOLD analysis project Ga0335075, IMG submission 206723) | Soil microbial communities from Loxahatchee National Wildlife Refuge, Florida, United States - Lox_Sample_2.4 | ecosystem: Environmental > Terrestrial > Soil > Wetlands | place: USA: Florida... | reverse complement strand
GGTTCGCCGACGTCGGAATCGAATCCACCGAATGCGGCGCCGCCAGCGCCTTCATCTCGCTCGCGAGAGCCGCGGCAGTCACCTGCAAAATCATGAACCCGGAATTCAGGCCAGCCTCCGCCACCAAAAACGCAGGCAACTGGCTAGTCTGCGGATTGGTCATCTGCTCGATCCGCCGCTCGGAAATTCCGCCAAGCGTCGTAAGCGCGATCGCCATCTGATCGGCAGCCATCGCCAGCGGCTGACCGTGGAAATTGCCGCCGCTAATCACCTCGCCTGACTCGGATTCCGGGTCGGCGAACACCAACGGATTGTCCGTAGCGCTATTCAGTTCGACCGAAATTGTCGCGTGGATGTGAGCCAGCGCATCGCGCACGGCCCCATGCACCTGCGGCGCGCACCGCAAGCTGTAAGGGTCCTGCACGCGCGGATCCTTGATCGGCGACCGGTGCGATTCACGGATTTCGCTGCCCCAATTCAGCCGCTCGATATTCCGCGCCGTCACCAGATGCCCCGCATGCGGACGCACCTGCGCGATCCGCGCGTCAAACGCCGCCGGGCTCCCGCGCAGCGCATCGAGCGAAAGCGCCGCCGCCACATCCGCCGTATCGACTGCAATCTCGGCCTCGCGAATGGCCAGCGCCAGCAGCGCGAGCATCCCCTGCGTGCCATTCAGCAGCGCCAAGCCTTCTTTCGCCTCGAGGACGAGCGGCGCGATCCCCGCCGCCTGCATCGCCTCGCCTCCGGCAAGCTTGCGCCCCTGATACACCGCTGCGCCTTCGCCAATCGCGACCAGCGCCAAATGCGCCAGCGGCGCAAGATCCCCCGATGCGCCCACCGACCCTTGCGACGGAATCACAGGATGTACACCGCGATTCAGCATCGCGAGCAGCGTCTCGGCCACCACCGGCCGCACGCCCGAAAATCCCTTAGCAATCGCATTCGCCCGCAGCACCAGCATCGCGCGCGTCGCAGCCTCACTCAACGGCGCGCCCACCCCGCATGCATGGCTCCGCACCAAGTTCAGCTGCAAATGACGAATCTCGCCATGCGAAATCCGCGTCGACGCCATCTTGCCGAATCCCGTATTCACGCCATATACCGGCGCGTCCGATTCAATCAGCCGCTCGATCACCGCGCGCGAAGCGTTCATTCTCTCGCGCGCCGCCGGTGCAAGCTCCCCCACAGCGCCATCGAACACAAACCGGTGCAGCTCGTCGATCGTCAGATGCTCGCCGTCGATTTGAATCGCCGTCACGCGCGAGTGCCCGTGCCAATCACGATCTCGAGAGGCAACGTGAGGGCGGAACCGTCGGAAAATCCTCGCAGTGCGGCAAAAATCTCAGCCTCGGCGCGGCCGCGCGTCTCCGGCGTCAGCTTCGCGACCAACGGACGAAACGGCGCAGCGACTTCGGTGAATTGCTGCCAGTATTCCTCCGCAGAACCAGCCCAGCGCCCCGGCACCGTTCGCACTTCTTCACTCACCTGCGCGAATCCCGCGGCCTCGAGCCTGCTCTTCAAGAGCCCCCGCTCGCCGAACATGAACGCGTGCGGCGCGTCCGGATCAGGCGGCGGCATTTCGATGTACTTCGTAAGGATCCCGACAGTAGTGCCAAGAAACGCCTGCTCGCGTCTGCCCCAGACGACGAACGCCACGCGCCCGCGATGCCTGAGCACGCGCAGGCATTCGCGAAACGCTTTCAATTGGTCGGGGAAGAACATCACGCCGAGCCGGCACGTCACCACATCGAACGACTCGTCCGGGAAGGGAAGCGCCTCAACATCGGCTACGCGAAACTCGATATTGCTTAGCCCTTTCGTGCGGGCCAGCTCCTCGGCAAGACCGATCATTCCCGGCCCAAGGTCCGTAGCCGTTACGTGCCCCGAAGGCCCGACCGCTTCCGCGATCGAAAGCGACGGGTCGCCCACTCCACTCGCCAAATCCAGTACGCGCGCTCCCGGAAAAAGCCGCGCCGCCTCCAGGATGCCTTCCGTCAGGCCCCGCGTGAACGCCGCCATCCTCGCGTGCCATTTTCGCCAAGCAGAAACAGTCGCCTCTTCAGTCCACTCCTCGCGCAGCCTGTCGCGATACAGTTCGATTTTTGCGGGGTCGGGTGCGCTCACGGCAGTGCCTCCGTTTGGAATTATCGAGATCGTGTGACAAGCGAAAATCCCGGTAGGTCGCGGTTTTCGGCCACGACATAAGCCGCAAAATCGTCGCGCCGCCACAAGGTTCCGCACCAAGCTTTTTGCCGTCGAAATTTCCTGTGCTGATCCTACTTTCACGAGGGCGACGCCTTCGCAACGAGCGACCAACAACCGGCCATCGCTCGCCTCAGCGCGGGACGCGCGACACAGGTTAGCCCCGTCCGGAAGGGCGGGGAACCGAAAACAAAAAGGATCCAAGCGCCGTAGGCGCGACACGCCGCTTCTCAGCGGGTCGGCACTTCAGTCTACCCTGCTTGCCCTGACGCAGGAAGGGAACGCAGTGCATGGGATCCGACATCAGGAGCCGAATGCCCCTCGCGACTTTCAGCCCCTGAAGTTCTCGAACACGCTCGCCACCACTCCTCAGTCTCGGCGTTCCGTGGGCGCCGGGCCATCCGAGGCCGCCAGCGGAAAATATCTTCGATACTTCGCTGGCAGCGATTTCGGCCGCCCCTGGCGGTCGCAAACGACGTGCACAGTTTCGCCGGTTGCGATCAACTCGTCCGACGCCTGCCGGATAATCTCATACGCAAAGCGAATCGTGCGCCGCTGCGACCCCGCCACGCGCGTCCGCACGGTCAGCAGATCGTCGAATCGCGCTGGCCGCTTGTAACGGCACGACGCCTCGGCCACCACGATAAAGCTGTCGTCCTCGCTTTCCATCTGCTTGTACTCGAAGCCGACCTGCCGGCAAAATTCCACGCGCCCAATCTCGAACCACGTGAAATAGTTCCCGTAGTAAACCACGCCCATCTGGTCGGTCTCGGCGTACCGCACCCGCACGGTTGTCTCAGCGTAGTCTTTCATCGGCTGCCGAGCCGCAGCGCAACGGACAGCCGGTCCCCGATCGGCAGCTGTACCGAGAGATAGCCATTCCGCTCCGAGCCCACATAATCGACGTATCCCTTGAGGACGCTCCCGGCAAGATTCAAGTTGTCGGCAACTACGAGCGCTCCCGCCCGCAGCCGCGGCTCGATCACCTTCAGCACCGGCAGGTACAGTTCCTTCCATCCGTCGATAAACGCAAAATCCACCGCACCGTCGAACCCGCGAAGCGTCTCGCGCGCATCGCCCACGCGGATTTCGACCAGGTCGAGCAATCCAGCTTCGCGCAAATTCTCAGCAGCGTGCCGAGCTTTTTCCGCATTCAATTCGGTAGCCACCACCTTGCCGCCGCCATTATCCCGAATCGCTGACGCTAAATGGATCGTCGAAATCGCGAGCGAAGTCCCGAATTCCACGATCGTCTTGCAAGGATACGTTCGCGCCAACATGTACAGCAGCCGCCCCACATCGCGCGGAACCGGCAGATACGCATCCTTGAGCAGTTCAGACCTCCGCTTGAATTTCTCGTCGCCCTCCATCGCTTCCGTGATGGGATTCGCAATCTCCAGCGCTGCCTGATCCACTGCCTTCGCGTGCCCGTACAACCGCTCCAGCACCGCCTGCACTTTCGCCGTATTCAACGTACACGGATTCGCCAATGCCGCCTCGCGCGTCGCCACGTCAGTCTCCCCCGGACCATTTCGGAGCTCGCTTCTCGAGGAACGCAGTCACCCCCTCGCGAAAGTCAGGCGTCGAACGAATGTCCGCATTCATCTCGATCGCCACTTCGAGTTCGGCGCGAATCGCCGCGCGGTCGTAGCTGATGAGAAGCTTTTTCGTTTGCGCCACCGCCGTCGGACTCGCGGTAAGCAGCTCGGCAGCAATCTCCTTCGCCCGGTCCATCAAAGATTCCGCTGGCACCAGCTCCGTAACCAGCCCAAGCCGGTAGGCTTCTGCCGCATCAATGATGCGCCCGGTCAGCAACAGGTCGCGCACGTGCGTGTCGCCGATCCGCCGGCGCAAGAAGACCGACACCAGTGCAGGCGTAAATCCGATCCGCACCTCGGTGTACCCAAACTTGGCCTCCGGCACGGCCAAAATGAAGTCCGCAACGGTCGCAAGCCCGCATCCGCCCGCGATCGCAGGACCGTTTACCGCCGCAATCAGCGGTTTCGGAAAGCTGTAAAGCCGGTACAGCAGTTTCGTCATGCGCCGCGCGTCTTCGAGGTTTTTCTGCTGCGTCTGCCGCGCCAGGTGCTGCAACTCGGTCAGATCCATTCCCGCGCAAAAGGCTTTGCCCGCGCCAGTAAGGATCACCACGTTCGCGGGGCTCGCCTCCGCCTGGTCGAATGCGCCCAGCAGGTCAACAATCATCTGCGTCGAGATCGCATTGCGTTTTTCGGGGACGGTGAGGGCAATCGTCGCGATCTTGTCGTCGCACTGAAAAGTCAGCGTGTGGTAACCCATCTTCGAGACTCCGCCGCTAATTCGGCTTGCTAACCGCGGGATCGTGTGCGTACTTTTCTCGCAATTCGTGCGTCATCGCGCAAGCCACCGCGAGAGACTTCGTATCGATTCCGGTCGCGACGCCGCGCGCCGCCAGCGTAGCCAGCACCGTTTCGGTCGGGATATTGCCCACCAGCGCATCGCCCGCAAAAGGACAGCCTCCCAGCCCCGTGAGCGCGCCATCAAACCGCCGGCAACCCGCCTCGTATGCCGCCAGCACTTTTTCGTGCGCGCGCTCCGGACGGCTGTGCAGATGCACGCCGACCTCGACGCCCGCGACACAGTTTTTCACGGCCAGGTAAAGGCGCGCAACGTCTTCGGGCGAAGCCGTCCCCACCGTATCGGCGAGCGACACCGTGCGCACGCCCACATCCTTTAGCCACACCAGCGTGTCCTCCACGATCTCCGGCCCCCACGGCTCATCGTAAGGGTTCCCGAACGCCATCGAGATGTACACCACGAGCCGCTTCCCGGCAGCCTTCGTATCGTGCTGCAGTTTCTGAACCAGCTCCCGCGATTCCCCTCGCGACATATTCGCGTTCGCGCGCCGAAAATACGCCGAAATTGAATACGGATACCCGATCGTCGTCACGCCGGGCGTCGCTAGCGCGCGCTCCAGCCCCTGCGCGTTCACCACGATCCCGATAATATCCGGGGCCTCCCCCGACGGCAGCCGCGCCCGGCTCAGCTCCTGCATCACCGCCTCGCTGTCCGCCATCTGCGGCACATGCTTCGGCGAAACAAAGCTAACCGCATCGATGTGCCGGAACCCCAGCGACACCAGCTGCGTAAGGTAGCGAATCTTCTCAGCGGTAGGAATGACGTCCGGCAGCCCCTGCCAAGCATCGCGCGGGCACTCGACAATGGTCACGTCGCTCATGGTTTAAGGTCTAAACCTAGCGCCGGCCCGCCCTGCCTGCCCTGAGGCACGAAGGGACGAAGGAAGGGGCACTTTAGCCCGAATCTGCAGCATCCACCCTGCATTAAGATGTCGCCCTCCCAAGTAGCACTGAAAACAGACAGGGTGTCTCTCAACTCCAACCCTCAACTCAACGAAACTCACGTCACCATCGCTCATCGGCCCGTCGTCCAAGGATTTCGATAAATATGCGCCGCATACCACAGCAGGGAAGCGCCGCCAACCACCGACACCGTCATCAGCCAAACAAACACGCGCGAAATCCGCCGCGCAATCACAGCCGATACGATCAGGGCGATCACGATTGCGACTCCGGCGCATCCGATGTACAGCGCCATCTCATACATGAACCACAGCCCCGAAGCAGGCAAGTCAGCCCCATGCACGGCGGCGGAAGACGCGAAAAACGCCACAATCGACGGCGTCAGCAGCAGCAGCGCGACCGCAAACGTAGCGGGCCCGCTCATCCCGCGCTCCTGTCTGAACGCGCTCATTGTGGTTTCGAGTCCGTCTCCGACACTCGAAAGCTAAGCCTCAAGTTCTGAGTCGGCCGCCGTGGTGGCACAGACAATCCTGTGTGTGCTCCGCCACGCGCACCAACTTGCTCCGCATCTCAATCACCCGCGTATCCTGTCCCCGCCATCATCCTGAGTCCGCGGGTTGTGCGGGCGAAGGATCTCTCTTCGGCGTCGCAGAGACTAGCACCCAGCTCCGGGCCCCCGAACCCTCAAGTTTGCAGCACGCCTGTCTTAAACTCCGCCACATCCGGATTCAAAGCCGCCGACTCGAGCGCCTCGATCAACGCCTCCCGCGTCCGCGCCGGATCGATGATCGCATCGACCCACAACCGCGCCGCCGCATAACGCGGATCGGTCTGATGCTCGTAGGTGGCGCGAATCGATCGGTGCAGTTCCTTCTTCTCCGGGTCGCTCAGCTTCTTGCCCTCGCGCTCCAACTGCTTGATCTTGATTTCAACCAGCGTCGACGCGGCGGAATCGCCGCTCATCACCGCATACCGCGCCGTAGGCCAAGCGAAAATAAACCGCGGGTCGTACGCCTTCCCGCACATCGCATAGTGGCCCGCGCCGAAGCTGCCGCCGCAGATCACTGCAATCTTCGGCACCACACTGTTCGCGACCGCATTCACCATCTTCGCCCCCGCGCGAATGATCCCGCTCCACTCCGCTTCCTTGCCGACCATAAACCCGTTCACGTCGTGCAGGAAAACCAGCGGGACCAGGTTCTGGTTGCAATCGAGAATAAAACGCGCGGCCTTATCCGCCGCTTCCGTATAAATCACGCCGCCGAATTCAAGGCGCTTTTCGCCCGTCCCGGGCGCCGCGACCGTCACATTCTTCTTCTGATTCGCCACGATCCCTACAGCCCATCCGCCAATTCGCGCGTAGCCGCACACCACCGTCTGTCCATATTCCGCGCGGTACTCCTCAAACCGGCTGCCGTCGACAATCCGCGCGATAACTTCGCGCATGTCGTATTGCTTGCCCGCATCGCCCGGAAAAATCCCGTAAATCTCCTCAGCAGGGAATTGCGGAGGCTCCGGCGGCTTGTGGTCAAAAGGCGCCCGCGTCGGGTGGCCCATTTTGTCGACCAGCGCCCGCACCCGCGCGATACACGCATCATCGTCCGGCTCGCGGAAATCAACGGTGCCGCTGATCTGCGAGTGCATCTGCGCCCCGCCCAGTTCCTCGGCGGAAGTCTTCTGCCCGATCGCCGCCTGCACCAGCGCCGGCCCCGCGAGGAAAAGCCCGCTCCCCTCAGTCATCAAAATGTGGTCGCACATCACCGGTAGATACGCCCCTCCCGCCACGCACATTCCCATGATCGCCGTGATCTGCGGAATGCGCATCGCGCTCATCACCGCATTGTTGCGGAAAACGCGCCCGAAATCGTCCGTATCCGGGAACACATCCTCTTGCAGCGGCAGAAAAACCCCAGCCGAATCGACCAGATAAATCGTCGGAATCCGATTCTCGATGGCGATATTCTGCGCGCGAATCACTTTCTTCGCCGTAATCGGGAAAAACGCTCCAGCCTTCACCGTCGCATCGTTCGCCACAATCATCACGCGCCGGCCAGCTACGCGCCCCAAGCCGGTGACGGTGCCCCCAGCCGGCGCGCCGCCCCATTCCTCGTACATCTCGTACCCGGCATAGATTCCAAGCTCGAAAAACTCGGTCCCCGGATCGATCAGCCGGGCGATGCGCTCGCGCGCCGTCAGCCGCCCTTTCTTATGCTGCGCCTCGATAGCCTTCGCCCCGCCCCCCTGCCGAATCGTCTCCTCTTCGTTTTTGATCTCGATAACGCGATCGATCATCGCCCGCGCATTCTTCTCAAACGCCGGCGCCTCGCTCGCAATCCGTGTAGTAATCTCCGCCATCTCTATCTCTGCGTCCTCTGCGTCTCTGCGGTGGGTTCAGTCTTGGTTACTCGTTCGAATTCTGCGCGATTCAGGCTTCTCGCGGCGCAGCAGCCACTCGCTGCCGGATGAAATCGACAATCGCCTGCGTCGTAGTGCCCGGCAAAAACACCTCGGCAATCCCAGCCTTCTTCAGCCCGGGAATATCCGCCTCAGGAATAATCCCGCCGATCAGGACGGTAATGTCGATCATGCCCTTCGCGCGCAACAGTTCCATCAGCCGCGCGCAGAGGGTATTGTGCGCCCCCGAAAGAATCGAAAGCCCGATCACGTCCACATCTTCCTGCGCTGCCGCCGAAGCAATCATCTCAGGAGTCTGCCGCAAGCCGGTGTAAATCACCTCCATGCCCGCATCGCGCAACGCCCGAGCAATCACCTTCGCGCCGCGGTCATGACCATCCAGCCCCGGCTTCGCAATCAGCACCCGTATCTTCTTCTCCGCCATTCGCCTCTCTCTGCGCTCCGCGACTCGTCCTGCTCCGCATTTGCCTTCTCTGCGTTCTCTGCGTCTCTGCGGTGGTAAAGTCTTTATTCTTCGTACTTGTTCACAAGCCGCCGAAGCCCATCCTTAAGCACAACCGAATTGAAATTGATCAAAAGGCCGATCCGGCAACCCGACAGACGAAGATAAGTTAGCACGATTGCATCATGGATAGGAGCAAGCGCATCCACGGCCTTCAACTCAACAACCACGCGTCCGTCGACAAGCAGATCAATCCGATACCCGCATTCGAGCTTCACATCCTTGTAGACCATCGGCAGCGCCTTTTGCCGTTCGAACGGAACACATCGCAGCGATAGCTCTCTCGCCAAGCACTCTTCATACGCTGATTCAAGCAGTCCCGGACCCAGCATGCGATGAACTTCAATCGCCGCTCCGATGATTTCGTGTGTTAGCTGGGCGTCATTCATTTCTCACCGCGGAGACGCAGGGAACGCAGAGAAGAAAAAGCAATCCACCTCACGTAATCGCAGCTTCCTCATACACCCCGAACACGCCCCGCATCGCCTCGCAAATCTCGCCCAACGTGGCATAGGCCTTCGCCGCCTCATAAAGATACGGCATCAGATTTTCGCGCCCACCCGCAGCCTTCCGCAGCGCCTCCAACCGCCGCGCCACCTCCTCATTCGAACGCCCCGCCCGCAACTCCCGCAGCCGCTCGCCCTGCCGCGCCGCCACCGACTCGTCGATCGACAAAATCTCGATCGCCTTCTCATCCGCCACAAACGCATTCACGCCCACAATAATCTTTTCCTTCCGATCCACCGCCACCTGATACCGATACGACGCATCCGCGATCTCCCGCTGCGGATAACCGTGCTCGATCGCCGCCACCATCCCGCCGAGCGCGTCAATCTTCTCGATGTAATCCCACGCCCCGCGCTCGATCTCGTCCGTCAGCCTCTCGACAAAATACGCTCCGCCAAACGGGTCCGCCGTATTCGTCACGCCCGTCTCGTACGCCAAAATTTGCTGCGTCCGCAACGCGATCGTCGCCGCAGCCTCGGTCGGCAGCGCCCAGGCCTCATCCAGCGAATTCGTGTGCAGCGACTGCGTCCCGCCCAGCACCGCCGCCAGCGCCTGCACCGCCGTTCGCACCACGTTGTTGTAAGGCTGCTGCGCCGTCAGCGAACATCCCGCCGTCTGCGTGTGAAATCGCAGCGCCCACGACCGCGCATCCCGCGCCCCAAATCGCTCGCGCATCACGCGCTGCCAGATCCGCCGCGCCGCGCGGTACTTCGCAATCTCCTCGAAAAAATCGTTGTGCGCGTTGAAGAAAAACGACAGCCGCGGCGCAAACTCGTCGATCCCGAGCCCGCGCGCCAGCGCATGCTCCACGTACTCGATCCCGTCGCGCAGCGTGAACGCCAGCTCCTGAATCGCCGTCGACCCCGCCTCGCGGATGTGGTACCCGCTTACCGAAATCGAATTGAATTTCGGCGTATGCGTCGCGCCAAACTCAATCGTATCCGTCACCAGCCTCATCGACGGTCCCGGCGGATAGATATATTCCTTCTGCGCGATGTACTCCTTCAGGATGTCGTTCTGCAGCGTCCCGGAAAGCCTCTTCCAATCCGCGCCCTGCTTTTCCGCGACCACCAGGTACATCGCCCAAATCGCCGCCGCCGGCGAATTGATCGTCATCGACGTCGTCACGTCCGCCAGCGGAATCTGGTCGAACAGCGCCTCCATATCCGCCAGCGAACTCACCGCCACGCCGCACTTGCCCACTTCGCCCTCGGACATCGCATGGTCCGAGTCATATCCCATCAGCGTCGGCAGATCGAACGCCACCGAAAGCCCCGTCTGTCCCTGCGCCAGCAAATAGCGGAATCGCTGGTTCGTATCCTCGGCGCTGCCGAATCCCGCGAACTGCCGCATTGTCCACAGTCGGTCGCGGTACATCCGCGGATGGATCCCGCGCGTGTAGGGAACTTCGCCGGGCAGCCCGATATCGCGCGCCGCATTCTCAGCCGCGAGATCGGCCTCGGTATAGATTCGCTGGATTGGATAGCTTGAAACGGTGGTGAAATCGGCGGGACGATCGGGAGATTTCGCGAGAGTAGGCTTGAGCGTCCGCTCCTCCCACTCCCGCTCGGCGTTCGACA
>Ga0335075_10017924_pt1 | contig 10506 bp, 8 predicted proteins | sample Lox_Sample_24_FD_206723 | JGI IMG/M metagenome (GOLD analysis project Ga0335075, IMG submission 206723) | Soil microbial communities from Loxahatchee National Wildlife Refuge, Florida, United States - Lox_Sample_2.4 | ecosystem: Environmental > Terrestrial > Soil > Wetlands | place: USA: Florida... | reverse complement strand
AAGCGCGGACGACCGCCGTGCGCCGAGCCCTCAGGCGGCTTCGGCCTCGCCCTTAAGCCGCTCTGCGTTGAAGTGCGCGATCAGCGCGTCGACAACCGGCTGCAGCCGCCCTTCCATCACTTCCGATAGCTGGTGAATGGTCAGCCCGATGCGGTGATCGGTGAGGCGGTTCTGCGGAAAGTTGTAGGTGCGAATCTTCTCGCTGCGGTCGCCTGAGCCCACCTGCTGCTTGCGTTCTTTGGCCTGGGCTTCATGCTGACGCTCCATCTCCACTTCGTAGAGGCGGGCGCGCAGAACGCGCATGGCCTTCTCGCGGTTCTTGATCTGCGACTTCTCGTCCTGGCAGCTGACAACCGTGTTGGTGGGCAGGTGAGTGATACGGATGGCGGAGTAGGTAGTATTCACCGACTGGCCCCCGGGCCCGGAGGAACAAAACGTATCGATGCGCAAATCCTTGGCCTCGATCTTGACGTCGACCTCCTCGGCCTCGGGCAGCACGGCAACGGTAATCGCCGAAGTATGGACGCGGCCCTGCGTCTCCGTAGCCGGAACCCGCTGCACACGGTGCACACCGCTCTCGTATTTCATCTGCGAATAAACGCGGTCGCCTTCGAAGATGGCGGTGACTTCTTTCAAGCCTCCAACGGAAGACTCGGAGCTGGAAAGCACTTCAACCTTCCAGCGGTGCTGCTCGGCGAAGCGCGTGTACATCCGGAACATCTCGGCCGCAAAAAGCGAGGCTTCGTCGCCGCCCGTGCCGGCGCGTATTTCGACGACGACGTTCTTTTCGTCATTGGGATCTTTGGGCAGCAGCAGGAGCTTCAGCTCTTCTTCGAGCTTTGGCTCGCGGGCCTCGAGCTCGATGAGCTCCTCCTCGGCCATGGCGCGGATCTCCGGATCGCTCTCCCCGAGCATGCCTTTGGCGTCGGCGATGCCGTTGACCACCTGGCGGTACTGGCGGAATTTGTCGACCACCGGCTCCAGGTCGCGATGCTGCTTGGCGGCCTTCTGGTATTTCTGCTGGTCGGCGATAATCTCCGGGTCGGCAAGCTGCCTGCCCAGATCTTCGTAACGGGCTTCAATTTGTTCAAGACGATCAAACATGGCTTTCTCTCACGGCGCAAATAGTATGGATTGGGAAAGGGCGGACGGCGGCGATGGCGGCGGGAGCCGCTAGAGAAGTGCGCCGATGGTGAGGCTTTGCCGCATTGCTGTTAGTTTACCGCCTATTCGATGCCGGGATGCGGAAAAAGACTCGGGCGTCGCATCGATAGTGACCTGGCGCATCACGCCGCTTGAGACGGTCGAGGTTCATGGGCAACTTTCTGGCATTCGCGGAGCTGAACGACGCTTTGGCGGCGACAACCAAGAAGCTCGAAAAGCGGGCCCTCATCGCGAAATATCTGCAAAGCCTGGAGTTGGACGACGCGGCCCGGGCGGCCCTCTATCTGGCCGGAACCCCGTTTGCGGAAACCGACCGCCGCGGGCTGAATGTCGGCGGATCGCTGCTGTCAAAGGCGCTCGCGCAGCGTAGCGGGGCAAGCCCAGAAGCCATGCGCGCCGCCTATCGCAAGCATGGCGACATGGGCGCCGCAGCAGAGGATCTACTCGCCGATGCGGTCGAGACCGAGCCGCGCCTGCGGCTAATCTTCGTTCACGACATGCTCGACAAGATCGCCGCCGCGCGGGGCCCGGCGGCCAAGCTGCCGCTGATCGTTGCGCTGCTGGACGAAGCGTCCCCGGTCGAGGCCAAGTACCTGCTGAAGTTGATGCTCGGCGATATGCGGACGGGAGTGAAGCAGAGCCTGGTGGAAGAGGCTGTCGCCGCGGCCTATGACGCAGATGCGGCCGACGTGCGGCGGGCATCGATGCTGATCGGCAGCCTGCCGCAGGTGGTCAGGCTGGCGGCGGAACATCGCTTGACCGATGCGCGGATGCAGCTGTTTCATCCGCTGGGATTTATGCTCGCCAGCCCGGTCGACAGCGTGGAGGAGGCGGTCGCGCGATTCACGGAGGAAGTTTCACTGGAAGCAGCCGGCCTCGCGGAGGCAGATGAGGCCAGCACCCCGGAAACCAGACATGGGACGCCCACCATCTATGGGGTTCTCGAAGACAAGTACGACGGCATCCGGGCGCAGCTGCATTGCGGCGATGCCTCCGAGCCGGGGCGCGTGGAGCTCTTTTCGCGCAGCCGCGACGACCTGAGTGCCAGCTTCCCGGAGCTGATCGAGGCATTCGCCGCCATTCCGGAAAAAGTGATTCTGGACGGGGAAATCCTGGCGTGGAATCCGGCAACCGGCCGGGCGCTCCCCTTTTCCGTGCTGCAGCAGAGATTGGGGCGCAAACGCGTGACGCGGGAGATGCGCGAGGACACGCCGGTCGTCTTCATGGCCTTCGACGTCTTGTATCTCGGCAACTCCCTGCTTCTGGAGGAGCCGCTTCGCGAGCGCCGAAGGCGGCTCGTAGAGTTTGTCGGCCGGTACGGTGGATTGACCGCCAACGCCGCTGCGCGAGGTCAGGCCTTGCTGTTTTCGGAGGAGACGGCCGGCTTCGCGCGGCTTGCCCTGGCGCCAGCCGTCCCGCTGGAGAGCGCCGGGCAGCTGGATGCCGCCTACTCCGAAGCGCGGGCGCGGGGAAACGAGGGCGTGATGCTGAAGTCGCTCAACAGTCTTTATCAGCCGGGGAGGCGCGGGCTGGCATGGCTGAAGCTCAAGCGCGAGCTCGCAACGCTGGATGTGGTCGTAACCGGCGCCGAATTCGGGCACGGCCGGCGCGCCGGCGTGCTGAGCGACTACACCTTTGCGGTCCGCGACGGAGAGACGCTGAGAAATGTGGGCAAGGCCTATTCCGGACTCACCGATGCTGAGATCGACGGGCTGACGGCGTTTTTCAAAGCGCACACGCTGCAGGATCTCGGACACTTCCGCACCGTCGAGCCATTGAAGGTCCTGGAGGTTGCCTTCAACAACGTGATGCGCTCGGAACGTCATGACAGCGGGTTTGCGCTGCGCTTTCCGCGCATTCTGCGCATTCGCGACGACAAGCCGGTCGAGGAGATCGACACGCTTCAGCGCGTGGAAGAGATTTATGAATCGCAGCCGGATAAGCCTAGCGGCTGACCAGGCTTCGGCTGCGCTCAGTGACTGTGACTGTGGTCGTGCCCGTGGTGGTGATGGGCGTGGGCACTTACCTCTTCCACCGGCATCACGCAGCCGTGCGCCACTTCGCACTCCACATGCTCGAACTGGATGGTGGTGTGGTGAATATGGAACTTGCGCAGCAGCGTGCCGTTGATCTCTTCGAGGATGCGGGCGCTTTCCGATGGCGGGATGTCAGCGATCGTAACGTGGCTGGCCAACGCGTTGGTCTGCGAGCCCAGACACCAGACATGCAGGTCGTGGACATCTTCGACGCCGGCAATCTCTTCCAGGCTTCCCCGGATTTCCGCAAGAGACAAACCGCGCGGAGTGCCCTCGAGCAGGATATTCAGCGTCTCCTTGACGATTCCGTAGGACGACCACAGGATCAGCGCGGCGATGCCCAGCGAAAGCGCGGGGTCGATCCATAGCTGGGGATGACCGGTGCGCCCAGTGAAAAAGATCGCCGCGCCGCCGATGATGACCGCGGCCGTCGAAAGCGTGTCGCCCAGCATGTGGACGAAGACGCTGCGCATGTTGACATCCTGATTCACGCGCCAGAGCAGCAGCGCGATCACGCCGTTCATGACCACACCGGCTGCTGCTACCAGCATCATTACCCGCGGCTGCACAGTGGCCGGGACGGTAAAGCGGTGAATGGCCTCCACACCGATCCAGATGCTGATGAGGATCAACGTGAGCGCATTGAGAAATGCCGCCAGAACACCGGCGCGCTGGTATCCGAAGGTCTTGCTGTCGGTTGCTGGACGGGTCTGGAAATGTACGGCCACAAAGGACAGCACCAGCGCCAGGGCGTCGGAGGCATTATGGCCGGCTTCGGAGATCAACGCCAGCGAGTGAGCGCGGAGCCCGGCAAGCAGCGTAAGCAGCACATAGACCAGAGTCGCCGCGAGTGAGAAGCGCAGCACGCGCTGCATCTTTCCGGTCGAGCTGGCGTGAACGTGCATCCTGTATTTAGTGTATCGCCCCGTGCTTAATTTTATAGATAGGGCGCGGTCACCCTGGTCTTGCGGGGTGGCCGGCGGATGGGCACCGAGTTGGCCGTGTCGCGAAGCCCGCTCCAGTTTTCGGCCACGATGATGCTGTTCACCGGGCGGTGGGGATCGTAGCGCACCGAGCATGGGAAGCCCAGACGGCAGTCGTAGATATCCACGTGCTCCTGCAGCAGGGTCACGTCCTGCGAGCACTCGTAGACCACCCCGGCAATCTCGTACTTGTACAGGATGAGCCGCAGCCCGTTGGGACGGCCGCTTTCGTGCGGCGTCAGGTCGGAAATGTCGATTACGGTTCCATCGATGATGCGGCCGGACTTGACCAGTTCCTCGCGGCGGGCCTTTTCCAGCTCCTCTTCCGAGGGCCGCTTGCGCATGGTGTACCAGGCAACCGCGCCCCCGATGCATAGACCAACGGCGGCGAGTGCTCCAAGGACTTGAGGTTCGCGCAGTGACAGGCCGTTCATCGGGTTCACCAGTGCTTGATAACTGAAGCATATCGCAGGTTCGAGTCGGAAGAGACAGGGTCCAGGTGAGATTTCCGGTACCGGCAAGCCGCGAGTTCCAAAAGCAGCCCGCGTGGAGCCGGCAATCTTCGCGGCAAGCCCCGGATTCGCTGCGGTATACTTTGAAGAAGAATGCTGAAGCAAAGAACTGCCTTCGCCGCCGGGTCCGGCGGCAATTTCGTCTCCGCACAGAATGAACGCGCTCCGCGTATCCGCTCAACAACGGTAATATGTGTGCGCCGCAACGGCAGCGTGGTGATGGCCGCCGACGGCCAGGTCACCCTGGGCGAGTCGGTCATCAAACACTCCGCCCGCAAAATTCGGCGCCTCTACCAGGACAAAATCCTGGCCGGCTTCGCCGGATCGACGGCTGACGCTTTCTCGCTGTTCAGCCGCTTCGAAGGCAAGCTGGAGCAGTATGCCGGCAACCTTGGCCGCTCGGCGGTAGAGCTGGCGAAAGACTGGCGCACCGACAAGATGCTGCGCAGCCTCGAGGCCCTGCTCATCGTCTCCGACCCTACCCAGACCTTTCTGCTCAGCGGTTCGGGCGACGTGATTGAGCCCGACGAGGGCATCGCGGCCATCGGCAGCGGCGGCTCGTTCGCCCTGGCGGCGGCGCGCGCGCTGATCGAAAACACTGATTTGTCGGCACGCGAAATCGCCGAAAAATCGATGCGCATTGCAGGAAAAATCTGTATTTATACCAACGACCAGATCACGATTGAAGAGCTGCATTCTTAAAGCAGCGAACTGACCTGAGAGCAGGGCACTATGGCGATTTATTTACCGGGAACCGCGGATGACCAGGAACTCGCGCTCGACGAGCTGACTCCGCGCGAAATTGTGGCTGAACTCGATAAGTACGTGGTCGGTCAGAAGGCCGCCAAACGCGCTGTGGCCATTGCTCTGCGCAACCGCATGCGCCGGCAGAAGCTTCCTCCCGATATTGCCGACGAGATCATGCCCAAAAACATCATCATGATTGGGCCTACAGGCGTGGGCAAGACGGAGATCGCGCGGCGGCTGGCCAAGCTGACCAACTCCCCCTTCCTCAAGGTCGAAGCCTCGAAGTTTACCGAGGTCGGTTACGTAGGCCGCGACGTGGAGTCGATCGTACGCGACCTGGTCGAGATCGCCATCGACATGGTGCGCGAAGAGAAGCTCGAAGAGGTGGAGGACAAGGCGGAATTGAACGCCGAGGAGCGGCTGCTGGACCTGCTGCTGCCGCCTCCGGCTGCTGCACCCGCAACGGGACACAACGCCGGGCCGCAGGTGATCGACGGCAAGAATCCCGAGGGCCACAACACCCTGACCTTCCCTTCCCCCAGCAGCGACTCCCATCAGCGCACCCGCGAAAAGCTGCGCCAGCAGTTCCGCGAGGGCAAGCTGGACGACCGCATGGTGGAAATCGACGTACGCGAGAAGAACGCGCCGTCCTTCGAGATCATCTCCAACCAGGGGGTTGAAGAGATGGACATCAACCTCAAGGACATTCTGCCCAACATCTTCGGCCAGCGCACCAAGAAGCGGAAGATGAAGGTCTCCGAGGCTTTCGAGTATCTGGTTACCGAAGAAGAAGGCCGGCTCATCGACATGGATCACGTCACGCGCGCTGCCGTCGAGCGCGTGGAGACCTCGGGCATCGTCTTTCTGGACGAGATCGACAAGATCGCCGGACGCGAGGGCGGCCACGGCCCCGACGTGTCGCGCGAAGGTGTGCAGCGCGATATCCTGCCCATTGTCGAAGGGACCACCGTCAATACGCGCTATGGCATGGTCCGGACAGACTACATCCTGTTCATCGCCGCGGGGGCTTTCCATGTCTCCAAGCCCAGCGACCTCATTCCCGAGCTGCAGGGCCGCTTCCCCATTCGCGTCGAGCTGCAGTCGCTCACCGTGGAAGACTTCATCCGGATTCTCACCGAACCGAAGTCTTCCCTGACCAAGCAATACACGGCGCTGCTCGATACTGAAGGGCTGAAGCTCGAGTTCACGCGCGAATCACTCGAAGAGATGGCGCAGTTCGCCTTCCGCGTCAACGAAACTACAGAGAACATCGGCGCCCGCCGCCTGCACACCATCATGGAACGGGTGCTGGACGAGATCAGCTTCGTGGCTCCGGATCTGACCAAGGCGCAGATGCAGGGCGAGAAGGATGGCCTTCAGCTGGCCGCCGCCACCGACTTCGGCGCCACCGTGCCTCTGCCGGTCAGCGAACGGGAAAACGCGTCAGGCAGCAAAGAAAAGGTCGTGGTCATCGATCCCGAATACGTGCGCCAGATGGTGGCCACGATCGTGAAGGATCAGGATCTGTCCCGCTATATCTTGTAGGCGCAGCCCGGCTTAGAGCATTCCGCGCTGCGGCGATTTTGCGCCGCGGAGGCATTGGCTACATCGGATGCAGCGGCGCACCCATGCGGTCGAGCTCTCCTCTAACTTTCGTCAAGCCATACATGTAGCTCTCGAATTCTTCCGCCAGCCGGCCGAAAAACGGGGCTTCGTTCTGATATTCAAAGAGGTTGAACTGGGAGACGATATAGTAGCTCTCCTTGCCGGTGCGGACCATCTCCAGGAAGGTCGCGTCGCCGGCGAACTTCGAGCGCTGCACGGCTTCCGGATACATGCCGGTGGAGAAGAGCGCGTAGTCACCGATATGCTTGCGCACCATGCGCTCGGCGTCGAACGACCGCGCCGTTCCATGAACAGGATCGGAAGCGGCCAGCATCTGCCCCACATCTTTTACAGGATTGCCATCCGCGTCCCGGATGCGATAGAGGTTTTCGACTACACAGAATTCGGTCAGCAGGTCAGCGATATAGGACGTGACTTCGGCATCGCGGAGTCCCAGGTGCTCAGAGTAGCAATCGGAAACCGTCTGATGAAAGAGCTGGCGAAGGGCGTGTTCTTCGGGAATCATTCCACCTCCACTCGCAAATCCAGGGGCGCATGAGTTCGGATTGGCGTGCTTTCTTCGACCTTGCTTCTATGCTCTCTTTCGTCGGCAGGGCCGAAGGGCCTCTTTAATCGTATTGTCATAAATCTACGGATTTCGACTCGTTTGGCAAGCTCTTAGCGAGCTTCCGCATCAAGATTGTTAGCAGTCTCTTGTGGACAGTGCGATGGCAACGTTTGTTCATCTCAATTCACTATGAGGAGGTCTATTCTTCCAGTGCATCTGCAACGAGGTGAATTTCATGGCTAACAAGAAGCACCCCACGCACCATCCGGCAAAACCCGTCAAGCCGAAGGCTCCGACTACGCCTCAGCCGGTGTTTGCTCAACCAGTGCCCTCCCCGGACCCGACAGGATTTAAAGAGCCGGTGACGGACCAGAGCTATCAGGAGGTCGACAACCTCGAAGCGGTGCCTCAACCGGTCGGGGACGCAGTAGAGCCGATCCTCACACTGGCCCAGGTCTACGGAGACGCCGGACCGGCCAAGACCACGGCCATCCAAAGCTCGGGGCAGATTGTCTTTCACTCCGTCGGCGACACGGGCAGCGTGGTTGGACCCGAAACGCAATCGCTGGTCGCCGACAAGATGGTCTCCGACTTCACAGAGGACAACCCGGCGGACGTGCCCTCGTTCTTTTTCCACCTGGGCGACGTGGTGTATTACTTCGGCGAGGCGACCTACTATTACGACCAGTTTTACGAGCCCTATCGTTCCTACCCGGCTCCTATCGTGGCCATCCCCGGCAACCATGACGGTGTGGTCTATCCCAACGACCCGGCTCCGACCCTCGACGCGTTCCTGCGCAATTTCTGTTCGGCCACCCCGGTCGTCTCACCGGACGCGGGTGGACTGGTGCGCACAACGATGATCGCCCCGGGCGTCTATTTCACTTTCGACGCGCCGTTCGTGCGCATCCTCGGCCTCTACAGCAACGTGCTCGAAGACCCCGGGGTGATCTCCGACGAAAACGGGGCCAACACCACCCTTGACCAGCGGCAGATCGCGTTCCTGACCGCGGCGCTGGAGCGCATTGTCTCGGAAAAATACGCCGGGGCGGTGATCATCGCGGTGCATCATCCGCCGTTCACCGGCGGATCGGAGCACGGCGGCAGCCCGGAGATGCTGGCCGATATCGACAGCGCCTGCACCGCGGCCGGCTTCTGGCCTCATGCCGTTATCTCCGGACATGCGCACAACTATCAGCGATATACGCGGACGGTAAACAACATCCAGACGCCCTATGTCGTCGCCGGATGCGGCGGGCACTCTCCGCTGTCGGTGATGCGGGGAACCTATCGGACCCCTTACAAGATCGACGACACGCTCACGTTGAACAGTTATGACGACACGGATTTCGGCTACCTTCGTGTCGTGGTCAATGCCCAGACCCTGACCATCGAGTTCCATCCCGAATCCGATGGCGGCGTGACCAAGACCCCGAACGACACCGTGACGGTGAATCTTGCCACCAGAGTGCTGAGCTAAAAATCCGAAAGAGCGGAGGGCTCGTTCCTCAGGGTACGAGCCTTTTCGCTGCGCGGAGCCTTGCTCCGGCTACGAAGACATACATACCACCAAGGTGTTAGGCAATATCCCACCAATGTTTGCCTTACGCCCGCTAAGTGCTATGGATCGAGGACGGTGGATGAGCGATTCTAGGTCTGTCGAAAGGCATTGAGCTTCGGCAGGCGTAGCGAGGCAACAACATGTTTCTAGTATCTCCAGCCTTCGCTTTTCTGGCACCCTCGCGGCGGCCTGCGGTCAAGCGCTAATCACAAGTTTGTTCCTACTGACGTCCCGGGCTTCGGCCCGGGTTTTTTTTGCATTTTGGCGGCACGGCGGCGGCGGTGTCTGACTCATGTTGTGGCCGGAAAACGCAAAGGCCCACAACTTGGTGTGGGCCCTTGCGCCGGTTACCTTTCCTGACTACTGAATCTGGCCGATATAGACGCCGAAGGGTGGCAGCTCCACCGCGTCGAGCGATGGCGGATCGCTCGAGCCGGGTGTCTTCATCAGCGTCTTGGCATTCCTGCCGGTGATGCCCTGCGCGGAAAGGTCGAAGCTGATCTTCTGCGGCTGGGCAGTGAAGTTGCAGGCAACGACCACCGGCGGTTGTCCCGCCGCCTGGCGCAGCCACATGAGCACGTTGTTATCGCTGGTATTGAGCATCACCTGGCGTCCTTCTCGGATAGCAGGATTCGTCCGGCGCAGCTCGATGAGCTGTTTGTACCAGTTGAGCATGGAGTCGAAGTCCGCAACCTCGGTCTGCACGTTCACGGTCTTGTAGCTGAGCGGAATGGGCAGCCACGGCCTGACGCCGTCTTTGGTGAAGCCGGCGTTCGGGCCGGAGTCCCATTGCATCGGCGTGCGCTCTCCGTCGCGGCCCTTCTCTTTCGGCCAGCCGGTAATGCCGATGGGGTCCTTTACATCTTCCTTGCGCGTGGGCGGCGTGGTGACCATGCCGATCTCGTCGCCGTAATACATCATGGCGGTGTCGCGCGACGCGAACAGGATGGTCGCGAGCATGCGCCCGATGTCGGCGTTATGCTCCCCGTCGCCATAGCGATCCCACCGCGGGTTGTCGTGATTGTCGAAGACGAAGAGCGGCTCATTGCCATTGAGTCCGGTCTCCGCATCGTTGATATTCCTGCGAAACTCGGAGACATCGAGCTTGTTGATGAAGCCCACCTGCATATCCATGGGCAGGTCGAGAGCATCATTGTTCAGGCCATAGAGGCGGCGCAAATCGGCGATGGAGTTGACATAGGTTTCGCCAATAAGCACCACTTTGCGGCCCTTGGTCTCATCGGCGGTCTTGCGCAGCTCTTTGAGAACATCGTTCACCCTGGGCAGGTTATCGGTCTTGTTGGTTTTAACTTCCTTGTCCCCATAGGCA
>Ga0335075_10017922_pt1 | contig 10506 bp, 6 predicted proteins | sample Lox_Sample_24_FD_206723 | JGI IMG/M metagenome (GOLD analysis project Ga0335075, IMG submission 206723) | Soil microbial communities from Loxahatchee National Wildlife Refuge, Florida, United States - Lox_Sample_2.4 | ecosystem: Environmental > Terrestrial > Soil > Wetlands | place: USA: Florida... | reverse complement strand
ATGGCGGCGGCTGGTCACCTGGTCACGGACCTGGTCGGCGACGGAAAGACCGTGACGTTCGGAATGCGCTTCCTGCGTCAGGTGTGGCCGGGCGACAGCCTGACGGCGAAGGCACGCGTGGAAGAACCAGAGAGCGACGGCCCGGCGGAGTTCGTCCGGCTGACACTCACCGTGGTCAACCAGCACGGGCAGCCAGTAGCGAGCGGATACGCGACCGCTCTCGCCGACGGCCTCGTCGGCGAGGCGCCGGAGCGGAAACGCCTTTGACGGTCCGCAAGGACCGTCGACGCGGCCGCCGATCCGGCCAGCTCGGGGACGGCAGGTCATCAGCTCTTCATGATCAGGAAGAGTTTGGGGCCGTTATAGCGGCAACTGGCGGGTTCGTAATTACACCCTGCATCTCTGCGTGTCAGCGACGGGATGGGCGGGCTTACACCTCAGCCACCCGACAACCTCGACCAGGCTGCGGCGTCCATCCTGGGGCCCGAGGTCCCCCGCCGGAGACAATGCAGAAATTTACCGTGCACTCCGGAATCTGCCCCTCTTAGGTCGCACTCTCTGCACCTCATGAACGATAATCGCAGCCTTCCGTCCGGTCGTCGAATGGCTGGCGAACCGACTGAGCGATCGATGGCTTCGACTGCCCGGCATCCTCGCGGCGGGCACGGCTGCGCGGAACGCCGTCGCCTTGATCAAATACGGTTCACTCGGCGATAGCGTGTCGGATACGCGTGCGAGAATGCTGTGGAGAAGCAGTTATCTTCGATGACCAGCGTAAGGGCAGAGATGGAACAGCAACTCGAGCCGACGCTTAAACTCGAGATGGGTACCGTCGCTAACGACCTTCTACATTATCGTGGCTTGATTGCACAACCGAGGTAATTTCTTCTGCAATCTCGTCAATCGTGTAGTCCGCGGTCCTGAGCGCTACTTTGTCAGCTAGTGATGGGCTCTCTCGAACGACTTCATCCTTAGAGACACCGTGCCATAGCGGCAGAAGAACTTGCTTTCCCGACACGGCTAGCGTTACTAGTCCATCGAGTTCATACTGGGGCCATCCCTTGGCGAAGAATGCCGGCGACAAGACAACGATCCCAAAGCGGCTTCTTGAGATTCCAGTGTCGATCTTGCGTCGGAGACTGTCGCCAATTCGTAGCTCGAATTTGTCGAACCAGACCGAGAGGCCACGCTCTCGAAGCGCGTTTGCAAGTGGCGTCACCACTGCGTCTTTGTCTTCGGATGCATGCGAAATGAAGACATCAAAGGATTGTGTGTCCTGTTCAGAGATAGGCGTCGCTTCGGCTAGATTTTCGGCTATGGCACGCAACTGTGGAGTGTTCTGCTGAATCGGAGGAAGGGGACGCAGCGCTGATACTGGGATAATGCGAAAGGATGCGCGAGTTGTTCCCTGCAATCCTTGCATATCAACTGCGACATGCCAGTAGCCTGCGTTCGGAATTTGCAACCTTACAGGTGACTTCCTCGCTAGGCCGCCAATGTACCGATGTTGACGACCGCTTCGGTAAGCTTGGAAATTGCTGTTATCCAGTAGCCGAACATTCGCGGCATTCCCTGAGAGCGTGATTTCGACCACATCGCCTGCCTGGCGATAGCCGAGGTCCGAGTGGACAAACTCCACAGTAGGTCACCTTCTATCAGAACGTCTCCTTGCAGAACCTACCGTGCTGCCGACATGGTCGGCTCGGGCAGGTGGACAAACTGGCGACTCTTCCTGTCAAGCAGGCTGACCAGCCAATTGACTAGGGTACATGTGTTCGCACGCAGGTGGTCTCGGACGGCGCCGCATCGTAAGATCGGCGTGGGCTAGGTGTGTTCGGTCCCCTAGTCCTTCACACATGACGCGCTAGGCCTGCTCGGCCTTGCTGACGTGGAGGTACAGTTGAGTGATGGCGAGTCGATATCAGCCGGAGGCGAAGCCGACAGCACAGGGACAGATGATGCTGAGAGGCTTCAGGTACCTGACCCTGGACCCATCGCCAAGGCTGCGGAAGCTACGGGAAGACCAGCAGAGGGCGACCAAGGACCCGGCCCAACTGGTGGCGGAAGCTTGGCTGAGCGTGGGAGAAGCGATCAGGGTGGCCTTGCGGAGTATTCGCGGCAGGATGACTTCCCCCCAGTAAGTCCCAACGTCGAGGTCGTCGGGTATTCATGGACCTCTCCCCTACCTCCGGCCATCGAGCTTGAAGGGTATGACCGCATCGTGCCCGGCTCAGCAGAGCGAATCATTTCCATGGCTGAATTGGCAGTTAGAGGTCCTATTGAGAACACAGCCAAAGTGACCGATGCCGAGATTGAGGCCAGCAAGCAAGGTATGACGTTTGCAATGGTCTTGACTTCTGTAATGAGTATTGCGGCCATCATTTTCTTCGCTCTAGCTGTCGCTGGGATAGGTAAGACGGCTGCTCTTACTGCTGGAGGAGTATGTTTGTCCGTTCCTGTAGTGATGCTCATCCGTTCATTTATTACCCGATCCTTACAAACTGACATCAGGCGTAGTCGCAGAAGGAGCGGAGAGTAACTCCGTTCTGCGTGACGCGAGTCTGGGTCCTTTTGTAGCTTTGGCAGCCGACCGGTCGGCGCCGATACGCTGTTGAACGCGATCATCCCCGCGACCGGGAATGGCGACTGCTCGACAACTAGTGGGGTGGCCGACCACGGCCAATTGGCCTGCGGCGCCACCAGGGCAATGGGGCATTCCGGCGCGTCACCTTGTCTACGAGCGTGAGACAGGCGGCACGGCGCTTGTCGTCGTCCGTCTTCATCACCACCAAGCTGGCCACCATCATCACCACGGCGAGAATGACATGCCACAGACTCCGGGCCGCCATATACGCCAGGGCTGGTGTGCCGACGTAGGCGATCACAGGGAGTGGAGTTCGGGCGGAGCCATCGCCGTGTGCCTGACGTTTCTATTCAGCCCCGCTTGAGACAAGCTTGACTGCTCTAAGGGCTATGAGTTCGCGCAGGAGATCCATCGCCTTCGCGTCCAAGGCATCGCGCTCGAAACGGATAGAGCCAAGATCGCTGAAGTCGCTCGGAAACGTCACGCTGGATTCCTTGAAGATCACGATCTTGCGTCCGTAGAGCAATCCGGCCGCTCCCAGCTCATATATGACGTTCTGGCTTGGTCGGAAGATCTTCGTGCCATCCGCGTCAGTGAACTCCTCGTCGGCGCTGAAGATGAAGATGCCGGCGCTACATGACTTCATCAGGTCAGCGACCTTCTCCGAGATCGGTCGCCCAGCGTTCGCCTCATCCACCGCGACTACGAACGGTACTTGCCACTCGTTCAGTATCTTCTTGAGCTGCTCAAGCGGCTTGAGGTTCTTGCCGTGCGCGACGAAAACCTGCATGGGCTTCGGCCGGTCGGGTGTCGGCTCCATCACGGAAGGCGGGCCAAGCTGTTGCGTCGGAGGTGTCGTATCGGCCACCTGCGGCGAGTGTGTTGGCTGTTCATCGTCTGTCTCAGGTCCCACATGCGCTTCCTCCTCCCGGACGTCCGCGATAGGAGCGGTTCCGGCATCGAGCACGATGTAGTTGCTTCCGCTCATGTCTCGGAGGTAGCCGACCGCGCGGGCGTTCTCCTCGAATATACTAGCTACCTCCTCTGACCACGCTGGGTCAATCGAGAACGGTGGACGCTCCAGGGTGTTCTTGAGGAATTGCGGCGCGGGAAGCTTGCTGTTCGCAAAGTGCTCCAGGAGTTGGGCGAACACGGGCACATGCCGGAGCGCATCTCGTTCAGCGGCCACGCGCTCGTTATCGTCGCGCGGACGAGTCACAGATGTCCCGATCGCTGTCAGCGCGATGTTCTCCGAACTGTAGTTGCCCTCGGTGAGCCCATATCGATACGACGCCATGATCTTTTCCCGGAAAGCGCTGCTGTTGGGACTAGCCTTCAACGCGCCTGCAAGGAGGATGCGGTTCATAGGCTTGCTCGCGTTGAACTCGCTGATTGCCATGGCCACATCCAGGGCCTGCGACAGCGGCACTGGGGGGTGGGGGCGAGGAGCGCTTCGCGGCATGGGATGCCTCCGGGACTCAGTTTTGGCCTGCACAGACGCTATCAGCAGCATGGCATGAATGCAAAATAATGACTCTGAGCTGGTCTTTTTCCTTCCATGATCGCTGTCAGATCGCGTATAATCATATCGTTGCCAAGGTTGGATGGATGCTGGCAAAAGCCCTCATCCGAGGGATTCGCGGGAACGACCTTGACTGTTTGGGGCAGGCGGCTTGTCTATTCGGCGTCCTGGGTCCGGCGCACTGGGCTTGCGCGTTCGGTCGGTGAACTGGCGGGCAGGAGTTGGCAGGGGTTCTCCTGTCGACCCGGTGGCTCTGGTATTCGTTGTCCTGCGGTTCGGCCCTGACGCTGTCATACGGCTGATGGCCGGTGCGGTAGCGCTTCTTACCCGCGATCAGAAACGCGCCCGGCGGGCCCTCAACCTCCTGCGCATCCTCCGTCCCCAGGACAAGCCGACGCCAGTCGCCCTCATGACGCAACCGACCCGTTATGACGCGAAGCCACCTATGCAGCACATCCAATAGAGGGGGTCGTGTCGAGGGACTATCGGCTCAGGCGGGGGTACGGTCCTTGCCGCGTGAAGCGGTGCACGGCGTAGATGCCGTCGATCCCGGCGCCGACCACGACGACGTCGTAGCCGGCCCGGCCGTGAGTCACCGCGCGGCCTCCGGCGTGCCGTCCCAGAACGCCGAGCCGCCGGAGAGGTATTCGGCCCTCAGCAGCGGTCCCATGCCGACCGGGACGAGAAGCTGTCCGAGCCGCTCTTCGAACGCCCGTGCCACTCCGGCCGGGGTCCACAGGCCGTCGGTGCTGAGCACCGGTTCGAGCACCGCGGGGTGGGCGACCAGAGCGAGGTCGGACCCCTCGACGCGCACGATCTGCCCGGTGACCCGCGCCGAGGCGTCCGACAGCAGGAACACCGCCACCGGGGCGTTTGCCTCCGGCGCGGGCGAGCCCCCGGTGTTGATCCGGCCGAGCCCGTTCGTTTCCAGGAAGGCGGCGGTGGTTTCGCCCATCCGAGTGCTGGCCAGCGGTGATATCGCGTTGACGCGGACGCCGGACGCCGCGAGCTCCATTGACCAGGTGTAGGTCAATGACGCGACCGCTCCCTTGGTGGCGGCGTAGGCGGCCATGTGCGCGATGCCCATATGGGCGCCGGACGTCACGTTGACGATCGAGCCGCTGTCACGGCCGCGCATGTGCCTGATCGCCGGCATCGAGCACGCGACCACGCCGGCCACGTTCACCGCGAGCAGCCTGCTGAGCTGGGATTCCGTGATCTCGCCGGGCATCGACATGTCGAAAAGCCCGGCGTTGTTGACCAGTCCGTCGATGGTGCCGAACTCGGAGACGCAATAGCCGATCAGGTCCGCGGCCTCGCTCCACTGGCTGACGTCGGCCACCTTGGCGAGCGCCGTCCCGCCCTGGTCCCTGATGTCCGCGGCGACCTGCTCGGCGACCTCGGCGTCGATGTCGTTGACGACGACCCGGGCGCCTTCATCCGCGGCGGCGCGGGCGTACGCGGCGCCGATGCCGCGGCCGGCGCCGGTCACGACGACGGATTTGCCGTCCAGCCAGGTCATGATCGCCCCGTCTCTTTATGTAGATATTGAGTTAAAATTATTATACTGTTTTGACGGGATTTGGGAATGGCTCGGAGGGCGAAGATGCGCACGCGCTGGTCACTTCATCCGGAGATCGATGCCGCACTCGGCTCGCTGCCGGCCCTGCCCTTCGAGGCGGCCGAGATCAGCAAGGACGCGATACCGGGCATCCGGGAGGCGATGCAGCGGCCGCCCGTCATTCCTGACCACGTGCGCCACGATGAGCTTGTCGTGGACCGCGGGCCGGAGGTTCCCGCGCTCCACCTGCACGTATACGCGCCGAACGGCCCGGCGGACAAGGCGCGGCCCGCGCTGCTGTGGATCCACGGCGGCGGGTACATCGTCGGCAGCGCCAAGGACGAGGCCAGGCGCGTCGCGCCCTGGGTCCGGGCGGGGTATGTCGTCGTCGCGCCCGACTACCGGCTGGCGCCGGAACATCCGTTCCCCGCCGGGCTGCGGGACTGCCTGGACGGGCTGAACGAGACGCTGCTCCGGACCGGAGAGCTCAGCATCGAACCAGGCCGGATCGTGGTCGCCGGCGGGAGCGCCGGCGGCGGGCTCGCGGCCGCGCTCGCGGTGCGCTGCCGTGACCTGGGCATCGGCGCTATCGGTCACTTGGTGCTCATCGCGCCGATGGTCGATGACAGCACCGAACCGCCAGCCGGCGTGCGCCTGGCCGTCTGGGCCGGGGCGGCGAACCGGCTCGGCTGGGACAGCTACCTTCCCGACGGCGCCGGCGCGGAGCTGCCGGAGTCGTACGCGGCGGTCGCGCGCGTCGCCGACTTCTCCGGCCTGCCGCCAACGACGATCGTCGTGGGCACGGCGGACATGTTCTGCGTGGAGTCGGTTGAGCTCGCATCTGCCTTGCTGCGCAGCGGTGTTCCGGTCGACCTGCACGTCTACGCCGGGCTTCCGCACGGCTTCGACTCCCTGGTACCGGACTCCGCGCCCGCGCGAGTGCTCGAGCGCGACGTGTTTGAATCGCTGGAGCGGGCAGCCAGCTTCCGGGACGCGCCCTAAAGATCGGCCAGCACCTCGGCGGTGTCCTGGCCGATCGAGAACGACCGCGAGGCGCGCCCCGCGCCGGTTCCGGCCCAGTCCGTGTACCCCCTGATCCCGTAGTAGGCGCCGACCTGCGGATCGGGAATCGAGTGGAACATCCCGTTCTCCCGCAGCCACGGGTCGGTGAACACGTCGAAGCGGCTGAGCACCCGGGCCGCCGCGACCCCTGCGGCCGTCAGGCGGTCGAGTGCCTCGGACACCGGCATGGCCTGGAGCCGGCCGGGCAGTCCCTGGCCCGCTGACTCGAGGGCCCGGTCCGTGGCCGCCTCGCCGGCGTCGCCGGCGGCCCACAGGCAGATCCACCCGTCAGCGCAGCGGTACAACTGGCGGTAGGCACCGGGGCCGGGCCAGTCCCGGCCGCCGGCCGGAGGCGGCGGGCTGCCAGGGAACGACGTCAGCTCTCCCGCCTGCACCATGACCGAGGCGTGCGCCAGTGACGTCCCGACGTGCTGGCCCGCCCCGGACACCTCCCGGTGGTACAGCGCCGCCAGGATGCCGACGGCCGCGAGGGAGCCGCCCGCGATGTCGTGGACGAGCATCGAGGACGCGGCGGGCCCGGACGCGCCGCCCTGGGCGTGCATGAGCCCGCTGCGCGCCTGCAGCAGCGGGTCGAACCCGGGCTTGTCGCCCAGGGGCCCGCGGCCGTAGCCGCCCATCGAACAGTGGACCAGCCTCGGGTTGACCGCCTGGGTCGCGTCCCAGCCGAGGCCCAGGCGGCGGCGAGACGCCGGCCGGAGGTTCTCCACGAAGACGTCGGTCGCTGCGATGAGCTCGTCGAGGGTCCGCCGGTGCTCCGGCGTGGTGACATCCAGGTAGAGCCCGGATTTCGCCTGGTTGATGACCGCGAAGCTGCCGGAGAACGCGCGGTAAGGATCCCCGGCCGGCGGCTCGAGTTTGACGACGCTGGCCCCGTACTGGGCGAGGATCGACGGACCGAACGTCCCGGCGACGAACGACGACGCGTCCAGGACCCGGATCCCGTGCAGCGGCAGGCTCTGCTGGTCCCCGGCCTGGTCCCCGGCCTTGCCGCCATCCCCGGTCACGGGGTGGTCGTGCCAGTAGGCATCGGACCCCGCCCAGCTCGACTCGTCTGGGAGGTGGCGGACCGTGGCCGGCGTGGCCGACAGCTCGAGCGGGATTCCCGGCAGCGTCACCAGGCCCAGGCTGGGGTGATCGATCTCCAGGCGGAGGCCGTTAGCGGCGACGGTCTCGGAGACGAACCATTCCTCCCGGCTCGAAACGGGCGCCACCGGCACGCCCGCCTTGTCCAGTGCCTCGAGCCAGCTGCTCCGGTCCCGTTCCCCGAAGCGTTCCTGCATCCTCGGCAGCACGGCGGCCGACACCTCCGCTCGCAGGATGTTCGCGTAGCTGCCCTCGACGCCGGGCATGACCATGACCTCCATCAGGTCGATCACGTCGAGGGCGGTGAGGAAGAACCCCTCGGTGAGCGCCCCGAGGAACAGCCACTGCCCATCCGAGCACCGGTAAGGCGCGTAGTTCGCCAGCGGCGCCATCCCGACCTTGCGCACCCCGGGGGACGAGATGCCGGGGGCGTCGACGGTGACGGCCGCCTGCATCGCCCCGACGGCGTGCAGCCCGGTTATCACCGCGGACCGGCCGCACCCGTCCCGCCGGCGGGCTAGCAGCCCGGCGGCGACCGCGGCCGCCCCGAGGGCCCCGTGGGCGTAGGCGAGGATCGGGACGACCGGGAGCACCGGCCGGTCCTCGGTGGCGCGATGGAAATCCGCCACGCCGCTCACGGCGGCGAGCAGGGCCGGCTCGGCGGGCAGGTGAGCCCAGCGGCCGCGCTGGCTGTACGGCGGCATCCAGGCGTACGTCAGCTCCGGCCGTCCGGCGCGCAGCGAGGTGGCATCCAGGCCCAGCCGCTCCAGGTCGGCGGCGGGCCAGTCGAAGACGACGGCGTCGGCGGCCGCGATCAGTCGGCGCAGCTCCGACAGGTCTCGGTAGTCGCCGGCGTCGAGACGGCACAGGCGCTTGTTGCGGTTCCAGCAGAGATATCCCGGCTCGTCGCGCAGCCGGTCACCGGCCGGGGTTTCCACCTTCAGGACGTCGGCGCCGAAGTCGGCCAGATGCATGGTCGCGGTGGGGCCCGCGATGCCCTCGGTGCAGTCGAGGACCCGGATCCCGCCGTAGGCACCGCTCATAGCGATAGTCACGTCCGTTCTCGGATCTGAGCCGACTCGGGCTGGCGGACTACCCCATCGGCGATCAGCCGGTCAATGTCGGCGGTGTCGAACCCCCACGCCCGCAGCACGCCGACGCTGCCGGCGCCGGGCTCGGTCGGCCCGGACTGGATCCGCCCCAGCGTCCGGGACATCCGGGGCGCGGGCTCCGGCTGGATGACGCCGAACGCCTCGGTAAAGGTTCCGCGCGCGGCCAGGTGCGCGCCGGCCGGCGCCTCCGACAGGTCCAGCACGGGAGCGACGCAGCCGTCGACCCCGGCGAAAACCTCGGCCCAGTCATCGCGAGTGCGCGACCGGAACGCCGCCTCGAACAGGCGCCGCATGGCCGGCCAGCCGGCGCGGTCGTGCTGCGCGGGCACGCCGGTCAGGCCCAGCGTCGTCACCAGCCGCTCGAAGAACTGCGGCTCCATCGCGCCGACCGCCACGTACTTCCCGTCGGCGCACGCATAGGTGTCGTAGAAGGGCGCGCCGCCGTCGACCAGGTTCGCGCCGCGCTCGTTCCGCCATATCCCGCTGGCGTAGCCGCTGTAGATCATCGACATCAGGTACGACGCCCCGTCGACCATCGCGGCGTCGATCACCTGACCCTGCCCGCTGCGCTCGCGCTCGAGCAGGGCCGCGAGCACGCCGACGACGAGGAACATCGCGCCGCCGCCGAAGTCGGCGACCAGGTTGAGCGGCGGAACGGGCCGCTGGCCGGCGCGGCCGATGCTGGACAGGGCCCCGGTGACCGCGAGGTAGTTGATGTCGTGACCCGCCCGCGCCGCGAGCGGACCCTGCTGCCCCCACCCGGTCATCCGCGCGTAGATCAGCGCGCCGTTGCGCTGCGCGCAGGCCCGCGGGCCCACGCCGAGCCGCTCGGCGACGCCGGGCCGGAACGCCTCGATGAGCACGTCGGCCGTCTCGGCCATGCGCAGCACGGTCTCGGCGCCGGCGGGGGTCCGCAGGTTGATCACGACCGACGGCCGGCTGCGGTGCGCGATATCTCGCTCCGGTGGGCCGTACACGTGCCCGCCGGGGCGCTCAATGCGCACGACCTCCGCGCCCAGGTCGGCCAGGAGCATGCAGCTCAGCTGGATGGGGCCGATGCCGGCTAGCTCCAGCACGCGCACTCCGGCCAGCGGGCCGCTCCTGTCAACGCTCATCACTGCGCCTTTCGCGGATACTGACAACGGTCTTGCCGAGCACTCGCCGGCCGGCGACCGTCTCGAGTGCTTCCGGTACCTGGTCGAGCGGGAAGCTGGCGGTGACGCGTGGCCGCAACCGCCCCGCCGCCAGCAGCGCCAGCAGCTCGGCCTCGTCTCGCTTCCGCCGGTCAGGGCAGTTTTTTCCGAACGACCGCTGGTCAAAGCCCAGTACCGACACGCCCTTGAGCAGGACGAGGTTGAGCGGGATCCTGGCGATCTCGCCCGAGGCGAATCCGACCACGACGAAGCGCGATCCCCACGACATCGCGCGCATGGTCGGCTCGCTGTACGGGCCGCCGACCGGGTCGAGGACGACGTCGACCCCCGCCGGCGCCAGCTGCTTGAGCCGGGCCTTCAGGTCTTCCCGCTGGTAGTCGACGACCTCGTGAGCGCCAAGCGAGGCG
>Ga0335075_10017921_pt1 | contig 10507 bp, 12 predicted proteins | sample Lox_Sample_24_FD_206723 | JGI IMG/M metagenome (GOLD analysis project Ga0335075, IMG submission 206723) | Soil microbial communities from Loxahatchee National Wildlife Refuge, Florida, United States - Lox_Sample_2.4 | ecosystem: Environmental > Terrestrial > Soil > Wetlands | place: USA... | reverse complement strand
CGCGTGGACGGCCATGCTCTCCTCGCGCCAGGTGACGTATCCATCCATCACTGCGTCGATCAGCTTTGTCACGGCGGAGGGGGTGCGGGTGCGTTTCATGGCGATCGGCTCCGGTGGAAGGGTTTCATTCCCTTAGACGCCTGCGCGGCCCATTCCATTCCACGGGAGCGTGACCAACCGTGAAACGGGCCGAGCGGCCAGCCGGTAAGTATCTACTACAGATTGTAGTAACTGCGGGAAGGATGAACGCGGGCGGGACGTCGTCGGTGGAAAGACCTCGTCAGCGGCCGGCAACCCACCACCGTGAGCGACCGGCCACTGACCTCGAATGCAAGGAGCAAACCTGATGAATCGCGCTCGGGTACTTACCCCTGCCGTGGCCCTGGTGCTTGTCGCCGCCGTCGTGGCGTTCTTCGTCGCCACGAGCGGCGGAAGCACTAAGACCGCAATGGCCAACGGCGCGCCCAGCCCGGCTATCTCGGTCGTACAGACCTCCCTCGGTCCGACGCTGGTGGGCGCCAACGGACGCACGCTGTACCTGTTCGAAGGGGACAAACCGAACCGGAGCACCCTGTCCTCGGCCGGATTGGCCATTTGGCCCGCCTTTACCTCGACCCAGAAGCCGCAGGCCGGCAGCGGCGCGGCGGCAGGCGAGATCGGGATGATCGCCGGATCGGGCCAGGTCACCTATCACGGCCACCCGCTCTACTACTACGTCGGCGACCAGAAGCCAGCTCAGACGACCGGGCAGGGACTGAACGAATTCGGCGCCCTGTGGTACGTGCTGTCCCCGCGCGGGAACGCCGTCGTCGGCGCCCCGAAGAGCACGCGCTCGAGTGGCGCGGGCGCGGGTCAGTCGAGCAACGCCGGCGGATCGTCGTACGGCTACTGATCGACGGCGGCCTGGGTGCGCCTGCGCTGCCCGCCCCGCGGGCGGCGCAAGCGTACCCGGCCGAGACCAGTGAGGCCGGCCGCGTTCGCCGCCAGGAGCGAGAGAAGCCCACCGGTGAGGAGCTCGTTCAACCAAGCGACGTGATCGGCGGCATACCCGAGGATCCATGGGCTGAGGGCGAGCCACAGCCCGCCCCCGATCGTGACGATCGCGGCGGGACGCAGCGCGGCGATCATGACGGCGATCGGCCCGAAGCCGAGGACGAGGAAGACGTGGTTGGCGACCGCCGGATGCGCGCCGGAGAAACCCCATACCCACGGCGAGACCGCGATCCACGCGATCAGCGCGCCAGCGGCTATCGGGCGCCGGTCAGCCACGCGGGGCGGTGAGGGCAGCTTCATTCGGGACGGCGATGACACGTTCATGGATCACCTCTGGGAAGGACGGGCGAACATCGAGAACAGGAGAAACATGGCCGGGATGACGCAGACCAGTACGACGCCGCAGGAGATGGCGATGGCGGCCAGCGCCGGGCCCGTGGCGGACGCGGTGTGGATCGTGAGCAGCGGTCCGACCAGGTGGGGCGATTGCGCGATGAACCATCCCCACACGAGTGCCGCACCGGCCAGGAGGGTTGCCGCGCGCGCGAGCGCGTAGCGGCGGCCGGCAACCGCGAGCAGGGACAGCGCGAGACCCGCGAGCGCGAGGACCACGAGCGGGAGGGCGGCGTCGGTCAGGCGGGCATACAGACGTGGCGCGGCCGTGTCCGCGACGAGCAGCCCGCCGACGCTGAACACCAGCGAGCCCGCGCCGGCCTGGAGCGCTCGGGCGCGAAAGCGCCCGGCGAGCTCGCGCCGCCCCGTGGCGGCCAGCCGGTTGGCCATGAACGTCGCGGCCAGCTGCGCGCAGAGGCAGATCGCGAGCAGTCCGACGATGATCGCGAACGGGCTCGTCCACGGGACCGACACGGGACCCCGGGCAACCGAGCGCGAGCTCGAGGCCTGAGCCAGACCGCCGGCGACAAGGCCGAAGGCGAGCGGCGCGATCGCACTCGCCGCGCCAAACAGGCGGCTCAGGTGGACGCGTGGCCCGGTCTGATCATCGAGACCGGAGCGCAGCCCGAAGGCGGCACCACGCGCCACGATGGCGAGCAGGGCGATCGCGAGCGGCGCGAGCAACGCCGTGCCCAGGGCCGAGAACGCCGTGGGGAACGCCGAGAGCAGGATGGTGATGGCGAAGATCAGCCACACGTGGTTGGCCTCCCACAGGGGTCCGATGCCGGACTCGATCACCGCACGGTCCTCGGCCCGCCGTGCCGCGAGCAGGTCGAGGATTCCGGCGCCGAAATCAGCGCCGGCGAACAGTGCGTAGGCGGTCAGGGCGAACCCGAGGAAAACCGCCAGCAGCGCAGCCGGGCTCATGTCAGGCCACCGCCCAGGCGGCGGCCGGCAGACCTTCCACGGGTTTGGCGGCGAGTCGCCGCACCGCCCATATGGTGAGGAGGCTCAGCCCCACGTAGACCAGCGTGAACGCCGTGAACGTGGCGCCGAGCCCGGGGGCGGTGGTGATGCCGCTCGAGGTCCGGAACACGCCGTAGACGATCCACGGCTGGCGCCCGAACTCGCTGACCAGCCACCCGAGCTCGTTGGCGAGAAAGGCCAGCGGTCCTGCCGCGGCGAGGGCGATGAGGGTTCGGCGATCCTCGGGGCCCGGCCCGGTCTTGCGCCGCCGCAGCCAATAGACGAGGCAGAGCGCAACCAGGCCCGTGCCGATCCCCACCATTCCGATGAAGGCAAGCCGCGCGGGTGCGGCCAGCGGCGTGCGGTCAGCCTTCGCGAAGGTGTCGAACCCGCGAACGGTCGCGTCCGGCCGGTCGTAGGCGAGCAGGCTGAGGAGGTGCGGGACCTTCACGTTCAGGACCGTCCCGCTGTCCCCCGGGAACGGGAAGCCGCCGAGGTTCAGCCCGGCCCCCGCCTCGGTGTGATCGAGCCCTTCGATCGCCGCCAGGGTGGCCGGCTGATGGGCGGCCACCGTGCGACCCAGCAGGTCGCCGACCCCCATCTGCAGGGGAGCGAGAATCGCCGCCATGCTCAGGCCCAGTGCGATCGCCTTGCGGTGGTAGGCGTTCCGACGCCCTCGGAGCATCCCGACGGCGTACACGCTGGCGACGCCGAAGGCAGTGGCCAGATAGGCGCCGAGGACCATATGCGAGGTCTCGGTCGCCCAGGCCGGGTTGAACATCGCGGCCAGCGGATCGACGTGGGTGACCCGGCCGTCGATGATCTGGAAGCCGCGCGGGACATTCATCCACGCGTTGGCCGTGAGGATGAAGAAGGCTGAGGCGGCGGCCGAGCACGCGATCGGGATCCCGGAGAGCCAGTGCACCCGGGGCGAGAGCCGATCCCAGCCGTACAGGTAGATCCCGACGAAGATGGCCTCGAGAAAGAACGCCGCGCCCTCCAGGGAGAAGGGGAGGCCGATGATCCCCCCGGCGTAGGCCATGAAACGCGGCCACAGCAGGCCGAGCTCGAAGCTGATGATCGTGCCCGACACGGCTCCCACCGCGAAGAGCACCCCGAACACCTTCGACCAGCGCCGGGCCAGGGCACGCCAGACGGGGTCTCCGGTGCGCAGATGCATCCCCTCGGCGACGAGCATCATCAGCGGAAGCCCCACCCCCAGGACGGCGAAGAACAGATGGAAGCTGAGGGACGTGCCGATCTGCGCGCGTCCAGTTGTCAGGTGAGATACGACAGCGAGTGATATGTTGGTCATAAGCATCTACTACGCAGCGTAGCAGATGCTTGATCCGATGCTACTATGATCAGTAGTAGTATCTAGCTCTCAACTTGTGAGGAGAAGTAGGGTGAACAAGCCCGCTGTTCCGCCAGCTCTACACGAGCTCGAGCGAGACGTCATGGAGGTTGTATGGGAACGCACACGGGCCTCGGTCCGCGAGGTGATGGATGCCTTGAACGCCACCGGCGAACGGCGGCGCGCGTACACCACCTACATGACGATCATGGCCCGGCTCGCGCGCAAGCACCTGCTCGAACGCGAACGGTCCGGCAAGACGGATTACTACCACCCGGTGTACACGCGCGAGCGCTATAACGACCTGTGCGCGCAGGCCGCGGTCGAGTCGGTTCTTGACGAGTTCGGCGGCGTGGCCGTCGCCCACATGGCCCGCCAGATGGCTCACCTGGATCCCGACCGGCGACGCGCCTTGGAGGGGCTCGCCAATGAGGACTGAACGACATCGGCGCGTGTTCCAGCTTGCCATTGCGCTCGGCGCGAGCGGTGTGATCGTCGCGGTCCTCGCCATCGCGACGGCAATCGCCTCGGTGCACCGCACGACGAGCGGATCCGGGAGCTTCTCGGTGCCGACCGTCGCGCTCAGCTACCCGCGACTGAACGTCGCCGGCGCCATCCTGGCGGCCCTGGCGACGCTGGGCGCGATCGTCGTCGGGATCGCGCTGCGCGCGATTGGGCGCCAGCACCGCGACTATCAAAGGTTCCTCGCCCGGTTGACCGTGGTCGGGCCGCTCGAGCGAGATCCCGCGGTCACGGTGATCGCGGATCGACAGCCGCGGGCCTTCTGCGCCGGCTTCCTCCGTCCCTCGGTCTACGTCTCGGAGCGCACCCTCGAGCTGCTCGGCGAGGCGGAGCTCGACGCGGTGCTGGCGCACGAGCGGCACCACTTGCGCCGGCGCGATCCCCTGCGCTTCGCGTGCGGCCGGATCCTGGGCCACGCGGTGTTCTTCGTCCCGGCGCTCGGACCGCTGTATCAGCGGTACACCGAGCTGGCCGAGGTGGGGGCCGATGCCGCGGCCGTCGCCGAGGTGGGACGCAGACCGCTGGCCAGGGCCCTGCTCGCATTCGAGGCAAGCGGGGATCCGGCGGTGGTGGGTTTCGCCGCCGAGCGCGTCGACTCGCTGCTGGGCGAGCCGGTCCGCCTGGGCCTCCCGGTCCGGCGGCTCGGCGCGTCGCTGGCCGGGCTGGCGGCGCTCGGGGTCGCGATCTGGCTGATGAGCCGGGTCGCCTCGGCGTGGGCGACCCTGAACCCGCCGATCCTCTCCCCCCGGCCGTGTATCGCCGTCACGATGGCCCTGCTGTTTCTGGCCTGGGCGGCGTTGAGGCCCAGGCGATGAGCTCGCGGCAGGCGGAGAAGGCCGCGGCACGAGAGGCGAGGCTCGCCGCCGAGGCGCAGCTGCGCGCGGTGGTGAGCCGGCGCAGGCGGCTGCGGACGGTTGCCGCCGTCAGCTTGGTTGCGATCGCCCTGGTCGCGGTTGCCGTCGGCGTGTCGAGTCGCGGTGGCGTGGTGGCGAACGCAGCTTCGGGCGCCCGCCTGCGAGGCGCGGCATATTCCGCAAATCTGTTCGCCGGCATCCCGCAGCACGGCATCACCCTGGGACGCTCGAATGCTCCGGTGCGCGTGGTCGAGTTCGCCGATCTCCAGTGCCCGTATTGCGACGAGTACGCGGTCCAGACCCTGCCCACGCTGGTGAGGAACTACGTGCGCGACGGACATGTCCAGATGCGCTTCGAGAATCTCTCGTTCATCGGTTCGGGTTCGGTCGCGGCCGGCCGCGTTGCGGCGGGCGCCGCGAAGCAGAACCGGCTCTGGAACTTTGTCGACCTGCTGTACCTGAACCAGGGCGAGGAGAACAGCGGCTACATCACCCCCGGCTACCTCCGCCGACTTCTAACCGCGGTGCCCGAGCTCAACGTCTCCTCCGCGCTCGTGGCCAGCCAAAGTTCGGCGGCGGACGACGCGCTCGCACTCGCCAACCGCACTGCCAACGCGGCCGGGGTCCAAGGCACGCCCACGTTTCTGATCGGACACGCCGGCGGGCCGCTTCGCCAGTTCAACCCGTCGTCGCTCAGTGCCGCGCCGTTCGAGAGGCTGATCAATCAGTTGCTGAAAACGGAAGGTTAGAAGCCGCCCGAGCGTCAGTAGCGTCACGATGTACATGACTTTGCCCGGGCAAGTCTCCCCATCGTCGGCTGGGGCGCTCCCCACGCCCCGGCGTCCGGTGGCGCTGGCGAGCACCCGGGTGTCGCGCGCCGGAACGCTGCTCGGCACTGTGGGCGCGGGGTCGTCGCTGTTCGTGATCTCGCGCGTGTTCGAGAGCTGGCGGCTCACGGCCGCCAGCGCGTCGCACAGCATCTCGATCCTCGGCCGGCGGTTGAGCTATCCCACCGCCAACCTCGCCGCGATCATCGTGGTTGGACTCGCGACGGTGGGGCTTGCGGTGATCGCGTTGATGATTGTCTGCACCACCCGTGAGCTGACCGCGGATCGACGGCTGCGCCGATCCCTCGCCGCCTGTCGGCCGGGGGGACTGGACGGCGCGCTGCTGATCGATGATGTGCGCCCACGAGCCTTCTGCGCCGGCCTGTTCAGACCACGCGTGTACGTATCGCGCGCCGCGGTGGAGCTCCTCGACGCGGCGGCATTGCGGGCCGTGCTCGAGCATGAGCGCCATCACGCCCGGCGCTACGACCCCCTCCGCCTGGCCTGCGGCCGGGTGATCACCGGGGCGCTGTTCTTCGTGCCCGGCCGCCAGGAGCTGGGGCGCCGTCAGCAGGCCCTGACCGAGCTGAGCGCCGACGAGAGCGCCATCCGCGCGGCGCAAGACGGCGGCTCAGCCCTCGCTCGCGCCATGCTCTGCTTCTCGGCGCAGTCCCGTGAGGACGATCCGTCGGGCATCGATCCAGAACGCGTCGATCACGTGCTCGGCGACTGGGAGTCGCCGAGCTGGCGCTGTCCGGCGACGGTGTGCATCGCCGCGATCTCGCTCGTCGCGCTGCTGGTCGGGACCGCCGCACTCGCGGCCCGGGTGGCGAGAGGGTCGGCGACGCTGGCGCCGCCGTTGCTATCGAGTCAACCGTGCATCCTGATGCTCGCCCTGATTCCCGCCCTGTCGGGGCTGGGGGTGGTCTATCTACGACGCTGTATAGTAGATAGAGATGTCGGATGTGAACCCTCAGGACGAGAGCCACGCCATCAAGATCGGCAGCGCCGCGTTGTTGCTCGTTGGCACGGTGGCGTTCCAAAGTGACAACGGCCGCGTGCGCGCGGTCTGGAGACGACGTGACGCACAGTCCACGGCGCGACTCGTGGCAGTGGTGGTGAGTTCGCGATGAAGCCGGTTGACAATCACAACCGGCAAGCAGTTGGCTTACGGATCGCGCGCGTAATTGGTGCAGTCGCCCTGCTTGGTGTCGGAGCGGTGCACCTCGACGAGTTCGCCCTGGCTCATTACTCGGCGATTCCCACCATCGGCTGGCTGTTCCTCGTGAATTTCATCGGGGCGAGCGCACTCGGGCTGGTGTTGCTCGCCCCGGCGGGGCGGCCTGAGGAGCGGTGGCGCGGATGGCTGGACACCGCCGCCGCTCTCGGTGGCCTGAGCGTGGCAGCCGGCTCGCTCGCGGCGCTCCTGGTGAGCGAGCGCGCGACCGTGTTCGGGTTCATGGAGCACGGCTATCGTCCGGTCATCGTGTCGGCGATCGTCGCGGACGCCGTGGCGATCGTGGCGCTGAGCTCGGTTCTGGCCTGGAGCGATCGACGGCGGGCGGCAGCAGAGCGCGGAGCTATCCTCCCCTCCCATGGCGCGGCCGCGCTCACCGAAGGTCCCCCCGCCGCTGCACGAGCTCGAGGCGGAGATCATGGAGGAGATCTGGCGGCATGAGGGGCCGACCACCGTCAAGCTGGTGATGGACGCGCTCAATCGCAAGGCCAAGCCGCCGCGCGCCTACACGACATACATGACCGTCATGCGCCGGCTGGACGACAAGGGACTGCTGACGCGCAAGCGAAGTGGCCGTTACGACAGCTACGAGCCCACCCTCACACGCGAGGAATATCAGGAGCGGCGCGCCGGCGCCGAGGTCCGTGGGCTTGTCGATCAGTTCGGCGACGTGGCGCTGGCGCACTTCGCGCGCAGCCTCTCGTCACTCGACCCGGCCCAGCAGCGCCGCCTCCGCCGCCTCGCCAGCGGCGAGTAGCCCGGGCGTCGGATGGCCGGCGCGCGCGTGGGAGCGGCGCGCGCCGGCACTCTTGATCCGAGGTAGACCGGGATGACGATGCCGATCTACTACGCACGATAGTAAATAACTGCCCGCGCGTCAATCCGCCAAAAGTAGGAGCCGCGTTTCCCCGCCCGGAGGGATGCGGCCCTGCGCGTGGAGGTCTACGCTCGCGTCGTGAGTAGTTCCACGAGCCGCACCGTAAGTCGTCCTGCCGACCGCCCCCTGAACACCGCGTTGGGCTGGCGAGTCCCGTCGTGGCTCCTCGACTACGGGCCGATCGTCTTCATCCTGATCGAAGGGCTCGCCGCGGTCCGGTTCCAGTCCCAGGTGAGTGGAATCTCAAAGCCCATCCTGCTCTTGGCGCTCCTTGGGACCGCAGCGGCACTGGTGGTCCGCCACCGCTGGCCGCTCCCCGTGCTGGCGGTGATACTGGCGATTGCGGTCGCCGTCGACTACGGGCCGCTGATCACCATTCCGCTGCTGCTCGCGGTGTTCACGGTGGCGGAGTCCGCGGACCGGACCACCGTGATCGTGGCCGCCGTGATCACCGCCGTCGCGCTGTGCGTGGCCCCCTGGGCACACGGTGACACGCTGGCGGCGGGAGGAATCATCTCGCGGTTCGTGGCGGTCGGGCTCGCGGTGGCGCTCGGGCTGTGGCTGCGCGCCCGCGCCGACTACGTGACCGGCCTGCACGAGCGGGCCGAGCGACTCGAGCGCGAGCAGGAGCTGATGGCCCAGCACTCGGTGGCGGAGGAGCGACTCCGCATCGCCCGCGAGCTTCACGACGTCGTCGCCCACAACGTGTCGCTGATGGTGGTGCAGGCCCAGGCGCTCGCGGCCACCGGCGACCGCGATCACGAGCAGCAGACCGCGCTGACCCGCATGGCCGACCTCGGCCGCGAGGCGCTTTCGGAGATGCACCGCATGCTCGGCGTGCTGCGCGTCCAGAATGCCGGCGCCCCGGAACGAGAGCCCAATCCCGGCGTCGGCGACCTCGAGCGCCTGATCGGGCGAACGCGCGAGGCCGGACTCGAGGCCAGCCTGGTGATCGAGGGGCCGGTCCGCGAGCTTCCCCCGGGAATCGGCCTGTCGGTCTACCGGATCGTGCAGGAGGCGCTCACCAACGTGATCCGGCATGCGGCGGCACGGCACGCGGTCGTGACCCTGTCGTATTCCGCCGACGCGCTCGGCGTGACCGTGCTCGACGATGGAGTCGGCTCGCCGGCCGGAGTCAACGGGTCATCGGGCGGACATGGGCTGGTGGGAATGCGCGAGCGGGTGGCGCTCTTCGGTGGCCGGCTCGAGACCGGCCAGCGCGCCGAGGCCGCCGGCTACCGCGTCCACGCCTCCCTTCCCGTCCGCTGAACCCGTGGCACGCATCCGCCTTCTCATCGCCGACGACCAACCGCTGATGCGGGCGGGATTCCGCGCCGTCCTCGAGGCCAACGGATTCGAGGTGGTGGGCGAGGCGGGCGACGGACTGCAGGCGGTGGCTGCGGCGCGGGCGACCAAGCCCGACGTGGTGCTGATGGACATCCAGATGCCCAACCTGGACGGGATCGAGGCGATCAAGCAGCTTCCGAACCATCGCGTGCTTGTGCTGACCACGTTCGGACTCGACGAGTACATCGTCGACGCGTTGCGCGCCGGCGCGAGTGGCTTCATCACCAAGGATGTGCCAGCCGAGGAGCTGGTTCGGGCCGTGCGAGTGGTGGCGGCCGGCGACGCGCTGCTCACCCCCGGGGTCACCCGACAGCTGCTCGACCGCGTCGGCCGGCGGCTTCCCGCGCCGGTCGGCCAGCGTCCCGAGGCACTATCGGAATTGACCGACCGTGAGCGCGAGGTGCTCGAGCTGCTCGCCCAGGGCATGTCGAACGCGGAGATCGCCGAGGCGCTGGTGGTGGGCGAGGCGACCGTCAAGACCCACGTCTCCAACGTGCTGATGAAGCTCGGGCTGCGTGACCGCGTGCAGGCCGTCGTGCTCGCGTACGAGATCGGCTTGGTCCAGCCAGGGCGATAGCGGGCCGCGAGGCCGGAGGCCTCGTCGGTACGGCCCGCGGAATCAATCAGCGGGCCGCGAGGCCGAAGGCCTCGTCGGTACGGCCCGCGGAATTAATCATCGAGGCCTCCGTCGCAAGGGGGAGGCGGACAGAGAAATCCGCCCCGTGCGGGACCCGCCAATCGTCGTCGAGGCCGACGACGGCGGATCGTCGCAGACCGATGATCCACCCATGAGCGACACCACAACCATCATCGAGACACACGGACTGTGCAAACGCTTCGGCGAGCGCCCGGCCGTGATCGACCTGGACCTGAGCGTGCCCCGAGGGTGCGCGTTCGGCTTCCTCGGTCACAACGGCGCCGGCAAGACGACGCTGATCAGAATGCTCCTGGGCCTCACCTCCGCCGACAGCGGAGTCATGCGGATCCGCGATCGCGCGGTCCCGGCTTACCGCGCCGAGGTGCTGGCGCGCGTGGGCGCGATCGTCGAGGAGCCGCACTTCCACCCGCACCTCACCGGCCGCGAGAACCTGCAGATCGTCGCCGCCGTCCGCGGGCCCGAGGCCCACGCGCGGATCG
>Ga0335075_10017920_pt1 | contig 10507 bp, 13 predicted proteins | sample Lox_Sample_24_FD_206723 | JGI IMG/M metagenome (GOLD analysis project Ga0335075, IMG submission 206723) | Soil microbial communities from Loxahatchee National Wildlife Refuge, Florida, United States - Lox_Sample_2.4 | ecosystem: Environmental > Terrestrial > Soil > Wetlands | place: USA... | reverse complement strand
ATATTAACCCAATGGACTTCCAGCATCGCAGGTAGCGTTATCTACTCCTGCGCAATATCCATTTGATCTATCAACGGCGCATTAGAATTTTTGATTAACTGCTTTAGCGGAATTAAGCTTCATGGAAGTTTCATCTCAAACATTCCAGGCCGTTAAACAGATTCCTTTTCGTTGTGCTCCAACATTTCAGTCATGGTGGTATGCTCACTGAACCCAAGGAATGCGACTCGCGTCTTGGATAGGTAGGTCGTGTGGTATGCTCTTCTTCTTGACCGAGCTGCTGCCAGCGGCGGAAACAACATCCGGCTCTTCTAAACCTCTCTTCTTGGTTTCGACGAGGAAGAAATAGATGATTGGCATAAAGAGGGCGTTAGAGGTGGCAAAAATGATCTAGGTTAAGTCTTCCCAGCCAATATTCGTGAATGCAGGCTGACTGATCATGAGCACCACAAAGCAGAAGAGCCAGTTCCTGCGCTTGCGATGGTGTTGGCTTGGGCACGGCAGCGGAGCGGAGCAATTTCTGCTGAATATAGAAAGGGCCCTCCAACCAATACCATGCCGAGGATGTTGAATGGGGAGAAAACCCCGCCAGGACAAGTTGGTTCGTGCGGTCGGAGGTGCTGGTCAGGTTGGCAATGATGGCAAAGCAGACGGCATGCCCGTCGCGGTCATGAAGGACATGCGGCGTCCTAGCCATTCGATGAGCAGGACAGAAGGAGAGAATACGTTGCGTACCCCAGACCTCCTATGGCGGCAATGAAACGAGACATGGTGGCATTCAGGTTGAATAATTCTTGAAGGATCCTGTTGGCGTAGGTGGAAACCTGTAAACTACTGTCCTGGGGCGCCCTTATTTTGGCGGTGGTTGTAGTGGTGGTGGTAGTAACGATGGATATGAGGGCGATGACTATAGATTTATAAGGAAAAAAGTGTGAGAACGGGCTAAGCTCCACACCACAGACCTTGTTCCGCCCAAAACCGTCTACCACGATCACATACTTACCCATGGCATACAGCGAGTTGGGGGATGATTATGGCTGAAAGAAGACACTCAGCTCCAAAGCAGTGGTATCACTGTCATTTCATTACAATGAGTCGGGCAACATCAAGCTAAATTTAAGCTAAAGTCAAACACTAGACAAGAGGGTATCTCAACTGTCACGCATCGCTGTCACGCGTCCAGTCTGTAGGAAAGGCCATCGCTACCGTCACTAAGTTTCCAGCTAAAGAAAGAGGCTGGATGATACCAATGAGCAAACCAGCACTAGAATCTAGAAATCCAGAGCCGAGATATTCTCCTGTTCATTAATTTATTCTCTCTTAAGCGAAGCCTTGGCCCCTCCCCTCCTTCGATTCATGGTACTGTCGACCTTTAACCACTTATATGCTTCACTTAGAGACCAAATCAATAAATACGAGAATAATGAATGGCTGAGCAAAGAAACGCCTAAACTCCAAAGTCTGATAAATTAAACGCCCTTGCAGGGGATTGGATGTCGCAGGATTTCGCAGGATTTTGTCCAATCAGTTTGCGTTCGATTCTATGTTGGTTTTCAAGCCTTCAGTGTAATCTGAGTCCGCATATGGATGAAGAATAAAGAGCCAATGAATCCGCCCAGTCATGATTTTGAGCTTCACTCCAAACGGCAGTCTACTGAGAGGAACCGTTTTGTTGAGCTGGAGTCCGTCCACGGGTCTGTTTTTGGTGGTAACTCTCACTCGGTAAATCAAGGATTCACCAGTTGAAGTGCTTGGTTCAGCAAAAACATAGAGATTCTTCGCCCTATGTGATGGCAATTTTGCAACAATTGCAGCCTTGTCTGCCACAAACCATTGTCAGTAATCTTGTCGGAAGGGGCAGGGAAACTCTACTTTTCATTTCGTTCTGGGACCCCACTCTGAGCTTCGCGCCAGACGCAAAAGAGTCGTACACCAATACTGTTGGGACTGGGTCGCTGAAACAGCTCCATGTTGGTTCGTCATCTGGATAGTCGTCTTCCGCCATGACCCAGCGAGGACGGTGCAATTCGCGGATATACCGATCCTGCTTTTCGCTCTTGTCAGAGAGTTTCCGATTCTCCTTTTTGATCCGCTGGATTTCCATGTCAAAGACATTATCGGTGACTGGCGGAAGCTGGCCCTGGCCGATTCGCGCCTTGAACCACAGAGCTTGATACTTGTGGACATAGTCGCGCAAGTCTTTGACAACCAGTATGAGTTTGTCTCTGTCAAGTGTTGAGAGATCTCTCTCCATTGCCTTTGTTTCATCGCTGGTTATGTTTGCGCTTTCTATAAGTCGCTGAAATTGCTCCAGTTGATTTGCGAATTGTTGCAACTGATTTGGAAGTTCTTTGGATTGTATGTCATCTTGCAGTTGAAGGAGTTCACTTTGAATATTCCTCGCCAGCGAAATAGAGGAAAACAGCGATAATATGGCAACCGAGGCAACCGAAAGCACCTCAGCCATGAGAAAAGCTGTCCAAAAAAGCACGCTGATGCTGGCGCGGTAGTAAACGTCCCTTCCTGAGATCCACCAAGCTTGCGAAAAGTCGTTTTTCGAGGCCGCTCATGATATTGAGGAAAAGGCCAGAGGCCGCAAGGGGCTACGAGGGGATAACTGAAAGAGTTCAGCTGCATAGCCGCTTTCAACACACCCCATGACCCAAAAGCCGCCACAAGATATGCGCTATTGACGCATCTGCCGCACTGTGTGTCCGCCCCGCAGGTAGTGAATATAGTGGCTACTAAGCCACTATATCGTTAGCCAATGGCCGTAGCGAATCATTTCGCTATTATATGGGTCGCCAGGATTCAGCGCTTGCTGAAACAGTGAATGGTGATTCTGGGACATACAATTTGACACGAAACATACAAAATGTGACAGTCCCTAATATTATTTGTGGTACTTTGTCCTGGAATCTGGCGGCTGGGAACTCAATTTCGTGACATCGAAAGATACTTTGTTGGGATAAAGAGCGAAGCGGGTTCTCATGTCCAATGAAACAGCTCCTTCAACCTTGTACTCGAAAACAAATATGCAACCTTCTCAGTTCCTCGATTCCGCTCTGTGGCTGCTGCAAGGCATCAAAAAAAAACAACCCCTCCAATCGGGGCACACTGCGTGCGCCCCATATTGAAAGGCTCTCCGCTGCTCAAATCAGGTTTGGTGAATCAACCAGATCACCTGCTTATATTGCTCGAGCACGTTCGAGGTCTTCAGCCTGATGACCAGATGCTATGAAGGCTCGGCTCGCTTCGCCCCCTTTTCGACCATGCTGTCGTCACCAGGTCTTCAAGTCGAGAGAAGAGCCGTATGGGCGGTGCAGCAGTATTGGCGTAGAACAGGCTGCAGCTGATCCCAACCATCTGATGTCGTGTGGGACGGCTCTACCGCTATAAGGCCAGCTTAAGGCAAGATCGCGTGAGTCCGCAAAAATCCAGCCGTCTTGTCTTCGCGCACATGTCGTTCTCCACACAAAGTCGGAGTCATGAGGAGTATGCCAGTCGCTCCAGCGGCTTCAGAATCACGCACCCATCTGGCCCAAGCAGCATTCCGGTGACTCAGTCTCTTCAAAGTAACGTTATCTCCCAATCAAAACAGCACGGGAATTCGCCCTCGCAAGGAACGCTTGAAGGGCCATCGAGTGTGGAGAGCGACGTCTCTCAGAGGTCGATCAGATGCTGGAAGCAAATAGCGCTGTTGTCGTTAGGTATATAATTTCAAGCCCCCAACATCCCGACATCGCTGACGACGAATAGATGGAGGAGGGATCAAAGGATACGCGCAGTTGCTGGTGCTGCGAGAACTCATGAGAAAAATCGAGGAGGAAGAGGATAAAGCCGACGCAGCTCAAAGACAAACCAATCCTCCCGCGCATGCCAGCAGCACGGTTTCTGCGAGAGGCCAGCAAAAGAAGAAATTTATTCCCAGCCATTACTTTGACTACATAGCAGGCACGAGTGCAGGAGGGTATGATTGCGATGCCCGGGTTACTTGGCCGCGCTGACAGGTCCTATAGCCTCAATGCCGTGCAGCTCGGAAGGCTTCGCATGAGTGTTGACGAATGCATCGACAACTATCCGCATATGGCAGAAGAGATCTTTCGCACGTCGAGAATCAGCTTCCGAGGTAAATGGAGAAGCAAATATGATAAGGAAAAGCTTAGAACGGAGATCGAGAAGATTGTCCAGAAGAAGCTGCCCCCTATCACCAAGGACGAACGGACCGATGAGCGCTTCAAACGGTTTCCTTCTCCAGAAGACCTTTGCAAGACGTAAGTGAAGACCGTTTTGCGTTCATGGACGTTGCTGATATTCCTAGCATGCTTGTAGCCAACGAGTTTGAATATTACGGCGAAAGACGCGTACACCTGTTTCGAACATACGACATGGATCTACCGAATGGATTTCTGAATTTTCGATTTCACAACTGCGGGAGGGCGGACAACTGCTTCATCTGGGAAGTCGCCCGAGCAACGTCGGCAGCGCCTCAATACTTTAAAAGCATAAAAATAGACGAGAAGAATTACGACGATGGAGGCTTTGGATGGAACAATCCCGCCGAAATCGCTTTGGACGAAGTAAATATGAAGGAGAAATATGAGCGATCAAAACGCCCCGGTGACTCGTGCGCATCAGAATTTCCACTTGAAGTTCTGATCAGTATAGGTACTGGCAAAACCAAGACGCGTGCTCAGCGGGCCCAAACGAGATGGCCTCGTTTGACTGCCCCAAATATGGTACGCAAAATCTTATGGCACGTTGACAATGGTATGAAATTCATCACAGACGTTGAAAGAGTCGATGGGCGCGTCGAGAAAGCTCTGGACGAAAAGAGCAAGCAGTATTTTCGATGGGATGGGCCTGAAGAGGTTGGGAGGTTGAAACTCGATGAGTGGAAGCCCGCAAGAAGGTCGAGGCTGAGCACGAAAAACTTTATCGAAGAGGAGATCAATCGTTATTTAAAGCAGAAAGACAATGAAGAACGCTTGCGAAGATGTGCCAAGGCCCTCGTGGAGCTCAGACGAGGGCGCGCCGAAGATGAAGAAAGATGGAGGAGATTCACGGAATGTACGTACTACGCGTGTACCGCTTGCTCTTCAGTGCAGTCGTTCAGTCTTCCTCGGGAACTTCGGGCGCATATTTGTGGTCAGCACCAGCAAGGAGTGTCGAACATTGAAGAGGAGATTCAAAAGGGAGAGACATACCCAAAAGTCGCTGGCGGTCCATGGTAGTGGCAGAGGCGTTGGTGGCATGCATTGAGTTGGAGTTTCACGATGCCCGTTTGTTGGTGGCGAAATTTTTTTTTTTTTTTTTTTTTTTTTTTTGGGATACCCATCGAGCACATTGTTTGTTCTGTATTAGTAGATACATAGGTAAAATAGAGGATGCCATCTTCTACCGTAAACAGTCTGAAGCGTGTCAAAGGAGTAAAGGACAGTGACAAGTCGTGAAGTTCCGAGTTGACCCTTGGAAACAATATTTGAATCTAATTGGCGCCCAAATCTTGGCAAAGCAGGTGCGATAACCTCCAAAAGCGGCGGCACCTACCGCCAAAATGGAGGTGAATGTCCCTGGGCGTTTAGACATATGTACTCACACTGTGATGCCTTGTGGCCTGCCCCAATATAGCAGCGGGGGATAGTTACATGATGTAAGCGATTATTTCCTAACGTTGGAATTCCCACTTACTCCTTTCTCGAAACACCAACTTGTCGCTCAACATGACCTATAATAACGGAGGAAACTCTTATGGGGCTGGTTTCACAAGTCCGAGTTGCTCCGGCCAAACCAAGCCATGTCAACATGACGCCGAACTTTGTAGCGATCCTGGAATTTCAAATAACCTATAGACCATGGGACTTACCAGGAACCGCAAGCTTATAGTGGATTTTCTCAATCCGAACACAAGCGCTCAAGCTATCCTTCTGACCCGCAGCCTCATGATCCTGCTCAACCACGTAATAGCGACGGGGATAGCGGCAGCGATGCTAGTAGCAGCAGTAGCGGTGACGCCAGTCTAATCGAGGCAGCAGTCCTCGACGTCCTAGGCATGCTTTTCAGCTCAGCCTTTAGCACCTTCACCCTCTCAGTCGCCCTCGCCTCGCTCCGTTTGCTAACAATTACGACCGCCGCCAGCGCTCTTGGCGTTGCCACACTTGGGTCCGGATACTTGGTTGTAAGAGGAGGCCAGCTGGTCATACAAACGGCCATGCCTGGAGTAGTGGACACAATCATCGCGGCCAATCGCGTTGCCAGAACGCGAGGGCAAACGCGCTGGTCGTTTTTGACACTACCGGAAATATTGTCGGAGGCGCTGTGCAGACCGTGGGCGGGACAGTGCAAGCTGCTGGCAATACTGTTGTTACAGGAGTCAGAGCCATGGCCGGAGTCGTGGAGAGTGCTGCTGAGAATGCAGCGCAGGTGGCGCAGGCTGCTCTCGGAAGAGGTGAAAGTGTTCATATTTCCAGGCTTCAGGATATTGTCGGGCAGGGCCTAGTTCTCATACCGTCATTTCGCCGCCTCCTAATTCCCCCGCAAGTTGCTAATGACGCTCGAGCTGGCCGAGGCTCTGCCGCTGCTATTACTACGGGCGTGCCAGTAAGAAATGAAGACGGAAATAACGGTATCGCCGAGAGAGAAGTGGACGACATGGTGGAGCTGCAGAGGATAATTCAAGACGGCGACTTGGGTAATACCGTACACGCATCATCTTCAACCTCGCATCCGAGAGATTCATTGACCACTAGCGACTGGGTGGTTTGTAATGGCGGCTTAGGCAATACTGTTCTGGTGTTGCCACTGTCGCATCTAGGCGAAATTGACGATAACGGAAACGACTTGGCCGGACCTAGTGGAACGAACGGCAGTCGTGACGCCGGCGGCGATGAGGAAGACCCTGATGGATTCGAACGTATTCATATGAGTGATTGTGAAGTATATGTGAGGAGTATTGGTTCGCCGCAAGACGATTTATCGTTTCAAACAGCTCCTCTGCCTGAGGATAGAGATGCGGATCTATCAAGGCAGGAAGGATAGATCGGAAAGGCGCTGAAAGGGTAGTAGATTCTAATGGGTTCAGAAATTTTTTTCTTAAATTTACATTTAACTAACTTACGCACAAAAACTTTCTTCCAAGTCCAACCATATACTTGCATAGTCAATGGAATGCTCCGTCTCAGGGAGCCTTCCCGATGAAACCCCTTTCGTTGTGACGGCAGGGCGAGCGAGGCGTCAGATTATGCAGTTGGAGTCGTGTCTGAATCACACATACTGGTTCATCCACAACCAAACACTTGGAGAACCTGGGTCATTTTCTGCTCTCGGATTTGGAGCCTTTGGGCAAGGTCTTGCCGCTTCCCTTAGCATGTGCAAACAAGGCATCCCTGTGTGCAAATGTCGCCAAAAAGGGCGGAAAAGGTCGCAGGACAAAGAGTTACTACAGTATGCCTGTCCATAGGCTACGTTATCAATCGTCTCTAGGCCGAATAGCATCTTGGAGTTCCTATTGGTTGATGGTTTCTGCTTGCGGTGGATGCTCTCCGGACATAATGGCAACGGAAGTCGCTTCAATCGAGATTGGTCCGAATTGGAGTCATCACTCGGATCCAGTAGACAAAAGTCCACCTATATTTCGTGCAACAGTATTTATAATATGATCAAGTATCACAGTGGTTCCAGTTCCAATGCGATTTCTGTCAAGTTAGAGCCACATCACCACAGATCAAACGTTTGCTGAGTACGAGCGAAATGTTTGAATCGATCAAATTACGACAATTACTACAGTCCTCCTGTTCAGCAGAGCAGGTGGTGGTATCATTCCCGTTAAACGCCATCAGAAAACCTCATTACCCTCCAAAAGATATTATCGTTCCGCACCAGTCCAGCCAAGGAGGTACTAATACAACCAATATCCAACCCTAGTTTTGACTTCGTCTCGGCTTCGAAGTTGTAATGGCCCTCACGGAATCGTAAAATTACCCTGAAGCTGCACATCAAGCACATTCCCCCCAACATAAACCAGATACGTCCCATTCTGCAGCACCCAGCTCTGCTGCACGACATCCCAGATACTGAGATCCCTTCTTGTGAGATCAAAGTGCACAGGTTGTGTAGCGTTCGGTGCGAGCATGACTTTCTGAAAGCCCCGCAGCTGCTTTGGCGGTGCGTTGGGAATGCCAACATACAACTGCGCTACTTCTGGCGCGGTAAAATTGCCGGTGTTTGTGAGTTGGATGTCTGCGGCCGCCACGATGTCGTACAAGCTTGCGATGCCGCCTTGAGTGATGTTTGAGGGGTTCGGTGGGAGCGCGTCTGTGGTCGCGTTTTGCACGACGTATGCCAGGGTGCCGTTGCTCGGGAGCGAATAAGAGAACGTGGTGTACGTCAGGCCGTAGCCGAAAGGGAAGCGTGGCGTAATGTTTTGAGCCAGGAAATACTTGTAGTCGATGTTTAGGCCTTCGGTGAAGTTGGATTGCGGAAAAAACTGCGTGCTAGTGCCAATGGGACCTGGCAGCGCTGGATTCTGCAGCGGACCGTAGTCGCTCCCTTGGTGTGCAACAGTATAGGGTAGGCGTCCTGAGGGAGACTGATTGCCGTACATGATCTCGATCAGAGCGCGACCACTGTCTTGGCCAGGCAGATGGGCATAGATGACAGCCGTGACGTTTGGATGGTCGATCCAGGCCTCAACGGTGGAGATGCCGGCATTGTGGATGACAACCATGGTGTTGTTACAATTCGCTGCGACATTAAGCACTAACTGGTTGGAGATTGGGTCCGTGAGCTCACTTCTGTCGCTTCCTTCGGATGAGAACTGGTTGAGGAAAACGATGCATGCGTCGGATTCAGGCTCAACATCAGGGTCTGTTGAGGAAAAATCCCATAGCAGGTACGTCCCATCCTCGTACGCCTGCTCTGAAAATGCATCATAGGGTGAGGAGATGTATCCAGGATTGTTCGAGCCGCTCCCTCCACCAACGATGATGGTGCCGAGGGTGGCGGTTGAGGGCGCGTATAAGCTTCCTGCCATGATATCGACAAGGTATATATCCGATATGTTGAGGGATTCATATCCATAGTCGTATCTGAAACCCAAACCCAGAGCAGTAGGGTCATATGCAGGGGGCACATTTCCATCGTATCCGAAAAGCGACAGGAGCTTGGGTTTGTTCAGAGGCAACGAGTTGTTGACGTTTTTCACCAAGACGTGGCCTTCGACCGCTGCCTGGAAGACTGTGGCTTTGGACTCGGACACGTTGCGAGCATCTACCCGTTGGTGTGGCTTGGTCAAATCAAAAGGTATGCCGACCCCGAGAGCGGGATAGGAAGATGAGTTCATTCCAAATTTGTTCCATGCAGCAATAATGCGGGTCGCCATGTCGTCGAGTCTTGATTGTGGCAGCGAGCCATTTGCAACTGCCGTGCTGAGTACCTCTGGTGCCCAGAGGTCGAAAGAATTTGGCATGGCCATGTCGAGGCCAGCGGCTGCGCTTGCGACACCGGTATGCTGACCACCCCAATCAGACACGATGAAACCCTGGAAAGCGAGTTCGGTCTTGAGCAGGCCATTTAAAATTTTGCTGTTCTGGCACGCATAGGAGTCATTGACCCTATTATAAGAGCACATAACACAGGCAACTCCGGCACGGACCGCGTCTTGGAAGGGCCACATGTAGAGCTCGTGCATCGTGCGATCGTCCAGGTTTGAGGATACGGCAGCCACGAGGCCTGAAGGGTTGCGGTTCGTCTCCTGTTCATAAGCAACCCAGTGCTTGACGGAGGCCATGACAGATTGCTGTAGACCGGCGACCGATTGTGTCACATACGATCCTGCGAGATATGGATCGTTAGTGTAGCCCTCCCAGTTCCGCCCTCCTTGCGCCAATCGGCCAAGTGGACCCACGACGGGACCTAGCGCCACATTCACTCCTTTGGCTTTGAATTCAGCACCCATATAGGTGGCGACATTGTAGACCAAGGTAGTGTTCCAACTTGAACCAAGGTGAATGCCGGCAGGAAAGGCGGTGACCATGTCTGTAGCTCGAACTCCAGCAGGACCATCTTGCAAGCAGAGACCGGGGAATCCGAATCGAGTAACACCGCCGCTGACGCCAACGCAGCCAGTATATGTAAGGGAGAAGCCGACAGTGACATTATTCTTCTCGAGGTTGGTCATGTTTGCAACGAGCGCTGTTGCATTGCGGTAGGCGTCTGCCCAGTCTTGGAGACCGGTGCCATTGGCTGGGAGTTTGTCAGTTTATGAAATATTAGGCACATGCCTAGAAGTTCCTAGCAACGTACGTGATGGATAGACGGCTGGTGAGCCTCCATATGACCAGACGGACTCCCAGTAGTCCGCAACAGCCGTATCATTTAGTTGGGACGTTGAGTTGTTGCTTGCTTCGTGGTGCTTCAGGCCTAGGCCAAGTCCCAGACCAAGCCCAAGAGCCAAAATCACGATAGCGGCAGCGGGAATAGCAATCTTGGCCCACAAAGGGAAAGAACT
>Ga0335075_10017919_pt1 | contig 10508 bp, 8 predicted proteins | sample Lox_Sample_24_FD_206723 | JGI IMG/M metagenome (GOLD analysis project Ga0335075, IMG submission 206723) | Soil microbial communities from Loxahatchee National Wildlife Refuge, Florida, United States - Lox_Sample_2.4 | ecosystem: Environmental > Terrestrial > Soil > Wetlands | place: USA: Florida... | reverse complement strand
GCGATGCCGATACGGCCAGCCTGGCGCCTGCTCCCGGTCAGCCGGCTGAGGTGATACAGCCAGTCTCTTGCCAGGGCCTGGAACTCCGGCTGTTTATAGTGGAACCGCCGTTGGTATGCGCTCTCGTCTTCGTCTACCGCCCCGGCAATTTGCATGCGGTAGTATTGTTCGGCTGCGGCGTGCGTCGACTGCGCGCGGGCCGGGCCCAGTCGATTCTCCCCGAGGCGGCGGACAAAGTCGCTGACGGCAAAGTAGGGATGCTCGCCGGTGCTCCTGTGGACGAAGGAGTAGTGCATGAGACGGTCGATGAGTGTCTGCGCGTGCGACGTCTCGACGTTCATCAGCATCTCGACCAGGGGCATGTCGAAATGGCGCGTGACGCACACTTTGTACAGCGTGTCATGCAGTTCCTCGTCCTCGTCATGGATCATGTCCAGGATGCGGCTGACGAGAGCCTCAAGCTGGACTGCCCTGCCTCCCTGTAGTGAGCCAAGCCGACCGATGAGTTCTATGGTGTTCTCCCGGCTCTCGCTTTCCGTAATCAGGTCCGTTATGAGCACCAGCGCCGAGGGGTGGCCTCCGGTGAAGTCCCAGACCGGATCGACGATCCCGCCCGCATCAGGCCCGATGCCCGGATGGCTCAGAAGATAGGCCCTGACCTCATCGCGGCTAAGGTTGCCTAGCCGCAGCCGGATCGCGCGCGACGGGAATCTCGGATCTTCGGCGTCCCCGTACTCCTGGTGGGCCACGACGACAACGGCGTCCCTGATGGCGGCCAGCCATGTGATCAACCACCGGCCGAGCAGGCGGCCCGCGAGAAGATGAAAGTCGTCCACGAGTACAAGAAACCTGGCCTGGGCGACCGCGAGAACCTTGACGACGTCGTTCGCGGCGCCGATGGCCCGTTCCAGATCCTCCTCCGGGTCGGGAACGAAGACCTCCCGCGGGCCGTAATTCTCCAGATGGTTGAGGATCTCGGTTACCCTCTCGTCACCCGGAAAGCTCTCGAATACCCCCCGCAGCAGGCGACGGAACTCCCCGAACTCGATGTCCTCATCGCGCGCCCCGCCGCGACGTGCCTCGAATTCGTCGCCGTCAATGCGGATGACGGCACCTTGCGGTCGCGCCAGCCTGGCCAGCTGATCGAGCAATGCTGTCTTACCGATACCCGGTATGCCCTCGATGTCGAAAAACGCGCCGGTCCCGCCGTCGAGGATTCGCGCCATGATGTCGGCACGCCCGAGGAAAACCTCACCGTGCGGTTGTCGCACCGGCTGCGGAATGGGCGTGGTTTCCGCGCGCGGCGGCAGCGAGGTGGCGTCGTCACCGATCATGCTCTCGGAAGCAGCGACAATGCGCATTGGCAGTGGCACGCCTAGGATGGGAATACCCCATTTGTTGAGCAGCGACAGCCTGAGCCCGCTATCGTCGGTCGACTCGAGCGCGGTCAGGAGGAATCGGGCCGGGCCGTAGGTCCCGCCGAAACGGTGCAGTACCACCGCCGACGTGCCGTCGGGCCGGATGCTGTACGCCGGACCCGAGGCAAGGAAGCAGTAAATCGGATATTCCTCCTGCTCGTACGGCCAGTCAGCACCCCCAGCCAACTGCACGTCGACGGTCACCACATAGGTGTCGCCTTCCCGGGCCTCGTGTGGCCAGCCCACCAGCGGCCGGATGGCAACCCGGGCGGTCCGCGCGCTCACGACGGACCCTCCCCCTCCGTGATCCTCAGCCGGGCCAGCGGATTGCCGTAGTACACGTACATAAACGCGTTGAGCAGGTAGGCGTTGTCTTGTTCAGAGCGCTCGGCGGGTAGCTCGCTGAGCACCTTCGCCCGCCACCGACGGAGAAGCTCGCTTACCGGCTCCAGTTCACCGGTTGTGCGCAATTCTTGCAGGAACCACGCACCCATCTTGGCCGCGAATTCGGAATTGACGAAACCTGTGGTGCCGATAACGCCGACAGCGCCCTTGCGAAGGAATACGTCGGGAAAACCTCGGAGATATTTGGATTTGAGGTATATTTCATCTTGGAGCATCCGGCCCGAATGACAGGCATTGATGAAGACAATCGCCCTGGACTGAACGAACAGCTGAAGCGTCCTCCCTTTAAGGTCGCCGACCGTGAGCCGGTCGCCGCTCCCGTCGCGTGCTTCTAGCGCGTAGTCGAACGGGCTTGGCGGCTCGGCATCGCCATGGCACGCGAGATAGACGAGGGCGAATCCCGCCTCTGGCCGCCCGAGGCGGTTCCTGAGCTGTTCCAGGCGCTCATCAAGCGTCGCGTGCAGGTCGGTGAGCACTCCTTTCTCCGTTTTCTCCGTGGCGCCGCCCTTTAGTGTCTTATCGACGAACGCGGCGACATGCCCGGTGAGCTCCTCGTCCGTAAACAGCGGGAGACGGCCGCGGAATGTATGAGCATAGCCCAGATCGTGCCATCGGGTAATGGATACCGTGGCACCCAGGTAGGTTTCTGGCGCACCCCCGCGGGAGGGCAGGGTGAGTAGCTCCCAAGGGATCTCGCACCCGGTGAAATCGGTGATGACGAGGTGGAGATCGCCCCCGGCGGCCGTGCGACGCTTGTTAATCCACGAGCGCAATTCGTCGTTTTCTTCAGAAAACCCATTCATGATGCCAATAAGATTTTTCGGCTCAACCTTACTTTTCTGCTTTTCCCCCTGTGCCCGGTCAGCGAGCCTGATATCAGGCTGATTTCTAGGCCCTGTCGGGCCGAAGCCGTCCATGCCGTCAATCCCGCTCATTCCCTGTAGCGAGAACAACCGCTTATCGTGCTCCTGCACAGTGAGGATCGCGACGTTGCGCGGCGGGGGAGCATCCAGAAGGACCGAGGCTTCATCCAGTTCTTCGGGCGCGGGCGCGGTAGCCGCAGTGACCGCTGCCGGATCGTCGTCCGGAGACCGGTCGCCGGTATTCACGAAGACCCGTCTGGAGCGGAGCGGCCCGGCGGGCTGGCCGCCCTCACCGCGGGCCCGCGCAAAGATGGAACCGGCTCTGGTCACGGCGTGGTGTCCGTCTCTACGGCTGGCCTGGATGACCGGCCCGGGATCCGCTCCGCTCCGAGCGCCCGGGCAAGCTCTGACACCAGCTCGGGATAGACGTCCGGTTCGGGATCGATCAGGATTGTCTCGATGGCCGCGATAGCACGGATATCCGCCGCGACTTTCAGCGCGTCTTCCACGCCGATGCGGCCCACCGTCGTGGCCGCGGTCGGCTCGGAACCGAGAGGGACGTTGCCGCGACCGTCCGTGATCACGACCAGGCGCGCCGTCCGGACGTTTCCCGCTCCGTGCTGGAGCCCATGCTTCAGCGACTGCAGCGCGAGGAACAGCCCATGGGCAAGCGGGGTCGCGCGGGCGGGAACGGCGTCGAGTCTCGCGTCCAGCCGCGGATCCAGCAGGTTGCGGGTGATCAGCCGGTCCGCTCGCTTCTCATCGGTGCCGCTGCTCTTAGCGCCCACGCGAACCAGCACGATTCCAGCACGCTCTACGTATGCCTGGTGCAGATACGGCAGGAGGGGCGCGGTCCAGTCCCATCCATCCAGGCAGGTGTAGTCAATGACCAAGGCCAGAAGTCGTTCGGGTGCCGGGGCGCGCCGGTAGCCGCGCAGATCGGCTGGGAGCAGCCGGATACCGCCGCCGTCAGGCCAGCCGGTGGCGTGCAGCCGCCGGTACGGTGCCCAGATCGCGGCGGTCAGGACCGTGCTGAGCAAGGCCAGGTCGTGAACGTCGGCCGCTTGCCGCACTCCGATAATCGGCCCGCGGGGCACAGTGACCGCGTGAAACCTGGCTGGGACGTCGCGGAGGGATGTCATGTCGCGGTCCGCGACGGCGTGGTCCTCGGGGTACGGCCCAGCCAACTGCCCTGGAAGTTCAGCCTGCTCCGGCAACGACCGCGGAGGATCGGCGCTTATAGCGACATGCCGGTTTGCTTCCCCTTCCTCTTCCCCTTCCTCTTTCCCGTGCTCTGGACCAGCCGGATGATTAATACTTCCGCCACCGGTCGCCGGCGGCCGTTGATCTGTCACCTCCGGCTTCGCGGTTTCTGTTTCTTCCCTATCTGGATCAGACCCTGGCAGCCGCAGACCTATCAGTCCCGCTGCCTGGTCCACGTGCTGCTGGCCGACCGAACCTGAACCTTCCAGCCGCGCGCACGCCGCGGCGAGACGGGCCAGCGCGATCTCGCGACGGGGACTGTCCCCTGGGACCGCGACAGCGGCTACCCGTTCCAGAGCCTCGGGAAGGACCTCGGGCCGGACGGCTACCGCCGCGCTCAGGCTGCGAGTGGCCCACTCTGACAGCAGGTGCGGACGTTCCGGCTCACCCAGCGCCCAGCGTCGCATGTCCGCGACCCGGTCTTGCGGCGAGAGCGCCAGCTCAGCGTCAAGGCGCAAAGCGAAGCGGTCGAGCAGATGAGGCGACACCTTGCCGATCGCCGCACGGTCACAAGCAGCCAGCCAGCACGCGTCCGGAGGCCATCGCAAGGACGCGCCGTGTCTTTCCAGGTGGGCGACGCTGGCCCCGATCAGGGCCACGGCGCCTCGTGCCGCAGCCAGGCTGAGCTCAGCCAGGTCGGGGATCACCAGCAACGGCAGCTGAGTTTCATCGATCCCCCGGCTGAGCGCACCGTGGCGGAATTCGACAGACAGTCGCCCGTCCCGCGACGACAGATAGGGGCGGATCCACAGGTCGTCTTCCTGCTGGCCGGAACCTAGGTATCCGCTCACCACGTCCCGGCCGGTGGCACGTTTAAGCATCTGTTCGAGCGCGCTGGTCGCCGTGTCGAGGATCATCCGATTGGCGCCGAACAGAAGGATGCTGCGTAGACCAGGGGTAATCGCGGCGGCGAGGAGCGCGGGTTCCAGTCGTCGCGGCAAACCGTCACGCCACTCAGGCATCATCCTTGCTCTCGCTAAACATCTCAGCTAGCACCGTGTCATTCTCATCGGGCCATAGCATCTGGTCGCTGTCGTCACCGGAAGCCCTGCGGTGTTGCAGTGCCATCCGCGCGACCGCGATAACCTGCCCGGCGGTCACTTCGGTACGTCCTTCGAGCGTCGCGTACGCTCGAGCGGCCAGCGCCATGACGTAGTCACCCCGGTGCCCGACCGCACGGAACCGATCGGCGATCCGCACGCATAGCTCAGCGGCGGGATCGGGAACCCGCACAGTGTGCAGGCGGGAGCGGGCAGCGCGCAGTTCGCTGGCTCGTTGCTCGTCCTCAAGCCTGCCCTTCCGCAGCAACTCCGCCTGTTCTCCGGCATCTTGCCGCGCGAGCGCGTCGTCGAAGGCGAGGACGGTCTCCAGAATCTGGCGCCGCTGTTCCAGACTGGTAAGGGCAGTCACATCGACCATGAGCCCGAACCGGTCCAGCAACTGGTGACGCAGGTAACCTTCCTCGGGATTCATCGTGCCGACCAGGGCGAACGAGACCTCTACCTTGTTATCCATCCCTTCCCGCTCCACTGGGAGCTGCCCCGAAGACGCAGCATCGAGAATGAGGTTCACGATGTGATCCTCAAGGAGGTTGACCTCATCGATATAGAGCAGTCCCTTATCGCTGGCCTGCTGCAGCAACCCGGGCTGAGGGACGAGAGTGGAATTGCTCATAAGCTCATCGATCCGCCATCCGCCCACGACCCGGTCATCGGTAGCGTTAATCGGCAAGGTGACGGGAAGGCTGTTATGAAGCATCCGGCTGAACGAGCGCACAGCGGTGCTCTTACCCGTCCCGCGCTGTCCGCTGATGAGGACGCCGCCGATGCGAGGCGCCACATAGGTCAGCTCAAGCGCCAGCTTCAGTTTCTCCTGCCCGACGATCAGCGAATATGGCAAGATCGTCGGCGCGATCTGCGTGGTCATTCCTTGGACCTCTTCCAGGTCATCGTGACCTGCAGCTGAGCACCGGCGCCTGCTTTCGCGAGGATAGCGCCGACCTGGGCGTCGAGCTTGATGGCTAGCTGAATCTGGAACTCATCGGGACGATGGTCCTCGCGCACCTTGTTGATATTCTCTACCATTTGTGAGGCACACGTCCGGGCAAGCTCCATGCCCTTCTCGAAGACGTCTCGCGCTCCCTCGATGACTTTCTCAGCACCACCACCGCGTACGTCGCCATAAACACTGGGCTGAACAGGAAGGTGGTCGACCTCGATCAGCAGAGATACCGCGTTTCCGTCAAGTCCTTCCACGCTTCGCACAATCGGCATTGCTAGCGCTCCCTCCAGCAAAGCACCCACCGTTTATCGTGAGGTAACGGCGGGACAGTAATCCGTGTGTACTTGCCAGTCACATAGCTCGCGATCCGGCACTGCTGTGACAGGGTGTTACGATCGCCGACATAGCCGCCGCGTGCTGAGCCGCCTGTATCTGTCCCGCTGGTGACTGGCAGCACAAAGGCAGTGCACCGGATTAGGCTGCGACCGGCGATGATCCATCCGGGCAATGCAAACACTCCCTCCCGCGAGACATAATATAACAACCCACGTGACATATGCATTGCTGGCGGCCACGGCGTTCGGGGCGTCATCGGGAGCGCAAACCAGGCTTCGCTTATGCCCTGTCAGCTGTCTGGGACCAGTTCGGCAACGTCGTGGTGGATTGGCCAGTGCCTGGTCGGATGTGGCGAACCGGGAACTATGGGCTCGGCCGAGCTGCGCCAGGTAGGCGTCGGTTACCTGGCGGTGGCCGACGATTCCCTGGGCGGGCACTTCGGTGTACGGGATGTCGTCAGCCCAGAATTCGTGCCGCGGGTTGGCGGCGGTGTCGTTGAGGAGCGTGCGCGGATCGTCCTGCCAAGATGCGCCATCGGGAGACCGGTACGAGGGCTACTTCATTTCGCCCGGATTGCCCGTGCCGAGCCCACGTCGAATCAGCCCGGCGGCCGCCTGGCTCACAGCGACGCCTCGGCGCGGACGCTTACCCACGTTAAGTTCGCAAAACTTTCGGATAATTTCGAGAAACACATAGGCCTTATCCGGCGCGCACGGCTCGTGACGCCGGATAGGTGGTGAGCCGGCCGCACATGCCGTAGCTCCGCTCCCCGACCCGCTCGATGCGCCACAGGCCGGCCGCCTCCAGGTGCCCGGTGACCCGCGCGGTGATCTCGTCCAGGTGCGTGCCGGTCAATTCCGCGGTCGCCAGCGCACCCCCCAGCCAGCGTGCCCGCCAGTCGTCCGCGTACCCGGCGGTCAGGCGGAGCGCGGCGGCATAGAAGTCGCCGAGCGCGGCAGGGCCGCGCTCGGCCACCCGCTCGCGCAGCGTGAGGTATCCCTCGATGGCCAGGCTGGCCCGCCGCCGCGCCGCCGCGGCCGGGCCTGCTGCACCGTCGCCGTTTCCGGTTCCGTGGCTGGCGCCGTCTCCGCCGGCGTCGCTGTCGCTGGCTCCGTGGCTAGCGCTGGCTCCGTGGCTAGCGCTGGCGCTGGCGTCCAGCGACGCGGCGCGGGCGTAGGCGGCCGGGTCCGCCAGGATTTCCGGCGGGAAGGTCAGCACGGCGTCCCCGTGCTCCGGCAGGCCGGCGTTCTGCATGACGACCAGCAGCCGCAGGTCCCCGTCGTTCACCAGGCGATGGATGGTCCCGGGCGTGAACCACAGGCAGTCGCCGGGACCCATCGGGGTTTCCGCATAACCCCGCGAGCCCAGCGTCTGCAGCCGGCCCGCGCCGGAGAGCACCACATACCCTTCGGTCGATGCCAGGTGCACGTGCGCCGAGCCACCCGGCAGCCCGTCGGGCGCCACCCAGTCATAGACGTCGAGCACGGTGACGCCGGTCGCGCCGGGGAACGACGCGGCAGCGGGTTGCCTGGAACCACGTGTTTGTTCGGACATATCTCACTCGTTCCGGTGAGGCGAGAGCAGATCCTGCGCCTTCGCCCGCTCAGCGAGCTCGGCGCACCCCGCAGGGCTGAGCAAGCCGTCCGCGACGGCAATGTCGTAGCGGAGTGTCAGCGACGTCCCGGCGGCGAACGAATAGGTGGTGTCGAAGAACGGTGCCGGGCACAGGCATGCGTACGGGGTGCTGCGCACGAACCACTGGCTGGGATAGCTGAAGTTCTCCGGCGCGTCCCGGAAGACCAGCGTCGACGCGCGCCCGTGCTCGTCGTGCCGACCGCCGAACGCCAGCCATGGTGCGCGGGCGCCCATCAGTTCGTCGCCACCGGTGCCGTCGGGCGTCAGCACCATACCGCCGGTGAACGAGCGTGGCCCGCGCCAGAACAGACCGCCGTAGCCGGCGTTCGGCCGCCCCTCGGTGGTGGGACTGCCGATGACGATCTCCGCACAGCTCACGTTGGTCAGCGTGGTCTCGAACGCGAGCACCCAGGCGGCGGCGTCGGGCCAGGCGCACGCCGCGATCCGGCGGTGCTCGGCGATCGGCGTCTGGCCGCGCTCGGTCACCCAGAGCAGCTGCTCGCCGAGGTAGACGCCGCCGTCCTTCTCGACAACCTCATCGAAACTTTCGTGCCGCATCGTCCCGTCGTTGGGCAATTGGTCGTAGCGGCCCTGCCGGAAGGTCGGGCCGCCCCAGAAGTTCTCCGTGCCGACATTCGGCAGGGACAGGGCGATGCCTTTATGCCAGACGTGGTCGTGCGGGCGGTAGAGGGTGACGAGGTCCCCGGCGAGGGTTCGGACAGGGTGCAAGAAGGGGCGGGGTGACTCCAGTTGCGGGTCGCTTGGCAGGTATACGTAGCGGAACAGCTCGTGATCGTGCCACTGGGCATCGACCGCGGTATTACCGTGCCGCAGGGAGATCACCATGCGTGGTCGCTTCCGTTCATACGGCTGTAGAAGGGCGTGCCCGGCACGAGGTCGTCCGGGGTGACCGGACGCCGGGTGAACGCGGACGCGTAGATTCCGGCGACCAGGGCCATTGTCTGGCGTGCCCCGGACGGCGCCACCGGGGGCCGGAGGCCGGCCCGCAGCGCGGTGAGCACGTGCGAGAACTGTGCGGCGTGTCCGCTATCTGTGCCGTATTCGGCGTGTTTCCACGCCGCGAGCACCTCCTCATCGCACCCGGGGGCAGGGGTGATCCGCCAGTCGTCGTCGCCGTAGCCGTACAGGTGCGTCACTTCGACAGTGGCGCGCTCGAAGTCAAAGCGCAGGTAGGACTCCTCCCGCGAGGACAGCACGCTGTTCACGACGCTGGCCACCGCGCCGCCCGCGAACGTCACGTGCGCCATTGACAGGTCCTCGGTGGCCATCTGGCGCGACTGCCTGCGCGCGATCGCGGATACCTCGATCCAATCGCCGAGCACGTCGAGCAGCATGTCCATCTGGTGGATGCCGTGCCCCATCGTCGGCCCGCCGCCCTCGGTATCCCAACGACCGCGCCAGGGCACGTCGAAGTACGCCTGATCACGGAACCACGTGGTGTGGCAGATGGCCAGCAAGGGCCGGCCGAGCACGCCGTCGGCCACGAGAGACTTGAGGCGGCGCTGGCCTGACCCGAACCGGTGCTGGAAGACGGTGGCGAACCACGGCGGCCCGTCCCTGCCCTCAGCCGCCACGAGCCCGTCGAACTCGCGCAGGCTGATCGTCGGCGGCTTCTCGGCGAGCACGCTCACCCCGGCCGACAGGCAGCCGAGCGCCGTCTGGTAATGGGTGTTCGGCGGCGTGCAGACATGCACAAGGTCAGGCCGGGCCTGGCTGAGCAGGTCATGGAGGTCATGGTAGGCGCCGGGAATCCCGGTTTCTTCGCAGAAGGCACTCAGCCGACTCTCGTCAATATCCATCGCCGCCACGATGACGGCGGCCGGGACGGAGGACTCTCCAGCGGCTGGGTCAGCGGGTCGGGCGGATCCAGGTCTGGGCCGGGCGGATCCCGGTCCGGACGGTCGGGACGGTCCGGGTCCGGGGGCGAGTCCGGGTCGGGCGGCGAGCAGTGCTTTCGCGTGCACGCTGGCGATGTTTCCCGTGCCCACGATCGCGATCCTGATCGGTTCTGCCTCCTGGCTGGGAGTTGCCATATCAGCCTCCGCTCATCCGCGCGGAATCCCCCGCCTTTCCGAAACTTTCGACTATTTTATCGGACATATAGCGAAATAAATAGTTCCAATCATTTCGGGACGCGCGATCCGCGCCGCGGCCAGCGCGGCGCGAGGAGGCGTCGCTGCGATTAGTTGTCACGTACAACTGGAAACGCCCGCTCTGCCCTGCCGTCTCGCGCTGTCCCCCCTGCCGTCTCGCGCTGCCCCGGGCCGACCCGCCCGCCGCGCCGAACAGAGTGGGACATAACGGGCATCGGTCACCGCGTCGCAGCCTCATCCACTCGAATAGCGTGAAGAGTTACCTCTATATGAAGTGCTGACCCCTCAGAACGAGGGTCAGCACTTCACAATGGGTGGATCCCACACGTTACGTCGTGGCTCTGGGACGTTACGTCGTGGCTCTGGGACGTTACGTTGGCCGTCGGGATCGGTAGGTGAGGTCAACGCAGCCTCCGCTGCCGGATTCGTCCGGATCCGTCGGCGTCCTGTGGCCTGGACGGATGATCGTGCGC
>Ga0335075_10017918_pt1 | contig 10509 bp, 11 predicted proteins | sample Lox_Sample_24_FD_206723 | JGI IMG/M metagenome (GOLD analysis project Ga0335075, IMG submission 206723) | Soil microbial communities from Loxahatchee National Wildlife Refuge, Florida, United States - Lox_Sample_2.4 | ecosystem: Environmental > Terrestrial > Soil > Wetlands | place: USA... | reverse complement strand
GCCACGCGGACCACCGGCCTCGGTGGTCTTCACGCTCTGACTATCGATGACGGCAGCGCTTGGGCTTGCCTCGCGTCCGACCCGCTCGCGGTCAAGCATCACCAGCCGGTGCGTGACCGCCTTCCACACATGGGCGCGTCGCCATGCCGCGAACCAGCCATAGACAGTCTGACAGGGCGGAAAGCAGGGTGGCAACATCCGCCAGGTGATGCCACCGCGCAGAACGTAGAAGATGGCGTTGACGATCTCGCGCCTCGGTCACCCGGGCGGCCGCCCGACCGCCGCCGATGGCGGCAAAAGTGGCTCCAAAACCGCCCATTCGGCGTCCGTAAGGTCACTGGCGAAGCGGAGGCCGTCGCGCATATGCCGCGCGCGGGTGGTTGCGGTCCACATGGGCGTACTCATCCAACTCGGTCTCGACAACCTGTTGGAATCACATCCCCCCGTGACCACCCAACCCCCATTCCGCTAGCGTTCAGAGACGGCCTCTGAGATGGAGATGTTGCGATGAACACTGTTCTTGGTGTGGCGCTCACAGCGCTTGTGCTCTTGTGAGATGGCCTGACAGTCGAACCGGCGCCCCGGAGCCCAGGGCTAGCAAGACGGAACCCCGGCCGTCGGTGCGGACAATGTTCTGCTGCACCGCCCAGCCATTGTGCACCTGACCGACATCGTTGAAGAACACCGTCCGCCCCTCGGAATATTTGATAGGAATTTCATTGAGCGCAGCAATGCTCAACGGCAGCCGAGAGCTTCATCCGCGCGGCAACGCGACGCGTTCACGTCGCCATCAGGGTCGGCCTCGTGCCACGTCCGCCGCCGAGATGCCCTCCAGGGCAAGCCCGTAGCCGACGCTTTCATCGACCAGGCGGCGCAAAGGTTGGATGAGTGCCACGCGTGTGTAGCTGGCGGTCAACGGCGGCAGCTTGGCGATGCCGGCGGCGATCTCGCGCGCTCGCGGCAGCAGGCGCTCGCGGCCGACGATCTCGTTCACGACGCCCAGCGCCTTGGCTTCCTCGGCGGTCAGCGTCTGTTGCGTAAGGACGAAGTAGCGGCCGCGAACAGAGCCTATGACATGCGGCCAGAGCGAATGGATGCCGTCGCCCGGCACGATCCCGAAGCCGAAATGCGGCTTGTCCTGGAACACCGTATTCGGCGTGGCGATCACGATGTCGCACAGCAGCACGTATTCGGAATGCACCGTCGTGGGACCGTTCAGCGCCGCGATCACGGGCACGGGAATATCCAGCAGATTGGCAAGAACCTTCTTGCCCTCGCGGTAAATCTTGTCGTAGCCGCGCGGCGTGAAGAAATCGAAGCCAGCCGGGTCGATGCTGTCGATGAAAGCCTCGCCCGCGCCGGTCAGGATCACCACGCGATTCTCCGCGTCCTGGCCGATGTGGTGGAAGAGGTCCACGAACTCCTCGTGCGCGTGGCCGTCGAAGACGAGTGTGCCGCCACTGGTATGCAGCACCGCTTCAAGCACGCCGTCGGCGGAACGGGTCAGCCTGGCGTGCGGAAAGGTGTTCCTGTAGGTCTCGAAGCTCACCATGATCTGGCTCCTGTTGCGCGGTGACAAAAGCTTGCGCCATGCCGCGAGCCAAATGCGACGGAAGCGGCGGCGGTAGCCTGGATGGCGGAACAAGCCTCATTCCTGCGCGGAATAAAACTGCCGCAATTCCGCTTCGACGAAGGCCGCGAAGGCGCGGGCTTTGGCGCTGGGCATCCGGCCTGTCGGATAGACCGCCCAAAGATCGATGGATGGCAGCGACCAGTTGGTCAGCACCCTTTGCACCGCGCCCGAGGCGAGTTCCGGGTCGAACATCCAGGATGAGGCGACGGCCAGCCCCATATCGGCCAGGACGGCAGCCCGCACGCCCTCGGCGGCACTCACTTGAAGCGGGCCCGAGACGCTGACCGACACCTCGGTCGCACCCTGGCGGAAGCACCATGTACTCCCTTCCTGTGCGTAGATCACCGCCGTATGCGCGACGAGCTCGGCCGGCGTCGCCGGCACCCCCGAACGGGCGAAGTACGTGGGCGTGCCTACAACGTGGTGGGGGGCGGTGGCCAGCCGTCGCGCCGTTAAGGAGGAGGAATCTCCGAGCCGGCCCATGCGTAGCGCGACATCTATTCCGTCCTCGACGAGGTCGACCACCCGGTCGTCGAGAACGACATCCATCGTCAGGCCAGGGTGGGCTGAGATGAATTTTGGAAGGCGGGGGATCAGGTGCTGCCGCGCGAAGGTCACGGCGGCACAGATCCGCAAGCGGCCGGTCAGGCCTGCGCCGGCGCCGCGGGCGGCCAGTTCCGCCTCATCGGCCTCCTCGATGGATCGCTTGGCGCGGTCGTAGAAATTCTGTCCGGCCTCGGTCGGCGACAGGCCGTGCGTGGAGCGGACCACCAGGCGCACGCCGAGGCGGCGTTCCAATTGCGCCACCGTCTTGGAAACCGCGGGCTGGCCGATGTTCAGCACCCGCGCCGCGGCCGAGAACGACCCGGTCTCGACGACACGGATGAACGTTTCCATCGTGGCCAGCCGGTCCATCCCCATTCCTCCCAGGAATGAACATTATCCCCATGCGGGCCCTGCCACACCAGCCCGGCGCGGATCATCTTGGCAGGGCACGGCACTCCCGTCGGTGGCAAATCCGGAGCAACCCATGTCCCTGCAAGCCAGGCTGGACGCATTCAAGGCTGACTTCGAGGCCGGCAAACCGCCCTACAGCGTGCCCCGCTCGGTGATCGAGACGATGCACCGAGCGACCGAGGAGCTGATCGCCTCGGGCGCGGCGGCAAGGGCGCTGAAAGCCGGCGATATCGCCCCTTCTTTCGTGCTGAAGGATCCGGATGGAAGCCCCATCTCGTCGGCCGAGCTTCTCGCGCGGGGTCCGCTCGTGGTCAGCTTCTATCGCGGGGTCTGGTGCCCATACTGTAACATGGAGCTGCAGGCGCTGCAGCATGCGCTGGCGAGTTTCCGTGAGCTGGGTGCGAACCTCGTGGCGATTTCTCCGCAGAACCCAGTGAACAGCCGGAAATCCGTCCGCACCAACACGCTGGAATTCCCGATCCTGTCCGATCCGGGCAACCAGACGGCCGCGGCCTTCGGTCTGCGTTTCAAGCTGCAGGACACGCTGATCGCGCTGTATAAGAGCCTGAAGAACGACCTCCCTGCCTTCAACGGCGACGCAAGCTGGACGCTGCCGATGCCGGGGCGGTTCGTGATCGGCCAGGACCGGGTGATCCGCTACGCCGAAGTCAACCCGGATTACACGCGGCGCCCGGAGCCTGCTGACATGTTGCCCGCCGTGCGCAGCCAGGCGGCTCACGCGGCATAGGCGCACGAGCGGTCGCGACGGAGAGTCACGCCGCAGCTTCGCGGGCGGGAAAGCGGAACCTGGACGGAGCCCATGTCCCAGCCGGAGCAGTTCGACGTTCTGATTCTAGGCAGCGGCCAAGGCGGCAACCTGCTGGCCTGGCATATGGCGCGATCGGGGTAGCGCACGGCCGTTGTGGAATGGCAATGGGTGGGCGGATCGTGCCCGGCCGTCGCCTGCATGCCGAGCAAAAACGAGATCTGGAGCGCGAGGGTGGCGCATCTGGTGCAGGTCGCGAACCAGTTCGGAACGGTGACCGGCCCGGTCAGGACCGATATGGCCGAGGTCCGCAGCCGCAAGCAGGCCATGATCGAGCGGGAGATCGCCGCTCATTTGAACGCCTACGCAACCTCCGGCGCTGAGCTGATCATGGGAAGCGGGCGCTTCGTGGCACCCAAAACGATCGAAGTGCGTCTGAACGATGGCGGAACGCGGCTGCTGCAGGGCGATCGGGTGTTTGTCAATGTCGGCTCACACGCGCCTATTCCGAATGTGCCCGGCCTGGAATCGGCTCGGCCGCTCACGCATATCGATGCACTGGAGCTCGATTCCCTGCCTCGACATCTGATAGTACTCGGAGGCGGCTACACCGGCCTCGAAATCGCGCAGGCGTACTGTCGCTTCGGCAGCCGGATGACGATCATCGAGCCCGGTCGCCAGCTGATGGGCCGTGAGGATCCGGACGTCGCGCAGGAAATGCAAAGCGTTCTGAGCGCTGAAGGGATCCGGGTTCTGGTGGGTGCCACGCCCACCGGCGTGGATGGCCGGCCCGGATATGCAGTCACCGTCACCGTCAGCACGCCATCCGGGGAGCAAAAGATCGAGGGCAGCGACATTCTGGTGGTTACGGGGCGCATCCCCAACACCGCCGGGATCGGGCTTGAGGAGGCCGGCATCGAGCTGGATGCGCGCGGCTATATCCGCGTGAACGAACGGCTGGAAACGACAGCGCCGGGCGTCTGGGCGATCGGGGAATGCGCGGGCAGTCCGCAGTTCACGCACGTCTCCGTCGATGATTTCCCGACCATCAGGGACAATCTAACCGGCGGCCATCGCAGCACGGAAGATCGGCTGATTCCATACTGCGTCTTCACTGATCCACCGCTCGCGCATGTGGGCTTGAGCGAAGCTGAAGCGCAACGCCAGGGAATCCCGGTGCGTGTCGCGAAGCTCCCGATGAGCAACGTGCTGCGGACAGAGGCAACCGGCGAGACGCAGGGCTTCATGAAGGTTCTGGTAAGCGAGAGCGATGATCGTATTCTCGGCTTCACCATAATCGGTTCCGGGGCCGGCAAGGTCATTGCGGCCGTGCAAACGGCGATGCTGGCGAACCTGCCGTATTCGGTGCTACGGGACGCCGTGATCACGCGTCTGACGATCGCGGAGGGGCTTGGCTTGCTGCTCGCGAACGTGTCGCCCAGGGGGGCACAGAAAGTTTCATCGGAGAGTACCCGGATGGCGTCACGATGGCGGGTTTCGGCACATTCGGCTGACGCTGAAGCGGCTTCTATCCGGGTCCCGGACGGGATCGCGCCTGACTGGAATCGCGAAGCGATCCAGGGGCACAGGAATCCGCTCGAGAAAACGACATGGAACGTGTTCGTTCTCGCCAAACGCGCTCGAGAGCGGACGTTGCGGTTCCGGCTACCCCGGGCAGTGGGCCAGCCTTCATGCCGAGCCACGGTCATGAGAAAAATGTCGGCGAAAAACAGAGAAGCAGGCCCGTTGAAGGTTTCAGGCGGACGATTGCATAGCGCGCCGAGACGCGCGATGCGTTCACAAAGCGTGGGAGCGACTGCCATGCCTCTGCTGGTTACGAGCGCGTCCGGCGCCAACGGAAATGGGCACGGCGCGCTCCTCGCCTTCGACGACCGCGACGGCAAGCCGCTCGGCGTCTTCAGCGAAGACAGCCGCATTATGGATCCCCGCGGGATGGCTGTCGACGAGGAGGAACGCTTGGTGTTCCTCAACAGCGCCGATCGGGTGCTGGCGCTCGATGCCGCCGGTAAGGTCGTGCGCGACAGTGGCGTGATGGCCGGACTCAACCCTGGGGGCGGGACTTTTGGGCCGGAGGGCCGGTATTATGTCGGCTTGCGAAGCGCGCGCACGATCCTGGCGCTGCAACCCGATTTGAGGAGTGGCGGCGAGCATGTGCTGCCGGCCGGGATCGTGCCCTTTCCGCGCGGCTTCGGGTTCAATCCCGCAGGCAGGTTGTTCTTATCTTCGGGCATCGGTCCGGGTGGGGAAGGCGACGACGCGATCGTCGCCTTTGCTCCGGCCGATCGCGCGCGGCCATCACCGCTGGTCGCGCAGGATCCGGACTTGAGCCCGCTCGACCTCACGGTGGCGCCCAACGGCAACATCCTGGTGTCCAGCGAGCGCCCGTTCGGCGCGCCCGACGCTGTTACGACCGTTCGCGAATATGATCCCGAGGGCGGCCGGCTCGTTCGCGTTTTCTCCGCTGACGGAGTGGCGGCGTTTCGGAAGCCGCGCGGGTTGCGCTTCGGTCCCGGTGGCAAGCTCTACTGCGCGGCTCAGGACGAAGTCGTCGCGTTCGATTTCAGGACCGGAAGCTGTCTTGGCGCTGTCGTGCGATTCCCCCGGCTGTACGGGCAGGCGCTCATTTTCTTTCCGCGATAGCCAACTGCTGGATTGGTCCTCAGGTTCAGATCAGCGCCTGCCGCCGGTTTGACTCATCAGCACGGCCGTGCTGTCAAGCGGCGCGACGGCGCTGCGGCTCACAGGGGAGACTGGTGTCACCTGGGTCCCGTTCTGATCGTCAAGCGCCGCGTACGGCGTCGAAGGCGGAGCCGACGTCGTGGCGGCGGACCGCGGCTGACTCGCGGCCTGGTCGACGCTGGCGGCCCGGCTGAGCGCGGGGGCCAAGACCACGAGCGCCGACAGCGCAAGACCGACGAAGGTGTTCATTCCGGTTGCCGGCGCAGCGGCGGGCCGACTCTGCACATGGTTCAATTTCATTTCCAAGGTTCCGCTGTCGATAACGGACATAGAGGAGACCGTGGAGGTCGAGCGCTTATTCGCAGTCGAGTCGGATTTTTGTAACAAATTCGGGAACGCGGATGTGGGGATTCAGCGTTGTTCCCGCCTCTGTCCCGCGTGGCTCGACCCGCGGCTAGCGGATCGGCCCGTCCCGCGTCGCGAGTTTTTCCTAAGGCTCCGCGATGAGGAGCTTCCGCGCCGTACTTTCGTTCAGCAGCTTCGGCACAAGCCGCTGCGGCTCGAGAGGCTGGAGGCTAGACCTCTCAGTTGTGGCGGAAAGATGTACATCGAATCGCGCAGCGCCGAGGCGCTACGAGCACAAACTCAACCGGCTTCGGCGTTTGCTCCGTCTACGAGAAGGCGCGCTTGCTGGAATGGCGGTGTCGGGCGTGCCGCGCATATTCTCGAGACCTCTACAATTCCGTGACCCGCAAGAGCGGTCTTCCTACGCCTTGCCGCGCCAGGCGTCTGCGAACGTGCGGACGTCCCCCGGCGTGTCGCCGGCGGCCCAGAACTCCACCCCGTCCGCCCGCCAATAAGAGAGTGCTACCCCGGCGGACGCGAGCGATACGGGCGGCGTGGGCGTATGTTTCTCCGGCCAGAGATAGAGCGTGACCGTCCGGCCGTCGCGCCGATAGACCAGCACGGCCGTGCGCCGTCCATGCACGTAATCGAGGCGCGCCCCGGCAAGCGTGAAGCCCGCGATCTCGCGCACGGGCGGTGCGAATCCGAGCCCCACCTGGAACCACGCGGCAAGCTCAGTCGGGGCCGCACCCGGCCGGTCCAAGAGGTGGCCAGGCTCGCGGGCGCGGAGCGTCGCGGCCGCGACCTCGCCGGCGACACGGATGGCCTCGGGCGGCGCGATCGGCAGCACGGTGAGCGCCACCGCCGCCGCCACCGCCGCGCCGGCGAGAAAGCCGCCTGCCGGGACCCACGACAGGCGAAAGCGTCTGCGCTGCGGCTTTGTCGCCACGGCGATCGAGGCTATGAGCGACCGTCTTAGCGCCTCAGGCGCCTGATAGCGCGGGACGGTCGTTCTGAGCGCGGCATTTAGACCGCGCAGCTGGCCGAGGAGGGCCTGACATTCGTCGCAGCCGGCCACGTGCAGCGCAAGGTCGGCGGACTGCAGGGCGTCCAGTTCGCCATCAAGATTGGCCTGGAGCAGCACGCCCATGGCCTCGGAATGTGGAACGCTCATCACATGTCGCTCCGTTCCACCTGCTTGACCAAAATTCGGCGCGCGCGCCACAACCGGGACATCACCGTCCCGATCGGAACCGCGGTGATCTCGGCGATCTCCTGGTAGCTCAACTCTTCGAGCTCGCGCAGCACGAGGCATTCGCGGAGATCGGGCGGCAGAGCGGCGAGAAGGCGGGCGAGATGGGCGCGCTCGTCCGCCGAGTGTAGGCCGGCTTCCGGATCCGGCCCGGGGTCGGGTACGGCGCGGTGGAGTTCGTCTGCGTCGTCTGCCAGCGGCTCGGGATCGCGCCGTCGCCCTTCCATCCAGGTGTAGGCGGCGTTGCGCACGATGGCGAGCAGCCAGGCCCGCGGATTTTCCCCACGGAACGTCGAGAAATGCTTGAGCGCACGCAGCATTGCGGTCTGTACCACGTCTTCCGCCGCCGTTACGTCGCGCACGAGCCATCGTGCCAGGTTGTAGGCCGCGTCGAGATGCGGCAGAACCTGTACGGCAAAGGGGGAGGACGTAGCAGTCAACGCCAGGGATCCTGTGGGGAACGCGACGCGAGCCAGTGGCCGATCATTTGACGATGACCGTCCCTGTCATGTCCGGATGTACGCTGCAGTGATACCCGAACGTGCCCGGTGCCGCGAAGGTCAGCGTGGCGCTCTCGCCGGCGTCGAGCAGGGGCGTGCGGAAGCTCCTGCCCTGATCGTCGCTGGTGACGTTGTGCACGTCCTGATCCTTGTTCACCCAGGTGACCTTCTCGCCCGGATGAACGGTGACCGTGGCCGGCACGAACATGTGCTGGTCGATCGTGACCTGCCGATCCGCGCGTGCGGCAAGCGGCGCGGTCGCGAGCAGGGCGGCCAGAAGGCCGGCGGAAAGAGGGCGCATTGGATCTAGGCTCCGAGCGGTGTGTCGATGATTGCGAGCCGGGCATTGCCGGCAACGTAGGAGACGCTGGCAGTGCCGAGCACCTCCTTGAGCCGCCCGGCGGGAACCTTGAGCGGTCCCGGATTGGCATCGGGCGCCGGTGCGGCCTGCGGGAAGGCGGTCGAGCGCGCAGTGTGGAAGGTCACCCGTCCCTCGACCTTCTGGATGATCTGGTGGATGTGGCCGTTGAGCACGGTCACCGACCCGAACTGGCGGAGCATGGCGAGAAGCTCCGCGGCCTCCTCAGTCCCCCATCCCCATTGCGGATACACCTGCCAGAGCGGAATGTGCGCCATGACGACGATGGGCTGGCTGGCGGACCGGCCGGCGAGATCCTTCTTCAGCCAGGCCAGCTGATCGGCGCCGAGATGGCCGAGGCCCTTCGTCCCCAGAGCAGAGACATTGTCGAGCCCGATGAAATGTACGCCTTTTTCGTCGAAGCTGTACCAGCGAGCCTTTCCTTCGCCGAACCGGGAAAAGTAGCCCTTGCCGGCATCGACCAGAACGTCGTGCTCGCCGGGGACGAAATGGGTTTCGAGCCCCGCTTCCTTGATGATCGTTCTAGCCGTATCAAACTGGACCGGCTGGGAGGTATGACTCACGTCGCCGGTGTGGATCATGAAGGCCGCCTGGTCGGCATTCTCCTTCACCTCCGCGATCGCCCGGCGGAGGGTTCCGGGGACGTCCGGGTTCGCCGCCCCGTGGAAGCCGAGATGGCTGTCGCTGATCTGGACGAAGGAGAAGCTCGCCGCACCCTCTGCAGCCTCGGCCTCGTTGCCGAGAATCCGCGAGCGCGGAACCCCCCCGGCGACGGTCCAGAGTACACCCGTGCCAGCCCAGACCATGCATTCAAGGACGCGACGGCGTCCGGGCCCCGGTGCATCGCCGGGCCTGCTCTGCCGTTGGTTCGCTTTCATCTCCGGGGCTCCTCTGTTGATGGCGGACAGTGAGGAGACCCGGAGGGGCAGGCCGGTTATTCACGGTCGCGAAGTTTTTTTTGTAAGAGGAACCAAAGCCCGGGCGATGAGCGCCTACGCCGCCTGATCTCGGCAGCGGACGAGTGAGAGTAAACTTCGAAGTGGCGCTTTGGCGCAGACTAGGCGTCGGCCGGATCTTGGAATCTGGAATAGATTGCCGCAAACGTTGGATATTTTTGGCTGCCCCTACCTGCCATAGCGGTCGAAATGCCATACCGCACGAGACGTGCCGCCAGCACCAGCCATTCGGCGCGGCGCTCGATAGGGACGTAGGGGACCACCCGAGCGGATTCGGCAACGAACTGCTCGACCAGGGCCGCCACCGAGATCCGGCCGAGATCGATGCGCTGCCGCTCGACGAGGTCGAGGAGCAGGTCCATCGGCCCATGGAAGCCGTCGAGATGCAGGACCGGCATCGCGGGGATGCGGAGCGGCGTGTCCCAGTCGTCCCACAGGGCGTCGCCGGTCGGGGGCCCGTCGGACGGAGGCGCGTCTCCGGTGGCCCGATCGTCAGGCATCGCCCGTCTTGCCTGTGGCGTCGTAACAGGGCCGGACGTCGAAGATGGGCGTCGGCCACTCCTGCCGCAGGTGACGGATGGCCTGCCAGGGCGTCCAGTCGGCCGAGAAAAACTCGTATACGACCCGCCCAGCCCGCCGAAGGCGCCGATCGGGCTGATCGTCGCGCAGCCATACCTGACGCAGCGGCTGCGTCGTCCCCCAGTGCCCCCACAGCCACTGCTGGGCCGCCGGCGCGTCTGCGCCGAGCCGGAGGATGTCGTCGGGGACCGGGATTAGCCGGTGCAGATCGAGCGGGCACGCGCCGGGCTCGGCCCCGCGCGCGAGTACCCGGTCGTGGCGGGCGGCGATCACCTCGCCCAATTCCCGCGCGAGCGCTGGCGCCTCGGGCCCGAGCATCGCCATCGCCGCCAGCAGCCGGCGTTCCTCGTGGTCGAGGTCGAGATGCCAGGGAATGGCGTTGGTTACGCGCGCCGCTACCCGGAACCGACGAACCTCTGTTGCCGGGCCGCTCACCGTAAGG
>Ga0335075_10017917_pt1 | contig 10509 bp, 10 predicted proteins | sample Lox_Sample_24_FD_206723 | JGI IMG/M metagenome (GOLD analysis project Ga0335075, IMG submission 206723) | Soil microbial communities from Loxahatchee National Wildlife Refuge, Florida, United States - Lox_Sample_2.4 | ecosystem: Environmental > Terrestrial > Soil > Wetlands | place: USA... | reverse complement strand
CGGTCCCGCATCGCCCACCACATGGACTTCGCCGACTACGACGTCGACGAGCTCGTCGCGATCGGGAAGGTGATGCTCGAGCGGGCGAGCTACTACTTGTCGGAGTCGGGCGAGATGGCGTTCCGCGAGTACCTGATGACCCGGATGCAGCAACCGCTATTCGCCAACGCCCGCAGCGTACGTAACGAGCTGGAGCGGGCCAGGCTCCGGCACGCGCACCGCCTCGCCGCCGACCGGCGGCGAGGCTGGAACCGGGACGATCTCATGCGCATCGAGGCCGAGGACATTCTTCCCCGCCGTGCTCTGCCGGTGCCGGTCGGAGAGTCATAGGACCCCGCCGCTCTGGCCTGCGGCGCAGGTTGCTGGCCGCCGGATTTACGTCACGCCTGGCTGAGCCGCCGCGGTCAGCGAGCCTTGAGGCCGCTCGGGTGGGTGAGGGTGTCAAAGGCTTGCTCGATGAGGTCGGGCAGTTCCGGGACGCCGTCGTTCTCGGTCCAGGTCACGACGGCGGTGGCGGCAGCGGCCAGGCAGGCTGCGACGGTGACCTTGGTCTGGAAGCCGGTGCCAGGAGCGGGCTCGCCGTTGTCGAGGGCCTGGAGGATGAGCTGCTGGGTGGCGACCTGATTTGCCCACAGGCGTTCGCGGAGCGCGGGCGTGGAGACGATGAGCTTGTTCTGGGCCAGCATGGTGTCGCGGTCGGTGTCGTAGACCTGCCTGAGTCCCTGGACCAGCACGGTGCGGATGCGCTCGATGACGGGCTGGGTCACCGGAGTCTGCCCGATCAGTTCGGCGATCAAGGGGTCGTAGCTGTCGGATAGGGCGACGTCTTCCTTGGCCGGGAAGTAGCGGAAGAACGTCATGTGCGAGACGCCCGCCTCGGCGGCGATCTGCTCCACGGTGGTGGCGTCGTATCCCTGCTCGCGGAACAGCCGCAGCGCGCAGGCCCGGATGCGGTCGCGGGTCGCGGTCTTCTTGCGCTGCCGCCAGTCCGGCTCGGGTTCGGTCACGAGTCCTATCGTCGCGCATTGGCCGGCGGGGACGCTGCGGCGGAAGGCTGCGGGGACGGGGTGGCACCGGCGGCGGCGCGGCCGGGCAGATACCGGCTGCTGAGAACGGCGACGGCGGCGATTGCGGCGATTGCGGCGCAGATGAGCATGACGCTGCTCATACCGTGCAGGAACGCCGTTCCCGCCGCGGCTCGCACGGCAGGGCCGCCCGACGGCAGGCGGCCGGCGATCTGCACGGCCTGGGTGATGGACGCGCGCGCGGTGGCGGCCTCCCCGGACGGCAGGGCAGCGAGGGCAGGCCGTAGATCACGGGCGTAGGTGGTGGACAGCACGCTGCCTAGCGCGGCAACTGAGACCGCCCCGCCGACCTGGCGCAGCGCGCCGTTCACCGAGGCCCCCATTCCGGCCTCGTCGCCGCCCACAGCGGCCATGACGGAGTTCATTGCGACGGCGACGGACGCACCGACTCCCAGCCCGCACAATGCCAGCGCAGCCGCTACGAAGCCGTAGCTCGTGGTCAGGCGGACCAGGCTGAGCATGGCGAGTCCCCCCGCCATCAGGCTCAGTCCGGCGGCGACGGTCAGCTTGGCGCCCGCTGCCCGCACGACCTGACTGGCCACGACCCCCGCGACCAGCAGCCCGGCCATCGCCGGGAGCAGCCGCAGACCGGCGCTGATGGGGTCGTCGCCGGCCACGCTCTGCAGGTACTGGGGGACCACGAACATGATGACGAACAGCGCGACCTGCACGACGACCGTGACAACGGTGCCCCAGGAGAACCGTCGGTCCCGCAACAGCGCCGGGTCGATGAGCATGTGGGCGGTGCTCCGCTCGCGCAGCACGAATGCGGCGAACAGGACCACCGATCCGGCCAGCAGCCCCCAGGTCGCCGCGGCGGTCCAGCCGCGTTCAGAACTGTCGATGAATCCCCAGACCAGGCAGACGATCGAGGCGCTGGACAGCAGCGCGCCGGGGGCGTCGAGCGGCGGCGAAGCAGGGTTGCGCGACTCGGGCATCAGAACAACCCCCGCGGCCAGGGTCAGGCAGGCGGCGGGCACGTTGATCCAGAACACCGAGTGCCACGAGAAGTGCTGCAGCAAAAGGCCGCCAAGCACCGGCCCGAGCGGCAGGCCGAGCGCGACAGCTGCGGTGACGATGCCGATGGCCTGGGGTCGCTCGTCATCTCCGAACGCGGTCGAGACGACCGCCAGGGACAGCGGGTACACGATCCCGGCGCCCAGGCCCATCAGGGCCCGCGCCGCGATCAGCTCTCCCGCCGAGGCCGACAGCGCGCACCACAAGGACGCTCCCAGGAACACCGCCAGTCCGGTCAGCAGCAGCCGCTTACGGCCAAGGCGGTCCCCGATCAGCCCGGCGGCCAGCATCACCCCGGCGAAGACCAGCGAGTACGCGTCAACGATCCACTGCAGATCGCCGGTGCTGGCATGCAGAGCGGCCGAGATGGCCGGCAACGCGATGTTCAAGATGGTCAGGTCCAAGCCGACCACGACCACCGACAGGCAGGTCACGCCCAGCATCCACCATCGTCCGGCTCGCATGCCGGCCTCCCATGTTATTGACTAATATGTTAGTCAATAACATAGCACGGGCGGGGCTGCCTTCGTCACCGGAGGCGCATCCTGCCTGCGTCGATTGACGGCCCACCGTGATGGTGCAGCTCACGGCCGGGTAAATACGGCATGGATGGCGAGCGCGTTGCTCATCGAGATCATGCCGAGCCGGTTCCAGGTCATGCCGAAGTCGGCTCGGTTGATGTGGACCTCTGCGTCGAGCCGGATCTCACCGTCGCCATGAACGGCGGCCGCGGCATCGAAAGACAGGGGCCGAGTGCGGTCGCGCACGGTCAGCGCGCCGGTCACCGCGACACCCCCGCCAGACGGCCGGATACTGTCCGTGCTGAAGGTGATGTCCGGATAGTTGGCGCTGTCGAAGAAGTCAGTCGTGCGCAGGTGGTTGTCGCGCCGGGCGTTCTTCGTGTCGACGGAGGCGGAGGCCACCGTGAGGGTCCCGCTGACCTCCCCGTCCGCTGAGACGGTGGCGTTCGCGCTGACTTCACGGAAGGTGCCGTTCACGCGGACCAGGCCCACCACGCTCTTGCTCTTCAGCCGGACATGGGACCGGCCCGGATCGAGGACCCACTCTCCGGCCAGGACCCCGTCCTTCAGCAGAGCCTGCAGCGCGGTTGCGGTCATTTGCCCTGAGGGTGCCTGCATGATTGCCTCCTTGTCACTGCGGACACACCACGCCTGCCCGCGGTGGTCTCAGCAGTACGACGGCACAGCCCCGCGAGATGTCAGGCACCGGGCAGGATGAGCCCTGCGCGCCGCGCCATCGGCGTCCTATCATGGGAATCGTGGCCGCAAAATGGGGCATAACGGTCGTGATCATGACTGAGTCGGTTGAGATGTCGGCGAGAGACAACCGTGGGGTGAGACTGGGTGCAGGAGTTGCGGTATGACCTGGAAAGGGACGCGGTGCGCGTGGTGCTCGCCGACGCCAGCGGCCGGGTGCTGCTATTTCATGTGCTGACGCCGGAAGAGACCCCAGATGGGTGGTGGGAGCTGCCCGGCGGCGGGATCGACCCAGGCGAGTCTTACCTGGAGGCGGCGGTCAGGGAAGTCAGGGAGGAGACCGGCCTGGTTCTCGATCCCGCCCAGGTCGGCCGGCCGACCTGGCGGCGCGACACCACTTGGCGCTCGCGCGGCAAGCGGCGGCTGCAACACGAGGTGGTGGTGCTGGCGCGGGTGGCGGCCGACCAGCCGGCCATCGTGGACGGCGGCCGCACGCCGGAAGAGCTGGAGGACTACGTGACCGCCCGGTGGTGGCCGGTGCCCGAGATCACCCGCAGCCGCGTGCGTTTCTACCCCGCCAGCCTGCCCGAGCTGCTGCCCCGGTTCCTGGCCGGGGAAGTGATCGACGAGCCGTTCGAGCGCTGGAACTGATGCAGCGGGTGATCTCACCCGCGGGGCAGCAGGACAGTCGCGTCGCCGGTCCCGAGAGGCTGACCGCAGCAAGAGCAGGTCATGACCGCATCCACCAGGTTCCCGCAGTCGTGGTGGACCATCTGGAGGGGCGCCCCGTCGGGGGCGGCGTGGCGGTCCCCCCACTGGCGCATGGCGGTGAGCACCGGCCACAGGTCGCGCCCCTTGCTGGTCAGGCGGTACTCGTAGCGGGGCGGGTGCTCGCTGTAGCGGACTCGCTCGAGGACACCATGCTCGGTCAGGTGGGCGAGGCGCTGATTGAGGATGTTCCGGGAGATGCCGAGGCGGTCGGCGATCTCATCGAAGCGCGTGACGCCCAGGAAGATGTCGCGGACGATCAGCATCGACCACCACTCCCCCACCACCTCCAGGCACTGAGCCACCGAGCAGTCCATGCCGGCAAAGCTCTTGCGTTCCACGCTTGCCAGGGTACTGGGTTGCATCATAGAACTCAAACCTCTAGTGTCCGTTCTATGAAGCTACCCACTAGCCAGGCTGGCGGGACGCGCCCGGATGAGGAGCGCCCGGCAGCGACCAACCCGGAGAGGTGGACGCCATGAATATTGAAGGATCTGTCGCCTTGGTCACCGGGGCCAGCCGCGGGCTTGGGGCAGCCTACACCCGCGCTCTCGCCGACCGCGGCGCCGCCAAGGTCTACGCGGCCGTCCGCCAGCCGGAGGCCGTCACCGACCCGCGGCTCACGCCGGTCAGGCTCGATCTGACCGACCGGGCTTCGATCGCCGCGGCGGCCCGCCTGGCCCCGGACGTCACGCTGGTGATCAACAACGCGGGGATCAGCACCCACACGCCGATCCTGGGCGATGAGGACGCCCTGCGAAAGGAACTCGAGGTCAACTACCTGGGCCCGGTAGCCGTCAGCCGAAGTTTCGCACCCGCACTGGCCGCCAATGGCGGGGGCACGCTGGTCAATGTCCTGTCCGTGCTTTCCTGGCTCAGCCTCCCGGATTCGGGCGGGTACTCATCAGCCAAGGCCGCGATGTGGGCCGCCACCAATGCGCTGCGCCTGACCCTGGCCGAGCAAAAGACGCTGGTCGTGGCGGTCCACATCGGCTACATGGACACCGACATGGCCGCCTCGGTGGCCGGGCCCAAGATAGCCCCGGACGTCGTGGCCCGAGCGACCCTCGATGCCGTCGAGGCGGGTCAGCCCGAAGTGCTCGCCGACGACATCTCCCGGCAGGTGCGCGCCGCCCTCTCCGGCCCGCTCGGCTCCCTTTATCCCTCGGTGGCGCCTTCGGCCGCCTGAACCGCCCATTACCAGCGAGCGCCGATGGTGCTCGCCGGCTGGCTAGCTCCCGCAACCGCGGCCGGTCAGGACTCCAGAGGCCTTATGACCTTGCGATACTGACGTGTGGTCAGGCCGAACCAGCGTTCGGTCACGCCTTCGTCGGTCATGCCCAGGCGCATGGCCACGCGCTGCGAGGCGGTGTTGTCCATATCGGTGAGGGCGAGCACCTGGTCTATCCCGGTCTTCCCGGCCAGGGCGAGGAGGGCACGGGCCGCCTCGGTGGCCAGCCCCTGCCCCTGGTGCTGCGGGTGCAGGTGCCAGCCCACCTCCACCAGGCCGGTGGGACCGTCGTCATCGCTGAGCGGCAGCAGCAGAGCGGTCCCCACCGGCGGGCCCGGTGGGGAGCCTGCCACCCACGGGACAACCGCCCACAAGCCGAACGGACGGGGAAGACCGCGCTCGCGGGAATGCCAGCGAGCCAGGCGCTCCTGCGCTTCGCCGACTGTGGCCAGCGGCCGGCGGGGGTGCGCGCCGAGCCAGCGCGCCACGTCTTCCCGCGAGTACAGGTCGAAGAACGCCCCCAGGTCAGGCTCATCCCAATGGCGAAGCAGCAGGCGATCCGTCTTGAGCAATTCCATGGCGCACAAAGATTAGCTGCCGCCGGCCGGCGTCAGCCCGGGCCCGGGTGTGAAAGTGGCAGCGGGCCACACCCGACGACACCAGATCCGCTTTCACCGGCAGGCCGGGCAGCGCCGCGTGAATCGTGGGGTTGCTGAGGGCAAAGGGACGGGAGCCTTCCCATGTACCCCGGTCGTGGACAGCCGGCTGTGGTTTCGGTGTCTGGCCGTGCCTGTTACCCGGTCCCTGCGCCGCTGGCCGCCGACAGCACCGCCTCGATCTGGCCGGCCAGGCCCGGGCCGCCGGGCAGCTTGGCCTCGAAGATGGCGCCGCCAATGGTGAATCCCCAGGCGCCCGCGGCCGCGATGTCACGTATCTGCGGCAGCGAGGCGATCGAGCCGGCCACGATCACTGGCCCGGACGCGGCCGCGACCACGGACCGGACCAGCAGCACCGGGTCCGCCGAGACGTGCCGGTAGGCGAGCAGGTCGAGCCCGGATATGCCCGGCGTCGCGGTGAGGGTGCGAGCGTGCCCGGCAATCTCGGCGATCTCGCCCCGCAGAATGCTGGGATGATCCACGACCGTTCCGGGGAACGGGCAGTACCGCGCGGGAGTGCCGTCCAGGATCTCGAGTCCGCGCTGCGGATGAGTGCCACCGAGCACCCAGTCCACGCCGATACCACCCGCCGCGGAAATGCTCCTGATCTCGGCGTCCTCGCTGGTCGAGACCACCTCGAGCATCACCTCGAGGCCGTCATCGTGTGCGGCTCTGGTGATCTCGGCGAGCTCATCAGGGGTGGCGCCGATGTCCTTGAAGCCCACGTACCGCAGTCCGGTGCCACGCACCTGGTCGTAGACCTGCCGCGCGTTGGCGACCGTGGCGTCGTGGTGAGTAAGCATGAAGACGAACTCAGGCACGTTCCAGATTCCTCCTTTCCCGCGCAGTCGCGGCCTCGTGCCGGATCGGTTCCGCCGAGCAGCAGCTCGGGCAGTGCCTGGATCACGTAATCGGGCAGCTCCGACGCCTCGGCGGCGGCGAGGTCGGCCGGGCTGGTGGCGCCGGTGAGCACCAGGATGCCGGCCATTCCCGCGCTCTTGGCCATCACCATGTCGGTGCTGAGCCGGTCCCCGACCATCGCGGCATCAGCCGCCGCCAGGCCGAGCCGGTCAAGCACGGCAGCGGCCATGTGCCTGCTCGGCTTGCCGACGACAGCCTCCGCGGTGGCCCCGGTGCAGGCCTGGACGGCCGCCAGCATGGCCGCGCAGTCGGGCAGCCCCCCGTCGGGTGTGGGGCAGTACGGGTCAGGATTGGTCGCCACCAGCCTGGCGCCACCCAGCCGGACCGCCCGGTAAGCGGCCAGCAGCTTGTCGTAGTCGAAGGTTCGGTCAAACGAGACGACGACCACGTCCGCGGCGGCGGGCTCCGCGGTCAGGGCGAACCCGGCGGCTGACAGGGTGCCGGTGAGCACCTTCTCGCCGACCACCAGCAACCGGGCCTGGGAGCAGGCTGACGTCAGGTACGACACCAGCGCGTCGGTCGCGGTCACCACGTCGGCGGTGGCCGCCTCGACGCCAAGGCCGCGCAGCTTGCCGGCGTAGTCCTCCGCGCTGTGCAGCGGGTTGTTGGTCACGAACACGACCGGACGGCCGGCCCGGCGGATGCGCCCGAGCGTCTCGATCGCGCCGGGCAGCGGCGCGTCGCCCAGGTAGACCGTGCCGTCCAGGTCGAATGCGTAGCCGCCGAACAGCGCCCGCGGCGGTCCGCGATGCTCTCCCGTCACTGCCCCGGCCCCGCGATTCCCGCCTCGGCCAGCACGGCGTCAACGTCCGCCGGCTCCCAGACCCCGAGCAGGCAGGCAAGATCAACGACAGTGAACCGGTCGCGCATCAGGTGGCAGCTGGCCAGCGCCCATCTCGTGGTCGGCGCGTCGACGGGCGGGTCGAGCTGAGCCATCCGGGCCGGCGCTCCGCTCCGGCGCAGCGCGGCCCGCAGCACGGCCGGTTCCTCAAGCCAGCGGGCCGCATCATCCAGGTGCGCCGGGTCGAGCTGGCCGGTGTCACCATGGCGCTCCCGCCACCGGGCCAGCTTGCGCTGGTAACCGCGCCAGCACTCCTCGGCCATGGCTCCGGAAGGGTCGAGCGAGCTGAATGCTTGCCGCACCGCGGGCCGCATCTGGTCCTCTGACGGGCACCGCATGAGCCGCGCGCCGTCCCGGACCCGCTGCCTGACGTGCCGCCAGACCAGGGCGGCCAGGACCGCCGACGCTCCGGCCTGCGCTCCGTGATAGGCGCTTCGCCGGCCCTGGCGGGTGGCCGCCATCTCCAGCAGGTGGCTGACCGTGTGCTCGGCCCCGGAAGCCGGGGCGGTGGTTCCAGCCAGGCCCATGCCCACGCCGCTGAGCGTGAGCGTCCTGGCCATGAGCTCGATCGCCCCGGCGTCGGCCTCCCGCAGCAGCGGTGCCGCGCGCAGCACGGCCGGGCCGTGCTCTCTCACCATGGTCACGACGTCCTCGGCGTATTGGTCGTCCATACCGAGCAGCCACGCGATCCGCCAGTCCGCCGGTGCGGTGAACATGGCCAGGAGATCACCGACGCCGGCCAGATTGAGCGGCACAGGCGCCTCAGCCAGCAGCTGGGTGTCGGCGATGAGCCCGTCCGGCCAGCGCGTCGGGGTGGTCCGCTTGACCCCGTCGATCAGCAGCACCGACTGGTCGTCGGCGTAACCGTTCACGCTCAGCGCGGTCTGCACGACGACGTGCGCAGGATCGCCCAGCCGGGCGGTGACCGCCTTGCCGATGTCGGCCACGGTCCCCGATCCCACCGTCACGATGACCGATGCGCCGGCCGCGGCGGCCGCGGCCGCCGCCAGCGTGCGCTCGTCAGCATGGACGCCGCCAGCACCTTCCAGCACCGTCACGCGGTGCACCTCGCTGACCCCGGAGGTCGCGGACAGCAGCGCCGTGACCAGCGCGGTCGCTTCCTCACCCAGGCGCTTCTTCGGCACCGCATCCGACAGCACGGCGACGCGGCCGGCCGGGGCGGCCGCGACCTCCCGGATCATGGCCGGCAGCCGGAACAGCGCGTCGGCCCCGATATCCACCGCCCGCAGGCCGACCGGCCGGCCGGCGGTCGCGTAACGCTGGACGTCGAATGCCGTGCCGGGAACGTCAGCCATCAGGTGATCGCCTCCACCGCGTCGAAAAGCTGACGGTAGCGCCGGTACCCGTCGTCGTAGCAGGCCCGTCGGCCTGGTTCGGGCTCGTATCGGTCCTGGCCGAGCCGCGCCATCTGCCGGGCGGCCGCGCCCGCGTCGGGATACCGGCCCGCGCCGACGGCAGCCAGCATGGCGGCGCCCAGCGCGGTGGGCTGCGGTCCGAGCACCGGTCGCACCGGCAGCCCGCACACGTCCGCCTTGGCCTGCAGCCACAGGGCGCTGCGGGCGCCGCCGCCGACCACCCGGATCTCGGTGCCGGGCAGGCCCATGTCATGCAGCCGCGTGGTGATGTCGCGCAGCGCGTAGACGCATCCCTCGATGACGGCCCGGCTGAGATGGCGGCGGTCGTGGTTCACCGAGAGGCCGTGGAAGGTCCCGCGCATCCGGTGGTTCCAGCGCGGGGCCGTCGCGCCGGACAGGGTGGGCAGGAACGTGACCCCGTCGGCCGGGGCCTGCGCCGCCCAGGCGATGACGTCGGGCTGCTGGGCGCCGAGCATCTGGGCCAGCCACAGGATGCTGCCGCCGGAGACAAAGCCGGGGTTCTCCACCAGGATGGTCCCGTCGAGCGCGTGCGCGTGCGTCTCCAGCAGCCGCTCACTGTCCAGGATCAGCCCGGGCGCCACGGTTCCTACCGGCTCGGCCGTCCCGGTCACGTCGGCGATCAGGCCAGGCTCGATCACGCCGGCGCCCAGGGCCGCTCCGTGGTCGTCTCCGGTGCCCACCACGGCCAGGCACCGGGTGGTGAGCCCGGTCTCGGCCGCCGCCTCGGCCAGCAGCGGCCCGGCGATCTCGTGCGAGGCGGCGATGGGCGCGAGCAGTCCGGTGTCCAGGCCGGCCGCCTCGAGCAGCGGCTCGGACCAGACTCGCCTGGCCACGTCGTAGACCAGGCTCGAGGAGGCGTTGGCGTGATCTTGCAGCGGCCGTCCGGTCAGCCAGCCGAGCAGGTAGGCGGCCGGAGCCAGCAGCAGCGCTGACTCACGGAAGACATCGGGCTCCTCGTCCCGCAGCCACATCATCTTGGGAGCGGTGTGGGAGGCGTCGGCCACCAGCCCGGTGGTCCGGAACAGCGCATCGGCGCCGAGCGCGCTGACCAGGCGGCCGGCCTGGGTGACGGCCCGCTTGTCCAGCCAGATAATCGCCGGCCGCAGCGGCCTCAGCTCGCGGTCCACCGGCACCACGCCGTCCACCTGACAGGCCAGGCCGATGCACGCCACCTCCAGCGGGTCGATCGCCGCGGTCGCGAGCAGGGAGCGGACCACGGCACAGATACCGGCCTGCCATTCGGCCGGGTCCTGCTCGGCCCAGCCACTGGCCGGATGCGTCATACCGCACGGATGCGCGGCGGTCGCGCGCGGGCTGCCGTCCGGATCGCACAGCACGCCCTTGACGCTCTGCGACCCCACGTCGATCCCGATGAG
>Ga0335075_10017916_pt1 | contig 10509 bp, 9 predicted proteins | sample Lox_Sample_24_FD_206723 | JGI IMG/M metagenome (GOLD analysis project Ga0335075, IMG submission 206723) | Soil microbial communities from Loxahatchee National Wildlife Refuge, Florida, United States - Lox_Sample_2.4 | ecosystem: Environmental > Terrestrial > Soil > Wetlands | place: USA: Florida... | reverse complement strand
CATGTAGATTGTTGCGTCTGCTTCCCTGCGAACGCAAGCGCTCCAACTCCTGTTCCAGCGCCAGACGCATCTGTCGTTCTTGCTCGGCACGTTGTTCGGACTGTTCGGCGCGTTGGCGTTGCTCTTCGGCGCGTTGCTCGGACTGTTCGGCGCGCAGGCGTTCTTGTTCCACCTGCTGCCGATACACTTCCCTCAGTCGCCGTTCCTCTTCGAGATCACGCAGCAACTCTGCGGGCAATGGCAACAGCTCGCCTCGATACCAATAGCGCGCCCAGCCATCGAGCAAGCCTACTTCCAACTCCAACTTCGGGATAAGGTAACGCTCCTGCTCATTCGGTCTCACCGAGACATACTTTCGCCCGTTGTGCCGATACAGCGTCAGTTCCTGGTCTTCCGGGTAAAACATCAGATAAAACGGCACTTTCAGATCACGCTCATACTTCTTGAAGCTATCCTCGTAGTCCTTGCGCCGATTTCGGTGCGAGACGTATTCCAGCGTCCAAAACAGTTTGATCGGATGCTGCAACGGCACATCGAAGCTGCCTTCGGCCTGAACTGGCTCCGGATGAATGACGATCATGTTATCCGGCACCACCTGGACGATTTCCCGTTGGCCGCGTCGCCGATATTGCACCAACAACTCGTTGAACACCTGCACTTCCGGACGGCGAGCTTTGACCAACGCCAGACTCTCCAGTGTGATTTCCCGTTGTCGTCCTTGGGAGGTCGCTTCCATGAAATGCTCCAGCGGCAAATTGCGCGCATAATCCGCCGCCGCTTGAGCGAAGGACCAAGCGAGCAGCTTACGCGGAGTGGACGGAGACATAGGCATCCTCCAGAAAAGCATTGATTTACTGAGAGCATAACCGCGGACGGCGGAGCGACACAAGACGAAGCACGGCATTCGCGTCGCCGTCTGCTGCGAGTGATGCGCGGCTCTCTCTTCACGATATCTTCATGGCCTCCTCACAACATTCGCCTTGTGGCGAAGTTACCTTGACATTGCTATGGTGAACCCAAGGAGCGACGACGGGCGAGGTTCGGCTTGCGGAGGAGAACGACGGTGGAGCGAATCAGCAAAGGGTTGAGCCTGGGATTGGCGTTTCTGTTCCTCATCGGTTGCGGCGATGGGAATAGCGCTCGCAAGCTGAGCGGTTCGGGATCGACGTTTCTCAAGCCGATCATGGATAAGTGGATCGAGGCGTACACCAAGGAGAAAGGCGATCTCGAAATCAACTATCAGGGCACCGGCTCGACGGCCGGCATCAAGCAGATGACCGATCAGGCCGTCGATTTCGGCTGCACCGATGCCTTTATGACACCGGAACAGCTCCAGTTGGCCGCGAAGCATGGCGGCGATGTCGTTCACATTCCGCTGGTCATGAGCGCCATTGTGCCGGCTTATAATTTGAAAGGGATCGATCGGCCCATCCGCTTCTCCGGCGAAGTGTTGGCCGGTATTTTCCTCGGCGACATCAATAAATGGAACGATCCGGCCCTGCAAAAACTCAACGAGAAAATAAAGCTACCGGACCTGAACATCGCCGTCGTTCACCGTACCGAAGGCAGCGGCTCGACGTTCATCTTCACTAGCTATCTCAACAAGGTCAGTGCGGCGTGGCAGCAGAGCGGCATCGGCGCCGATACCACGATCCAATGGAAGACCGGGACCGGCGAGCAGGGCAATCCGGGAGTAGCCGGTTTTCTCAGCCAGACCGAAGGGAGCATCGGCTACATCGAGTTGTATTATGCACTTCTCAAGAAGGACGAAATCCAGTTCGGCGCCGTCCAGAATCACGATGGCAAATTCATCCGGGCCAGTCTCCAGAGTGTCACGGCCGCTGCCGAAAACGCCATACAGGACAACAAACGCATCGGTGACGATCTTTCCCTTGATTTAATCGACGCGCCCGGCGCGGAATCGTATCCCATCAGCGGCGCCACTTGGGCCGTGTTCTATGCCAATCAGGAGCCGCAACGCGGCAAGATGCTGGTCGATTTCTTCACCTGGGCCACGCACGAAGGACAGAAATATAACGAGAGCATGCACTATGCCCGATTGCCGGAAGCGCTCGTGAAGCGCATCGATGAGAAGCTGCGGAAGATCCAGAAATAGTAAGGTTCATTCATGTCCCTTGTTTCCAATCGGCCTCCGCCCGAGCGGGGCGGTTCGTGGTGGGATTTTCGCTCCACGCTGGGCATTGGCTCCTTGGCGGATTGGTTGTTTCGGCAAATCACCCAATCGTCGGCGCTGCTCGTCGTTCTTCTTGTCGCTTTGATTGTGGCGTTGCTGTCGTTGCAGGCGTGGCCGGCCATGCGCGGCTTGGGTGTGGCGATGGTGGCCGGCAGCAATTGGGATCCGACGCACGATCATTTCGGCGGTTTGCCCTTCATCTACGGCTCTGTAATAACTTCTGTGCTGGCCATGTTGTTGGCGGTGCCGTTGGGCGTGGGCGCGGCGACGTTTTTGGCCGAGGTGGCGCCGGCCTGGCTGCGGCGCGGCGGCTCTTTTCTCGTCGAGCTATTGGCGGCGATCCCCAGCGTGGTGTACGGCTTTTGGGGCATCTATTTTCTGGCGCCCAACGTGCAAAAACTGTTCAACCTGATGGGCGGTCCCAACGTCGGCGGCAAAGGATTGCTCTCGGCCGGTCTGATCCTTGCCGTTATGATCGTGCCCTACATCGCCGCCGTCACTTATGACGTGTGCCAGGCAGTGCCGCGGGCACAGCGCGAGGGAGCGCTGGCTTTGGGGGCGACGCGCTGGCAAACCATCTGGGGCGTGGTGCTGCCTTACGCTCGGCCGGCCATCCTCGGCGGCTGTTTCCTAGCTCTGGGCCGTGCCATCGGCGAAACGATGGCTGTCACCATGCTCATCGGCAATACGCCGGTCGTCGAGATGCTGCCGTTTGGCCGCGGCTACACCATTCCCAGCCTGCTGGCGCAGAAACTGCCCTCCAGCAGCAGTCTTATGGAAGACGCCGCCCTTATCGAGTTGAGTTTGCTGCTGTTCGTCCTCACCATCGTGATGAATAGCTTGGCTCACGTTCTGATCTGGCGCGTCGGCCTTGCTCGGTTTGCGGTTTTCGGTTTGCGGTTTTCGGATCGCGGTAAATGGCACGGGCACAGCACAAACATTGCGCTGAATTCCGAAAACCGAAAACCGAAAACCGAAAACCGAAAACGGTTCCTGACACCTTTGGTCGTCAACTATCTCATGACCGGAGTGCTGGCCTTGTGCCTGGTCCTCACCTGCATCCCGCTTTTCTTGATCCTTGGCTACATCACCTATCGCGGCGCCGACTCGCTGAGTTGGGACTTTTTCACGAAGCTGCCGCGGCCGCAGGGAGAAATGGGCGGCGGATTGGCCAACGCGCTGGCCGGCAGCGGCATCCTCGTTCTGTTGGCGACCCTTCTCTCCCTGCCGATCGGCCTTTTGGCTGCTATCTTTCTCTCCGAATTTCGCAACAGCCGGCTCACTCCGATCGTGCGTTTCTTCGGCGAGCTGCTCGGCGGCGTGCCGTCGATTGTGATCGGCACTTTCGTTTATGCCTTCGTGCGTCTGTTCATCCAAGCGGGCGCATTACGGCCGCGCGAACAGTTCTCCGGTTGGGCCGGCGCCTTTGCCCTGGCGATCCTGATGGTGCCGATCTTCATGCGTGCCGCCGAGGAAGCGCTGCGGCTTGTGCCGCAAACGCTGCGCAATGCCAGTTACGCCCTGGGCGCGCACCAATGGCAAACCGTGCTGCGCGTCATCGTGCCGGCCGCCTTGCCGGCCATTATCACCGCTGCCTTCCTGGCCATCGCCCGCATCGCCGGCGAAACGGCGCCGCTGCTCATGACCGTATTCGGCAACGACAGATGGGCCTTCTCGCCCAGCGACAAAATGGGCTTTTTGCCCCTCTACATCTACCAGTATTCGATGAGCGGCGATCCCATCTTCGAGAAACAAGCCTGGTCCGCCGCCCTTGTCCTGCTCGCCTTTGTCATGGTCCTCAATGTCGGCATCCGCCTGTTGACCGGCAAGCGCGTCGTGCTCGCCAGCCGGGCGGAGTAGAATAGTATTTGGCGAGCCGCCGAGCTTGTCCCGGCGGTCCCGGCGGTCCCGGCGGGGATAAACCCCGTCGCTCGCTTGGATTTCATAGCTATGTTTCGACGTTTCTTCTCCACACTGGTTCTCTCCCATCTCTCCATCCTCTCCGGGTTGGCTTTGGTTGTCGCGTTGGCGACGCCGGACGCGGATACGCGGTTGCGGATCGTGCTGTGGATCGGCTGTGCGGCATTAGCGGCGGTGCCGGTCAGTTTTCTTCTGAGTGTGCGAATGGCTCGCCGCTTGGGCCGGCCGCTTCGCGCTCTGATCGGTGTGGCCGGCAAGGTCGGCGAAGGCAACAGTGGGCAGCGCGTTTTCAGCGAAGGCGAAGACGAAATCGGCGAGTTGGTGTGGGCTTTTAACCACATGAGCGAACAACTCGACGCCCGCATCGCCCGGCTTGAGGAAGATCGCCAACAGCTGCGCACCATCCTCAGCGGCATGGTCGAAGGCGTGGTCGCGCTGGATTCCGGCCAGCGCATCCTCTACGCCAACGAACGGGCCACGCAGCTGCTCGGTCTGCCCTGGCAAGCGCCGGTCGGTCGCCGCTTGTGGGAGGTCGTCCGCCAGCGGCCCCTCCTCGATGTTGTGCAGCGCGCCCTCGATAACTCCGAACCGCAGCGCGAGGAACTGGGTTGGAACGGCTCCACCATACGCAGCCTGACCGTACATGCCGCGCGTCTGCCCGGACTGCCGCCGCGCGGCGCCGTGCTGGTTCTGCACGACACTACCGAGCTGCGCCGGCTCGAACGGCTGCGTCAGGAGTTCGTCGCCAATGTGTCCCACGAGTTGAAAACGCCGTTGTCGATCATCAAAGCGTGCGTGGAAACACTGATCGATGGCGCCATGGACGATCCGCATCATCGGCGTCACTTTCTGGAACAGCTGGACAGCCAAAGCGATCGCTTGCATGTCCTTATCATCGACCTGCTCAGCCTCGCCCGAATCGAGTCCGGCGAGGAGCTGTTCGACTTTCAGTCGCTTCCTGTCTGTGAAGTGGTTCAGGCGTGCATGGAGCGCCATCGCCCCCGCGCCGAGTCCAAGGGGCAATCCTTCGAGATGGCGCCGCCCGCCGGTGAAGAAGCGGCGGCAGTGTGGGCGGATGAGGAAGCCCTGGAGCAGATTCTCGACAATCTTCTGGATAATGCCGTGAAATACACGCCGCAAGGCGGGCGAGTCTCCGTGTGCTGGCGGCGCGAAGGTGAGCAAGTGTGTCTGGAAGTGTCCGACACCGGCATCGGCATCCCGGAGTCCGATTTGCCGCGCATCTTCGAGCGCTTCTATCGGGTGGACAAGGCGCGTTCGCGCGAGCTGGGCGGCACTGGATTGGGATTGTCGATCGTCAAGCACTTGGCCCAGGCCATGCACGGCAGCGTCCGCGCCGCCAGCCGGCCGGGACAGGGCACCACTTTCACCGTTTTTCTTCCGGCAGCCAACGAGCCGGAAGCGTAAGCGACGGATCGTTCGCCGTCGCTTACGCTTCCGGCTCGTCGGCAATTCTCCCTCACATCTTCATTAAATCTACACACTGGTTTTCTAAAATACCCCTGCTTGTGCAATCCAGCAGAAAGCGAAGATAAGCTCCCGATTCGCACTTGAGTGTTTCTAGCTGGGGTTTGCAAGGAATCGCTGCTCAGGTACAGTCTATGTCCACTCTTTCTTATTCAGCCATTATTTCCGAGCGCAGTTTGACGGGCCGTAGACCCTCGAACGAGCCGGGGGTACAGATCAAGTTCCTTGTCCGCAATCTGTCGTTTTGGTACGGGGCGAAGCAAGCGCTTTTCGATGTGTCGCTGAATATCCCGGAGTGCTCGGTGGCGGCCCTGATTGGCCCGTCCGGCTGCGGCAAGTCCACGTTCCTGCGTTCGCTCAACCGCATGAACGATCTGATCGAGGGCACGCGGCACAACGGCGAATTGATCCTCGACGGCGAGGAAATTCATGGCCGTAACGTCAACCTGGCGGATCTGCGGCGGCGCGTGGGCATGGTGTTCCAAAAGTCGAACCCGTTTCCCAAGAGCATCTTCGAGAACGTGGTGTTCGGCCCACGAGTGGCCGGCGTCCGCAACAAAGGTCGGCTGCACGAAATCTGCGAGCGCTGTCTGCGCGGAGCGGCGCTGTGGGATGAGGTCAAGGACCGCCTCGACGATTCGGCCCTGAACCTATCCGGCGGCCAGCAACAGCGTTTGTGCATCGCCCGCGCCTTGGCCACCGATCCGGAAGTGCTGCTCCTGGATGAGCCGGCCTCGGCCCTGGACCCGGCATCGACGGCGCGCATCGAAGACTTGATTTTCGAGCTGAAACGCGAGTACACCATTGTCATCGTGACCCACAACATGCAACAGGCCGCGCGCGTCTCCGACCAAACGGCCTTTTTCTTCCAGGGCCGGCTCATCGAGTCCGGCCCGACCGATCAGCTGTATACGCGACCGTTGGTCAAACAGACCGAGGACTACATCACCGGACGGTTCGGATAAGCATGGCCAAGCACCTACAGCGCGATTTGGACGACTTGCAACGTGATCTCGTGGCCCTGGCCGGACTTGTGGAGGGAGCCATTTACAAGGCCATCCAGGCGCTGCAAGAGCGCGATGTCCGCCTGGCGCGCGAAGTCATCGCCGGCGATACGCAGATCGACCGCGAGGAGAACCACATTGATGAGGAGTGCCTCAAAATCTTGGCCCTGCATCAGCCGGTGGCCGTCGATCTCAGACGTATCATCGCCGCCATGATGATTAACACCGACCTGGAGCGCATGGGCGATTTGGCCGAGGAGATTGCCGAACGCGCCATTCACCTGGCCCGTCCGCCGCTGCTGCCCATCCCGGAAAAGCTCCAGCGCATGACCGATCTGACGACCATGATGGTCCGGCAAAGCCTCGATTCGTTCGTCAACCTCGACACGATGGTTGCTCAGGCCGTCATGCGCATGGATGACGAGGTGGACCGTTACAATGCGGAGATCATCGCCGAGCTGATCGAGGCCATGAAGAACGCGCCGGCCTTGGTGGAAGCAGGCTTATCGATGTTTTCGGCGGTACGGCAACTCGAGCGCATCGCCGACCATGCCACGAACATCGCCGAAGATGTCGTCTATCTGGTTGAGGGAGAGATTGTCCGTCATCGCCCCATATTGTCCACACATTGATCCGAGCCGCGACCGTTAGGGAGCAGGGAACGTCAACCGCTCCCTAACGGTCGCGGCTCCGAGAATGAGGGGATGCTCATGCCACGATTGGGAGAGGGAACCATGGTTGCAGCCGCGTCCAACGGCTCGGCGGCCTCCGCGCCGCGCCTGCGTATCCTCATCATCGAAGACGAGCGCGGCTTGACCGATGTGTTGGAATACAACCTGAAACGCGAAGGTTACGAGACCATCGTGGCCCACGATGGTCAGGAAGGTCTGCGCAAATCGCAAACGCTGCTGCCGGATCTGATTTTGCTCGACATAATGCTTCCGGGCTTGAGCGGCTTCGATGTGTGCCGCGAGTTGCGCAGCGGCGAACGGACGCGCGACATTCCCATTATCATCATCAGCGCCAAGTCCGAAGAGACCGATCAAATCGTCGGCTTCTCTCTGGGCGCGGACGATTATGTGACCAAGCCATTCCACGTCAAGGTATTGCTCCAACGCATCAAGGCGCTGCAACGCCGCCTGGAGGGCGTCGCCGATCCGGTGGACGTGGTCGAGCATCTGGGCGTGCGCATCGATCGGGTGCGTCACCGAGCCTATGCCGAAGAGCGCGAATTGGATCTGACGCCGACGGAGTTCCGTTTGCTGGAGTGTCTGCTGCGCCAGCCGGGCCGGGCGTTCACGCGCCACCAACTCATGGACGCCGCCATCGGCGAAGGCGCCATCGTCCTCGAACGCACCATCGACGTACACATTAAAACGCTGCGAAAGAAGCTGGGCAGCTCCGATCTGATCGAAACCGTGCGCGGCGTAGGCTACCGCTTCCGCGAGTCCCTTGAGTGAGGCTTTTACCAGCACATTGAAAGATGCTGAGCCGCGACCGTAAGGGGCGGTTGTCTGCACCGCTCCCTTACGGTCGCGGCTCAACTGAGCAGTGGCATTCGCTATGAGAGACGGAGTAGGCCGTCCGCCACATTGTCATTTTAAGCCGAACCGGCTAGACTCATCGCAGGCATTTGGACTTGCTATTCTTTCGCCCATGCGAGCAATTTCATGATGACCCGCTACCTGACAACCAGTGTCGTGACATGCGGTATTCTGGCGGCCTCGGCTTGGGCCGCCGATTGGCCCCAGTGGCGCGGAACGCACCGAACCGGCCTCTCGCCGGAAAAGGGTCTGCTCAAGGAATGGCCCCAGGGCGGTCCCAAGCTGTTGTGGGAACGCAAGGACATCGGCAAGGGCTATTCCACTCCCGCCGTCGTCGGCGACCGCCTCTACTTCATGGCCAACCGCGACGGAAAAGAGCATGCCGTCGCTCTCTCGGTCAAGGACGGCTCGCGGGTCTGGTCCACCATCGTCGGCAAGGTTGGTCCCAATCAAGGCCCACAGTACCCCGGCACCCGCTCGACGCCGACGGTCGAGGGAGACCGCATCTACGTTCTCGGCTCCGATGGCGACCTCGCCTGTCTTGAAAAGGTTGAAGGCAAAATCGTCTGGTCGAAAAACCTTAAAAAGACCTTTAATGGCGCTCCCGGCGCATGGGCCTACTCCGAGTCGGTCCTGATCGACGACGACAACTTGATCTGCACGCCGGGCGGCAAAAAAGCGACGATGGCAGCGTTGAAAAAGAAGGACGGCGAGATTGTCTGGGAATGTGCGTCTCCCAAGGGCGATGCGGCCGGCTACGCCTCGCCGATCGCGGTGGACATAGGGGGCATCCACCAGTACGTGCAGTTCGTCGCCGGCGGCGTGATTGGCGTGGATGCCAAAACCGGCAAGTTCCTGTGGCGCTACGACAAAACGAAAGACCCGGCGGCGAACATTCCGACGCCGGTGTTCCACGACGGCTGCGTGTTTACTTCGACCTCGCGCAACGGCAGCGGCCTGAATCGCCTCAAGGTGAGCGAGGACGCGGTTCAGAGCGAGGAGGTCTACTACAACAAGACCATGTTGAACAGTATCGGAGGCGTTGTTCTCGTCGGCGATTACCTATACGGCACCGATGCGCGGGGCGAACTGGTCTGCATGGACTTCAAGACGGGCAAGCTGAAGTGGCATCACGCCTGTGTGGGATCGGCGGCAATATGCTACGTCGATGGTATGCTTTATGTCCGCGGGCAAGGCGGGACTGGTTTTGCCAAGGAAAGCCCGGCATGGGTGGCATTGGTGGAGGCAACGCCGGACGGCTATAAGGAAAAAGGCCGCTTCGAGCAGCCCGATCACGGCGACCGCCCTGCCTGGCCTCATCCGGTGGTGGCCAACGGCCGCCTCTATCTGCGCGACGGTGACGTGCTGCTGTGTTATGACGTATCGGCAAGGGAATGAGTCCCCTCAATCTACCAATCCTCCCACCCAGCCCACCCAGGGCTACGCCCTGGGCTATTAGAATCAGCCTTTCAGGCTGAGTTGCATGATCGGCCTGAAAGGCTGATTCTAACAGCCCAGGGCGTAGCCCTGGGTGGTGATGTAGGCTCTGTCTCCGTCCGGCGGATCGCGTTCTTGACAGCCGTGGTCCAATGTCTTCCGAAAGGAGGGCATTATCATGGCCCACGGCAAACCGCGCGATCCGCGCAAAGAGCAACATTGGCGACGCTTGATCCAACTCTGGAAGAACAGCGGGCTAACGGTTCGTGCTTTCTGCGCACGCCACCACATCACACTCCCGAGCTTCTACGCCTGGCGGCGTGAATTGCAGCAACGCGATGCCGCCAACGCCTTCGTGCCGGTTCGGGTCGAGACTAACGACCAACAGGCTCGCGTCAACTCTGTCCCCACCATCGAGGTTGTCTTGGCTGGTGGTCAATGTGTCCGCGTCACTCCCGGTTTCGATCCGGCGATGTTGCGACAACTGCTGGCGGTCTTCAGGAGGGCGGACCATGCTGAACTTTCCCCCATCCGTGCGTATTTGGCTGGGGACGGCACCGGTCGATTTACGCCGTAGCTTCGACGGGTTGGCCGAGCAAGTGCGGCAACACCTGCACAACGATCCGCTCTCGGGGCACATTTTTGTCTTTCGCAACAAACGGGGCGACCGGGTCAAGCTGCTTTACTGGGACGAGGATGGCTACGTCATCGTTTACAAGCGCTTGGAAGAGGGCGTTTTTCGCTGGCCAGTCACGGTGGAGGGTCAGGCCAGCGTGACGCTGCGCGCGGCGGAGCTGGCCATGCTGCTGGACGGCATCGACTGGTCCAAGGCCCAACGCGGCCGGCGCTACCACCGGCCGGCAACCGGCTGAAGCGTGAGGCGGCGCTGGCCGCCTCTTTTTTTTCGTTTTTATGAATCTTTTAA
>Ga0335075_10017915_pt1 | contig 10510 bp, 7 predicted proteins | sample Lox_Sample_24_FD_206723 | JGI IMG/M metagenome (GOLD analysis project Ga0335075, IMG submission 206723) | Soil microbial communities from Loxahatchee National Wildlife Refuge, Florida, United States - Lox_Sample_2.4 | ecosystem: Environmental > Terrestrial > Soil > Wetlands | place: USA: Florida... | reverse complement strand
GCTCCTGAATGCCGCTTGGAGTCTTGAGCAGAGGATGGATGTGCCCGCAATTGACGTACTCGAGCGTGCCCTGGCTATCCAGCTTGACCACCACCAGCGTGGCGTACTTGCTGATGTCCTTGGCGCAGATGTAGCGGTTGAGCGCGCGTGCGATCTTACTCAGCGACTGGTCGGCGAGAAGCTGGGCATAGACCATTCCCTGCAGGGTTTGCGCAAGCAGCGCGGCCGAGACGCCCTTGCCGGAGACGTCGGCGAGCACGACATACACGCAGTCGTCGCCCGCCACGGCGTCGTAGAAGTCGCCGCCGATCTCTTTGCAGGGCTGGAAGCGGGCCTGGATGCTGGCGTAAGAGGTCTTGGGCGGCTGCACGGCCATCAGGTCCTGCTGAATGCTGGCGGCGATATTGAGCTCTTCGCGGTAGCGCCGCGCATGCTCCTCTTCGATTGCCAGCTGCGCGTTGTCCATGAGCGCGGCGGCCTCGGTGGCGATGGTCTTCAGCAGATCGTTGTCGACCTTGGTGAACTTGGTGGGATTGAGCCGGCTGTCGAGGTAGAGAATGCCGAGCACATCGCCGCGCTGAGCGTCAGAGTTGACGCGGCGGCTGCGCAGGGGAATGCAGATCACGGTGCGGATATTCTGCGCGATGATGCTGTCGGAGCGAGTGCCGCTCTCGGCGCTCAGGGTGTCAGTAACGATGAACTGCCCGGTGCCGCGAATGGACTGCTGGATGGCGCTGTGCGAGATGGTCGAGTCGTCGGTAAGCGCGGACCCGTCCGCGGCGCGGCCAACGGCGAGCTTCAACGCGCCGGTCTGGGCATCGCAGAGCAGCACGTAGCCGCGCTCGACCTTGGTGAGCTCCAGGGTGGTCTCGACCAGCGCGGCGAGAATCTGGTCGACCGCGCCCACGTCGTTGAGCTTGCGCGCGGCCTCGAGGAACCAGCTCAGTTTTTCGATGGCGGTGTTGGGCTCATTGGCCGGGTGCAGGTGGTCCATGAGCGCGCGCATGGTTGAGCCGGACATGCCGCCGCGAATGCCGAAGCGGAGCAGCGGTCCCTCGATGCTGCCGAAATGCACCGCGTCGTTGACCTCGAGCTTCTGGCGCTCGATTTTCTTGCCGTTCACATAGGTTCCGTGGCGGCTGCCCTGGTCGACGATGAAGAAATCGCCGTCTTCGTAGAGAATTTCCGCGTGCTTGCGCGAGACGTAGGGATGCTCGAGCAGCAGGTCGCTGCCGGGCATGCGTCCGACGGTGAACGGGCAGTGGCCGATGGCGGTCTGAATCTCGTGAGACCCGTCGATCAGCATCACGGGCGTGGACGGCACCTCGAACATTGCGTCGTGTCTCCAGGCTGAAAAAAGGGGTGGGCGGCCGCGCAGCCTCCCAGGATGTAGCTGCGATTATAAACAGACGCGCAGATATCCGCGCCAGAGCGCCTTTTATCATTGAGGGGAAGCGGCGGAACATAAAGCCGGATGCTCTTAACGATCTGTCGTCAGGGAAGATACAAATTATTTCTTTCCGTCTTGACAAAGATGCTTTGGCAGCGGCAGGCTGGGATGTTTTCCTGAGGGAAGTATGCCTCCCTGGCCTGGCGGCCCGTACGCTTACCGCCGGGCGTTTTTTTGTCCCGGCTGCGCCGGAGGAGGGATGATGGACGAGAACCAACGGCCGCTGGAGCCCGGAATCGTAACCGATTTTGCCGACCGGCTCAGCTATGCGGGATACCTTTGCCTGCCGGAGCTTCTTGCCCAGCAGCGCCCGCTCTCCAGTCCGCCTCACCACGACGAGATGCTGTTCATCATCCAGCACCAGGTTTCGGAGCTGTGGATCAAGCAGCTGATTCATGAACTGTCGGCGGCCATCCGCTTTGTGAATCACGACCAGCTCGACCCATGTTTCAAGATTCTTTCCCGCGCCAAGCTGATCCAGATGCAGCTCTTCGACCAGTGGGCGGTGCTGGAGACGCTGACTCCCTCGGAGTATATGGAGTTTCGCGGTGTGCTGGGGCATGCATCCGGATTCCAGTCGTATCAATACCGGAAGCTGGAGTTTCTGCTGGGCAATAAAAATCGCGACGCGCTGAAAGTTTTCGCGCACGACGCGGCGATTCACGCCGATCTTGAAGCTGCCCTGACGGCTCCGAGCCTCTATGACGAATTCCTGCGTCATTTATCGCGGCGCGGGCTGCATGTTCCGCAGGAGTGTATCGAGCGCGACTGGAGCGAGCCGCATCGCAGGAGCGCGGCGCTGGTCGACGTCTTCCGCCTGATCTACGAGCATCCGCGCGAGTATTGGGACGCCTATGAGATGTGCGAGAAGCTGGTGGACGTGGAGGAGTATTTTCAACTCTGGCGCTTCCGCCACATGAAGACCGTGGAGCGGATCATCGGCTTCCGGCAAGGCACGGGCGGTTCCTCAGGGGTGGGCTTTTTGCGCCAGGCGCTGGAGTTGACCTTCTTCCCTGAGCTCTTCGCGGTTCGTACAGGGCTGCGCCAGCGATGAGCGCTTTGATTGAGCAAGCGGCCGCGGCTCTCGGCGCAGGGCCTCTGTGCGAGGAGGCGATTCAGGAGCATATCGCTCCGCTCTTTTCACGGGCGCTGGCGAGCGATCGCGTGTACCTCGCCAATCATTCGCTGGGACGGCCGCTCGACGCCATGGCGGACGATGTGGCCGAAGCGACATCGCTTTGGTATTCGAAACTGGATCTTGCCTGGGATGGGTGGCTCGAGGAGCAGCAAGCGTTTCGCGCGCGCATTGCAAAGTTGATTCACTCGCCGCATGCGGACTGCGTGGTTCCGAAGACATCCGCGGGGCAGGGTCTGCGCACCGTTCTGAACGCGCTGCCGGGCAAGCCGAAGGTGGTGAGCACACGCGGCGAGTTTGATTCCGTTGATGTGGTGTTGAAGCAATACGCGGCCCTGGATCGCATTCGAATCCATTGGGTCGAAGCGGATGCGCGGGGCGGGTTCAGCGTCGAGCCGCTGATTGCGGCTGTCTCGCAGGGAGCGGATCTGGCCGTCGTCTCGCAGATGATGTTCATGACCGGGCAGATTGTTCATGGGCTCGATAGGCTGGCCGAAGCGTGTCATGCATCCGGAGCGAGGCTGCTGGTCGATGCTTATCATGCGGTTGGCGTCATTCCGGTGAACGCCGCGGCGATGGGCGCCGATTTTATGATCGGCGGCAGTTACAAATACCTGCGCGGCGGTCCGGGCGCCTGTTTTCTTTATCTTTCGCCGCAGGTTTTGGAGAGCGGCCTGCGTCCGCTTGATACCGGCTGGTTTGCGAACGCCGACACCTTCGCCTATCAGCGGCCGGATCCCCCGGTGTTGAAAGAAGGCGGCGATGCGTTTCTAGAGTCGACGCCTCCAGTCCTTACTTACTACCAGGCGCGCAGCGGACAGCGATTCGTGCTGGCGATGGGCGTCGAGCGGCTGCGCGAATATAGCTTGCGGCAGCTGGGGACGCTGCAGAGCTATCTGAAAAAGGCTGGAGTGACGGAGATGGTTGGCGGGGACGAGGATCACGGGGCGTTTCTCGCCCTGCGGATCAGCGGCGCAAAACAATTTGCGAGGAAGATGGAGGACGAGGGGATTGTCTGTGACGCTCGCGGAGAATGGCTGCGGCTCTGTCCGGACTGCCTTACCCGCGATGCCGAACTGCAACGCGCAGCGGAGGCGGTTGGCCATCTGCTGCGCGAGTCATAGTTACCTGGCGTTCAGCGCGTCGAGAGCCAGGTTCAATTGCAGGACGTTGACGCGCGGCTCGCCCAGAATGCCGAATTGACGTCCTTCCACGTGGGATTGCACAAGCTTCTCAACGACGGCATCGGGCAGATACCGCGCCGCTGCGACGCGGGGCGCCTGGTAGAGAGCCGCAGCCGGAGTGATATCGGGATCGAGGCCCGATCCTGAAGCCGTTACCAGATCGATGGGAACGGGCTTGCCCGGCTGGCTCTTCTGGTAGGCCGCAACGTCGCTCTCGATTCGATCGACGAGCTTCCGGTTGGACTGGGCTTGATTCGAGCCACTGGAGTTGGCGGCATCGTAGCCGTTTCCTGCCTCGGATGGACGGCTGTGGAAGTAAGTGTCGCCGGTAAAGTTCTGGCCGATGATCTCCGAGCCGATCACCTTGCCGTCGCGGGTGATGAGCTGACCGTCGGCGTTGTTGCGCATGGTGAGCTGCGCGAATCCGGTGATGACCAGCGGATAGACGATTCCCAAGAGCACGGTGGTGATCAGCGTGAAGCGGATGGCGATGTTCAGATTCGATTTCATGTCCGTGTTCCTCAGGCCAGGTGAAACGCAGTGAGAATCAGGTCGATGCCCTTGATGCCGATGAAGGGCACGATGATGCCGCCGACGCCGTAGATCAGCAGGTTGCGGCGCAGCAGCGCCGCGGCGGACTTGGGCTCGTACTTCACGCCTTTGAGCGCCAGGGGAATCAGCGCGACGATGATGAGCGCGTTGAAGATGACCGCCGAGAGGATGGCCGAGTGCGGAGTCGAGAGACGCATGATGTTGAGCGCATTGAGCACCGGGAAGACCCCGGCAAACATCGCGGGGATGATCGCAAAGTACTTGGCCACATCGTTAGCGATAGAGAAGGTGGTGAGCGCGCCGCGGGTCATGAGGAGCTGCTTGCCGATCTCGACGATTTCGATGAGCTTGGTGGGATTGGAGTCGAGATCGACCATGTTGCCGGCTTCCTTCGCCGCCTGGGTGCCGGAGTTCATGGCTACGCCGACATCGGCCTGGGCCAGCGCCGGCGCGTCGTTGGTGCCGTCGCCGGTCATGGCTACCAGCTTGCCCTTGGCCTGCTCGCGCTTGATGAGGTCCATCTTATCTTTGGGCTTGGCCTCGGCGAGGAAGTCATCGACGCCGGCCTCGCGCGCGATCACCGCGGCGGTGAGGGGATTGTCGCCGGTGATCATGATGGTGCGGATGCCCATGGCGCGCAGGCGGGCCAGGCGATCTTTGAGGCCGCCCTTCACGATGTCCTTGAGATAGACGACGCCGAGCGCGGTTGTATTTTCGGCGACGACCAGGGGCGTGCCGCCGAGGCGCGCGATCTCCTCCACCTTGTCGCTGACCTTGCGCGGCATGCTGGAGCCGTTCTGTTCGAGGAATTTGGCGATGGCATCGGCCGAACCCTTGCGAATCCTGGTGCCGGGCAGGTCTACACCGGACATGCGCGTCTGGGCGCTGAAGGGGACGAACTCCACGCGCATGTTGTTCAGGTCGCGGCCGCGCAGGTTGTACCTTTCCTTGGCCAGCACTACGATCGAACGGCCCTCCGGAGTTTCGTCGGAGAACGACGCCAGCTGCGCCGCGTCGGCAAGACGCTCGGTGCTGATGTCCGGCGCGGGAAAGAACTCCGTCGCCTGCCGGTTGCCGAGGGTGATGGTGCCGGTCTTATCGAGCAGCAGCGTATTCACGTCGCCTGCGGCTTCAACCGCGCGCCCCGACATCGCCAGCACGTTGTACTGCACCAGCCGGTCCATGCCGGCGATGCCGATGGCGGAGAGCAGTCCGCCGATGGTGGTTGGAATCAGGCAGACGAGCAGCGAGACCAGCACGAAGATGGTCTGCGGCGCGTGGGAGTAGATGGCGAAGGGCTGCAGCGTTGCTACGGCGAGCAGGAAGATGATGGTCAGGCCGGCGAGCAGGATGCTCAGCGCGATCTCGTTGGGCGTCTTCTGCCGCTCGGCGCCTTCGACCAGCGCGATCATGCGATCGAGAAATGTCTCACCGGGATTCGATGTGATCCTGATGGTGATCCAGTCGGAGAGCACGCGGGTTCCTCCGGTGACGGCAGAGCGGTCGCCGCCGGCTTCGCGGATCACCGGTGCGGATTCGCCGGTGATGGCCGACTCGTCGACCGAAGCCACGCCTTCGATCACCTCGCCGTCGCCGGCGATGAATTGGCCGGCTTCGACTTTGATGACGTCGCTGGCGCGCAGCATCGAGCTCGACACGGCCTCGAGCGAACCGTCGGCCTTGTAGCGATAGGCCATGGTCTCGCCCTTGGCCTTGCGCAGCGTATCGGCCTGGGCTTTGCCGCGGCCCTCCGCCATGGCCTCAGCGAAGTTGGCGAAGAGCACCGTGAACCACAGCCAGAGCGTGATCTGCAGGTTGAAGCCGATGGGCTGATGATGCACCGCATCCTGAATGAGCAGGCCGGTGGTGAGCACGCTGCCCACTTCGACGACGAACATGACCGGGTTCTTCAGCATGGTGCGCGGATCGAGCTTGGTCAGCGCGCCGACCGCTGCCTGACTGAGGATCGCCGGATTCCAGAGACTTTGTTTTTCTGCCATTGATTTTCTCCGACGGTTCTTAGAACAGCATTCCGTGTTTCAGCAGCAGGTGCTCGAGGATGGGCCCCAGCGAGAGCGCGGGGAAGAAGGTGAGCGCGCCAACGATGAGGATGACTCCAGTGAGCAGGATGGTGAAGAGCGAGGAGTTCACGGGGAAGGTTCCCGGGGAGGGCGGCACGCTCTTCTTCTGCGCCAGGTTGCCGGCGATGGCCAGCATCGGGATCATCATGAGGAAGCGCCCCGCCAGCATGGTGAAGCCGAGGCTGATGTTGTACCAGGGCGTGTTGGCGTTGATCCCGGCGAAGCCCGAGCCGTTGTTTCCGGCGGCGGAGGTGAACGCGTAGAGGATCTGGGTAAGACCGTGCGGGCCGGGATTGGAAATGCCGTTCAGCCCTGGCCCGGTAAGAACCGAGGCCGCAGTGAGCACAAGAATGAGCAGGGGAAAGATGAGCACATAGAGCATGGCCATCTTGACGTCGAAGGACTCGATCTTCTTGCCCAGGTATTCCGGCGTGCGCCCGACCATCAGTCCGGCGATGAAGACGGCGAGCACCACGTAGATGAGCATGCCGTAGAGCCCGGAGCCCACACCGCCGAAGACGATTTCGCCGAGCATGATGTTGGAGAGCACGATCATTCCGCCCAGCGGCGTGAACGAGTCGTGCATGCCGTTGACCGCGCCGCAGCTCTCGTCGGTGGTGGTTCCGGCAAAGAGCGCGGTTTCCGCGATTCCGAAGCGGACTTCCTTGCCTTCCTCGTTGCCTCCGGACTGAAGTGCGCTTACGCGCTGGTCGACGCCGTGCAGCAGCGGATGCGGCTGCGACTCCGCTGCGTAGATGCAGAAGACGCCTACAAACCACAGCAACAGCATGCAGGCAAAGACCGCCCAGCCGTGGCCAGCCGAGCCGGTCATCTTGCCCATCGTCACGGTGAGCGCCGCGGGGATGAGAAACATGGCCAGGATTTCAAGAAAGTTGCTGAAGGGGGTGGGATTCTCGAAGGGATGCGCGCTATTGGTATTGAAGAATCCGCCGCCGTTGGTGCCCAGCATCTTGATGGCTTCCTGCGAGGCGACCGGTCCCTGGGCGATGGTTTGGGGCGTGCTCGCGTGCTCGAGCGTTTGCGCGGAGGTGTAAGGCTTCAGGTTCTGGATGACGCCTTGTCCGATGAGCAGCGGAGCCAGCACCAGGCAGATCGGCAGCAGCACATACAGGATGCAGCGCGTGACATCGACCCAGAAGTTGCCGATGGTTGCGGACTGGCGCCGCGCGATGCCGCGAACCAGAGCGATGGCCAGGGCGATGCCCACCGCCGCGCTCAGAAAGTTGTGATAGGCGAGCCCGGCCATTTGCGTGAAGTAGCTCATGGTGGTTTCGGGCACATACGACTGCCAGTTGGTGTTGGTGGTGAAGGAGGCAGCGGTGTTCCAGGCCAGCGCCTGCTCGACACCGGCGAGCTTCTGCGGGTTCCAGGGCAGCAAATGCTGGGCGCGCTCGATGATGTAGGTCAACAGCAGCGAGACAAAGCTGAACAGCAGCATGGCGGCGCCGTACTCGCGCCAGCCCATCTCCACATCGGCTTTTACGCCGCAGGCGCGATAGAGCAGGCGCTCGACGGGCTTCAGAACGGGATCGATCCATGTGCGCTCGCCCTCGAAGACGCGGGCCATGTAGATGCCGAGAGGGCGCATGAGCGCCACCACTACGGCGAGGAGAAGCAGGATCTGGAGCCATCCGTTGGCGGTCATTTCAGAATTTCTCCGGATACAGCAGCGCGATGACCAGATAGGCCAGCAGAGCCACGGTGAGTACGACGACGATGATGGTGGTAAGGTCCATGGCTTTACCTGAGGCGCTCACAGCCCTGGATATAGGCCAGGGCGATGGCAAAAAACAGAATCGTGAAAACAATCATGAGCAGATCGAACACGAGGAATCTCCTTCGCTTGATCGCCGGAAGATGTGGGTTGGGTGGGGCAGGCACCGGGGGAGGGAAGCCGTGGACCGGCTCAGAGGCGGTGGGGCCGAATCATCTGTGTTGCGCGGCGGGCCGCCCGCTCGAGAATGGCGGCAACGGAATTTCAATTCAATGTCTTGCATTGCAACTTAAGTTGAACGCACGGACAGGAAATTCCTCGTAAGAAAGTCATAAGGAACTTATAAAGATGCGCGATTTCAGGGCTGTTCGGCGCCTTCAGGCAGGAAGCGGTAGCCGACCCACGGCTCGGTCTGGATGTATTCCCTGGGGCTGTCGCCCTGCAGCTTTTTGCGCAGCTGGCCGACGAAGACGCGAAGATACTCGGGCTGCTGTGCCGACTGCGCGCCCCACACCGAGGTGAGCAGCACGCGATGGGTGAGCACCTTGCCGGCATTGCGCGAGAACAGGAGCAGCAGGTCGAACTCCTTGGGAGTGAGGTGGACGGATTTTCCCCGCACCAGCACCGAATGCGCCTCGACGTCTACGACAAAATCGCCGATTTCAACCGGGGCATCGGTGACCCGTTCCGGTGCGCGGCGCAGATGGGCGCGCACCCGCGCCAGCAGCTCCTGAACGCTGAACGGCTTGGTGACGTAGTCGTCCGCGCCGGCATCGAGGGCTTCGATCTTCGAGCGCTCCTGGTCGCGGACCGAGAGCACGAGGATGGGCATGCTGCTTTTTTTGCGGATGGCGCGGCAGAGCTCGACGCCTGTCATTCCCGGCATCATCAGGTCGGTGATCATCAGGTCCGGAGCCCAGTCTTCGAAGATGCGCAGCGCTTCTTCCGGCTCGTTCGCGGCGCGCACATCGTAGCCCTGTGCGGAGAGCGCGGTTCGCAGCACCCTGGTGATCTGCGCCTCGTCGTCGACAACCAATACTCGTTCCGCCATGCCTATACCTTCTGCGTCCTCATTCGCTTCCTGTTTTCTGTATCATCGCCCCTGACATGGAAAAGCATACAGCGAGCTTGCGTCAGGTGTTGATCCGCGCCGGCGGAGCGACCATCATCGCGGCGCTGGTGGTGCTGATCTATCGGCGCTTTATCCACGTGAACCAGACGACGGTGGCGCTCACCTTCCTGGTGCTGATTCTGATCACCGCCTCGCGATGGAGACTGGCCTACTCGATCTATCTTTCCCTACTATGCGCGCTGCTCTACAACTTCTTTTTCCTGCCGCCGGTGGGCACTTTTACCATCAACGACCCGCAGAACCTGGTCGCTCTCACGGCGTTTCTGTGCACCAGCTTCCTGGTCAGCCAACTCTCTGACAGCGTTCGCCGGCAGGCCGCTATCTCCGAGCTGCGGCGGCGCGAGGTCGAGCGCCTTTACACCTTCAGCCAGGAGTTGCTTCTTCAGGAGGATCTGCGCGCGCTGGCTCACAGCACTCCCTCCATCGCCGCGAATGTTTTCGGCTTTCGCGCGGTTGCACTGTACGTGCGCGACGAAGATGCGACCTATTATTCCGATCCCGGTTACGAGCTTCTTCCTCCCGGCGAGATGAAGAAGGCGGCGGCGGTGGTGGAGCTGAACATCTCCGAGATCGACGGCGCCCGGGTTGTGCCGCTGATGCTCGGCATGCGCTCCATGGGCGCGCTTGCGGTTCGCGAGGAAGAGAAATCATCGGGGCGAATGGAGGCGATCGCGGCGCTGATCGCGATTGCGCTGGAGCGGGCGGCGGCGCTGGAGCGCACCAGTCACATGGAAGCGGCGCGGGAGAGCGAGCGGCTGCGCAGCGCGCTGCTCGACTCGGTGACCCATGACCTGCGCACGCCACTGACCTCGATCCGCGCCGCGGCCAGCACGCTGGTGAGCCATCCCCAGCTGCCTGAGGAGGAACGCATCGAGATGTATTCCGTTATCGAGGAAGAGAGCTCGCGGTTGGACACGCTGATCGGCAAGGCCGTGGAGATGGCGCAACTGGATTCGCATCTCATCCAGGTAACGGCACGGCCGGAGAAGCTGCGCGAGCTGATCGAGCTTGCCCTTGAAGAGACTCGCGGGCTGGTGGGAGAGCGCACGGTCGAGGTCAGGATTCCCTCCGATCTTCCCGCGGTGAACATGGATCGCGAGCTGGTGCGGCGGGTGCTGCGCCATCTGATCGAAAATGCGGTGCGATATTCTCCGCCAGACACGCCGCTTCGCATCAGCGGCCAGATCGAGGGCTATCGGCTGCTGGTTAGCCTCGAAGACGAAGGGCCGGGCATCGAAGAA
>Ga0335075_10017914_pt1 | contig 10511 bp, 11 predicted proteins | sample Lox_Sample_24_FD_206723 | JGI IMG/M metagenome (GOLD analysis project Ga0335075, IMG submission 206723) | Soil microbial communities from Loxahatchee National Wildlife Refuge, Florida, United States - Lox_Sample_2.4 | ecosystem: Environmental > Terrestrial > Soil > Wetlands | place: USA... | reverse complement strand
GCTGGTGGCGGCCGTCGCTGCAATCCCTGTGTCGCTCGAATGTGATCGTCCAGCCGCGCAACTGCGGTACCGCCATCGGTCTGCTGCTGGCGCTCCTGTGCATCGTGGAGCGCGATCCGGACGCATCGCTGGTCATCCTGCCATCCGATCACCACGTGGGAGGCGAGGACCTTCTGACGCAGGCGCTGCGCAACGCCATCGAGCAGCTAACCTGGCGCTTCGATGAGACGATGCTGCTGGGTTTCGCGCCGGAGCAGAGCGATGCAGAGCTCGGCTATATCGTTCCGGGGGAGATCGACGGCCATGGAGCCTGGCACGTCGAGCAATTCATCGAAAAGCCGCCGCTGAGCGTCGCCCGGGAACTGATCGGGCGCGGAGCGCTCTGGAATTCATTTATCGTGGTCGCCCATGCCGCGGCGCTGATGTCGCTCTATCGGCGGCGGATACCGCACATAGTCGCTGACATGCGAACCGCTTTGCAGGAGGACCGGGCGCAGCAGGGCAGCAAGGCGTTGAGGGAGCTTTACGAACGGCTGCCCTCGCTGGATTTTTCGCGACACATTCTGCAGGGGCAGCAGGACAGGCTGCGCGTTCTTCCCGTTCCGCACTGTGGGTGGAGCGATCTGGGCACCCCGAGCCGCGTGGCTGAAGCACTGGGGCGCGCCGCTACGCCAGCCGGCGCTTCGAAGCGCTCCGACCCGGCGCCGCAGGGCGGATACCTGAACCTCGCCGCGCAGTTTGAGGCCCTGCGTGCCAACCCTCGCTGAAGCCGCGTCGCCAGGCGTGAGCGCATCGAGCCCGGCCGCGGTAGCCACCCTGGCAGAGGGCCAGGTCGTTGCCGTGCACGGCTCGGTCATCGATGTGAGGTTCGCATCCAACCACCTGCCGTGCATCAACGAGGGGCTGCGCATCGTCCGTGCCGATGGCACCAGCGTGCTCGTGGAAGTCGAGCAGCATCTGGATACCCGAACCGTGCGCACCGTGGCGCTGGCGGACACCTCCGGTTTGTCGCGTGGCGCTGTCGCGGTGCCGACCGGTGGCCCGATCTGCGTTCCTGTCGGTGAGGCCGTGCTGGGCCGATTGCTGGGTCCTTATGGAGAGCCGATCGATCGCGGTGCGCCCTTGCCAGCGAGCCTCGAGCGCCGTCCCATCCATGCACCGGCGCCGGCGGTGTCGAAATTGGATGCATCGGTCAAGCGCTTCCATACAGGGATCAAAGTCATCGATCTGCTCGCACCGCTCGTCAGTGGCGGAAAGGCCGCCATGTTTGGCGGGGCCGGCGTGGGCAAGACGGTGCTGATCATGGAGCTCATCCGCACCACCGTCGAGCGACACGCGGGCATTTCGGTGTTCTCGGGGATTGGTGAACGCTCACGCGAGGGTCATGAGCTGCTGCTGGAGCTGTCCAAATCAGGCGTGCTGGCGCGCACGGCGCTGGTGTTCGGACAGATGAACGAGCCGCCGGGGGCGCGCTGGCGCACGGGCCTTACCGCCCTCGCCATCGCCGAATACTTTCGCGATCACCTGCACCAGAGCGTCCTGCTGCTGGTGGACAACGTCTATCGCCTCATTCAGGCCGGGAGCGAGGTCTCAGGGCTGCTCGGGCGGCTGCCTTCGCGCGTCGGCTATCAGCCCACACTCGCCAGCGAGGTGGCGGAGTTCGAGGAGCGCATCGCTTCGGTGGGCGGTGCGGCCATCAGTTCGATCCAGGCGGTCTATGTTCCAGCCGACGATTTCACCGATCCGGCGGTGGCCGAGATTTTCAGCCATCTGGACTCCTCGATCGTGCTGTCGAGGGAGATGGCGGCGGAGGGCATGTACCCGGCGGTGGATCCGCTCGCTTCCAGCTCGAGCCTGCTCGATCCACGCCTGCTGGGGGAGAACCATTATCGGGTCGCGCAGGAGGTACGCAAGACCATTGCGCACTATCGCGAGCTGCAGGAGATCATCGCACTGCTGGGCATCGAGGAGCTCAGCGCCAACGATCGACAGATCGTGCAGCGCGCCCGGCGGCTGATGCGCTTTCTTACGCAACCTTTTCTGGTCACTGTCGCCTTCACGGGCAGACCGGGACGCACGGTGGAGTTGGAGGCGACATTGACCGGCTGCCGCGCAATTCTCGACGGCGAAGCGGATGGCTGGGCGGAGAGCTCGCTCTACATGGTGGGAGATCTCGAGGAGGCCCGCCAGCGCGAAGCTGGTCGGAAGAGCGCATGATGCGACTGAGCGTCAGCACGCCGCTGGCCATCATCGTCGACGATGAGGCAGTGGTCCACCTGCGCGCTGAGGATGCCAGCGGCTCATTTGGCATTCTTCCGCACCACGCCGATTTCCTCACCGTACTGAGCGCCTGCGTGCTCAGTTGGCGCCGGCCGGATGGTCACGAGCGCCATCTGGCCGTACGCGGCGGGATGCTCGCAGTGCATGCCGGTGACTGCATCACCGTGGCGACGCGCGAGGCCGTCGGCGGGGACGACCTGCAGGACCTCGAGATGCGCGTCGTGGCGCAGTTTCGTCAGGACGCCGAACAGGAACGCACGGCCCGCACCGATGCACAGAAGCTGTACGTGGCAGCGATACGGCAGATCTGCCGGCTGCTGCGCCCGGATTCGGCAACGCCCGCCATCCTGTCATCCGCGCCTGGCGGAGGCGCCAGCGGGGAGTGGTCATGAGCGCGCCGAGCGAGTCCGACAATTCGCTCAGCGAGGCCGTGCGAAGGCGCCGCGAGCGCCAGGAACGACACCAGCGTGAAGGGGAGGGATCCTTCGCGCAGAACCTCGCGATGATTGGCGTGCTCGGCTGGACCATCGTCACGCCCACGCTGGCCGGCATATTCGCGGGCCGCTGGCTCGATCATCGGCTGGGCAGCGGTATTTTCTGGACGGGCACTTTTCTGGCGCTCGGACTGGCTGCCGGATCCGCGCTCGCCTGGCGACGGATGCACGATTGATGCACCTCTTTCAGCCACCTCTGCAGCCACTCGCGCTGCCCTGGGCGCTGGCCCTGTCGCCACTCGGCTTCGGGTTGGGCTGCGGCTATTTTGCGGTGCTACGCCGCGGGGTCGCCTGCCTGCTGACCGGTCGACCGGGGGCGCTGGCGCTGCTGCTGGCGCGTATGGGAACGGTGGTGCTGCTGCTCGCGCTCGCAGCGCACTGGGGCGCCCCTGCACTGTTGTCCCTGTTCGGCGGTTTCCTGCTGGCGCGAGCAGTCGCGCTGCGCGACGCCGGACGGGTGCGCACGGCGCCGGAGGGGTCATGATGACCTCCTCGCCGCTCAGCAGCGCGGTCGTGTTCCACATTGGCGTGATCGACATCACGCGGCCAGTCGTCACGACCTGGGGGATCATGCTGCTGCTGTCCCTGGGTTCTTTTCTCATGACGCGCCGCCTGCAGCTCTATCCCGGTCGCGCCCAGGCGCTGCTCGAGACGCTCATCGAAGGCATTGCCGGACAGATCAAGGAAGTACTCGGCAAGGATCCCCGGCCCTACGTGCCGCTGCTCGGCACGCTGTTTCTGTATCTGGTCGTCAGCAATCTCTGTGACATCGTCCCGGGTGTTGAAGCACCCACCGGCAAGCCGGAAACGCCGCTGGCTCTGGGGGTCATCGTCTTCTTTTCGGTGCATTACTACGGCGTGCGGGTGCGCGGACTGCGGGGCTATCTGGCCAGCTTCACGCAGCCCAAGCTGTTCATGCTGCCGCTCAACATCCTCTCGCAGCTCACGCGCACGTTCTCGCTCATGGTGCGCCTGTTCGGCAACGTCATGAGTGGTGGCTTTCTCATCGCGCTGCTGGTGGCACTGGTGGGCCTGCTCGTGCCGATTCCGCTGATGATGCTCGAGATGCTGATCGGCCTGGTGCAGGCATACATTTTCGTCGTGCTCTCCACCGTGTTCGTGGGCGCGGCCATCGGCAGCGGCGAAGGTGCCTGACGCGCTCATGCCGCAGCCATATCAACGCAGGAGGTTCTCGTGGATGCCAAGATGATTTCCATTCTCGCCGCAGCGCTCGCCGTATCGATCGGATCGATCGGCCCGGCGCTGGGCGAGGGCCGCTCGGTTGCCGCCGCGATGGATGCACTGGCTCGCCAGCCGGAGGCCTCGGCAACGATCTCGCGTACGCTGTTTGTGGGTCTGGCGATGATCGAGACCATGGCGATCTACTGCCTCGTCGTGGCGCTGCTGCTGCTGTTCGCCAATCCGCTGGTCAGCTGAAGGCCATGCACCTCGATCGCTGGACACTGCTGCTGCAGACGGTGAATTTCACCGTGCTGATCTGGCTGCTGCATCGCTTTCTATACCGTCCGGTGCAGCAGCTGAGCGATGCGCGCCGGACAAAGATCCAGCAGCAGTTTGCCGAAGCTCGTCAGCTTGCCGAGCAGGCGAAGTCGCAGCTGCGAGACCTGGAGGGGCAGCGTGCCGGGATCGCCGCTGAGCGCAAGGCTGCACTCACAGCCGCGGGCGCCCAGGCCCAGAAGCTGGCCGCAGAGCAGGAGGTGCAGGCGCGGCAGGAGGCCCAGGCCACCCTTGCGCAGGCACGCGAGACCCTCGCGGCCGAGCGCGAGCAGGCCGAACGGGCGTCGCGCGGGGTGGCCCTGCAGCTCGCGGCCCAGGTGGCGCTGCGCCTGCTGCTGGAACTGCCGCCCGAGCTGCGCCAGGAGGCCTGGCTCGAGCGCATCACGCAATATCTCTCCGCCCTGCCGCCCCAGGAGCTGCAGGCACTGCGCGCTCAGCTCACGGCCGGGACTGCGCTGGAGGTCCGGACCGCAGAGTCGCTGCCCCCCTCCGTGCAGCAGCGCTGGCAGGAGCAATTGCAGAGCAGGCTGGACGTCCACACCCGCGTGAGCTTCGCGGTGGATCCAGGGCTCATGGCCGGCGCGGAGCTGCGCTTTCCGCGCGCTCGTGTGGAATTCTCATGGCAGAGCGTGCTGAAGGGCGTGCGCGAGCGGCTGCAGGTGGATGAGGCGCTGGAGACCCATGCCCACGCTCTCTGAAGAGTTGTCGGCCTGGGGTGAGCGCAGCAGCGAGCAGCTGCGCGAGGCCGCGGTGGGGCCCCGGCTGCGGCAGGTGGGTCGCGTCGTACAGGTGGGCGACGGCGTTGCCCTGATCCAGGGATTGCCCGAGACGCGGCTGGATGAGCTGCTGGTACTGCGCGATGGCGTGGCAGGGCTGGCGGTCGATCTGTCCGAAGAGCTGATCGGCTGTGTGCTGCTCGGTGACAGCGCCGCCGTCGAGGCCGGCAGCGAAGTGCAGGGCACAGGACAGGTCGCGTCGGTGCCGGTTGGCGAGGCGCTGCTCGGCCGGGTGGTGGATCCGCTGGGCACCCCCCTCGATGGCGGCCCTGCCATCCAGAGCAAGCAGCGCGCTGCTATCGAGCAGCCGGCGCCGTCGATCGTCGACCGAGCCCTGGTCACGCAACCGCTCTCGACGGGGTTGCTGGTGGTTGACGCGATGATTCCGCTGGGCAGGGGTCAGCGCGAGCTCATCATCGGCGATCGCGGCACCGGCAAGACCGCCATTGCCCTCGATACCATCATCAACCAGAAGCAGACCGACGTCATTTGCATCTACGCGGCGATTGGCCAGAAAGCCGCGGCAGTGGCGCGCGTCATCGATGCGGTACGTCGGCACGGTGCCGCGGAGCGATGCCTGTTCGTCATCGGCGAAGCCGATGCCGCGCCGGGATTGCAGTGGTTGACGCCCTATGCCGCCTGCAGCATGGCTGAGTATTTCATGCATCGCGGCCGCGACGTACTGCTGGTGCTGGATGATCTCTCCAAGCATGCCGCGACGTACCGCCAGCTCTCCCTGCTGCTGCGTCGGCCGCCGGGGCGCGAGGCTTATCCGGGCGATATCTTTTATATTCATTCACGCCTGCTCGAGCGTGCCGCACACCTCTCGCCCGAGCGCGGCGGCGGCTCGCTGACGGTGCTGCCCGTTGCCGAGACCCAGGCGGGCAATATCAGCGCCTACATCCCCACCAACCTGATCTCGATCACCGACGGGCAGATTTACCTCGATCCACAGCTGTTCTACGCGGATCAGAAGCCCGCCGTTGACGTCGGCAAAAGCGTCTCGCGTGTCGGCGGACAGACGCAGGCCGCCGCGCTGCAGGCTCTCTCGGAGAGTCTGCGGCTCGAGTACGCGCAGTTTCTCGAGTTGGAGGTATTCACGCGCTTCGGCACCATGGTCGATGAGCGTACGAGCAAGATCATTGAGCACGGACGGCGTATCCGCGCTGTGCTGGGACAGCCTCAGTTCGCCCCGCTATCGCTGGGCGAGCAGATCGCGCTGCTGCAGGCACTGAACGCGGGGCTGCTCGATTCCCTGCCGCTCGAGCAGATCGGAGCCTTTCGGTCGGCCCTGCGTGGCTGGCTGTCAGAGCACGACAGCGAGGTGCTGGCGCTCAAGGATGATTCGTGCGCGCTGACAGCGCCGGCCCTGGCGACACTGAACGAGGCGCTGCAAGCCCTCATGGCGACGCTCATGCCCGCCCAGGGGTCGCGGCTCCCGCCTGTCTCCTCCCCCACGCCGGCGCTGCCCCAATGAGTGGCCTGCATGATATTGAACGGCACATCGGTTCGATGGAGGAGCTGCGCAATGTCGTGGGCGCCATGCGCGCGCTGGCGGCGATGCGCCTGCAGGAGGCGGAGCAGGCACTCGCCGGCATTCGCCGATATGCTGCAGCGATGGCGGCGGCTGTGCAATCGGCCGGGCAGCTCCCGAGCGCAGGCGCACTGGTCGAGGGCCCGGCGCGCGCGAGTGCAGCCGGGCGGCGCGGTCTCATCCTGTGCACCTCCGAACATGGCTTCGTGGGCGGATTCAACGAGCGGCTGCTGGCAGCGGCCACGGCAGAGCTGCGGCCGGGCGATGAGCTCTATGTCCTCGGCAGTCGTGGCGTTCTGCTCGGCCTCGAACACGGCCGAGCCCTCGCATGGACACATCCGATGGCCACGCGCCTGGCATCGGTGCCAGAGATCGTCAATCGCCTGTCAGAGAAGCTGTTCGCTGCGATCGGTTCCGGACGCATCACGCAGGTCGACGCGTTGTTCGCGGGCTCCCACCCCGCCGGTCAAATCCGGCGCCGCCAACTATTGCCGCTCGAGACAGGTCCCCTCGCGCCCAGTCGGGGCGTCGCCGCGCCGCTGCACAATCTGCCGGCCCAGGCCCTGATCGAGGGGCTGGCCGCTGAATACGTTTTCGCGCGGCTCACCGAGTCGGCAGTGGAGTCTCTTGCGGGCGAGAACGCCGCCCGCTTCGCGGCCATGGATGCGGCGCGCGACAATGTCTCGCGGCAGCTGACATCACTGCGCGCAAGCGCGCATCAACTGCGACAGGCTGAGATCACCGAGGAGCTGCTCGATCTGGTGACCGGAGAGCAGGCCCTGCGCCGTACATAGCGTTGCCGCTCGCCGGCGCAGCGCTCAAGACCGCGCAGCCGCCGGCAACGTCACCTTCAATGTCGCTCCACGCGGCAGGGTCGGTTCATAGTCCAGCCGGCCGCGATGCGACTCAACGATGGAGCGGCTGACGGCCAGACCCAGCCCGGTGCCGTTTTCCTTGGAGGTGATGAACGGCACGAACAGCTGTGCGCGCACCGCCTCGGGCACGCCAGGACCGTTGTCGATGACGGCAAGCTGCACACCGCCCTCTGCCGTGGCCGAGGTGCGGATGGTTACCTGGCGCTCTGCGACCGGCGCATGGCGCAGCGCGTCCACGGCGTTGCGCAGCAGATTGAGCACGACTTGTTGCATCTGAACCCGGTCCAGATTGACCCGCGCAAGCTCGGGGGCCAGCTCGAGACTCAAGCGCACCTCGCTCACACGCACGTCGGCCTGTGCCAGCGGCATCAGTTCGGTGACGATCTCGTTCAGATCGCAGGGTTCGCGCACACTGGCCTGGTTGCGAACCAGTCCGCGCAGCCGTCGTATGATCTCCCCGGCGCGCAGTGCCTGGTTGGCAATCTCCTGCAGTGCCTCGCGCACGTCCTCGAGCGCTGGATCGGGCGCCGACAGCAGCCGACGACCAGCCTGCGCATAGGTGGCAATGGCGGCCAGGGGCTGATTGAGTTCGTGCGAGATGCCGCTGGTCATCTCTCCGAGCGTGGCCAGGCGCGAGACCTGCATCATGCGTTGCTGCGCCTCGAGCAGCCGCTGATCGGCGCGCCTGCTGTCCGTGACATCGTCGCCGGAGCACAGCACGCCCGTCACATGGCTGTCGGTATCCTCGATGACCACGCATCGCCAGGCGATGAGCCGCTGCATTCCCGTGCGCGTGATCACGGGATACTCGCAATAATGGGGTTGACGCGGCCGACGCTTCAGGAGCGAATCGAACTGCCGGACGGTTTCGGCACGTTGTTCGTCGGGTACCACGCTGTGGAACCAGTCCGCACCGAGCAGCAGTGGTTCCTCCTGTTCCAACACCTCGCAGCCCTTGCGGTTGATGAGCGTGATGCGATGCGCGGCATCGATGCTGACCAGAATGGTCTGCGCCGCCTCGAGATAGCGATTGGCGCGGTCGCGCTCGCGCTCGAGCTCGGCCAGTGCCTGCTGCCGGATGGTGACGTCGTGCAGAAAGCCGACAAAGCGGGGCGGATCGCTGCCCGCGATGTGCCCGACGGACAGGAAGGCCGGAAAGAGGCTGCCGTCCTTGCGGCGCGCCTGCACCTCGCGACCAATGCCAATGATATGTCCCACACCGGTGCGCACATAGCGCTCCAGGTAGGCATCGTGCCGGTCGCCATCCGCGCCGCTCATCAGCAGCGTGACGTTGCGGCCGAGGGCCTCGGAGGCCTCATAGCCGAACAATCGCTCGGCAGCGCGATTGAACCGCCACATGATTCCGCGATGATCGATCAGGATCACCGCATCCACGGTCGCATCCAGCAGTGCCTGCAGCTCTAGCGTGTCCGATGCAGCCGCTGACGGCCCGGGCAGGTTAGCGGCGTTGTCGAAGGCCGCGCTGGGATTGCCGATGTTGGTTGGGGTAGTCACAGCGTAGGATTTCAGCTTCCCGGCACCATCACCATGCGTAGTTGTCACAATAGCGTAGTGAAGGCACGGATGGCCGGGGGAATCACCCCGGTTCAAACTCGTGCCATGCAGTCCTTATCCAGCATATTGCTCATGGTCGAGCGCGGCGAGCAGGTTCACGTCGCGCTGGCCAAGGCCTTGACCCTCGCGCGACACACCGGTGCGCATTTGGAATTATTCCTATGTGAGACAGAGCCTTATTTGGGCGAAGACAGTTCAATCCCGGCGGTACGGTCAGCGCGCGATCGATGCCTGGAGCGCGGTCAGGAATACGTGCGGTCCCTTCGGGACCGGATTCTGTGCTCCGACGTGCCGATCGCAAGCGAGGTCGCCTGGGCACCCTCGCTGATACAGGGCATCGCGGAAAAGCTGCGCCGCACCCCTGCACAGATGGTCGTGCGCGCAGCGGGCAGATTCGATGCGGTGATGGCAGCCTTCGCGCGCCACTTCGTCAACCGCTCCGCTACGCCCTTGCTGCTCACCCGGGGCCGGCCGTGGCAGGCCGCTCCCCGGTTCGCTGCCGTCCTGAACCCGGGCCTGCGCGCGGGATTGATTTCCCAGATCGGACAGCTCAGCGAGCTGCTGAGGCGGCGCAGTGGTGCGCAGGTGGAGTACGCGATCGCCATCACCGATGGATTGCCAGAGATAGTTGGCGCGCGCAATTACGACCTGGTCGTGCTCGCCCTGCCGCCGTCGGCTGCGGCCCAGGACGGGGCCACGGCGCGGCTGCTGCAGACCAGCGGCGTCGATGTGCTGCTGGTGGGGACCGCCCCTGTGGTAAGTGCGGATTCATCCGCCACGGCTGCGTCGGTAGGGTCTCCCGCGAGGATGCCATTATGACTCTGATGCCTAATGTGAAGTCGATGCCGGATCAGAACGAATTGCCAGTGACCCTGCCGCGGCTCAACCGGCCCGCGCCGTATTTCGAGGGTCGCTCGACGCATGGCTTGCTCAGGTTGAGTGATTTTGCCGGCAAGTGGCTGGTGTTCTTCGCCCATCCGGCGGACTTTACGCCGGTTTGCAGCAGCGAATTCGTGAGTTTCGCACGTCACGCGGCGGAGTTCGAGGCGCTGAACTGCCGACTTCTCGGTCTGTCGGTGGACAGCGTCTATGCGCATCTGGCCTGGCGTGAGAGTCTGCGGGATCACTTCAACGTGACCATCGACTTTCCTATCATGGAGGATATCGGCCTTGCGATCTCGCGCCGCTACGGCATGGTGCAGCCGCGCGAGGACGGCGAAGGAGAAGTGCGCGCCCTGTTCGTGATTGATCCAGGCGGCGTGCTGCGCGCCATGCTCTATTATCCCGCCAGCACCGGGCGCTCGGTCAGCGAGGTTATACGTCTGGTACAGGCGCTGCAGACCGCGGATCGACTGCACGTGGTGACGCCCGAGGGTTGGCGGGCCGGAGAGGAGACGGTCGAACCGGCACCCGACTCCGTCACAGCCCTGGAGGCGCGCCGAGGCCTCGGCTACGGTTG
>Ga0335075_10017913_pt1 | contig 10511 bp, 9 predicted proteins | sample Lox_Sample_24_FD_206723 | JGI IMG/M metagenome (GOLD analysis project Ga0335075, IMG submission 206723) | Soil microbial communities from Loxahatchee National Wildlife Refuge, Florida, United States - Lox_Sample_2.4 | ecosystem: Environmental > Terrestrial > Soil > Wetlands | place: USA: Florida... | reverse complement strand
GGGCACGAACGGAGGGGTCTTTTTCTCGCCTGGGCCAGCTCTAATTGGAGCCGCACCCTCAATCTTTGCAATTTTTGGCGCGAATGCCTAACTTTGACGAAGATGAAAGCCGTAGCTACGGGTAATGCGCTCGCCTCGCATTCTTACGATGTTAATGTTCCTTCTATTATCCTGTCAAGGTGACTACGGCATGGCTGCTCCGTGGTATCTCGAGCAGATACCGGCGGAAGAGCGTAGACGTGGCCTTCATTCATTCTGGATCTCGCTGGCTGTTCTGCACTGACGAACTCAAACCCACACCCCCCAAAGCAAGACCAGGCGTAGATTGGCTGCGTCGATGAGTAATGCTTTGTATCATTTCCCAAGCACTGTCACCTTTGCATCTCCCAGCTTGTACGTAGTTGTTGAAGAAAGGATTTTCAGTTTTGGTGGCTTACTGGTTGGACTTTCCAGCCCGCTTCTAGGGCTGCACATGGCTTGCTTCCTACAGTAGGCTCGCCTAGCCCCTAGACCGATCACTTGCATACCCGGCTGTTCTCTTCGCAGCCAATAAGATGGTGTGAAGTGGCCGAGCTCTCCATCAGCTCGGATGGTTTGTTCCGGCGATCCCACAGTCTATCAACCTGATGAACCCCAAATCTCCTCAAGGTGCTTTCTGAATGCTCTTACTCAACCATGATGATATCTGCATATTCTCGCCCCAATCAGAAACTATTCTGGCAGATTCGCCCATCCTGCCAATTTCCGAAATTGTAGCTTGCGGAACCTGCGTCCCATCCTTTTTGCCTACTCTCTCCGATTCCGGGTTTGACCGTCGTTACGGGGAGGCCGAGTTTCGGATCATGAAAGCTCGGTATCCTCCTGAGCGGGTTTAGAAAAGTCCCTGACGGTGATGTGGGTTGCCCTGTCTGTTTCAGGCCGCTCTTACTCCACTATACTCAGTTCTGAAGGTCAAAAGAGATGCTTCTTTGAAACTTAAGAGCCCTTACGCCCCCGGTTTTCCACGACTAGAAGCCATCACTAAAATATCCTGAGGAAAGTAGCCCGCCATATCAAGATGCGAACGCTTGGTGGAAGTGTTGTACCGCGACAGGTTTTGGGGGGAAATGTGGGCTGTTCGTGGCCTTTGTTGCCCTGCCTCGTGCCAAACTGTAAGAAAGCACAACCCAAGGATATTGTGACATGGTAACTTCTAGTGTTACCAACATAAGAGAGAAGTTGTTTTGCTCGCCGTCTATCCACAAGCTGATGAGAGGCATACGACCTTGAGCACATTCTCGGCTGCTTTGGTCAAAATCCAAATTGAATGGAAGAATTTTGACAGTGGCAGTACTTTGTTGACTAGCATATCATCAACTTTGCACGTCGGTCAAAACCTCGCCATCGCTAGGCTAGGGTTTCACCTTGGCTGATAAGCCAATACACGACTTGTTAAAAAGCGGCTCGCTGGGACAAAGCCTCCTGGGGAGTGATTCCCAATGATCATTGGCCTTACCATCTACCTGGTATTGTGTGTTGGTAGCTCCTACTTCAGGTTTTGAATACCCAGATAATGAGCGAGCAATATATAGCCACCCTCGCAATGCCCCTTGGCAATACGATTCCTAAGCCTGGATCAGTTGTCTCGACAATCTCGTACTGTTGTTACTAGCAAAGTTCTAGGAAGTCATCGAGAAGTCCATTTTTGCTCACAATTAACTCCTGCCTGTGTCTGACAAAGAGCGGCTTCTGGGTTGAAGTGTTGATCGCCACGTGGGAGATCAGCAGGTATGCTGGTGCCACGGGGTGAGCATGTCGAGCACTGGCATTCTTGATAGACTGCCAAGGACTAGGGCGCAGATCACTTGCTCCAGCAAAACGAATGGCTTATTGGCACACGTACGTCCCACGTCCGATCACTTTCAAGGCGAGCCATGATTGCAAAAGCAATGGAAGCGACGATCACGTTGATCATCGCACGGTAGGAAGATAAGGAGATAAGTACTATGATATTGACAAGCCCTCACCATGTAATGTGCGGTGATTCTTAAGTACTAATACTGGTCTATCCTTATCAGAGTCGTGTCTAACTAGATTAACTTGGAATTCATGGGGAATGTGGGAGGTAGAAGCAAACTGCTTGATCGGTTCAAGACGATCCGGACACCACGCCACATCCCACATATCTGGAAATGTCATACAAAGCGGATCCTGACATGTTTTTGTCCGAATATCATTTACTCGTAACTGACAACGTTGTGCGTAGTCATTGTGGTTTTCACCTTAAGTACCCCCGATTGTACAACATTCGTGCTGAAGCAGCTCGCGTCATGGCACCCTCGGGGAAGTGCAGGCTGCAAGGGGATGCAAGAATAGAACAGGCTAAAAGTTTCTAGACGTGGGTGTTCGCCTTCCGTTGCATTGGGCCGATCTCTTAGAGGTGACAAGTGGGGTGTGCATGAGGAGGCCTGGCGAATCATCAAGGGCAGCATGGGAGGGTAGTCCGGGCTTCCTCGGCGCCTTTCCGCCTGGATCAAAGCTGCCGCATGCATGGACGCTTAACAATCGGAGATGATACTTCCCCCTCATTGGTCCTAGCTCACACCCTCGACAATTCCGGTGCCACTGCGTCTTTTCGACCCCCAATCTGCCATGGAATTATTCAAGGTCCGTGAGCGCATGAGACATGCTACTAACGAGCCTTACTGCTGCATGATCAGCCCTCAACTATCCGACCACTTGAACGCTGTGTTCTTTCCCTCCCGAACTCAATCTGTTGTCTCACCTTGCTTCTTCTTCGTCCACGTGTCTGCCTCTTTATAAACGGCCGAAATCCTTCGCTTCGTCATTTCGCCCGTGGGCCAATCCAGCAAACCGTGGACCGAATCGACGCGCGTGCACCTCTAACAATTGCAAGTGCGATCAGCCCAAACCCATTCAGTCCGCCAGCTTACCAGACCACACCACCACAGCCTACGCTATAAGATGTGAGCAACGCGACTAATCCAGCTCTGATCCTCCACAACCGGTAAAAATGTCTGCTCCTCAGGTTCAATTGGCACAACCTGCTCCATCACCGCAATCTCCAGTCCCCCGAAAGCGGCGCAGGAGAGCTCCCGCTACTGGCGCCGCTGATGACTGCTTTACTTGTGCAAGCCAGAGCCTCCTTTGTGACCGTCGAAGACCTTATTGCTCACAGTGCTTGGATGAGGGTAAAGATTGTTCAGGATATAAGACTACGTTGACATGGGGAGTGGGAGTTGCCAGTAGGGGAAAATTGCGTGGACTCTCATTACCAATCGCTGGAGGCCAAAAGATTGGCGCATCGGGGTCTGGACGGGAGGAAAAGAAGAGAAAGCACATCCACGATGTGCCTTCAGCGCAACCGGGTCCCATCAAACACACCGAAGCAACTAAGGACAGCTCTACGAACTTTGACACTAATTCTGCCACTGTCAAAGTCGAACCTCGAACCGCAGTCCAGGCTCACAAATCATGGCACTACCAGCCATCACCAGCTCGAAGTTCAATACCTCCAGTACTGCATACAACCCAAGGGCGTGTGGCTTCCTCCAATGACCGCGTGGTACCTCGAGTGTCCGAAAACTCCCTAGCTGGCTTTGCTGGCAATGAACTTGGATCGACATTACAATACAGTCACCCACGGCAAGACATGGCCTACCAGAATAGCATCCCGGTTAAGGGTCGGACTGCCGCCACGCCGAATTTTGTGGATCCCTTCTCGGTCAATCGGCGCTTCAACGCTCCCTGGCATAACTTACAAGAGCACCAACGTATGGCGAGCCTTCCAGACTCTCCCCTAAGCACCAACAGCAACCTCTTTGCAGCTTCCATGCAGAAGTCTCTGTTCAGTACCCCAGAGCCGGGACCAAATCAGCACGAAAGTGAGGATTACTTCGATGAGATCGTATACGGTGGCGCTGGCTCTCTTGCAGGACACCAAGCTGCAGCTTCAGAGCAAGGATTGCCGATTTACGGCTCGCTTTCGTCGGAATATAGGCTCAGTTTGTCTCGTTTTACTGGCATGACCTCAATCGGCAAAACCCCTCGAATGAAGTACTTAATAAACTATTATTCGGAAGTAATATCACCAGTCATAGTTGCCTTTGACAGCCCTAGCAACCCTTATCGAACACACATCCTACAATTGGCTGCTGGAAACGAGACCCTTCAGCATGCAATATCAGCCTTATCGGCAAGCAACCTACGCCAACGGAGAGAGACTGGCGCATTGTCTACGGGAAAGACAGACCCTGCTAGAAGATCATCAATGGCCCATCTGAGCCTGACAGACGCTACACGACTGCCCGCCGAAACACAATTGACTATCGAGGACCAAGCGCGGGAAGAGACATTTCACAAAGGTTTCTCTATAAGGTCGCTCAATGCTCAACTCGCGGACCCCCTGGTAAGAAAGGACGATTCAATTCTTGCAACTCTACTCATCCTTTGTCTGTTCCACATCTGCGATTCTGGTGTTGCCAAATTCAAAACGCAGTTCGCTGGGGTCAAGAAGCTCCTGAGCCTTCGCGGCGAAGATGCAGGATGTGAATCAAGAAGAACGAAATGGTTCACTCGGATGTTCACCTGGTTCGATGCCATGACTGCTACTGTCAATGACCGTGAAGGCGAACTAGGACAGGCCCACCTTGACATGTCGGCTCTTTCCGATGAAGAATGGGCCCTTGAAAACCTTGCCGGCTGTGACGGACAGCTGTTCAAGATCATAGCCAAGCTCGGTCGACTCAATCTCCTAAGTCAAGGCAAAGCAGTTGAGTCGAAATCGCCAATGGCAGTTGGTCCTTTCCCTTTGGTACAACCGTACAGCAATTTCGACGGGAACGGATGGTCGCAAATTCTGAACGATGACGACATCTGGGCATCAAATGGTTTAGGCCTTGCATCCGACATAAAAACTCAATTTTGGACCGAATGGCGCCAGATTCGTAATGATCTCCACCAGTGGTCCCTGGATACCTCATTGTTCGATTCTTCGAGCTCGGAGGCGTCACTTCTTTCACAAGATCAGCGATTTGACCTTGCCAACATTTCGGAATCCTTCCGCTACTCCGCGCTGCTGTACACCGAACGTCTAGCATCGCCCGGCGTGTCATCATCTGATGCAAATATACAGAACTGGGTGCAACAGTCATTGGCCTTCATCAAGCTTGTCAAGAGCGATGTATTTCTCCTCTGGCCGTTGTTTATCACCGGTAGTGAATGTGCGAGTGAAGAGGATCGCAGTGTGATCAGGGAACGATGCCTCGATATCCAAAAAGACTCCGGCTTCTTTAATAATCAATCTTGCCTCGAGCTGTTAGAAAAGGTGTGGAAGGCAAATCCACCATCTCCCGTGACCTATGGCACGAGCGTCAATCAGCGCAACCGTGGTTTCAAGTTCACTAAGATCATAAGGGAGGAGAATAACGATGGAGAGTACATTGTCGTTTGAGCGCTGGATGGAGGCTATGTACATGATGAGTTCCTCTTGGGTTGCCACTGTTGGAGAGGCATGACAGGTTGCACGTCGTGAACGTGAGAACTCTTTGCAACCAATTTTTGGTTGGGCGCCCAACCCTCCCCACCGAGGAGTGTTTCAACCTCGCTACAGCTAAAGTGATGTGCTGTGCTCCCATTTTCTCCAACTCTTCCAGACCGCTACCGCAACACCGGTGCCTCTATCATTTCCACATCTAGTTACAAGGAAGTCAGCACAGTTTTGCTCCAATGTCTGAAGAGGATTGGCATACCGTGCATTCCTGACAACCAATCCCAGGCATCCTGCCACCGCCGGACCAGCTCCGAATGCTTTTGGGCCCCTTGCCCAGCCCAGAACTCCACGATGTCAACATCACCTTTAGTAGTCTTGTTCCAGTACACTCTATGCTCTCGTACCATGATGACGTTTGACCACACCTCCAGGTGTAGCTTCAACGTGTTGAAGCCAACGTTCTCCGGCACCATTTCCTTGGCTAGGCTCCTCGCTAGGAAGGACCGCAGCCCAGGCTTGAAACATTGTAGAACCCAGAGAACCAACACGAGCTCCGAAACAGACAGACCTTGCTGGTTCATAATGAATTGTAAGCGACTCAACCAATTGCCGAGCGCGATGATGGTGGTCATGCGCGTGAAATCGAGGCAGGAGTCGCGTGTGCCTGGTCTCATCTGGGACCTCTTGAAATTGGAGTATGGCTTCAAGGCTAGAAAGTCGCTCCACTCCCCTGAGACCTGCTCGAAGGGGGTGTTTGGGGTGAGGATGGTGGTAATGGTGGAAGACATGGCGAGGCGAGACGAGTCGTAAGAAGGATGAAGAGGAATAGTTCGATGAGACCAGCTCGATGTGAGACAATGTGGGTAGCCAAGAGTGGTTTTCAGAGCTATCGGGCCAGCTCGAATATGTACGGAGCCGGTTGATTGGACAAAATTTTCTGGAGCAATGAACTTGTGCGAATGTGAAAGAAAAGTACTGAACGAAAGCGAGAAAGGAGGAATATATACCTAGCTCTGACAATAAGGAAATGAATGAATGAGTGCAGCATTACTGGTCTCATTCAAAGATTCAGCACACGGATCTCTATTGTATGGTATGGGTGTTACGACGTGAAAAGCGCGATGGTGTTTAGGATGCTTGGTGTGAGTCTGGCACACTGCGGCCGTCATAATGGAATGACACGCCGGGCAAAATTCTCAGCGCTCCTTTAATGCCCAGCCCTATGAGGAAGCCCATCACCAGATTGAAAAGAGGACGATGAAATGTTGGATTCGTTAGCTTTGGTGCTTGGTACTTTACAGGACGCAAGAGGCAAGATATGGCATGGCATGGTACGTGACATGTGGCCACCGACATGCTAAGGAATGTTGGGTAGGCTAATTGATCAAAGGATAAACAGACTTTCCTCTTTGCGGCAACGTCCTCTTCTATGGCAGAATCTAGCGCTTTTCCACCTTAATCGCGAGTGGCAGCATTCAGCCCGAAGCTCACCGCATTGCGACTGTACATCTTATCTTGCGCAATGATACCATTACCGGCTTCTGAAGGATCGCATGTCATTTGTCTGGTCGCAGATCCCTTCTCTTGGCTCAAGATCAAACAAAGAGCTTATGTCTCATCCATATGGAACGTTTAGAGATGAAATCTCTGCTTCCGGAACAATGGATTTCTTTGTACATGGAGCCGGTGCACATCTACCAGCTTCGAGGTTTGCAAGGTCCAAGACCTTATCAAACTGATGTGTCTCTTCTACCTTATCTTTTCCAAGTATTCTCCGGCAGCCTCGTTAGACTTTCTCTGACTATCTGCAGTCAGGGCTTCACTCTCTTCATCAATGTGCAAAGCATTCTTTGTCCGCTATACCTGCAACCACGCCTCCGCACCCCGCGTGGAAAAATGTCCATTGAAGATCCGGATTGGCGAGTGCCGGGGCGTCAAACGAATTGAACTTAAGAGCCCTAGGCTTTGTTCCACATGTACAACTGGACTATCAAGTGGACACCAGAAGCACCTACCTACGCTAAGGACCACTCCTAATCTCGCGGCCATGAAACCGCAGCCGAGAGTGGGTAAGAAGACTAAGAAGACATGTGATTGGAAGAACGCAGAATGGAAGCCAGGCCACAGAGCGAGTCCTATCAACCCCAAAGCCCAGACGAAACCGAAGCGGAAGACTGCCTCTCAACCAGAAAAGATGATGCCTGTTGTGACAGATGACCAGCCTTTGACCAAGGCGGACGAAAAGAAGGCGAAGCGATTAGAGGCTCGAGCTCATAATGCAGCGAAGAAAAGAGACTTCCAAGATGCACTGGACGAATCATCTGGCAAGGCCGCCATTAAGAAATGGAAATCGGGTTTAAAGTCCAAGACGACCTCCTGTGACTTGTCCCGTGTCGAAGTGCAATCGCCTACAGCCAGTCCATCTCTATCCCCAACACGGACTCCACATCCACTCGTCAAGAAGCCCCGAAAGAAAGCACCTCCTAAGAACCTCGACTTACAGAACTCCAACGCCGGCCCCCGGCACCGAAAACCGAACAATTTCCTCTCGAACTCAACTACAACTTCCGAGTCGACCATGACCACAAAATCCAAGACCATCGCCTCCATCTCTAAACTCAGCGCGGCCCTTGAATCAAAACCTTGCTCCGTCGGCCGCTCCCCCACAATCTTACGTTCGGCTCTCTTCTCACCCTCTGAAATTGATAGACCCGTTGGATTGATATATGGTGAACCTCTGAGGCCAAGACGGTCGCCAAGGCTCTCTCCTGGAGCCCAGGCTGGGGCGTTCTTGGAAAAGCTCGAGCGGCAGCTGGTAAGGGGTGACGAGACAGTGTGGACGCTTACGTCGCCAAAGGACGTGAGCAGGAGAGCTACTGGCGCCGAGTCAATTGACCCGGACGAGCTACAGGAGTTCGAGAGGGTGATGATGGAGAGCCCCAGCGTAATTGCGATGAAGGATAAAAAGGGCCCCGCTTTAGCAATACACAATGGTGGAGCAAATGGGTTAGTCGAATCTTCTGAATCTGAGGAAGAGTAGCTAGCACACTAAGATAGATTCCGAGCTTGAGGAGAATGGTGGCCAATAGTAAGCTCAAGTTCCAACTATTAACAAGCTGCCCAAGTCTCTTGGAACGATGCTGTTCCTCGATTTTCGCGTAGGTAACGCGTGGAGGTAAAAGTGAATGTAAGATTCAAGTTATCAAGCTGGGCGAGCATGCTAGCAGGAGATTGTGCGTCAACTTTTCCAGACAGATCTATAACCCTGCTGAACGTTATAGTAGGACTTCGACTCGCTCAACGTTGAGTTCGCCGGCAGTCGGGGGTCGATTTTTATTGCATCAAGACGCACGTCTTTGTAAACTAGCAACGCAGATACACTGGCGCTTTATGTAGCGAGGAACAGTCTACGAGTCGAGTATCAAGTTCGTGATGGAGTCCGCCGGCCTTTCATCAAGGCCACTCTGTGAATCTGAGAAAGGGTGTTGGAAGAGAATGTACTTTCGCGAATAAGCTAGCGCGGTTTTGGAGAACTGCAGACCCTTCTCCCTGTACTTTAGACCTGATAACACAGTTTCAATAGCATACAGAGACGGCTCGACAAAGAGGCCTCCAGAAGAGCCCAATGACTCTAATACAATCTTGTCACCTCCGAGGTTGATGCTGGTGAAAGATGTATGGTTTATTCATTCTTGCGGGGATCGGCCTAAAGAGGCCTTTTCAGCGCTCAGCGATCAGACGGACAAAAGAGTAGTGGTGATACCGAGAAGGTATGTATGTGATTTGAGCTGGGATGACCTCCTGGTGGGTGGCCAGGTTTGTGGTCGGTCTCTTTCAAAATCGGAGCTGGAGCTTGGTCGGCTTTCTGGTTGTGAGGTTGGAGATTCATGAGACTCTCGGTATGTCCATCTGAAAATTTCGCAACTCACGCAAGTTTAACCATAGGTGTCGCGAAAGCCGTGGTGAACATGGCAGGGCCGAAGGACATGGGTACCCACCGTCACCATTGAACGCTCGGTTGAGGACTGCTACTGGGATGTCTCGATGGCGTATGGAATAGCATGACGGTGGTGGGCTGAGCACAGTGCTAGTATCATCGCAGAGCCGTTACGCATTGGAGGTTAGTTTCGCTATCCCTTAGCTCTCGTGGAAAGCAGAGATCTAGAGACAGTATAAGTGTAGATGGCAACCTACGAATCTAGAACCACTCTTGGCCAAGCGGAGCATCACTATCATGACCAACGAACTTTGAGATGTTGATTTCATTGCTCCCTGGTCACTTTCATGATTTCGGTCACATTAATAATACGGTTGGCTGTCCGTATGTGATCGCTCAGGGAGATCAATTCCGTCTATGTTTGTATCCCATGCACACCCGACCTTCATACCGGCCGTGAAACCAGAACCACGGGCACCTCCAAGATTGTTGCGATTCATGTGAGGACTGCCACGTGACTGCCGCAAGGCGGATCCCGGAGGTCTGTATTCGCCGAGGAACGTAGGGCGAGAGGTGCTCATGGGAATCTGTGATCGCGTGGCAGCAGAGCGTGCACCTGAGAGACGTGTGCGGTGTATAGGTGTCGCAGTCGTGATGTTTTGCATTTGATGACAAGAGGGAATATGGTTAGGGGGCGGCATAGCAAGATCTCCACTAGCTTGACTGCCACTGCCTTGCCGCTGGCGACGGTGAAGCTGTTCAACACCATTCTCGTTGACCGGAATGCCATTACTCTCCCGTTCATGACCTGTATTTGTGCCTAGGCTTGTTGCTTGTGTAAAGCCAGTGCCGTTGAATGTCCCAGGTCTTGTTCTGCTAGCCATGGTCTTCAAAGTCCGTGCCACGTTGTCTGATGCAGCTGTTTCCACTTGGGACATCAAAATTCGTTTCTTCAAGGTATCGTAGAGGTGTTGAGTTTGTGCATGCTTCTTGCTCTTCTCACGATACATGTCGATGAGCTCGTTGTTCTTTTGGCGCAGGTTTTGGGAGTCGATGGTGAGATCTGGCGTGTACGTTAGAATC
>Ga0335075_10017912_pt1 | contig 10511 bp, 9 predicted proteins | sample Lox_Sample_24_FD_206723 | JGI IMG/M metagenome (GOLD analysis project Ga0335075, IMG submission 206723) | Soil microbial communities from Loxahatchee National Wildlife Refuge, Florida, United States - Lox_Sample_2.4 | ecosystem: Environmental > Terrestrial > Soil > Wetlands | place: USA: Florida... | reverse complement strand
TGGCACCACGCTGGAGCAGGCTGAAGAGATCCTCCACCAGCATCGCGTCGAGAAGCTTCTGGTCGTCGACGAGAACTACGAGCTGAAGGGGCTGATCACCGTAAAGGACATCCAGAAGAAGCTGAAGTATCCCAACGCTTCGAAGGATTCGCAGGGCCGCTTGCGCGTCGGCGCCGCGATCGGCGCCACCGGCGACTTCCTCGAGCGCGCCGCGGAACTGGTCCGCAACCGTGCCGACGTGCTCGCCATCGACTCGGCCCACGGCCATTCTTCGCGCGTACTCGATGCGGTGCGCGAGGTGAAGAGGCGATTCCCCGACGTCGATCTTCTTGCCGGCAACGTCGCGACCCGCGAAGGCGCAGAGGCCCTGATCGACGCGGGCGCGGACGCGGTGAAGGTCGGCATTGGGCCGGGATCCATCTGCACCACGCGCATGGTAACCGGCGCGGGCATGCCCCAGATCACCGCCATCAGCGAGGCATACAAAGCCGCTTCGAAGCACGGCATCCCGCTCATCGCCGACGGCGGCATCAAGTATTCCGGCGACATCACCAAGGCCATTGCGGCCGGGGCCAGCGTCATCATGATCGGCTCGCTCTTCGCCGGCGTTGACGAGAGCCCGGGCGAGACCATCCTGTACCAGGGCCGCTCGTTCAAGGCATATCGCGGAATGGGATCTCTCTCGGCCATGTCGCAGGGCAGCGGCGAGCGCTACTTCCAGGGTGCGAAAGACTTCGAGATGCAGGAACCCAGCGTAGAAGGCGTGGTAGATCGCGAACGCAACAGCGGCAATCGCCTCGCCAAATTCGTGCCTGAAGGCATCGAGGGTCGCGTGCCCTACCGCGGCGCGCTGGAGGCGATGGTCTACCAGTTGGTTGGCGGACTGCGCTCCGGCATGGGATACTGCGGCGCGGCCACGATCGAAGAGCTGCAGAAGAAGGCCCGCTTCGTCCGTATCTCGTCGGCTGGACTGCGCGAATCGCACGTCCACGACGTGGTGATCACCCGCGAAGCTCCGAATTACCACGTCGAGTAGGCATGCCGACCGGGCACGCCGGACAGCGTTGCCGAATCCGGCACGCTGCGGCGTGATTCCTGTATCGCGGCGCGCGGGCGGCAGGTATGATCGGCGCGACGGAGGAAAGCCGGGCCGTGTTCGACCATGCCGCCGAAGCCGAGCGCGTTGTGCGCTGCTTCGACCCTGACGCTGCATACATCCACGGCGTCGAAGAGCTGCTGATCATCTCGCCGCGCTGGGGCCGCCTGCGCCGGCGGCATCCGCTGCTGGCCTCGGCGCGGCACGAGCAGGGAGCCGGGGCCGCATGGCAGTCGGCGCGCAGCAATCTGCTCAACTCGACCGACCGCTCGGTGCAGCTGGCCATCACAACGTATGAGCACCGCGTGCGGGCAACGGTACGGGTTTCGCTCCAGGTGCTCAGCGATCCGCGCTTCGATCTGAACCGGCACTGCCATGCCGTGCTCGACAAGGGCGGTGCGGAGAAAAACGCGGTGCCGTTGCGGCGGGATACCTTCTGGATTCGGACGCTGCTGCCGGACCCGGAAGGCTACGTGCAATTTGAAATCGGGAACACCTTCCTGGTGCCTATCACCGAGGAAGCCATCATCCTCGAGAGCCGGACACTTCTGTAGCCACAACGGCTGGATTCAGGCCAGCAAAGCCAGCCGGAACGCGGCGTCCGCTCCCTGCAGAGCCGCAACGGATCGAGTTCCGTTAGCGATTGCCCAGGTTCCTGATTCCTTCGACGAGCTTTAGGGGATGGACCGGCTTGGCCAACAGCGGAAACTCATATCCCTGGGCGCGGCTCTGTTCGAGAATGTCGGCGATGCCGGCTTGTCCGGAGAAGAGGAGGATCTTCGCGGAGGGATACATCTTCGTGATGGCAATCGCCAGTTCCACGCCATTCATGCCGGGCATCATGATGTCGGTGAGGAGATAATCCGGGTGGAAATTGGCTGTCATTTCGAGCGCGCTGAAGCCGTCGTAAGCGGTTTTGGCATGAAAGCCGGAGCGGCGAAGGATTGCGGCGGTCGTATCCGCGAGAAGCCTTTCATCGTCCACGACCAGGACTCTGGGCAGCCGAGCGCTAACGTTCTCGGCTTCGCCTGCGGATCGCAGCGGATCGGAACGGCCACCGGAAAAGGAATCGGCGAATTGAATCATCGCGCCTGGAAATGCCACAATCAGTTCTCCTTCCCGGATTCGGGTGCCTCGGCCTGAATGGCCTCGCCTTCCTGCCGTCCGAAGGGAAGGTCGATGGTGACGAGGGTCCCGCTGTCGCCGGGCTCAGTGCTGCTTGAGATCGAGATCTGGCCGCCATGGCGCACCACGAGCTGCCGTGCGACCCAAAGCCCGATTCCGGTGCCGAGATTTCCTTTGGTTGTAAAGAATGGTTCAAAGACGCGGCTGACATGCTCGCGCCGGATGCCATGACCAGTGTCACTCACGATGACACGAAGGCTTTCTCGCCCGGTTATGACCGTTTGCGCGGTCGAGATGCAAAGCTTACCACCCTGGGGCATCGCGTCGATGGCGTTCGAGATGACATTGGAAAACACCTGAACAATTTCTCCTGAACGCACGCTGATCCTGCGCAGGTCGTTGAAGGTCGCTTCGAGCTCGATGCCATGGGCGAGCATCTTGTTCCGATAGACGCAGAGCACGTTTTCGATGAGATCGTGCAGATAGGCTTCGGCAGGGGCTCCGGTATCGCGGTAATAGCCGAGGGTTTGGCGCGCGATGTGAGAGACACGTTCGAGTTCCGTCTCCGCCGTAGCCAGAAAGGCCTGAATTTCCTCCCTGGAAACGCCTTCCTGGCGAGAGAGGTAAATCAGGTTCAGAACGGAAGCAAGCGGGTTATTGATTTCGTGCGCGATGGCCGCGGCCATGCGGCCGGTGGTGGCAATCTTCTCGACTTCGATAGCCAGCTGCTCCACCTTTTTTCGGTCGGAGACGTCGCGCGCGATCTTTGATGCTCCAATTACCTGGCCATTCCGGTTGAGGATGGGAGAAATCGTGATGGAGACCTCGCGGAGATCGCCGTTCTTGCCGACGCGCGTGGTTTCGTGGTGTTCGATCTTCTCGCTGGCCCGGAGCTTGCGGAGGATCTCGTCTTCTTCGTGGCGGAGATCTTCGGGGATCAGCCGCAGGATCGACTGACCGATGATTTCTTCAGGTTCGTAGCCGAAAAGCCGCTGCGCGCCCTTGTTCCAGGTTTGGATAATGCCGTTGAGGTCTTTGCTGATAATGGCATCGTCGGCCGAATCGACGATTGCGGCCAGCCGATAGAGACTTTCCTCCTCGTGCCGGCGTTCGGAGATGTCGCGCGCGATTTTGGAGGCGCCGACGACCTTTCCGGTGTCGTCCTTGATCGGCGAGACTGTGACCGAAATGGGGAACCGCTCTCCGTCTTTGCGCATCCGGGTGGTCTCGAAATGATCGACGCGTTCTCCGGCGCGGATCCTGCCGAGGATGAAATCCTCTTCGTGCTGCAGGTCAGGGGGAATGAGGCGCAGGATGGACTGACCGATAATCTCCTCGGATTCATATCCAAAGATGCGGCGAGCGCCCTCATTCCAGCTGCAGATGATGCCGTTGAGGTCCTTGCTGATGATGGCGTCGTCGGACGAGGCCACGATGGCAGCGAGGAAATTATTCGTTGCCCTGGTGAGCGCATTCGGTGGGCCGGAAGGACCGGCGGAAACTTCTGGTTGGGTCAAGGCGCATTGGCTCCGAACGGCTGGCCACAGAGAGACCGCGGGGGGACTTCAATCGCAGGAGACAGAGTACTCCTCCGCCTATGGATGCAGTTGGACTGGTTATGGTTTTTTGGCGTGAAGGAAGCGCTGGCCGGGAAGCGGCGTGCTGTGCGCACCTTTCAACGCCTTCAACAGGAGTGCGCTCGAGATGCGCAGGTCTTCTACAATTGGGTCCGGTATGAAACGCGTACGGGGATGTACCGGCACGATCCTTTTCGGCCTCTGCGCGGCTGCGCTTGCGGTGTCGTCGGTGCACGCGCAACTGAACCAGCCGGTGAGCGCCAGTGTGATTCCGCGGGATCGACTGCTCGAACCGGATGCGCTGAACCACGAACTTCAGTCGAATCCGCACGGCTCGCTGATTCTGCAGGTGGGTTCGAAGGTGCTCTTCGATCAGGCGCATATTCATGGAGCGGAGTACGCCGGGCCCGGATCGCGGCCTCGCGGGATTGCTGCGCTGCGCAGCCGCGTCGCGAATCTGCCGCGCGGCCAGGCGATCGTGCTGTATTGCGGATGCTGCCCGTGGGATCGGTGTCCTAACATTGGATCGGCGTGGCAGTTGCTGCAGCAGATGGGTTTCACGAACGTGAAGGTCCTGCACATTGCCAATAACTTTGGCTCGGACTGGGTGAGCAGAGGTTACCGTGCTGAATCGACGCATTAGGCTCTGGCGCATTCTCGGTTGCGCGATGCTTGCGGGCCTGTTTGCCGGGGCCGGGCCTGGTGTCGCGCAGGATGCGATGGGCCGGACTTCGCTGGTGGGCCTGCGGGCTCCGGACATTGCGCGAGCCGACTTGCGTGGCGCTCCGGTGAGTCTCGCGGCGCTCCGCGGCAAAGTGGTGTTGCTGAACTTCTGGGCGACGTGGTGTGCGCCGTGCCGCGTAGAGATGCCGCGATTTGTGGCCTGGCAAAAGCAGTACGGCGTCGACGGCCTGCAGATTGTGAGCGTCTCCATCGATGACAGCGAGCCGCCAGCGCGCGCGCTCGTGGAACGGATGCATTTGGATTATCCCGTGGTGATGGGCGATGCAAAGCTGGGCGAGCGCTACGGCGGCGTGCTGGGCGTGCCGGTGACGTTCCTCATCGATCGGCGGGGCGTGATCAGAGCACGGATCGACGGCGAGACGGATCTGGGCGCACTGCAGGGAAAGATTGAGGCGATGCTGGCGGCGCACTGAATCTCACCGGGGGCGCCACCCTGGAGATCCCGCATCAGGACCAGCACCGGGCTCGCACTTGTCGCTGGCTTGTCACGATGTCATCTGGTTGTCATCAGATTGTCAAAACCGATAAAAGGACCTCGGAAATTGTGACGGAATAGCGCACAATCGTCTCGAACCCGAGATTCACGGGAATAACTGAGCGGCTGGTCCGTTATCCGTCTCTTATGGCTACTATCCTGGTGATTGAAGATGATGCCCGCATTCAGAAGGCGCTGGAGCGGCTGTTCGTCGCGGAGAATTTCGAATTCTGCAGCGCCAGCCAGGGTGCGGAAGGGCTGAAGCTGGCGGCCAGTGCCGGACCCGACGCCGTGATTCTGGACCTGATGCTGCCGGGTATGTCGGGGCGTGAGATCTGCCGGACGCTGAAGCAGTCGTATCCCGAACTGCCGGTGATCATTTTGAGCGCCATCTCGGAAGTGGCGGACAAGGTTCTGCTGCTGGAACTGGGCGCAGACGATTATGTGACGAAGCCGTTCAGCCCGCGCGAACTGCTGGCGCGGGTCCAGGCGGCGATCCGGAGATCGAAGCGCTCGAAGGCGCGGCCCACGGTTGCCTTCGGCGACGTCGAGGTGGATTTCGCCCGCATGCAGGCGACGCGGCGCGGGAGCCTGGTAGCACTGACGGCACACGAGTTTAAGCTGCTGCGCTTCTTCCTCGATAATCCCGAGCGCGTGCTGACGCGCGAGGAATTGCTGAACGAGGTGTGGGGATACAATTCTTATCCTTCCACGCGCACCGTGGACAATCAGATACTGAAGCTGCGGCAAAAACTGGAGTCGAACCCCGCTGAGCCGGTGCATTTCTGCACGGTGCACGGCGCAGGGTACCGGTTCGTTCCCATGCCGCAGTAGCGGAAGACTCCGACAAGGAGGCGAGACCGGCGGTGGCGATGCGGATGCGAACGACGCTGATCCTGTGCCTGTTGCTGGTGTCGTTCGGAGTGGGATCGCTAAGCCTGGTGGCGGTGCACAGTATTCTGCGCAAGCAGATCCGCGCAGATGTGGCGGCGGATCTGCGGCGTTCGATTGTGACGTATCGCAACATTCGCGCGCAGCAGCAGCAGACGCTGGAGCGGGAGGTGTCGCTGCTGGCGGCGCAGCCGCTCCTGAAGTCACTGATGACGACGGTAGATCCCCGAACCATTCAGGATGGCGCGGCAGGATTCTCGCACCTGAGCGGAGGCGATCTGTTCGCGCTGGCCGGACCGGATGGCGCGGCGATCGCGGTGTATGAGGGCGGCGCTTCGACGGGCGACGATCCGCGAGCGCTGATCGGTGCGCCGGTGTTTACGGGAGGACAGCAGCACTGGGTGCTGCTGCACGGGCGGCTCTATGTGGCGGCATCGCAGCCGCTGTTTTTCGGATCGGCGGACAACGGAACGCGGCTGGGATACGTGCTTCTGGGGTCGTCGGTGAATCGGCGGATGGCCCAGGAAGTGAGCCAGGTGGCTGCGGCCGAGGTGATCTTCTACGCGAACGGCGCGCGCGTGGCGACAACGCTCGACGAGCACGATGCGTCGTTGCCGGGGCTGCATCCGCTGGGCTCGTACGATCCGGAGGGGCAGGACATCTGGATGGGCCGCGAGCACTTTGTAGGGGCGGCGGCGCTATTGTCGGGGCCGACCGATCCCGCAGTGCAACTGGTGGTGCTGAAGTCGTTCGATCAGGCAAGCGCCTACCTCACGCGCCTGAATCGCGTGCTGCTCACGCTGGGCGCGCTGCTGCTTGCGCTGAGCGCGCTGCTGGCAATCTACCTGGCGGCCAGCATTACGCGACCGCTCGACCGGCTGGTGGCGGGCGCGCGAGCGCTGGGAGCGGGGAACTTCGACTATCAGTTGCGACAGGGCGGGGCGAGGGAAATCCGCGAGCTGGCGGAGGCATTCGACCGCATGCGGCGGCGGCTGCGCGACACGCGCCAGGAACTGGTGGAGGCGGAGCGGCTGGCGACGATCGGGCGAATGGCGAGTTCGATTTCCCACGATCTGCGGCACTATTTGTCGGCGGTGTATGCGAATGCGGAGTTCCTGGGCTACGACTCGGGGGATGCCAAAGAGCGCGTCGAGCTGCTGACGGAGATCCGGCAGGGCGTGCGCGGCATGACGGATCTGATCGAATCGCTGCTGCTCTTCAGTCGCACAGGGCAGCCGCTGCAGCTGAGCTGGGAGTCGCTGCCGTTTCTGGTGGAGCGGTCGGTGGCGCTCGTGCGCGCGCATCCCGATGCCCAGCATGTGGCGTTTGCGGTGGAACCGATGCCGCAGATCGAAGTGTGGACGGACACGCTGAAGATCGAGCGCGCTCTCTACAACCTGCTGCTGAACGGCTGCCAGGCGGCGCGGCAGGGCGCAGGGCCGGCGCAGATTCGCGTGTCGCTGAGCGACGAGGCGGATCGCTATGTGGTGCGCGTGGCCGACAACGGCCCTGGCGTACCGGAGACCGTCCGGAAGGCGCTGTTTCAGCCGTTTGTGAGCGAAGGCAAGGCGAGCGGGATCGGGCTCGGCCTGGCGCTGGCGCACAAGATCGCTCAGGAGCATGGCGGCGAAGTGTGCCTGGAGTGCTCCGAGCCGGGGAAGACAGTATTTGCTTTGTCGCTCGCGAAATCCGGGCTGCGGGAACTCGCTGTTGCGGCTCAGACCCAGGACGCGCCGGTTGCCGCGCGGTAAGCGGCAATCTCGCTTCGCCTCAGACAGGGGATCACGATGAAGAACAGACGAACTTCGACTCTCCGCATCGCCATGCTCGCCATGGGGATTGGGGTGCTCGGCCTCGCGGCCGGCGCGCAGCAACAGCAGGAGATGCCGGCTGCGACGGAGCTGGAGCGGCACATCGACGCACTGAGCAACAGGATCGACAGCATGCGCCAGCAACTGACCGAATCGCAGAACGAAATGGAGGCGATGCGGGCGGAGATTGCGAGCCTGCGCGCTCAGCTGGCCGCCAAGAATGTGGGCGACGATGCCGAGCAGTCAGCGAGCGCATTGCGCGCCGACGTGCAGCAGTTGCAGGACAACACGGACGTGCTCGCATCGGAGATTCGCACCCACGATCAGACGAAAGTAGAGAGCGCGTCGAAGTATCGGGTGCGGATCTCAGGGACCGTGCTGTTTACCTCAGCAGCTCTGAGCGGGCGCACCGACAACGCGGATCTGCCGATCATCGCGACGGCCCTGGCGCCGGGGCAGCCATCGGGAGACCTGAGCGCGACGGCGCGACAGTCGATACTGGGCGTGGACGCGCAGGGACCCCATATGTGGGGTGCGAGCTCGTCGGCGGCGGTGAGCGTGGACTTCTTCGGCGGCATCCCGTACGCCGATTACACGACATCGTCGGGCACGGTGCGGCTGCGGACCGCTCATGCAACGCTGGCGTGGCCGGATCGCGCGCTGACCGTAGGGCTCGAACAGCCGGTGATCTCACCGCGAAATCCGACGTCGTGGATGACGGTAGGCGAGCCGGCGCTGGCGTGGTCGGGGAACTTGTGGACGTGGGCGCCGCAGCTCGTGTATCGCGAAGAGAATCTGCTACCGCGCAGCCATCTGAGCGGCGAATTCGCGCTGATCGATCCGCCTTCACCCGGAGCGCCGCCGTCGATGAGCGACCGCGTTCCAAATGGATCGGAAAACAGCCGGCAGCCGGGATACGAGGCGCGGCTGAGCGAAAACTTGAAGTGGGGAGCGCGCGACGTCGATTTTGGCGCGGGCGGTTACTACAGCAGGGAGGCCTTCGGGTACGGCGCGCACGGCGATGCGTGGGCGGCCGCAGCGGATTGGCTCTTCCCCATCGCGAAAGGCGTGGATTTCACGGGCGAGTTCTATCGCGGGCGATCGTTGGGCGGACTCGGCGGCGGGACCTTCAAGAATTACGTGAGCTACGACGGCGGCGAGTACTACAAAGCGCTCGATGCCGAGGGCGGATGGGGACAGCTGAAGTTGACCTTTTCGCCGGAACTGGAGGCGAACCTGGCAACGGGACAGGACAACGGATTCGAGGACGAACTGCGCGGGTCCGATCTGGTGACGGAGAGCGGCATGTATGTGAACCTGGCGCGAAACCAGACGGCGTTTGGAAATATCATCTACAAGCCGCGAACATATCTGCTGTTCTCTGCGGAGTACAGGCAGATTCGCAGCTGGCCCATCAGCGGCAACGCGAATCGCGATCACATTGTGGGGTTAGCGGCGGGGTACTTGTTCTGATGAGGCCAATTCATCGCGTGCGGGGGCTGCTGATGTTGCTGGGGGCGGTGGTGACTATGGGCCATGCGCAAACAGTCGATGTGCGGGCGCAGGTGGAGCTGGTGCATCCAGGGGGGCGCAAAGCTGCAGTGGCGGAGCCGGCCCAGGACGTTGTGGTGTGGCTGACTCCAGCGGGTCCGGAGGCACCGGTGCCAGCGATCACACCGGAGCATTACCGGATGGCGCAAAAAGACAAGAGCTTCCATCCGCATCTGCTGGTGATCCCACTGGGCAGCACGGTGGCGTTTCCGAATCTCGACCCGTTCTTCCACAACGTGTTTTCGCAATTCAACGGGAAACGCTTCGACCTGGGGCTTTACGAAGCGGGCAGCACGCGCGATGTGCACTTCGATCATGAGGGAATTTCGTACATCTTCTGCAACATTCATCCGGAGATGAGCGCGGTGATTATCACCCTGGCGACGCCGTACTATACCGTCGCATCGTTGAGCGGCGCCGTGACTCTGCACGACGTTCCGACAGGCATATACGAACTTCACGTGTGGGCGGAAGGGGCTGACGCGCGAGAACTGGAGGCGCTGGGGCGGCGCGTGCGCGTGAGCGCGGACCAGGACGATCTCGGGATGATCCGCGTGGCGACGCGGGAGACTACAGCGGCACACAAGAATAAATTCGGCGATGATTACCGGCCGGATCCATCCACAGCGTACTGAGCCTGCGTGCTGCTCCTGGGGCGCAGGAGAGGCTCGTCGGGTATCGCTGCAAATACGAAAAACCGGATTGCGTTTGCCAGAAATTCTGCGTTGGCGACGAGGCGCGTTCCGATGGCATAACCGAGATAAGCGATCCTGTCGAGGTAGTAGCGATCCGCGCCGCCCTTCTTTACGCGGTGATTGCGCGACCGGAGATAAGGCCCCGAAGGTACGGCAAGAGCCACGGGAATGAGGGCGCGGCGCAGGGCGTGCAGCTTCGCCTGCCACGAGTCGGCCAGCAGGTATTGCAGCAGCCTGCCTTCTCGAGCGTTGCGGTAGGTCGATTCGAGCGGATGGGCGCCGAGGATGGCGACCCAGCGAACGAGATCCGCGGGTAATGCGGCGATTTCCTGCTGGACGGCCGGGGCGAGCTGCGCGGAAAACCACGTATGGGAGATGAGAAACGCGACGGCCTGAATTTGCCGCAGGCGCGCAGAATGCAGCGTTTGCCACTGCGCCCAGAATGGTGCGTCGGCGGCGCGGCGATGCAGAAATGTGGCCAGATCGAAGACGTGGTGAACAACCCACTCACCGGAAAAGACATCGCGCAGAACGTGCAAGGCGAAG
>Ga0335075_10017911_pt1 | contig 10511 bp, 12 predicted proteins | sample Lox_Sample_24_FD_206723 | JGI IMG/M metagenome (GOLD analysis project Ga0335075, IMG submission 206723) | Soil microbial communities from Loxahatchee National Wildlife Refuge, Florida, United States - Lox_Sample_2.4 | ecosystem: Environmental > Terrestrial > Soil > Wetlands | place: USA... | reverse complement strand
GTTCACATGCCTAGTCAGCACTTCGGTGTATTCACCCATGTCGGCGACCACATGCGCAGCCGTCTGGCCGGCTGACCACGCTAGCCCTGGCACCGACGCTGACGAGTCGGCAATGCTTCGCCACAGTTGCCCGCTGCGCGCGACCGCGGCGGCTAGTGCGGACCTGGCCTGAGCATCGGCGCGCCGAACGTCGTTGACGGGCCCAGCGGGCGTCGCGGGGACAGTTTCCATCAGGAACAACCTTCCATCTGACTGATCTAAGATAGTGTCACTATGCCACATAGCGATGCTATGTCAATAGGCTGTAGCTGTCCGCGCAACGGGAGTGAGAGCAATGGACGAGTCGACACCGCCGTCGACGTCGTTGCGTGCCCAGCAGGTTGCGCAGACTCGAGAGTCGCTGATCCGCGCGGGACGAAAGCTATTCGGCGAGAAAGGGTTTCGAGAGACTTCGGTAGAGGATCTGGCGCGCGCCGCGCGAGTCACGACCGGCGCCCTCTACCACCACTTCCCCACCAAGACCGCGCTTTTCGAGGCGGTCTTCGAGCATGCGCACACCGAGCTGATGGCCGCGTCAATGGCTGCCGCGCAGGATGCGACCGATGACCTGGACGTGCTCGCGCGTGGCTTCGAGGCGTTCTTGGACGCGGTATTGGAAGCGGACTTGCAGCGCATTCTTATTTCCGACGCTCCCGCAGTGCTCGGTCCCGCGCGATTCACCGAACTGGATGAGCGTTACGCGTTCGCTGTCATCGTCGCGGCGCTGCGGGCCGCGACCGAAAGCGGATCCCTGCACGTCGACGATCCCGAGACCATCACCCGACTGCTGCTGGGCGCGCTGACCCGCGGAGCGATGCTGATCGCCAACTCACCGAATCCCGTCGAAACCCGGCACGCGGTCGCGCTGTCCATGCGCGCCCTGCTGTCGGGTTTCACCGCCCCCGCCTAAAGCGGCCGCAGAGCCGCTTTTGCGTTCAACAGGCGAATAGATGAAGAGTGGTGTGAAGACGCGGGACTCCTTCTGTCAGTAGTCGGCGTGGTCGTAATCGTGGTTTGCCTGGACAGCTTTGCGCAGCGGCAGGTCACGGTCGGCGTCGGCGCGATCGCCGTCGCTTCGCTTGCTAATGGCGCGGGCTTCGCGTGGCTCGGCATGGAATCGAGGCCGGTCCGCCAGGTCAACGCGAATCGACAAGCAGCCTCCGCGAATGGGGCCAGTCGGCCGTCATGAAAGTCATTGCAACGCGGCCAAATTGCACACCGAGTCATGCACATCGGACTTGATGATCCTCGCGACGAGACGCCCGATGGGCCCGTTCAGCAGGCCTCCGGACAGATCAGCGGTCAGATGAAACGTTGACCCGGGATGGTCCTCGGTAACCGTCATCGCTACCGCGATACGGATGCCACCACGGCCGCGGCCAGACAACTCAACGGCTTTCGGCTCTTCGTACCGAGTGACCGTCCAGTGGATGACGTTCCGAAAGCCCTTCACTTTGATACACGACGAGACCTCGGTGCCTTCGTGGATGTTGTCAGGGACCGGACCTCGCCAACCCGCGAAAATCGTCATCCAGTCGCCGAACCGGTTCAAATCGCACGCCAACTTCCAGGCTGATTCCGGCGTCAGGTCTGACGATGTCGAGACGTCTACTCGTGCCACCGGTGCGGCATACCCGGGTGCGGCCAGGCGATAAACCCGGGGCTCAGATGCCGGTCCAGGTCTGGTCGAGTTGTTCGGCCACGTCGATGACTTGCGCCTTTTGCGATTGCGGAGAATCGATCTCCTCGCTGACGTATTGCGCAATGAAGCGCCGGATCTCGCCGTCAACGCCGGCGATGATGCGCAACAATTCGCCGCGGATGCTTGTCGACGACACGTGCACGGTGATGTCCGAGGACCGCGGCTTGGCGACATCGACGATCAACAGCAGCGGTTCGGCCGCATGCGCCGTCGCGGTCAGCGCGATGTCACCGTCAACCTTGAACCGCTGTTTGTCGAGGCGTAGGTCAAGGAGCAGATCAATGAGAAGCGGGATGTGGATGTCGAAAGTGATGCTGTCGTCGACATTGCGGCTGACCTGAGGCTCCTTGATCATCACCCTGGCGCTGACCTTGGCGATCTTGCCCGGACCCTGGGCCATCGGTGGCATGTCGAACTCGTTGCCGGCGAACGCGGCGAAGGCGGCCCCGACACGCTCCTCCGTCACGGCGACTTCGAAGAATCGCCGTCCGAAAGTCTCGTAGCTCACGTAGTCGTAGCCCTGCATAACTAAATACCGTCTCATGTCGCCTACCGACACCGGCGCTGATCCGATCGTGTCGGCCCACGCCACCTCTGCCAGTGGTGTTAGGCAAATGACGCGGTGGGTAAATCAGTGCGGATGAAAAAGGCTGACTGCCCTTAGCGAGGGGCTCAGGTGAGGTTGCGCAAAAGCGTTGTCGACGGCCCCGGTTTTCGTCGCATTCGTCGGGGCCGCGGCTTTTCTTATGCCTCGACTGCGGCAGATCGTCGCGATTCGGTCGATACCGAGACGCTGGCGCGGATCGAGGCGCTAGTCATCCCGCCGGCGTGGACGAAGGTGTGGATCTGCCCATACCCCAATGGCCACATCCAGGCGGTCGGGACGGATGCCGCCGGCCGCCGCCAGTACATCTACCACGAACAATGGCAGGCCGAGAGGTCCGAGGAGAAGTACGACCGGGCAGTCAGCTTGGCCAAACATCTGCCGGATTGGCGTCTCCACCTCATTGCCGACCTGCGTGGGCGCGGGCTGGGACGCGATCGCGTGCTGGCGCTGGCTCAGCATCTGATCGATCAGGGCTATTTCCGGGCCGGTGGTGAGGAGTACGCCGAGGAGAATGGCAGCTTCGGGCTGGCCGCTCTGCTGCGGGACCATGTGAACGTGCACCGGGACAGCGTGGAATTCGACTACCCGGCGAAAAGCGGGGTGCGTCGGACCGTTTCCCTGGAAGACCCGCTGGTGATCCGGGCGGTGCGATCGCTGCTGCGCGCCGAAACGAAAACCCCCCGGCTGCTCGCCTATCGGACGTCAGACGGCTGGTCGGAGGTGCACGCCGACGATCTCAACTTCGTCAGCTCGTGGGTGAGGAGTTCAGTGTGAAGGATCTGCGAACCTGGCACGGCACGGTGCTCGCCGCGGAGGCATTCGCTATTGCACGCGAGCCGACGTCGAAAACGGCTCGCCGTCGCGAAGAAGCGGCCGTGATGCGAGCCGTCGCTGACGAATTGGGCAATACGCCGGCCGTGGCACGGCGCTCCTATGTGGATCCACGGGTAATCGCCGGCTATGAACAAGGCATCACCATCGCCCCGGCATTACGCCGACTCAAGCGTCACCGAACGCCGGAGGCGAAGCGCGAAATGATCGAGCGGGCCACCGCACGGATGATTAAACGCGTCAAGCAAAGTTGATCCGCATCCGAAAGGGGTTGTTACTCAGCCGAATTTAGCCAGTCAAACCCCGGATGCCCGGCCACCTCGCACGAATAATGCTGCGACGACCGCGACCGCGCCGATCACCGCCACCGGAATAGTCCACGACCGTCGGCCGGAAAGCGCTGACTGGCATTCGGCGACGAAATCCGTGTGCGGGACGATCTGATTGAGAATCGGAATACTGGCCACCGACTTGTTGTCGGCCTCGCGCGCACTGGACAAATTCGAAATCGCCGCGTTTCCGCATCCGAGGTTGCCGCCGTTGCCGTTCGAGACCGAGACCGGCACCAACAGTCCGATGATCCCGACGACCAGGGCCACTGCCCCCAGCACCAGAACGAACCGCCGCACAGTCATACAGAGCTCCTTTTGCTCCACTCCCTTTACCTTCTTCACGAAACGTACGACGGTGGCGGCCTGCGCGGCGGCGGTTATGAGAGAATTCGGCTGTCGCACCGGCGCGAACCGGCCTGGGCGATTCTGGTCGCGCTGTTAACCGCGCCACACAGTCACCCGCTGATTCTTCTATCCCGGCCCTGGCCTGTCAGGCTGGCAGATCCTGGAGGTGTTTGAGTCTGATGCTCACCTGGGTAGGCGGCGGAGAACGCCGCGAACTCAACGAACCGCACGAGAGGTCGGCGCACGCAATCGCCGGCGTGGTCGTGATCTTTGACGCGGCACTGGCCTGGCTGGTGACAACGCTCGCCGTGCTGGAAGCGACTCGTTGGCCGGTTCTGGCCGTCCTGCCGTTCACCTTGGTGTTCGGCGTGCTGGTCGGCGCTATCATCCGCGGCGTCGCGAGCGGGCCGATACGCGGACTCCGCGGAATCCTGGGGCGTGGACTGGTCGCGCTTGTCGTCGGCATCGCCGTCGGCGAATTCGCGGCTCTGGCGGTCTTCTCCGGGTCGATTGACAGTCAGCTGGCATTGCGGGCGGCGCGCGATGCCGATTCGGCACCGGCGGTCGTACAGGCATCGACGAACGTGGCGCAGCTGCGTGCCACGCGGGTCGCGCTCGACAAAGCCGTCGACACCGCACGCGTCCACCGGGACGAAGCCCTGGTTGTCGCGCGCTGCGAATATCACCCCACGCCGGCCTGCCCGCAGACTCGCATTACCGGGGTGCCCGGTTCCGGGCCCGAAACCCGAACGGCCAATGAGGTTCTGGCGGACTCACAACAGGAGTTGGACACCGCCATCGCCACTCGCGATCGTCAAGCCCCTGAACTCGATCCGAAGATCGCCGTCGCCGAGCGCGCCCTGTCCCACGCGCGCCAATCGATGATCGCAGACGCTGATCACGGCTTGGCCGCGCGCTGGCTCGCCATGCAGGACTTGACGTTGGCCGGCGCCGGCGCACTGATGTTGCGGCTCCTCACCATCGCGTTCTTTATCTTGCTCAGCCTGCTGCCGTTGATCCTGCGGTTGTGGCGCGGTGAAACGGCCCATGACCGCCACGCGACAGCCCGTGCCGAACGCGAGCGCGCCGAGCTCGACGCGGAGACCGCGATCGCCATCAAACGGGCCGAAGTGCGTGCGGCCGCCGAAACCCTGTGGGCCGAACAGCACCTCGTCCAGGCCCGCATGGCTGTCGAGGCGCAGACCGAGATCGACCGCGCGCAGCTTCGTCGGCGAGTGAACGCCGAGCTCGAGGGCCCGAAACACGCCGCGGAGCCGCTGGCCGAAGACATCTACCTGCCGATCGCCGCTGAGGCGGAGGCCGCGAGCCTGGCCGCGATCGAAATGCCCGACGCAGCAGCGACAGCCGACGAGACACCGAACTTGCCCGCGACGGTCGAAACGCGCGACGTGCCTGCCACTCCGGCGATTCCGACCATTCCCGACGTCACCAAAGCCGCTGCCCGCTGGATTCGTCCGCTGGTTCCGGGCTTCGTTGCCCGCGCAATCGACACCTCGACGCACCCGCTGCGCACCGCGCGTCAGGTATTCGAGGAGGTCGAGGAAATCACCTTCTCGTTCAGGCGTACGCACAAAGTCACTGTCAACAGCGAGGAGAGTGCCGGCCAGGGGCCCTCGGGTAGATCGGCCGGCGTCGGTGCGAGTGACGGCGATCACTCTGGCGCGCACCAATTCGCAGCACAACGCGTCACGCCAGAACGGTTATCGGCAAAGCATGTGGACGATTTACCGTTGGCCCAGCGCGAGTCCCACCGTGGTCTGACCGAACGTGAGGGACCACCCGAGGTGGGCGCAGCTAACGGCCCACGGCAACTGCCACCGGCCGAGTAGTGGCAATCGACACCGTGCTGTGACCGACGGCACCCAAACGCGCTCCGCAAGGGCGTTCCACCGCAATATCGTTCACCAGCGAAAACAACTCTTTCGTTGAAACCGTTTCTGCCATGTGGTTTGCAGAACTGAGACCGAATATCGGTGAAAAGCAAAGAATTGCTTAACCTTTCGTGCAGTCTAATAGCGACTTGTAAAACCTTATCTACCAGCACTTTTTGCGCGGAAATGTAGCGTAAGTCATTCAGCGGGCCGAAAAGTGACGGCTCCCACAAATTTTGGTCGCTTTTGATCTTGTTGTTAACGTCCCGGCGCATGTTTCTAGAAGCGATCATGACTCTGGTTCAACAGATGTCGGGCACGCCGTATAGCCACGGCTATTCGCCCGGCGGAACGGACTGTTCGGGTCTGGCATCCTTGGTATCGAATGTCGCTACCGACCGGCCGGCTTGGGCTGAGCGGTTCAACACCGGGAACGAAGAATCAGCTTTGCTGGCACGGGGCTTCAAATATGGCACCGCCCCGGGCGCACTGGTGATCGGTTGGAACGGCGGTCACACCGCGGTGACGCTGCCGGATGGCACGCCCGTTTCCAGCGGCGAAGGCGGCGGCGTGCGCATTGGTGGTGGCGGGGCCTACCAGCCCCAGTTCAACCATCACATGTACTTGCCGACGGATCCCGACGCACCGGCGGATGCCCCACCGCCGCCCGGTCCGGTTCTGGTGAACATGGTCGCTCCCGATGCTCCCCCGCCGCCGGCGCCTGACGCGCCTCCGCCGCCGGCCCCCGATGCTCCCCCGCCGCCGGCACCTGACGCGCCTCCGCCGCCGGCCCCCGATGCTCCCCCGGCGCCGGACCAGCCGGCGGTCCCTACCTAGGTCGTCCGACCGTCACGTCAAGAAGCGCTCCACGTAGCGGGTGAATCGGGGGCGCAGCTCTTGCTCGTCGAGTCCGAACATCTCGGCCGACGTCGCGATCTGCCCCAACCGCCCGCGCTGGTGGCCGGAGAGGTAATCGACCATCGCCGTGCGAGCCGCATTTGTCAGCGGCTCGCCGGCGAGGTCGTACACTCGTTCGGCGACGCCGAGCTCATCGGCCATGAAGTCGTCGAAGCGGATGTCGATCGAACGCTCCGGCGGGATGACATCACGATCGCGGACGAGTGCACTCAGCATCATCTGCAGGCGGTCGATCCACGATGCCGCGATCTCGGGCACCGGCACCGGCCAGCAATGCATCCGCGCGGTGTAGGTGATCATCGCGATCATCGACAGTGCCACCGGCACCGGGTCGCGGTGGGTGCACAGCACGATCGTCCCGGGGAAAACCGCGTCCAGCACCGGCAGCTGCTCGAGGTGCTGTGGCGACTTCAGCAGCCAGCGGCGTCCGCCCCGCAGGAACTGCAACGCTTTCAACTGGACGACCAGATGCTGGTACGACGACGTCTGGTCGTGGGCCAGGTAGTAGTCGCGCCACCGCGGCACGTGTCCCAGAGTTTCGAACAGCATGGTGGAGAAGTCGTTGGCCAGCAGCTGGATCTCTTCGTGGACGTGCTCTGTCGTCATCTCATGCATCAACGCAAAGTGCGGCATAGCGGCGTTCATGAACTCGACGGCCGCATCCATCCGGGCCTTGCGTGGATCAGGCTCGACCCCGACCTCGGCGGGCAGCGGGAAAGGCTCGTTGCTCTCCCAATACGGAATGGTGCGAAAAGTCGGGGCCGCCGCCAGCAAGTTGTGCAGATGGGTGGTCCCGGTGCGCGGCAGGCCCGCGATGACGACAGGCGGCAGCAGCTCGATGTCGTGGATCTCGGGGTGGTGCGCCAGCAGGTCATTCAGCAGTAGCCGATTTTTGAGCCACTGCAACAGCTGGGCGTGGAAGTTGACGACTCCCGGCCCGTGCAGGCCGCCGATCTCTCGCAACGCTGTCAGGTACACGTCGAGGCGTTCCCGGTAATCGTCCGGCCCGAAGTCGGTCAGCCCGGTGTCAGCGGTTGCTTTAGCGTGCAAAGCGTCGGCCTCCAGTGGGCACTCTGGGGCCAGCACGGTCATGAGGTCGCGGATCTGCTCGACCTGAGGGCTGAAGCGCGGCTCAGCAAGGTCGTCGAGGTGCACAACGGTTGGAGTCACGACGACTTATGTTACTGTGAGTTTCGTAATGACGACAGAGCTTGGCCGACCCCGTGATAAGCGCATCGACGGCGCGGTGCTACAGGCCACCGTCGAACTGCTCGCCCAGACCGGCTACGCCGACCTCTCGGTCGACGCGATCGCGCGCCGGGCGGGCACCAGCAAACCCGCGATCTACCGGCGCTGGCCGGGCAAGGCGCACCTAGTCCACGAGGCGGCGTTTCCGATCGGCGACGCGACCGCAATACCCGAAACGGGGTCGCTCGCCGGCGACATGCGCGAGATGGTTCGCCGCACCGCGGAGGTGCTGACCACCCCCGCCGCGCGGGCCGCGCTGCCCGGGCTGGTCGGTGAGATGGCGGCCGATCTCACGCTGCACTCCGCCCTGCTGGAGCGTTTCGGTGACATTCTGTCCCGCGGCTTGTCGGATCGCCTGGCGGACGCCGCCGCGCGCGGCGAGGTACGGCCGGATGTCACCGCGGCCGAACTCGTCGAGGTCGTCGCCGGAACCACATTCCTGGCACTGCTCACCCGTGGCGACAGCCTCGACGAAGCCTGGATAGACCGCACCGCCGCGTTCATCACGAGAGGAATCCAAGCTTGACCGACACCGAGACGACGCATGAGTCCACCGCCGCGTGGCACGAGCTACTCGAGACCCTCGGTGGCCTCGACCGCTCGTTCCTCGACGGCGACCGCGCCGTCACCGACGACCGGCACATCGCCGACGGCTACCGCATGCTCGCGACGACGCTGGGCGTCGCCTTCGACACCTATCTGTTCACCGAGCCCAGTCGGCCGGTGTTCGTCGCGGTCAATACGCCGTTCCGGCGGGATCGTCGATGGGGCGGCGACAATACCGATGCCTACTACTACATGTGCCCGGTCGATCCCAACCGTCGCTACCGCATCAGCGGCAACCGCGGCGACAGCGTCTACTTCTCACTGACCGCCTACAACGAACCGTCGCCGGGCGCCTGGTCGGACCGCATCGTGGCGATTGTCCGGGACGACGACCTCGAGATCGACGCGGCGGGCAACTTCTCGTTCGAACTCGGAGCCACACCTGACGCGGCGGTTCTGATGACTCGCGACTACCAGGCCGACCCACTGACGGGCCGTCCGGTCGACTGGACTATCGAGGCACTCGACGAGCCGGAACCGATTCGGCACGGGGACGCCGAAACTGCTGCGCGGCTACGGGCCAGTGCCGCCTGGCTGCGCACGATGTTCGCGATCGTCCCGCTGGCTGTCGGAGCGCGGGTCGACGACGCGCACGCGCTGGGCCATGAAATCGCGCACGCGGCCAATCAGTTCGCCGACCCGTATCAAGTCCCGGACGCCAACTTCGGCTGGTCGGCCCGTGATGCCTGTTACTCCTACGGCAGTTTCGTGCTCAACGAGGACGAGGCACTCGTCATCACCCACCGGCCGCCGCGGTGCAGGTTCTGGAATCTGGTGGTGTGGAACCAATTCATGGCCACCCACGGTGTCACCGATGCGCGCTGCTCAGTCAACGGCCACACCGCGGTGCTCAACGCAGACGGCTCGGTGACGATCGTCATCTCCGGCCGGACCACGACACACCCCAATTCCTTGACCACACTTGGCTATCCGCGTGGCAACCTGGCTTTCCGATGGTTCCTTGCCGACGAGGTACCGGCGCGGCCGGACGTGCAGTTGGTGAAGCTGTCCGAGGCGCCGACGAGCGTCGACGGTGCGCCAAGCTGACGAAGCTGTGCTGGCGTGGTTAGCTGTCTTTCGTGACGTGGGCCAAGTCTGTTGCTATCCGTTCAAATGTTGTTCCGGAATCTGAAGTTTCGGGAGGTGCAGCCGGGGGAATTTCCTGCGGCATGATCCTCTGTCACCTCAGTCGTTTCCTGAGTCCCGTGGTACTGGCAGCGTTGAGCATCAGCCTTCCTGCCGCTGCCGCTCCCCCAGCGTCCGCCGCACCGTGTCCCGACACCGACGTGGTGTTCGCCCGCGGTACCGGAGAGGACCCGGGTGTCGGCCCGACCGGACAGGCATTCGTCGACGGCCTGCGCTCACGGCTTGGTGGAAGATCCATGGACGTGTACCCGGTCAACTACCCGGCCAGCGACCAGTGGTCGACCGGACTTGAGGGAATCCGAGATGCCGGCGCTCACATCGTTTCCGAGGCCGCCAGCTGCCCCAACACCAAGATGGTGCTCGGTGGCTACTCGCAAGGTGCAGCGGTGATGGGCTTTGTCACCTCGCCGGCCGTCCCGGACTCGATACCGCCCGACGTCGATCCGGCGACCATTCCCAAGCCGCTGTCGCCCGACGTGGCCAACCACGTCGCCGCGGTCGTGTTGTTCGGGACGCCTAATGTGCGGGCGATGAACCTTTTGGGCCAGCCGCAGGTCGTGATCGGGCCGCTGTATCAAGCCAAGACCATTCAGGTGTGTGCCACCGAGGATCCGGTTTGCTCGGAGGGAATGAACTTCGCCGCGCATGACACCTACGCCGCCAACGACGGAGATGTGATCAACAAGGGCGTGGACTTCGCCGCCAGCCACCTCGGTGTAGGTGGGGGGCAGGTGGTAGCGGCAACTCCGCACCAAGGCTTCGGCGACTGACGTCAACGCATCGTTAATCTCTGTCCTGGGCTAGCGTCTAGAAAGGTCTGCGCTCGCATCCAGGGACGGAGGACA
>Ga0335075_10017910_pt1 | contig 10511 bp, 6 predicted proteins | sample Lox_Sample_24_FD_206723 | JGI IMG/M metagenome (GOLD analysis project Ga0335075, IMG submission 206723) | Soil microbial communities from Loxahatchee National Wildlife Refuge, Florida, United States - Lox_Sample_2.4 | ecosystem: Environmental > Terrestrial > Soil > Wetlands | place: USA: Florida... | reverse complement strand
GGCGCTGCTCGGCGGCTCGATCAACATGGCGGCCGCTTCGGCCGCGCCCTGTCCCGACGTCGAGGTGACATTCGCCCGCGCCACCACCGAACCGCCGGGTCTCGGCGTCGTCGGGCAGCAATTCGTCAACGCGCTGCGCTCCCAGGTGGGCGGCAAGTCCGTCGGTGTGTATGCGGTCAACTACCCCGCCTCGGAGGATTTCGTCCCGTCGACCAACGCGGGTACCAGTGATGCCAACGCGCACGTCACGTCCACGATCGCCAACTGTCCCAACGCAAGGATCGTGCTCGGTGGATACTCGCAGGGCGCGATGGTGATCGATCAGATCACCATCGCCCAATTCCCGATCGTGGGCTTTGTGCCCGAGACGCTATCGCAGGATCAGGCCGATCACGTGGCCGCGCTCGCCCTCTTCGGGAATCCGGCGGACAGATATCTGGGCGCGCCGGTGAGTACCGTCAGCCCGTGGTACGGGGCCAAGGCCATCGACTTGTGTGCGCCCGGCGATCCGATCTGCACCCCGGGTGGGCCCATGGCGCTGCCGACGCATGACGAAGAGTTCTCCGCGGCACACCTGTCCTACGCGAACTCCGGAATGCCGGCTCAAGCCGCGTCGTTCGTCGCCGGTCACCTGTAGATGCGCGCAGTCGTCATCACCAAGCACGGCCCCCCGTCGGTGCTCAAAGTGCAGGACCGCCCCGACCCGCCGGCGCCCACAGCCGGCCAGGTGCGTGTCGCGGTACGCGCCGCGGGAGTGAACTTCGCCGACCACCTTGCTCGCGTCGGGCTGTATCCCGATGCACCGAGAGTGCCCAGCGTGGTCGGCTACGAAGTGGCCGGGACGATCGAGGCCGTCGGCGACGGCGTCGATCCGGCCCGCGTCGGCGAGCGGGTCTTGGCCGGAACACGTTTCGGCGGCTACGCCGAAATTGTCAACGCCTCCGCGGATGACACTGTGCCCCTTCCAGATTCGATGACGTTCGAGCAGGGCGCCGCGGTCCCGGTCAACTATGCGACGGCGTGGGCAGCGCTGCAGGGTTACGGCTCGCTGCGCGCCGGCGAGCGAGTGTTGGTGCATGCCGCCGCCGGAGGCGTCGGCATCGCGGCGATCCAGCTGGCCAAGGCCGCGGGCGCGATCGTGGAGGGCACGGCGTCACCGGGCAAGCACGGGCAGCTGGCGGCGCTCGGTATCGACCGCGCCATCGACTACCGACGCGACGGCTGGTGGAAAGGCCTGCAGCCGTACGACATCGTGCTCGACGCACTCGGTGGCACGTCGCTGCGGCGGTCGTTGGACCTGCTGCGTCCGGGCGGGCGACTGGTGGCCTACGGCTTCTCGGCGATGCAGCATGGCGAAAAGCGGTCGCTGCGCCGCGCAGCACCCCAGCTGTTGGCGATGTTGCGCGGGTTCAACCTGGTCAAGCAGATGGAGGAGTCCAAGACCGTCATCGGCCTCAACATGCTTCGGCTGTGGGATGACCGCGGCACGCTGGAACCCTGGATCGGGCCGCTGTCGCAGGCACTTTCCGACGGCACCGCAGCACCGATCGTGCACGCCGCCGTGCCGTTCGCCGAGGCCGCGGAAGCACACCGAATCCTGGCCGCGCGAGAGAACGTCGGCAAGGTCGTGCTGGTGCCGTGAGTCAGCGGGCCACGGCCGTTTCCTTCACCTTCGCGACGACGGGGCGGTCGCGAAGTAGCGCCTCGCTGGTGGCGCAGATATCGATGACCGCCTGCAGTTGCTCGCCGGGCAGCCGATTGGAGGCCCCCGCGAACCTCGGATCGATAACGCTGGCACCGAAATCGAGCCACGTCGAATCAGCTTCGACATCCATGAATATCGCGAGCCGCTTCAGGCACGGCATCGGGTCGGTTAAGAGGTCAGAGTACGAAAGCGGAAGGTATCGATCTGCTGGCAGATCGGCCAGTGCTGCTAAGCCGATGGCGATCGACTCGCTCCACATCCGGGCGAAGCGGGTGACAGGAAGATCCTGACTCATGAGGTAGTCGACGTCACAGCGGTCACCGAGAAGTGGTGCGAGCTCGATCGGGATGGCCGTCGGATCTAGTCGCAGACCAGGGTTTCGACTTTCCGGGGTGAGGTCGAGCAATTCCAGGGCATCCTCAATGAGCGCCATCAGGCGAAAACCGGTGTGCTCGCTCATCGACACCGCTGTGTCGGGACCATGTCGAAAGAGGTGGACAAACTTCGCGTCAGGGAATGTTTCACGAAGCCACGGGACACTGGTCAACGACATGGCCGAGCGCTCCACTACCGTGCTCTTAGCGAAATATGCTGCGAGCCAGCGAAAGAGCCTCTCGTAGTGCATACGCGCGGTTTGTTGCGGCCATGTCGAAACCTCCGCGGCCAGGGCGTCCAAAACGCCGTCGGGGTCTGCCGACAGATGCGGCAGCGTCATCATCGAAATCGCTGGAATCCCGGTCGTGTTCGCATCGAACCTGGTTCCCTGCATGCGGGGGTAGATGAACTCCGGCATGCCGGCACCACCCCGGACCATGGCGTCGAACACCGGGTGCGGCTCGGCAAGGCTGCGCCAAAACTGGTCGCCCGACAGCAGCTGGTCGGCCGAAGGCGACTTTCGCACCGAAAGATAAAACTCGTTGAGGCTGAGCACATCCCGGTGGCCGCTGAGAATTCGGGATAGCGCGGTCGACCCACTTCTTCCGACGGTGACGATGAACGTCATCCCCTTCGTCGGGCGGATTGCACTGGCAGCGGACACAGCAACGTCGGATCTGCGCACGACATGCGCCACCGGTTGAGCCGATAGCCCTGACGGCTTGGATTTTCGAGAAGCTCGCGCTACATCGAAGGTTCGTTTGTGCTGTCCCACGCCGGCGAGCAGATAGCTCAGGTCGACGACGGTCTGGCTGCTGGGCTCGCCAAGCAATGCGCGCGCACAAGTTGTATCGAATGTTCGGCTGTGGTGCAGGTAGGTTAAGAAACCCTTCGCCCAGCGCAGGCGCCTCTCGAAAAAGTTCGGGTTCTCGATTGGCCCGTCCACCACCGACAAGCGAATCGGCGATAGCGTGTTGAACAGGTCAACCAGGGTCTGGACTGTGACGTCGTGGTGGTGAACGAGGTGGTAGGTGCTCAGGCCATCTGGAGCCAGCCGGACCAGGCGGACCATCGCTGCGGCGGCTTCGTCGACCGGCATGTAGTTCAAGTGCCCATTCGGATCACCGCTCATTCGCATGGTCAGCCTGGTGTCCAGCGGCCGTCCGGATATTTGCATTAGGCGCACCGCGGCGTCTGCCGACTTCGACAGATAGGACAGCGGATGCAATGGAAAGTCCGGATCGGGTGGTCGATCGGAGATCAAGGCACCTGGGCGAAGCACCACCACGCGTTGTCCCGTGCGCTGGGCCCAATCCCGCACCAGCGACTCGGCCTCGAATTTAGATGTCTCGTAATTGTTTTCGAAGCCAGCGTCGCCCCGAAGCTCTGTCTCGTAGACGATGCCGGTCCGGCGACGTCCGGCGACAAAGGCGGTCGACACGTGAAAGAAGTCCGGGGACCTCGAACCCGCCTCCGTGAACTCCAGGATCCGTGCGACCCCGTCGACGTTCGTGCGACGGAGCGCCGCTATGTCGGCATCCAGCTCGGTAATACCGGCGCAGTGCAGCACAGCGTCGACGCTGTCGGCGAGCTCCTGATACTGCTGACGTGGCAGCCCGAGACGGGGTTGGCCGAGGTCAACCGGCGCGATGGCCAAGCGTTCGCGCAGCTGCTCGTCGGTCCACACCTGCCCGATGGCGGCGAGCGCCTTCCGTACGCGGGTGATTGCGTCCGAGTGGGGCTTCGTGAGCAGGGTGAACGTTCCGCTCCCGCGGAGGAGTTCGCCCACAACGTGGATCCCGACAAATCCGGTCCCGCCGGTTATAGCCCAATGCATTCAAGCCACTCATCTCGGGAGTCTAGGTATCCGGACCCGAAATGTACTTCTCCGACAGTATCCGCACAGACAATTTGCGCACATTTCATATCAGGCGACGGTCCACACCGCGCAACTGTGCGACGTGCGGTTCGCAGTCTGCCGTTGTGTTTGGACCCTCGTGGTGCGACGGCGCAAGCATTCGTTCTATCGGGGGTTTTCGCAGCGTCAGCCGCCCATCAATGAGACACTCGGTGGATCTTCGCCGGGGCCATCCTTGCCATCCCAGCAAACGTAACTGCACGACCTGAGGAGACTAGGTGCCACTGAGCATTGAGATTTCCGATGTCGTGCGGGAATACCGGATAGGTGGACAGGCAATCCGAGCATTGGACTCGGTCTCGATGCGGATCGAGGGCGGGCAGTTCGTCTCCGTGGTGGGCCCCTCCGGCTCGGGCAAGAGCACACTGCTGCACCTGCTCGGCGCATTGGATTCGCCGGATGCAGGGTCGATACGATTCAACGGCACCGAGATTGCAACAATGACAGACGACCAGCAGTCGAGTTTTCGCCGCCACCAGGTGGGGTTCATCTTTCAGTTCTTCAATCTCCTACCCACGCTGTCGGCATGGGAGAACGTGGCGATCCCGAAACTCCTCGACGGGCAACGATTGGCTCGGGTTCGGCCAGATGCCGTTCGCCTGCTGGAAATCGTCGGTCTGGGTGACCGCATCGATCACCGTCCTTCGGAGATGTCCGGCGGTCAGATGCAAAGGGTGGCCGTCGCACGCGCACTGATGATGGCTCCGCGGCTGATCCTGGCCGACGAACCTTCGGGGAACCTGGATTCTGCCACCGGCGACGCAATCGTGGAATTGTTACGCAGCTTGGCGCACGAGGGAGACGACCGCTCGGTGGTGATGGTGACGCACAACCCGGAGGCGGCTTCGGCCGCTGACCGGCTCATCACATTGCAAGACGGCGTGGTCAAGTCAGACGTGCTGGCATCGCTGGCAACCGCCCATCCAACTCAGGTTGACGGGTCGTCGACGACCAGGCCAGACACTGCGATCAAGGTCTCCGCCGGGCGGCCAAGCGCGACCACCTCAAGCACCGAACACCGTGCTGCCACGAAACGGGACACCAGCGACAAGGAACGCACGGCGGACCCGCGCCGCCGGCTCATCCTGATGCTCCTTGTGCTGACCACCTGGTCGATGTGCTGCCTGATGTTGGCCATCGCGTGGCTGCTGTTGAACAACGCCCCGGTCGTACCGGTCGCGCCGACCGACGTGGGGGGAACGGTCACATCCGCGCAACTGCCTACGCCTTGAGGCACTCACCGAGCGACGTGGCCACGGATCGCCTGACAACGGCGTGCTCTCGAAACCCCTCGCGGGCCATCAACAGCTGCTGCAGCTCGGGAAGCCGGTAAAAGGGAACGCTGGGATACCAATGATGCTCGATGTGATAGCCGATATTGCGCGGCAGGATGAACGCCGCCTCGAGCCGAGTCGGCACCGTGGTGCGGGTGACGCGGTATTCCTCTTCATCGGCTGCCACGGCGCTGTGCTCGCAGATGAGGCGGATGTACTGAGCAGCAATCTGCCAGGTGCAGAACGGCACGAGCCAATACCAGACAAACCCGAGCCATTCCCCAAAGTAGGTCAAGGCGCCAGCGACCGAAGCGTAGAAGGCGAGTCGGGCCGCGGCCATCCACCGGGGCTGAGGCATGAAAGACAGACCGATCAGTCCGCGGATACCCCAGGAGATTCCGGTCAGAAATGCGGCACGCCGCAGGACCATCAGCGTCAGTCCTAGCCGCGTCTTAGGAAACACCCACTCGGGCTCGAACTCCCCTCGCGCGTTGTGGGTGTGCCAGAGCCGGCGATTGCCGTCCTTGGCGAGGTTTGTGTACTGGTGATGGGTGGAGTGAAACTTGCGGAAACCCTCCACTGAGGCAAACGTCGGCCACATCAAGAAGAGGTTGCCGAAGAGATCGTTGCGCCAGCGCGTGCGTAGATAGCGGTAATGCGATGCGTCGTGACCAAGGACCAACAGCGCGTGCTGGCGGGAGCCGATGACACAAACCGCGATCACGTACAAGGCCGGATGCCAGTAGTGCGAGCAGAGCGCGATCGCCACCGCCATGACGGCCCACTCCTCGGTCGTCGCGATCAGCGCCTTGCTCGGCCGCAGCGCAGATAATTCCTTGATCTTCGCCTGCGGCAACCGTTCCGGGATGGTGCGGCTGGTGTTATGCGGATGCGCCACCACCGGATTGGCCGATATGTCTTCGGTCGGGATCTCCGACCGCACGAAGGCGAGAAGGGCGAACGGATTCGGCGCGGTATGCCAACGTAAGTCAGGACCGATGTACGGCACTTGAAGCGTGAGTAAGCGTCGCCAGGCGCGACGGCCCTCGGTCACGGGCATCACAGCATGGTACGCGGGGCGTGGCGCTAGCGCGGCTCTACGGCAGACCCGTCGGTCAGATCGACGGCCTTGCAAGCGAGCAGTCGGCGCTGACGATCGACGGTGGCCAAATAGAACGCCCACGCGAACACAAAAGGCACGAAGAAGCTCGCCACGGGATAGAGCCACGGACGGCGCACGCCGCGCCGATAGCCGTCGACGACGGTGTACAGCGGTAGCAACAGCGCACTGGCGAGCAGGTAGCACTGGCTAACGGTGCTGGCCGCGGGATTGGCGAACATCAATTTGAAGTAGTTCGTCCAGCTGGCGTTGCCCGAGAAGGGACTTCCCCAGCCCGCCGAATAGTGGCTCACATAGCGAACATTGAAGTACCCGGCCAATGCGACCGACGCGATGCCGATCCCGTAGCACGCCCATTCCATCTCCGACACCTGGGATCCGATCGGTACGCGTCGGAAGATCTGGCGGTTCGACGCGACGATGAGCGCGATGATCGCAATGCCAAGAACCGCCCGCGCGATGAGGGTGATCATGTGGCCGACCTGTGGAACACCATGGACATAGTGAATTATGTACAGCATTACGAGGGGTGTGTCATCAGCACGATCAGCTGTGGCCCTTGACTAATCGACGGCGACCGCCTCAACGATGTCGAGGCGCGCCGCGCGAAGTGCCGGTGGAACCGCACCCAGCAGTGTCAAACCGAATGCAGCGCAAGCAAATAACAGTGCAAGCACACTCGGGGCATAGACAACCTCGATACTCAGCACATGAGTCAATGCGGACGCGGTCAGATATTGGTTCGCCGCACCAACCAGCGCTCCGGTCACCGCACCGACGACGCCGAGGCCGGCGGCCTCGGCGAGAATGGTGTGTAATGCAAATCGCCTCGACGAGCCCATCGCGCGTAACACCCCCAATTCGCGCCTGCGCTCGAGTACCGACAGCATCAGCGTGTTGAGTAATGCGACGCCCGCGACGAAGACGATGATCCACGCCATAACTGTGATGAGTGCCGTGGCCTGAGCCATCGTCTTGCTGACTGCCTTCGCCGCCTCCTGGCCGGAATATACGTATGTGTCCGCGGGCAGTGCGTCGCGAATCGTCGCCTGCACGTTGGCGGGATCGGCGCCAGGCGTGAGGTCGACAGCGAGAATTGTCGACCCGGGTCGATCGAACCATTCGCGCATTTGCGTCAGGCTCATCGAGACGACACCGCCGACCACCGAGAGGAAAGGCACCGCCTGTAGAACGCGAACGGACCGCTCGCCGGTCGGAGTGGCCAGTATCAAATCGTCACCGGTCCGGAGTTTAAAAGCGCGAGCGATGTCGCGCGATACCACGACGCCGTCGCCAGCCAGAACTTGTTCTCGCACTTGCATATTCGCTGCGCTCCACGGCGGCGCAACCGAACCTGGCGCGACGCCTTGAATTACCACCCTCCTGCCGGCGACCGTCGCGTAGGCCATCTGCCCTGGAATGACGCGGGCCACCCCCGGGATCGACGCGATCCGCGACTCGGTGTCCGGCGGCAAAACCGGCGCCGTCGCGACGACGCCGGGGGTGGAACTGACGTAGATCCCGGCCTTGCCAAACGAGGCGAAGCTCGCGTTCGTGGAATCGATGGCGTTGATGTTCGAGCCGGTGCTCTGCACGGTGATGGCCACCGCGATCTGCACGGTCATCAGTGTTGCCCACACCCGGCTCGGCGCCCGCTCAATCGTCGCCGCCGCCAGCGCTCCGGGCGCACCGAACAGTCGGGCTCCCGCCGCTGCCCAAGTCACCAGCTGGCCCGCGAAGGCGAACCACACCGCGATCTCGCCGAGAGCTAACAGCCCGATCGCCGCGACGGAAAGCCTTCCCAGGTCATGGGTTGCGATCACGATCGCGGCCGCGATGACGCCAACGCCGAAGACCCCTATCGCGACTCGCGCCCGCAGCCTGACGGCATCGACAGCGGACACACCGACCGGTGCGAGGGCTTCCACCGGCTCCACCCGGTACACCTGCCGGGCCGCCAGGGCCGCCGCACCAAGGCTCATGGTGATACATGCGACCAAGGCGCCGGGAATTGCGAAGCCGGGCAGGATGTATTCGGTTCGCGACTCGAACCCCTGCATCAGCCCCGCGGGCAGGGCACCGATCGACTGCCTGCCGACAACCACACCCAGCGCCGACCCGAGGACCCCGCCGAGCGAGCCCACCAGGCCGGCCTCCAGCAACAGGTCACCCACGATTTGCCGCTTGTTGGCACCGACGGCGCGCAGCATCGATATCGCCGGCCTCCGCTGAGCGATTGCCATGCTCATCACGTTGTAGATCAGGAACCCGGCGACGACGAGCGCCGTCGACGCCGCCGACAGCATCAGGATGCGCAATATCGCAACGGCCCCACCGGATTGCGCGGACCGAAAGGCTGGCTCGGCGACAATGGCTCGCCCGTTGACCGCGGCCGTGACCCCGGCGCGAACCTGGTCGATGTTCGCCCCTGGCTCCGCGACGATGAGGATCGAATCAATCATGCCGACCCGGTCGGTGAGCTGCTGCATCAACGCCAGCGGGCCCACGACGAATTTGCCGCCGTTGACCCGATCGGCATCGGCGCCGGTGATGACGGCCGCGACGGTGACCTTTCCGTTGCCCAGCGCAAACGAGTCGCCCATCGCATGCCCCGTGGCAGACCCGACCGCGACCTTGCCGGGCTCCCTGACCAAGGGGCCGATCTGGTTCTCGACGGCGCGCTGGAAATCGCTCAGCATGGCCTTGATTTTCTGGTTGACACCCAGCAGCAGCACACGCTCGGAGGGCTTTCCGATCGATGTCCGCAGCATCGGCACCGCCGCCGCGACACCGTGCACGTTCGCGACGTCGAACACCATCACTTTCGGGAAGCCGGTGTCGGTGGCCCCGGAAACCTCCAGGCTCGCATTGCCGCCGATACTGGCGACCAGACGGCTAGAGGAACGCACGATCGACCCGGCAATGCCAAAGACCGCGACGAGCAACGTCGCCGAGATCGCCACCACCGCAAGCGACATTGCCGTCCTGGCAGGATGCAGTCGCAACTCGCGCAGATTGAGTGCGCGCACGCGGTCTACAAGCACGTCAGTATTGTGCGCATCACAGCCGGCGGGACACATTGAAATGGCGCGCTCACTCCGCCCATGCGTGACAGAATGCCCCAACGGGGGCATCGAGAGGTGACATTTCGTGGCTGACGCAGCTTCTGGGCAGCCAATTCCAGGCGTCGACGCGGAACCGTGGCGGGACCGGAAACGGTATTTGTGGCTGTGCGGCCTGCTCGCGCCCACCGCGCTGTTCATCGTGGTGCCAATGATCTGGGCACTAAATTACTTCGGCCGGCACATCGCCGCGCAGGCGATGTTCTGGGCCGGTCCGTTTCTGGTCTATGTGCTGTTGCCGCTGCTGGATCGGCGATTCGGGCCCGACGGGCAGAACCCACCCGCCGAGGTGATAGGGCGGTTGGCGAACGACAAGTACTACCGCTACTGCACCTACGCCTATGTCCCGTGCCAATACGCCGGCCTGGTGTGGGCGGCCTATCTGTTCACCGCGCACGACCTGAGCTGGCTGGGTTATCACGGGCCCTTGCCGTGGCCCGCCAAGACCGGGCTGGTGTTGTCCGTGGGGGTGTTTGGCGGGGTGGGTATCAACACCGCCCACGAGTTGGGCCACAAAAAGGACGCTGCGGAGCGTTGGTTGTCCAAGATCACGCTCGCGCAAAGCTGTTACGGGCATTTTTTTATCGAGCACAACCGCGGCCACCATGTGCGCGTCGCCACACCGGAAGATCCGGCCAGCGCGCGGATGGGTGAGGGCCTGTGGACGTTTTTGCCGCGCAGCGTCTGGGGCAGCCTGCGCTCATCGTGGTATTTGGAGGCCCAGCGGATGCGCCGGTTGAACAAAAGTGTCTTCAGCCTGCGCAATGACGTGATCAACGCCTGGCTGATGTCGGTGCTGCTGTGGGCGGTGTTTTTCGGGGTTTTCGGGCTCAGGCTGATCCCGTTCATAGTGGTTCAGGCGGTGTTCGGCATCGCGCTGCTGGAGACCGTGAATTATCTCGAGCATTACGGCTTGGCGCGCCAGATGACCGCGTCCGGTCGCTACGAGCGCTGCACGCCGGCGCACAGCTGGAACTCAGACCACTTAGTGACCAAC
>Ga0335075_10017909_pt1 | contig 10512 bp, 7 predicted proteins | sample Lox_Sample_24_FD_206723 | JGI IMG/M metagenome (GOLD analysis project Ga0335075, IMG submission 206723) | Soil microbial communities from Loxahatchee National Wildlife Refuge, Florida, United States - Lox_Sample_2.4 | ecosystem: Environmental > Terrestrial > Soil > Wetlands | place: USA: Florida... | reverse complement strand
CCCTCGCCGGATAGATCAGCGTCGGCTGCCGGGGTCCCTCGTCGATGATCGCCACGGCAGGCCACACAAACACGCTGGGCACGAGCAGCAGCCCGCGGCCGCGCAGCTCGAGCGACCCGCTCCGCGCCCTCTCGATGATCAGCCGGGCGTCCTCGTAGCGGACCGAATCGTCGAGATCGCCGAGAACCGCGCGGATGCCTCCGCTTGCCGTCTGATGAGCCCGGTACAGCACATCGCCCTCGAGCACTATCCGAATTCGATCCCAGTGTGGCGCGAGGACGCGATCCCAGTAGGCCCGTGGCAGGTCGTCCAGGTGATCGATGGCCGCGTCAGGCGTCTCTGGCCGGAGGGCGTGCAGCTCAGCGCAATCCAGATCGCGGGTGCGCCGGCGGGCGTCCATGAGCCACGGCGCGTGCAGGGCCGGCGCGACGGGGCTCTGCAGCGCGCGGATGCTCTGCCACAGCTCAATCAGCGGCGACACGCCGAAGCGGACGCTCGCCAAATCCGACGGATCGAACTTGATCGTCAGCAAATATGGGCACCTCTTCCCAGTTGCCCGGGCGAGCGAGGTCGCCCGCCCGGGCAAGCTCGACGAGTATTCATGGGCGCAGTTACCGGTGGCTGACAGCCCGCTGACAGCGGACGACAGGTCCCCGTTGCACCTCGCCGCGGCTTTGCTGATAATCGGGGCGATGCGCGCCCAGGCCACCGCGTCTGTGCAGTTCCGGATCCTCGGACCGCTGGCGGCGTATCGGGACGGGGAGACGCTCGCGCTGGGTGGGGAGCGCCAGCGGGCGCTGCTGGCCCTCCTCTTGCTGCACGCGAACGAGACGGTCACGACCGAGCGTTTGATCGAGCAGCTGATCGGGCGCTCGGCGGCGGGCAGCCCGGCGAACGCCATCCATGTCGCCGTGTCCCGGCTGCGTCGCGCCCTCGCAGACGCCGAGGGCACGATGCTCCTTACCTGCCGGGGCGGCTACGCGCTCGAGATCGAGCCCGGACAACTCGATGCGACCCAGTTCGAGTCGCTGCTCGAGCAGGGCAGGGAGCTGCTGGCGCGCGGCGACCCGGCGGCCGCCTCGGGTCGGCTGCGCGAAGCACTCAGCCTGTGGCGTGGACCGCCGCTCGCCGATCTCGGATCGGTCGACGGGGTGCAGCCCGAGGTCCGCCGCCTCGAGGAGCTTCGCTTGCTGGCCGAGATGGAGTGGATCGACGCCGAGCTCGCGCTCGGCCACGCATCCGACGTGGTCGTCGAGCTCGAGCGCCTGATTGCCCAGGCCCCCCTGCAGGAGCGACCGCGCGCCCAGCTGATGCTGGCCCTGTACCGCTCCGGCCGGCAGGCCGAGGCGCTGGCTGCCTATCGCGACGCGTGTGCGCTGCTGCGCGACGAGCTGGGGCTCACGCCGAGCGCGGAGCTGAGGGAGCTCGAGCGGATGATCCTCCACCACGATGTCGGACTCGAAGCGACGCGTCCGCTCTCGGCGCCGCCGGCGGCCGTGGTGTGCCCGTTCAAGGGGCTGGCCGCGTTCGAGAGCTCGGACGCGGAGTTCTTCTGCGGGCGCGACCGGATCGTCTCCGAGCTGATCGCTCGCCTGGCCGAGTGGTCGCTCGTGGGCATCCTCGGGCCGTCCGGAATCGGCAAGTCATCGCTGATGCGCGCGGGGGTGCTGCCGGCGCTCAGGGCCGGCGCGCTGCCGGGCAGCGCCGGTTGGGGGCAGGTGCTGCTGCGGCCGGGCAAGCACCCGGGGCGCGAGCTCGCGCGCGCCCTCGCCGCCCACGCCGAGGCGAGGACGGGGCCGACCGGTGCCGCCGAGCGGGTCATCGTCGCCGTCGACCAGCTCGAGGAGGTGTTCACCACCTGTGATGACGAAGCCGAGCGTCGCGAGTTCCTCGAGCGGCTGGTGGCGGCCGCGGGCGATCACGAACGCCGGGTGCTCGTGCTCTGCACGTTGCGCGCGGACTTCTATGGGCGCCTCAGCGCCTATCCGCGATTCGCCGAGCTCCTGAGCCGTAGCCATGCGCTCGTGGGTCCGATGGACCGCGCCGAGCTGAGGGAGGCGATCGAACGGCCGGCCGTGCGCGCCGGGCTCGAGGTCGAGGACGGTCTCGTGGACGTGCTGGTCGCGGAGGTCGCCGACGAACCGGGCAGCCTGCCGCTGCTATCCACAACCCTGCTCGAGCTTTGGCAGGCCCGCGACGGTCGCGTGCTGCGGTTGCAGGACTACCGCGCCACGGGCGGCGTACGCGGCGGCGTGGCTCGGATCGCGGAGGCCGCGTACACGCGGTTGTCGGACGACGCGCGGCGGGTGGCGCGCGACCTCCTGCTACGGCTCGCGGACATCGGCGAGGGCGTGCCGGAACGCCGGCTCGTACCGCTGGCGGAGATCGAGGGCATCAGCGGCGCCGGGCGCGTACTCGACGCGCTGATCGATGCTCGCCTGCTGACCGTCGGGGCGGGCACGGTCGAGCTCTCGCACGAGGCGCTGCTGCGGGAGTGGCCGCGGTATCGCGGCTGGCTCGAGGAGGACCGCGTCGGACGCCAGCTCCAGGCGCACCTGCGCGTGGCCGCCCACGAATGGGACACCCGCGGCCGGGACCCGGGCGAGCTGTACCGGGGCGCGAGGCTGGCCGCCGCACTCGAGTTCGTCTCGCAGCATCCGGACCGGCTGGATCGCCTCGAGCGCGAGTTCGTTTCTGCCAGCCAGGTCGAAGCCGAGCGGCAGGCCGGGCGCCAGCGCGCCCAGAACCGGCGCCTGCGCGCGCTGCTGATCGGCGCCGGCGTGCTGCTCGTCCTCACCGTGGTGGCCGGCGTGGTCGCGGTGGTCGGCCAGCGTCGGGCCTCGAGCGATGCCCGGCTGGCCCTCTCCGAAGCGCACGCCGCGCTCGGGCGTCAGCTCGGCGAGGAGGCGCTCGGCGAACCCAGGCTCGACGTGGCGGCGCTGCTGGCCCGGGAGGCGGTGGCGCTCGACCGCTCGCCGCAAACCGAGGCGTCGCTTCTCTCGACGTTGCTGCGCAGCCCGGCCGTACTCGGCACCTTCGCGCTGCCGACCAACTCGACGCCGCACGTCGCGGTCAGTCCGGACGGACGGACGCTGGCCGTCTCAGACACCGTCGCGGGCAGCGTGCGGTTCTACGACGCGCGCACGCGCTCGCTTAAGCATCGCGAGCTGAGCGACTTCGCCGGTGACCAGCCGCCCGTGTATTCCGCCAACGGCTCACTGCTCATCTACTCATCCGGCCCGTCGCTCGTCGTGCGCGACGCCCGGACGCTGGCCCTGCGTCAGCGGCTATCGATCGGGCCGCCGTACGACTCGGCGCTCGCCGCGGACATCCCCGAGGGCAGCGCACTGGTGTCGCCCGGAGGGCAGAGCGCGTACTACGCCTACTGGCTGCTCGATCCGTCCGGCCAGCCTGCCCAGGCCTACCTGGCGCGGTGGGCGCTATCGAGCGGGCAGCAGACCGGTACGGTCAGCCTCGGGGCCGGCCCGCTGCTCGCCGTGCGCCTCATCGCCGGTGGCCGGCAGGTGATGGTCGTTACCGCCCGCCGGATCGCCACCTACGACGCGGCGACACTGCGTCGAATCCGGGTGGTGCCGATCGACCCGGTACCGCTGTTGCCCTCGGCCGCCGGTATCAGCCCCGACGGGGCCACGGTCGCGATCGGCTCCCAGAACGGCTCGGTCTCGATCGTGGATGCCACCACCGGTGTGCCGCGCCGGGCGCATGGTGGCCATTCAGCCGCCGTCGCCAGTGTTGTCTATGCGCCCGGCGGCGCGACGGTGATGACGGTCGGGGACGACGGACGGGTCATCGTCTGGAACCCCCGCTCCGGCGGGGAGCTGACGGTGCTGCCCGGGCCAGCCGGGCATGTTCAGGACGCGCAGGTGAGCCCGAGCGGCGCCATGCTCTACACGGCCGGATTCGGAGGCGTGCTGCTGGCCTGGGACCTGACGGGCACGCGGGGATTCGGACAGAGCAGCCGGCTCGGCGTGGCGCCGCCGTGCTGCGACACGGTGTCTCCGCCGGCACCGGCGCTCGCGCTCTCGCCCGACGGATCGCAGTTTGCGGTGCCAATCAATGCCTCCACCGTCGGGGTGTTCTCGGCCGCGACGCTCAGGCACGAGACGTCGTTCACGATCGGACCCTCGGGTGATCCGATCACGGCGCTCGCCTGGTCTCCGGACGGCGGCTCGATCGCCCTCGGCGCGCACTCTGGCGTCGTCGAGATGTGGGACGTGAACGGGAGGCCGCGCCTCGAGCGCTCGTTCGTGGGCCTGGAGCCGCTACCCGGCCAGAACGAGGCCGTCCAGTCGCTTGCGTTCTCGCCGAACGGCGAGCTTCTGGCCGCCAGCGACAAGAGCGAAGGATCCAGCGTTGGCCACACGCTCATCTCACCGGTCGCGATGATGGTGATCTGGGACGTCAGCAGCGGCACGATGGTCGGCGCACCCGCCGAGCTCGGCGCCGGCAACGGGATGACCGGATCCGATGTGGTGGCCTTCTCCCGCGATGGCAAGCTCCTGGCCGCGAGCCTGCTGACCGGCGGCGTGCGGGTGTTTCAGCCGTCGAGCGGCCGCGCCCTGCGCACGCTGGCGGATCCGGGCAACGACACCGTCTCGCTCGCATTCGCGCCCAAGGAGACGCTGCTGGCTGCCGGCACGCTGAACGGCACCGTCGAGATGTGGGACCCGGTCACCGGCAAGCGCCTCGCGCAGCCGCTGCTCGCCGATTCCTCGGAGATCGCCGACGTGGCATTCGATCCGAGCGGGCAGCGCTTCGCGATCACGGGCTCACAGGACGGCACGGTCAAGGTCTGGTTCACGAGCAGCCTCGAGCAGGAGGGTCCCCGGCTCGCCGCCGATCCCGGCTCCACCGCAGCGGTGGTCTTCGGGCCGGGCGGGGCCGGGCTGCTCGCCGTCGACGATCGCGGTGGCGCGTTCACCTGGCCGATGTCGCTCTCGGATTGGGAGCAGCGGGCCTGCTCGCTCGCCGGACGGAACCTCACTCGAGCCGAGTGGGCACAGTTCGTCGCCGGACCGCACTACGCCAGCGTCTGCCGTTGATCGCGCGCCCCACCTGACGGTGCGTACTTTCTCAGCACTCGTGCATCCGCGCGCCGCGAGTGCCTTGAAAGTGCGGTGATACGTGCCTGAACCTACATTCACCCTCCCGGGAGGGGGCGAGTGCTCACTTAGTACGGTCGGTTGCGAGTCGGCAGCCGGCGCCGTTCGCTTCCACCGGCTCGCCGAGCCGCAGTGGACGCGCCGGCACACGGCTAAAGCCGGGCGCCACGCTGCCGATAACCGGGTGTGAACCCAGTCTTGCGCGAGCGCCACCTGCGCTCGTCCCACCGCCGCCCCTGGAGGACATCCATCAGATGAGCGCCACCGACCAGTTGAACGACAACCGTCTCGACGGGAGCAACAACGAGCCGCGGCTCGTTCTCGACCTCGACCTCAACGAGGCTCAGGCGCTCCGCGCATGGCTGCTCGAGACCGAGGTGAACGGGCTGAGCGCGCTCGATACCCCGGTGGTCTCCACCGCCCTGGCCAAGCTCGGCCGCGCGGTCGACACCGCTCAGGCGACGGTCAATATCCGGCGCGAGTTCCAGCAGGCCGGCGTCAACCTGGCCCACTGGTCCGACGAGCAGGTCATCGAGCTCGGTCGCCGTATCGCCGAAGCCGCCCGGCCGATCCTGGGCAGCTAAGCGTTTCGCGCGCGGGCTCGAGCACTCGCTAAATCAGCATGCCCTGGCTGATCGGATTCGTCAGCGGCGCGATCGTAGGCGTGGTCGCGACGCTGATCCTCCTCGGCCGCTCGGGAGGTGCGCCGGGCGAGGCCGAATCGGTCGTCGAGACGCAGGTCGATCTCCTCACCGGTCTGGCAAGCCACGACCGGCTGCCCCTCGACGTCAAGGCCGAGCTCGACCGCGGTAACGAAGTCACGCTGTACCTGTTCTCGCTCGACGGCTTCAAGGACTACAACAGTGCCTACGGTGATGCCTGCGGGGACGCGCTGCTCGGATGGCTGGCCCGCAAGCTGCGTGACGCGGTCGGGTCCTACGGGAGCGCGTACCGGATGCGCGGCGGCAGCTTCGCCCTCCTGGCGGTGGGGTCGGAGCGGTTCACCAACGCGCTGTGCGCGTCCGCGGCGAGTGCACTGAGCGAGAGTGGCGACGGCTTCCAGATCTCGTGTGACGTGGGCAAGGCGGCGCTCCCGGGTGAGGCGGTTGCGGCGTCCGCCGCGCTCGAGCTCGCCGCTCGTCGTGCCAGCCAGCACGCCAGCGAACGCCACGTGAAGTCCGGACGGCGCGCCCCCACCGATCCGGTCGAGGCGCTCCGGCTGGTTCGCCCCCGGCGGGAGATGGCCACGCTCGCCACCACGATCGCCCGCGATCTGGGCCTGTCCGAGGCCGAGGTCGAGCACATCGCGAGCGCCATGCACCTGTGCGACGTGGGCAACGTCGCGGTCCCGCGCACCGTGCTCGGCTACCCCGGAAAGATCACCGGGCCCGAGTGGCAGTTCATCCACCTGCACACGCTCGTCGGTGAGCGACTCCTGGCCGGCCCCCTCGGGTTGGAGCCCGTGGGCCGGCTGGTCCGCGCGAGCCACGAGCGCTGGGACGGGCTCGGCTATCCCGACGGCCTCGGCGGCGAGGCGATCCCGCTCGGAGCGCGCATCGTATTCGTCTGCAGTGCATTCCACGACATGACCTCGGACCGTGCGCACCACGCGGCGCTCGAGCCGCTCGACGCCCTGGCCCAGCTACAGCGCGGCGCCGGCACGCAGTTCGACCCGGCCGTGGTCAAGGCGTTCTGCGATCAGTTCGCCGGCGAGTTGGAGCCGGCGGTCGAGAGCGCGGCCGAAGCCTAGCCACCGTTTCAACCCGATCCCGGTTAGGCGCCCCGATTGCGGGTATGGCGCCACCGTGGCAAGTACCGGACCTTCACGGCGACAGTTGACGCCGCTCGAGCCGGTGATGCGCGCCCTCGAGTCCGCTGAAGTGCTCGACCCCGTCGCCAAGCAGGCGGGCAAGACCGTCCGAAGTGTGCTCTCCGGCGGGCTGGTCAAGGACGCGCTGAGCGGGACGTGGCTCGGACACGCGCTGCACCCGATGCTGACCGACCTGGTGATCGGCTCGTTCGCGGGGGCGTCGCTGCTCGACCTGATCGCTCCGGACGGCGACGGCGTGGCCAGCGAGCGGCTGATCGCGCTCGGCCTCGCCGCGTACGCTCCGACCGCGGCGGCCGGCGCCAATGACTGGGCTGACAGCGAGACCGTCGATGACGCGATCCGACGGGTGGGGATCGTCCACTCCGGATCAAACGCGATCGCGGCGACCCTGTACGCGGCCTCCTGGCGCGCACGCCGGCGCGGAGACCGCGGCCGCGGCGCGGCGCTCGGGTTCGCCGGTATGACCGTGCTGATGGCCGGCGGCTACCTGGGCGGGCATCTGACGCTGAACAAGGGCGTCGGCCCGGCCCAGACTGTGTTTGACCCCGGCCCGACCGACTGGACCCCGGCCGCGGATGCCTCACAGCTGCCCGAGGGCCGTCCCCTACGAGTGGTGGTCGGCGACACCCCGGTGCTGCTGCTGCGCGACGGCGGGCTGATCTTCGCAATCCACGATCGCTGCTCGCACCGCGGCTGCTCGCTCAGCGAGGGCAAGGTCGAGGGCGACGAGATCGTATGTGGGTGCCACGGCTCGCGCTTCGACCGGCGTAACGGCGCGGTCCTCGGTGGCCCAGCCACCTCCGCCCAGCCCTCATTCCAGGTGCGGGTGGAGGACGGTCGGGTCGAAGTGCGCCGGCTCCAGCCCACCTGAGCACAAGGCCGGCAGTCCGGCGGCGGCCGTGGCGGGCCGCCGCCGATGCCGGGCACGAGGGGGGCTTCCGCCCGGTGCGAAGGTAAAGACATCTTCGGCCAGTGTTTCCTTCCCGGCGCCGGGCGAGATAGGATTTCGCGCTCTCTGGTTCCGAGGGGCGCGAAATCGATCACGGTCTGCACACTTGGCACTCGCCGGGCCATCGTTTGAGATACGAGAGAGCGTCGACGCCGACGGCGTAGTCCGGATTGCCCTGCTCGGGGAGCTCGACATCGCCGTGGCGGACGGGGTCGAGGAGCGGCTGCGCGAGCAGCGCGATGACGGCGATCACGTCCGGCTCGATCTGTCACAGCTCGAGTTCATCGACAGCTCGGGGGTGCGGGCCATCGTGCTCGGCCTGAGGGATGCGCGGCGGGCCGGCCGTGAGCTCGAGGTCGATCGGCGTATCAGCCCGTCGGTGACGCGGATGATCGGGATCATGGGGATTGGGCCCCAGCTCTGGCCCGAGGATCAGCCGGCGGACTGACCTCGTTTAGCGGCGGTCGTCGGCGAGCTTGGCGGCGGCCGCTTCGGCGCGCGCCGCCGCCGCCACGGCGGCCTGGATTCCCTCCTCGAGCTTGTCGTGGCGCCCGTGGAGCGCCTGGGACAGTTCCTCCAGCTCCCGCGAGTGCCGGCGATCTCGTTTGACGAGATGCACGGTCAGTCCTGCCGCGATGCAGGCGCCGAGGTCCGAGGTGACGTTGGTGTAGTTGCCGCCGATCAGCTCGGCCTTGGCGCTGACGTTCAGCCCGACCAGCGGCAGCAGGACCAGATATACGCCCATCGCCCCGAGGAAGATGATGTGAACATGGCTCGAGAGCGCTCGGGGCACGACGCTCAGCACCTTGTCGAGCCGGGTTTGCGGGGGAAGGTGGACGCTCGCCGCCTGCGGCGGCGGATCAGCGGATTCAGTTGGCGTGTCGTCCATAGGAGATCGTCCTTTCTGTCGGCGGGTGGGAACGGAGGATTGCAACGCTTCGCCCGACCGGAGGGATCGCCTGCGGGGTGCCGAAGCACGCCACGGCACCATGAGACGCGCAGAGGAGTTATGGATGAGCGACTTCGAACGAAGCGGCATGACGTATGACGAGCCGGCCAGGCGCCGCTCGCCCGGCACGTGGTTCGCGGATATGGGAGACCGGCTGGCCCGCGGCTTCAACAACTTCGACCGGCCGGGGGTGGACGAGGACGAGTCTGAGTGGGAGGAGTACGACGAGCCCGAGCAGCCCACAGCGGTGGCCGATCCGATCGAATGGGATCCGACCCACCCGTCGGCTCACTCTTCCGGACACTCGACGGGCCGGAAGCGCTTCCCGACCGTGCTGCACGGCTATGACCGCGAGGCCGTCGATGCCCATCTCGCCGCGCTCGAGCAGGAACTGGCTGACATGAGGATCCACCGCTCTCCCGCGCCGGCGGTCCAGGACGAGATCGACCGTATCGGCGAGGAGACCAGCGCGATCCTCCGCGTCGCCCACGAGCAGGCGGCCGAGATCACTCGTCGCGCGCAGGTCCAGGCCGATCGCTGCGTCTCGGACGCAGCTGCCAACGCGGTGCAGATGACCGAGGAGGCCAAACGCAAGCTCCGCCAGCTCGACAGCGAGACCGATGCCGTGTGGGCCGAGCGAGGGCGCCTGATCGAGGATGTGCGCAGCGTCGCCACCTCGCTGTTCTCGCTGGCCGAGGACGCGGCCGACCGTTTCCCGGAGGAAGGGGATAAACGAGGTCCGACTGTCCCGCCGGCGGCTAGGACTCAAGCTGCCGGACCCGCGATGACGGCGGCGGCCGCGCCGGCGCCGGCGCCGCCCACGAGCGCGGCTCCAGCTCCGGTCGCGGCCCCACCGCAGACCGCGCGGCCGGCTCAGACGGCGCGGCCGGCTCAGAGCGCAGGGCCGGCTCAGAGCGCAAGGCCGGCTCAGACGGCAGGGCCGGCGAAGGCTGCTCCGGAGCGCCCACATGGTGCGCCGCACACCGCAGCCGCCCGACCCAACGTGATGCCCGCCTCCGGACCCGCCCCCGGCAAGGTTCCGCCCTCGGTCGCCGCTTCTGGCGCCGACGAGGACGACTCAGACGACCTGCCTACCTGACTGTGACTGGAACAGCGCGGCGCCCAGCTTGGCCTCGGGTTGAAGGCTGGGCGCCAGGCCCTCGCCTAGCGCGGCGCGGGCCAGCGCGCGACCGACCGCCGGCGCGTGCTTGAACAGGTGGTTGCCGGCGAGGATGAGCAGCGCGCCGCGCTCCCACACCGCGAATCCGTCCGGATGCCAGGGCAGCTCGGTCGCCCAGCAGTGGCGCACGTCGACCGGCTCGGGTGCGAGACCCGTGAGCGCCCGGGTCACGTACGCCGTGGTGCGTTGGGCAATCGTGGCCAGCTCGCCGGCGTCGATCAGGCTGCCGTCTTCGTGCAGCGGAGTGTCGTCGAGGCCGACCGCGTAGGCGCCGTTTCCGGGCAGCGGATCGGCGTACGCGCCGACCTCACCGAACGCGCCGCTCGAATCGAGTAGGCAGGCCAGGCGCGCCGGGGCCTCGCCCCGGACGGCATAGGTGAGACGGACGTGGATGGCCTGGCGCATCGGCAGCGGCAATCCGGCGCCGCGGGCCAGGGCCGCGGTTCCCCGGCCGGCGCACACGACCACGCGGGCGTGCTC
>Ga0335075_10017908_pt1 | contig 10512 bp, 5 predicted proteins | sample Lox_Sample_24_FD_206723 | JGI IMG/M metagenome (GOLD analysis project Ga0335075, IMG submission 206723) | Soil microbial communities from Loxahatchee National Wildlife Refuge, Florida, United States - Lox_Sample_2.4 | ecosystem: Environmental > Terrestrial > Soil > Wetlands | place: USA: Florida... | reverse complement strand
TGCGCGACCCGGTGGGCGCCGGCTTCCTCAAGCTGATGGGGGCCGTCGGGCAGATCGTGCCGCTCTATGCGCCGGTGACCCAGGAGCCCGATGTGCAGCGCGCCGTACAGGGCGCCGCGCTGGTCGTGAACCTTGTTGGCATCCTGGCCGAGAGCCGTAGCGGCGATTTCCAGCGCATCCATGCCGAAGCGGCGGGACGCATCGCGCGGCTCTCGGCCGCCGCCGGCGTGCTGCGGCTGGTGCATATCTCGGCAATCGGGGCCGATCCCGCCAGCCCGAGCCTCTACGGCAGCAGCAAGGCGGCCGGCGAGGCGGCCCTGCAGCAGGCTTACCCGACCGCGACCATCCTGCGGCCGTCGATCGTGTTCGGCGCCGAGGACCGGTTCTTCAACCGCTTCGCGGAGATGGCGCAGATGCTGCCGGTGATGCCGGTGATCGCCGGCGAGACCCGGTTCCAGCCGGTCTTCGTCGGCGACGTGGCCGATGCCGTGATGGCCGCGCTGGCGCGGGCCGACGCCGCCGGTGCCCTCTTCGAGCTGGGTGGCCCGCAGGTTTGGACGTTCCGCGAGATTCTGGCCTACATCCTTGAAGAGACGCGGCGCCTCCGGCCGCTGCTGACGGTGCCCATGGGGCTGGCCCGAGGGCAGGCTAGGCTGGCCGAACTGTTGCCGAACAAGCCGTTCACCCGCGACCAGCTTCTGATGCTGCAACGGGACAATGTGGTCGCCGCCGGTGCACCCGGCCTGCCCGAGCTTGGGATCGTGCCCACGCCCGTCGAGCTGGTGGTGCCGTCCTACATCAGCCGGTTCCGCCCGGGCGGGGGACGGCGGATGTTGCCGCCCGAGCAGAAAAAAGGGCGCAATCCGGACCTGTTTTTCACCTCCGCCCCATAAACTCTTTGTGGGGGCGGGGTTGATAGGCGGATTTAGGTCAGAAAAAATGTCCTAAATGGCCCCAACTCCCTGGCCAAGCCGAGTCGCCCACCCTATAACCTGGGGCGGCATGCGGTCGCGACCGGCGTCCGCTTGCGCCGGAGGAGGGGGCCAGCCATGCCGGAGCGCATGCTGCGGTTCGTCAACGTGCCGCAACAGATGCCCGCGAAGCGCGCGGTGGCAGAGCGCCGGCGCGACTTCCGCGAGATCTACCGCATCTTCGAAGACCGCGAGGCGGCCACCCAGGCCAGCCGTTGCAGCCAGTGCGGCGTGCCGTTCTGCTCGGTGCATTGCCCGCTGTCCAACAACATTCCCGACTGGCTGAAGCTGGCCGCCGAGGGGCGGCTGGAGGAAGCGTATGAGGTTTCCTCCGCAACCAACAACTTTCCCGAGATCTGTGGCCGCATCTGCCCGCAGGACCGGCTGTGCGAGGGCAACTGCGTCATCGAGAAAGGCTACGAGGCGGTCACCATCGGCGCGGTGGAGCGCTACATCACCGATACCGCCTTCGAGCGCGGCTGGGTCAAGCCGATCCGGCCGCGCCGGGAACTCGGCAGCTCGGTGGGCATTATCGGCGCCGGCCCGGCTGGGTTGGCTGCCGCCGAGGAGCTGCGCCGGCAGGGGTATCAGGTGGTTGTTTATGACCGGCACGACCGTGTCGGCGGCCTGCTGATCTACGGCATCCCGAATTTCAAGCTGGAAAAGGAGGTGGTGCTGCGCCGGCGCGACCTGTGCGAGCAGTCCGGCATCCGTTTCGAGCTGAATTGCGCTGTTGGCGAGACGGTCGGATTTGCGGAGCTGCGCGCGCGGCACGATGCGGTGCTGATTGCCACGGGCGTATACACTGCACGCGAGTTGGGCGGTCCCGGCGTTGGGCTGCCGGGCATTGTGCCGGCGCTCGATTACCTGATCGCATCCAATCGCGAAAACCTGGGCGATCACGTGCCCGATTTCGCCTCCGGCCTGCTGGATGCGCGCGGCAAGAACGTCGTGGTGATCGGCGGTGGCGACACGGCGATGGATTGCGTGCGCACCGCCGTGCGTCAGGGTGCCAAGTCGGTGAAGTGCCTGTACCGGCGCGATCGCGCGAACATGCCGGGCTCGATGCGCGAGGTGAAGAACGCGGAAGAAGAGGACGTCGAGTTCATTTGGCTGTCCTCGCCGGAGGCGTTCACCGGACGTGACAAGGTCAGCGGGGTGCGTGCTGTGCGGATGCACCTGGGTCTGCCCGATGCGTCCGGCCGGCAGTCCGTGGAGCCGATCGAGGGCAGCCGGTTCACGCTGAAAGCGGACCTTGTGATCAAGGCCCTCGGTTTCGATCCCGAGGACTTGCCGGCGATGTTCGACGAACCCGCGTTGGCGGTGACCCGCTGGGGCACGCTGCAGGTCAATCACCGCACGTTCATGACCAGCCTGCCCGGCGTGTTCGCGGCCGGCGATATCGTGCGGGGCGCGAGCCTTGTGGTGTGGGCGATCCGCGATGGGCGGGATGCCGCGGCGCAGATTCACGATTGGATCGGGCAGCAGGCGATGCTGGCGGTGGCGGCGGAATAGGGGCGGAGGATTATGCCGGAAGCTACCTTAGAGACTGTGCTGGCAGCGATTACGGAAATGCGGAGCGATTTTTCCGCACTGCGTACCGACCTCTCCGGCCGCATAGACAAGCTTCGTGTTGAGCTATCGGAGCGGATCGACCGCATGCAAAACGGTGTCACGGCGCTGCGTCAGGGTTATATCGTCGACTTGGCAACCGTTGATCGCGCCGAACGGATTGCCAAAAGCGCGTCAGATGAGACGCGGGCCCTGGCGGTGCAGGTCACCGAACTTACCAAGCTTGTGCATATGCTTGAAGCCCGGATTCGGGACCTGCGCGGTGATGGCTGAAACGGGGGACAGGATGGACGGCATGATCGAAACCGGCCCGCAGTTCCTTGCTGCATGGGACGCCAACACGCGCGCCCTGCGGTACACCTACAACCCGTCGCAGGAACACGATTCCTGCGGCGTCGGCTTCATCGCCGCGCTGGACGGCAAGAAGCGGCGCGACATCGTGCAGGCCGGCATCGATGCGCTGAAAGCGGTGTGGCATCGCGGCGCCGTCGATGCCGACGGCAAGACCGGCGACGGCGCCGGCATCCACATCGAGATTCCGCAGGACTTCTTCGCGGCCGCCGTGCAGCGCGGCGGCGCCAAGCTGATGCCCGGCCCGATCGCGGTGGGGCAGGTATTCCTGCCGAAGACCGATCTCTCCGCGCAGGAGCGTTGCCGGCAGATCGTCGAGACCGAGGTGCTGAACTTCGGCTACCTGATCTATGGCTGGCGCCAGGTGCCGATCAACGTCGAGTGCATCGGCGAGAAGGCCAACGCCACGCGCCCCGAGATCGAGCAGATCATGCTGTGGAACCCGAAGGGTGCCACCGAGGACGAGTTCGAGCGCGACCTTTACGTGATCCGCCGCCGCATCGAGAAGCAGGCGATCGCCGCGCAGATCCCCGAGCTTTATTTCTGCTCGCTGTCGTCGCGCTCGATCATCTACAAGGGGATGTTTCTGGCCGAGCATCTGGCGGAGTTCTATCCGGACCTGCTCGATCCGCGCTTTGTCAGCCGCTTCGCGATCTATCACCAGCGCTATTCGACCAACACCTTCCCGACCTGGCGCCTGGCGCAGCCGTTCCGGATGCTTGCGCATAACGGCGAGATCAACACGCTGACCGGCAATATCAACTGGATGAAGAGCCACGAGACACGGCTGGCGGCGGAGGAGCTCGGGCCGTATCTGGATGACGTCAAGCCGGTGGTGCAGGCCGGCGGCTCCGATACCGCCACGTTCGACAACGTGTTCGAGCTACTGTGTCGCGCCGGGCGTGATGCGCCGATGGCGAAGGCGTTGATGATCCCGGCTTCGATCGGGCAGGACGCCACGATGAAGCAGGCGCACCGCGATATGTTCCTCTATTGCAACGCGGTGATGGAGCCTTGGGACGGGCCGGCCGCGATTTCCGCGACCGACGGGCGTTGGGTGATTGCCGGACTGGACCGCAACGGGTTGCGCCCTATCCGATATACGATCACTTCCAACCAGATGTTGATCGTCGGCTCTGAAACCGGAATGGTAAAAGTGGAGGCCGACACCATTACGGAGAAGGGCCGCGTCGGCCCCGGCCAGACCATCGCGGTCGATCTGGCCACGGCGCGCTTCTACCGCGACGAGGAGCTGAAGGACATGCTGGCCGCGCGCCAGCCCTTCGGTGACTGGGCGCGGCGAATCACCGTGATCGATCACATCGTCAAAACCGACGCGCAGGAGCCGGTGCTTTACCAGGGCGAGGAGTTGCGCCGGCGCCAGCTCTCCGTCGGGTTCTCGCTGGAAGAGCTGGAGCTGATCCTGCACCCGATGGTGGAGGAGGCGCAGGAGCCGGTCGGCTCGATGGGCGACGACACCCCGATCGCGGTGTTGTCCGAACGTTATCGCGGGCTGCACCATTTCTTCCGCCAGACCTTCAGCCAGGTGACCAACCCGCCGATCGACAGCCTGCGCGAAACCCGCGTGATGACGCTGAAAACCCGCCTCGGCAATCTCGGCAACGTGCTGGATGAAGACCAGAACCAGTGCGACCTGCTGCAGCTCGAAAGCCCGGTGCTGTCCACCGCCGAGTTCCAGGCGATGCGCGCGTTCATGGGCCCCTCGGCCTGCGTGGTCGATTGCACTTTCCCGGTGGCTGACGGCGAGGCCGGCCTGCGGGCCGCGCTGGAACGGATCCGGCGAGAAGCCGAGGAAGGCATACGCGCCGGCTGCACACACGTAATCCTGACCGATGAAACCGACGGGCGAGAACGCGCGCCGATCCCGATGATTTTGGCCACGGCGGGGGTGCACACGCATTTGGTGCGCCAGTCGCTGCGCACCTTCACCAGCTTGAACGTGCGCTGCGCCGAGTGCATGGATGTGCACTATTTCGCCGTGCTGATCGGCGTCGGCGCGACCACGGTGAACGGCTACCTGGCGCAGGAATCGATCGCCGATCGGCATCGCCGCGGCCTGTTCGGCGAGCTGACGCTGAAGCAGGCGGTGCAGCGCTACAAGAAGGCAGTCGATAAGGGCCTGCTCAAGGTCATGTCGAAGATGGGGATCAGCGTAATCTCCTCTTACCGCGGCGGATACAATTTCGAGGCGATCGGACTGTCACGCGCGCTGGTCGCCGAGTTCTTCCCCGGCATGCCCTCGCGCATCTCCGGGATCGGTCTGCCGGGGATCGCCCGCAAAGTGCTGGACCAGCACTCGCTGGCATGGAATGCCGAGGTGGTGACCTTGCCGGTGGGAGGCATCTACAAGCTTCGCCGGCATGGTGGGGAATCGCATGCGTTCGACCCGACGCTGATCCATACGCTGCAAACCGCCGTTGCCAGCGACAGCTACGCGATTTACCGGCGTTATGCCGACGCCGTGCGCAAGCTGCCGCCGGTGGCGTTGCGCGACCTGTTGGATTTCCGCACCGAGGGCGTGAAGCCGATCCCGGTCGATGAAGTCGAGAGCATCACCGAGATCCGTAAGCGGCTCGTCGCACCCGGCATCTCCCTGGGGGCGCTGTCACCGGAAGCACACGAGACGCTGTCGATCGCAATGAACCGGATCGGCGCCCGTTCCGACAGCGGCGAGGGTGGCGAGGATCCGGCGCGCTACAAGCCCCGCGCGAATGGCGACAACGCGTCTTCGGCGATCAAGCAGATTGCCTCGGGGCGCTTCGGCGTGACTGCCGAGTTCCTGAACAACTGCCGCGAGATCGAGATCAAGATCGCGCAGGGCGCCAAACCAGGGGAGGGGGGTCAGCTTCCCGGCCTGAAGGTTTCGGCTCTGATCGGCCGGCTGCGGCACTCGACTCCGGGTGTGATGCTGATCAGCCCGCCGCCACATCACGACATCTACTCGATCGAGGACCTCGCACAGCTCATCTACGATCTCAAGCAGATCAACCCGGACGCAATGGTCTGCGTGAAGCTGGTGGCGCGCTCGGGGATCGGCACCATTGCCGCCGGCGTGGCGAAGGCGAAGGCCGATGCGATCCTGATCTCGGGCCATGCCGGCGGGACCGGCGCGTCGCCGCAGAGCTCGATCAAGTATGCCGGCCTGCCGTGGGAGATGGGGCTGTCGGAGACGCATCAGGTGCTGATGCTGAACCGGCTGCGCCATCGGGTGCGGCTGCGCACCGACGGCGGCATCAAGACCGGGCGCGACGTGGTGATCGCCGCGATGCTGGGAGCCGAGGAGTTCGGCATCGGCACCGCCAGCCTGATCGCGATGGGCTGCATCATGGTGCGGCAATGCCATTCCAACACCTGCCCGGTCGGTGTGTGCACGCAGGACGAAAGGCTGCGAGCGAAGTTCGGTGGCAGCCCGGAGAAGGTGATCAACCTCTTTTCCTTCATTGCCGATGACGTGCGCAACATCCTGGCCGAGCTGGGCTTCCGCAGCCTGAAAGACGTGATCGGGCGGACCGATCTGTTGCACCAGGTGAGCCGCGGCGCGGACATCCTGGACGACCTCGACCTCAACCCGCTGCTGGCGCAGGCGGATCCGGGACCGTTCGCGCGCTACTGCACGCTGGAAGGGCGCAACGAGGTGCCGGAGACCCTGGACGCGCAAATGATCGCCGATGCCCGCGCGCTGTTCGAGCATGGCGAGAAAATGCAGCTTCAGTACACGATCCGGAACACGCACCGGGCGATCGGCACCAAGATCTCGTCGAAGATCACACGGCGGTTCGGGATGACGGGACTGCAGCCCGGGCACCTGACGGTGCGGTTGCGCGGCTCTGCCGGCCAGTCGCTGGGTGCGTTTGCCGTGCAGGGACTGAAGCTGGAGCTGTTCGGCGACGCCAACGACTATGTCGGCAAAGGGCTGTCCGGCGCGACCATCGTTGTGCGGCCGCCACCCTCGTCGAACCTCCGCAGCAACGAGAACACGATCATCGGTAATACGGTGCTGTACGGCGCGACCGGCGGCGCGCTGTTCGCCGCGGGACAGGCGGGCGAGCGCTTCGCCGTTCGCAACTCCGGCGGCGAGACGGTGGTGGAGGGCTGCGGCTCGAACGGCTGCGAGTACATGACCGGCGGCACGGCGGTGATCCTGGGGCCTGTGGGCGACAATTTCGGCGCCGGGTTCACCGGCGGCATGGCCTTCGTGTATGACCCGGAGAACCTGTTCGAGAAGCGGGTGAACCCTGATACGCTAACCTGGCAACGCGTCGCGCATCCGCATTGGGAGCAGGTGGTCCGCGATCTGGTCGCGCGGCACGTGGCGGAGACCAACTCGCGCTACGCGACCCGGCTGCTGCACGACTGGAACCGCACGTTGCCGCAAATCTGGCAGGTGGTGCCGAAGGAGTTCATCAAGCACCTGCCGGTGCCGTTGAGCGAGGCGGAGGTGGAGGAAGCGCGTCGGGCGTAAGTGTGGCGGCCGGAGAGCTGAGCCGATACCTGTTCTGGAGTGAAGAAAGATGAGTGAAACGCACCGCGTCACCGTCGACCCCGGCAAATGCGGCGGCAGGCCCTGCCCGCGCGGGTTGCGCATCCGCGTCAAGGACGTTCTCGATCTCCTGGCTGCTGGCGCCAGTCGTGATGAAATCCTGACGGACTACCCACTGCTGGAGATATCACCGCTTGCCTTGAATACGCAGCCCGCCAGAGTGATCATCCGATATTGCGTGTAGCTTGATGCGATTCCTTGTTGACGCGCAACTGCCTGCCGCACTCGCACGGTGGCTGGCAGGCAAGGGCCATGCGGCTGAACACGTTGTCGACAAGCAGATGGAAGCCGCGTCCGACGCTGCAATCTGGGACTATGCGTTGTTCTCGCTGCCGCCATCATCACCAAGGACGAAGACTTTGCCCGGCGAAAGGTGCTGGCAACCGATGGGCCTGTCGTTGTCTGGATTCGGCTGCCGAACACGCGGAAGAGCGACCTGCTCGCTAGATTCGAGATAATCCTGCCAGAGATCCTGTCGGCCCTCGGACGCGGCGAGACACTGGTTGAAGTGATATGAAAAACTATTGCCGTCACGAGGGCGGCCCGCCGACGACCCCTGCGGCCGGCGTGGTCTATGCCTTCGGCCGTGACTGGGCGACAGCCCCTCGCGCGGCCCGGGACTTGGCCGCCGGCGCCTTGGGTCCTTGCACCGCAGGAGCGGGGCGATCTTCTTCCGTCCCCCGCGTCGCCCGCGGCTTCGGCGCCGCCGCAATAACCGCGTCCCGCCGCAGCCGGCTCTCCCCCAAAAACAGCAGGATCGGCGCGGCAATGAAGATCGAGGACGAGGTCCCGACCACGATCCCGAACAGCATTACCCAGGCAAAATCCGAAATCGACGTCGGCCCGAACAGCGCCAGCGGGAGCGCCGCCAGGAACAGCGTCATCGAGGTACCCAGCGTCCGGCTCAACGTCTCGTTGATCGACAAATCGATCAGGTCGCGCAGCGGCATGGTTTTGTATTTGCGCAAATTCTCCCGGACCCGGTCGTACACCACCACCTTGTCGTTGGTGGAATAGCCCAGGATGGTCAGGATCGCCGCGACCATCACAAGGTCGAAGTCGAACCGGGTGACCACCAGGAATCCGACCGCCTTGGTGATGTCCAGCACCAGCGTCACCACGGCGCCGACCGCGAATTCCCACTCGAAGCGGAACCAGATATAGACCAGGATCATCGCCAGGCTGATCACCAGCGCCAGGATGCCGTTGCGCAGCAGTTGCGCCGACACCGAGGCGCCGATCGCGGAGGTCCGCAGCACCTTGTTGCCCGGCACCGCTTTGTCCAGCGCGGCCCGTACCTGCTCCACCATGGCATCCGTGGCCTGGGCGGTCGGCTGCACGCCAAGCCGGATCAGCACCTCGTCCGCCGCGCCGAACCGCTGCACCCCCTGCTGCGGGACGTGTCCGGCCGCCAGTGCCGCGCGGATCTTGCCGAAATCCGCCGGACCGGGCGTGCGCACCTCCATCACGATGCCGCCCGAGAAGTCGATGCCCAAGCGCGGCCCCGGATGGATGAATAGGATGATCGACGCGGTCGAGAGGATCGCCGAGACGATCAGCCCCATGAACCGCCCGCGCATGAACTGGATGCGCGTCCCGTCGCGGACCAATCGGAAATGCGGGCGGAGCAGGAAGGAAAGCAACATCGCGGTTCAGACCGGCAGCAGCCGAGGACGCGCGGCGATATACCAGCGCGAGACCAACAGGCGCGTCAGCATCCAGGCGGTGAACAGGCTCGTTGCGATGCCGACCGTGATCGTCACCGCGAAGCCGCGCACCGGGCCCGACCCGAAGATGAACAGCATCACATGCGCCAGGAATGCCGTGGCGTTGGAATCGAAGATCGTGCGGTAGGCGCGCTGGAACCCGTGCTCCAGCGCCTGCAAGGGCGGCCGTCCGTTGCGCTGTTCTTCACGCACCCGCTCGTTGATCAGGATGTTGGCATCGACCGCCATCCCGAGCGTCAGCAGGATGCCCGCCATGCCCGGCAAGGTAAGTGTCGCCTGCAACAGCGACATGATCGCCAGCATCAGGACCAAGTTCACCACCAGGCAGACATTCGCGAACCAACCCAGCAGCCCATAGAAGAACCCCATGAAGCCGACCACCAGCAGGAAGCCGACACCAAGCGCGATCGCCCCGGCCCGGATCGAATCGGCGCCCAGCTCGGGTCCGATGCTGTTCTCCTCGATCACGGTCAGCGGGGCGGGCAGGGCGCCGGCCCGCAGCAACAGCGCGAGATCGGAGGCCGACTGGGCGGTGAAATTGCCGCTGATCTGACCGCGCCCGCCAAGGATCGGCTCACGGATCACCGGCGCGCTGATCACCTTGTTGTCGAGCACGATGGCAAAGCGCCGCCCGACATTGCTGCGGGTCACATCGGCGAAGCGCTGCGCACCCACCGTGTTGAAGGAGAAATTTACCACCCACTGGCCGGTCTGCTGGTCGCTTCCGGCACGAGCGTCGGTCAGGTCGCCGCCATCCACATCGACGCGGTCATATACCGCGATCTTCTCGTTCGGGTTGTCCTGCATCGGCAGATACTCGACGCCGGGCGGCGGTGGCGCCGACGAAGCCGGGTTGGCGCTCTCATCGACGAGCTGGAAAGTCATGTGCGCCGTCTTGCCGAGAAGCTGCTTGATGCGCTCCGGATCGCCGATACCGGGAAGCTGGACGACGATGCGCGAGTCGCCTTCCTGGGCGACCTGCGCGTCCACCACTCCGGTCGCATCGACCCGGCGGCGGACGATCTCAATCGACTGCTGCAACGCCGCAACCGCCCGATCGTGCAGGGCCACCGCCGACAGCGTCAGGGTTATCTGCCCCCCTGGCGTCGAGGCGAGCAACAAGTCAGGCGTGGCCATCGCCCCCTCGGCGGAGATCAGCGGCTGCAGTGCCGCCAGTGCATCATGCAGCCGCGTCGGCTCCTGAAGCTGCACGACGACGCGGTTCTGCGCCGATTCGGTTTGGATCGTCCGATAGAAGATCGTGTGGCTTACGAGGGCTTGCCGCACCGAACCGATCAGGCCGTCGAGCCGCTGCTTGGTCACCGCCTGC
>Ga0335075_10017906_pt1 | contig 10513 bp, 8 predicted proteins | sample Lox_Sample_24_FD_206723 | JGI IMG/M metagenome (GOLD analysis project Ga0335075, IMG submission 206723) | Soil microbial communities from Loxahatchee National Wildlife Refuge, Florida, United States - Lox_Sample_2.4 | ecosystem: Environmental > Terrestrial > Soil > Wetlands | place: USA: Florida... | reverse complement strand
ATACCCGTGACCTGGACGCCCACGGCCCCCTCCGGTGACATCCCGGCCAGCGACGCCAGCGCGCAGCTGTCGGCCGCGTACGACCCGCCGTCCGGCACCTTCACCTTCAACCCCGGGTACCCGGCCGCGCTGACCAGCCAGTGGTCGGTCGGGACCAGCAACGAGATCATCGACGGCGCGGTCCGTACCTTCGAGTTCGACCATGGCCTGAACATGGACGGCGACGCCGGACCGCACGTGTGGAGGCATCTGTTCACCGCGATCGCCAACGGCCAGCAGAACCAGCACGGTTACACCTACGTGTGGGTGACCCAGGCAGGCGCCGAGCACCTGGTCCTCTACCACAACGGCCACGTCGCGATCACCTCGGCGGTGAACACGGGCATCGCCGCCAGCCCCACCGTGGACGGCACGTTCCCCGTTTACCTGCGCTACACGGTCACCCAGATGCAGGGCCTCAACCCGGACGGCACCCCCTACGACGACACCGTCTACTGGGCGTCCTACTTCAACGGCGGGGACGCCGTGCACGCGTTCCCTCGCGGCAGCTACGGGTGGTACCAGTCGCTCGGCTGCGTCGAGCTCCCGTACGACGGGTCTGGCCCCGGCGTCGCGGAAAACGTCTGGAACCTGATCACCTACGGGACGCTGGTGACGGTTACCGGGCCGGTGGCCTGACCGGCGGTTGCGGCCAATCCGGATGCGGATCGTGAGCCTGCCCGGACGGGCAGGCTCAGCGTGACCCGCAGGCCGTGCGGTTTTACCGGCGCGGCCTGCACGGTGCCGCCGTGCGCGGATGCGACCTCGGCGGCGATGGCCAGCCCGAGGCCTGATCCGGCGCTGCCAGGCCGCGTTCCGGCACGGTAGAAGCGCTCGAAGATGTGCGGCAGATGGTCCGGCGTAACACCAGGGCCATCGTCGCTGACCTCGATGATTACGCGGTCGCCGGGGGCGGCCGCGCTGATCGAGCCCACCGCGTCGGCCGGGGTGTGGACCAGCACGTTCATGATCATGTTGTCGATGGCCCGGCGCAGCAGTTCCTGGTCGCCGGTTATTGTCAGGCCTTCGCTGATCCGCGCCTGCCAGGTCCGCGCGGGGTCGGCGATCCGGGCCCGCTCCGCGCACGCGGTGACCACGGCAGTGACGTCGACCGGCTTCTGGGATTGGCCGGGATGCTGACCGAGCCGGGCGAGCCGGAGCATGTCGTCGACCAGCCGGCCCATGCGCCGCGTCTCCAGCACAATCCGGTCCATCACCTCGTCGACCTCGTCGGGGTCCTGCAGGGCTCCCTGCTGGTAGAGCTGGGCATTGGCCCGCAGCGACGCCAGCGGTGTGCGCAGCTCATGGCTGGCGTCGGCGAAGAACCGCCGCATCTGCTGCTGGCTGGTCTCGATCCGGGCCAGCATGCCGTTCAGGGCCGCGCCCAGCCTGCCTACCTCGGTTCGGGGATTGTGCGTGGTGACGCGGTCGGTGAGGTCGCCGCCGGTGATCCGGTCGGCCTGCCTGGCCATCGCCTCGATCGGGCGCAGCCCACGGCGCACCACGACGAAGACGCCAAGGCCGATGAGCAGCACCACCGCGATCGAACCGAGGGTGACGATGAGCTCGACCTGGTCGGTGGTCTTCGTGACCTGGTCGAGGCTGGTGCCAACGACCAGGGAACCTCCCGGGACGCGGGCCGATAGGATGCGGAACAGCTGCCTAGCTTGCTTGTTGCCGATGAACACGGTATGCGGGCCGGGCTCGGCGAGAGCCTCGCCGATAGCGGACCGCGGCGGGGCAACCAAGCGGGCGCCCCCGGCCGTCGTGTCTACCTCGAGCATCTGCACCGGGCCGCGGAACGGCACGAAGGCGATGTCATAAACGCCGGTCAAGGCCAGGAAGTTGGGCTGGCCTCGCCTCCGCGGGCGTCTGGCGCCGATCCCGCGGGGCGGGTGCGGGGGCGGAAAACCTCCGGCAACCAGCGAATTCAGCGTCGGCTCGGTCACGGTCAGCGCTACGTGCAGGTTGTGGTCGGTCTGGGCGAGCAGATAGCGGCGCATGGCGATGAACACGCCCATGTCAAACGCCGCGAGCGCGAGCAGCGTGACGACCACGACACCCGCCATCACCTTGAGGCGCAACGGGACGGGCAGCAGCCTGCTGGGCCGGATCCGCGCGCGGGAAGTTCGGCTACGGCTCATCGGAACTCGCCTGGCTTTGGTCCGGGCTGGCCGGGCGGCCGGCGCTGGGCTCTGGCGGATCGGCGCCTGGCTCGTCGCCGGGCCGGGGCAGGCGCAGGCTGAAACCGACTGCGCGCTGGGTGTGGATCAGATTCGGCCCGTCGCTGCCCAGCTTGCGCCGCAGATAGGTGACGTAGGTCGACACGACCGTGCTGGAGCCGCCGAAGTCGTAGTCCCACACATGGCTGAGCAGCTGGGCGCGGGTCAGCACGCGGCCGGGGTTGAGCATGAAGTAGCGCAGCAGCCGGAACTCCGTCGGCGACAGCTCGACAAGGCGCCCGCTGCGGCGAACCTCGTAGGTGTCCTGGTCGAGCGTGAGGTCCGCGAACGACAGGACCGGCTCGGGAATCACGGGACGGCTGCGGCGCAGCACGGTGCGGACCCGGGCGACCAGTTCCTCCAGGTCGAACGGCTTGGCCAGGTAGTCATCGCCGCCGATGGTCAGCCCGGTGACCTTGTCGTCCTGGGTGTCTTTCGCGGTCAAAAAGATCACCGGAACCTGGTTTCCGTCGCCGCGCAATCTGCGGAGGATCTCGAACCCGTCGATGCCGGGCAGCATCACGTCGAGGATAAGCAGGTCAAACGGATGGTTCCGGGCCAGCCGGAGCGCGTCCGTGCCGTTCTCCTCGGCGGTCACCTGGAAGCCGAGGAAGCGCAGCGACGCGACGACGGCTTTCCTCAGGAACGGCTCGTCCTCCACCACGAGCAGAGTCCCGCCGTCGGGCGTCATCACGTCATCGCAGCATACGGCGGTGAAGATCATGCATGAGAAATCGGTGAGTTTCGTGTGAGCCGCCCCGCGCGGCCCCGCAGGACCCCGGGCGGTCAGCCTGGCCACCTCCGCGGGCTGACATGAAACTCACACACACTTCACCCAGGTAACGGAGGACAAACGTAGAGGGTGAGGCCATGCCTGGGTTCAGCGGCGCTCCGGGTTCCTTCGGGCACCGCAAGCCTGAAGGGAGCCAGCCACATGCGCATCCGTACCAGCCTGTGCCTGCTGGGCTGCTGCGCGGCCCTGGCCGCCTGCACCGCAGCCCCGCCCAAGGGACCGAACACCACCGTCAGCACACCCAGCGTCGGCAGGCCGCCGCCGCCCGCCTCGGCCCAGGCGGCGCTGTCGCGCGAGGCATTCACCCCCTACGCCGCGCTCGGCCTGTCGGCCAGCGACGGGCTGGCCCCCGGCGAGTCGGGTTTCGCCTTCGCCGGGGCGTGCATGAGTGCCGCGGGCTATCCGGGCGCCGACATCATCAGCATCCTGCAAATTATCCATATCGACCTGGGACCCACGAACCTGGCTGTCACGCCGCCCTGGGGCGGATGGGGATACCTCGGCGTCGCCGCCGCGCAGCAGTACGGTTTCCGGGTACCGCCCGGTACCGTCCTGATCGCCCTGGGCTTCGACGCCCCGCGCAGCCCGCCGGCCATCCCGGCGGCGGAACAGGCCGCGGTCGGCAAGTGCGCCACCATCCTGGAGGACTACGTCAACGCCGTGGAGCGCGGGCCACTGGCCGGCATCGCGACGCTGAGTAACGACATCTCCACCGACGTGCAGCAGGACGCGGCGGTGAAGGCCGCCACCCGGGCTTGGTCCGCGTGCATGGCGAAGAACGGTTACAGCGTTGGCCAGCCGCTGGCCAACGTCCAGCAGGCGCTGCAGGCGAGCGGAGGGCTGATCCCCGCAGCCCCGCTCAGCGCGTCCGCCCAGCAGGCGCAGCTCGTGGCAGCCGTCACCGACGCCGACTGCACCCAGTCCAGCGACCTGGCCGGGATCTACTTCGCTGTCCAGGCCAGCTACGAGCAGCAGTTCGTCACCGCCAACCAGCAGGCGCTGACCGCTGCGGTCAGCGCCTACCGCGCCGCCTACCAGAAGAAGCTGACCAAGCTCGCGGCGCTGCTGCGCACGGCAAAGGCCCAGCCGTTCCCCCGGGCCAGGCGGCTTGCGCGCTGCGGCAGCAACGCGGGCGGCCGGGAAAGATGTGCTTAGGGTGAGAGGGCCAGCAAGCATAGACTTGTCTTGCCTCAAAGGTGAGCAAGAGTAACTCGAACAACATCCCTAACCCGGGGGTGGGGGATCGTGGACCCGATTACTCTGGACGAGCTGATCCGGTCGGCGGAGCTGATGGAGTCGCCGCTGGGCGTGATCGTCTTCGACACGGAATTGCGGATCGCCTGGGCTAATCAGCCAGCCAGGCTTATCGGCGACGCCATCCCGGCCGCGCGGTGGCCCGGGTGCCGGCTGCACGAGGTGCTGCCGGGCCTGGATATCGCCTCGGTCGAGCAGTCGCTGCGGCGGGTGCTGGACACTGGCGAGCCCGTGTTCGGTCTCGAGGTCGCCAGCGCCGCCACCGGCTGGGCCGACGGTGAGCGATTCTGGAGGTGCATCCAGTTCCCGCTCAGCGGGCCGGACGGTCAGGCCGCTCAGGTCGCCCAGGTGATGCAGGAGGTCACCGGGCAAGCTCTCGGCCAGCACCGGCTCGCACTGGCCGACGAGGCCAGCGCCCGGATCGGGACCACGCTGGACGTCACCCGCACCGCCGAAGAACTGCTGGACGTGGCCATCCCGCAGCTGGCCGATGCCGGCCGGGTCAACCTGCTGGGCACCGTCATCGAGGGTGACCGGCACGCGCCGCAGGCCCGCAACCGGAAGATGCGCCTGCTGCAGGTCGCACTGCGGTGGCCGGCCGGCGCGGCGCTCCCCTCGGCCTACTTCCAGGAGGAATGGTACGAGACCGACCCGGCCAAGCTGCTCCATCAGCGCCTGGTCGCCGGCTTGCCCATCTTCCTGCCGACGCTGGGGACCATGACGGCAGAGCAACTCGGGGAGGTGGCCTCCGGCACGGCCCTCGACCGGGTGATGACCGCGCGCCGGGCCGGGGCCCACTCGCAGATGATCGTCCCGCTGATGGCCAGGGGCGCGATCATGGGCCATGTCATCCTGTACCGCCTGGCCGGCTCGAAGCCGTTCACCGCGGCGGACCTGTCCCTGACCCGTGACTTTGTCGCCCGCGCGGCGGTCAGCATCGACAACGCCCGGCTCTACACCCGGGAGCGGGCCACCGCGCTGGGCCTGCAGCGCGGCCTGCTGCCCCGCCACGTCCCCCAGATCCCCGGCCTGCAGCTGGCTTACCGGTACGTTCCCGCCCAGGCCACCTCCGAAATCGGCGGCGACTGGTTCGACGTCATCCCCCTGCCCGCCGGCCGCTGCGCGCTGACCGTGGGCGACGTGACCGGGCACGACATCTCGGCCGCCTCGCGCATGGGCCAGCTGCGCACCGCCACCCGCACGCTGGCCGGCCTCGGCCTGACCCCGGCACAGCTCCTGGCCCGGCTGGACCTGATCACGGCCGACCTGACCGACGCCGAAACCAGCGCCACCTGCCTGTACGCCGCCTGCGACCCTGCCACCGGCACCTGGGAGATCGCCAGCGCCGGCCACCCCCCGCCCGCTCTGGCCCGCCCCGGCCAGCGCGCCGCGTTCCCCGACCTGCCTCCCGGCCTGCCGCTCGGCACCGGCCTGGCCGACGGCGGCTCCTACCAGGCCGTCCGCCTGCACCTCCCCCCCGGCAGCACCCTGGTCCTGTACACCGACGGGCTCATCGAGGAGCCCGCCGCCGACATCGGCACCGGCATGGCGCGCCTGGCCGCCACGCTGGCCACCCTCACCCCGCTGCCCCTTGCTCAGGCCTGCGACACCCTGCTGGCCACCCTGGCCTCCCGCCGGGCCGACGATGTCGCCATTCTCATGGCCCGGACCTGACACCACGACCCGCCCGAACGGCAGCGCCGGCGCCACTCCCCCGGCCGGCCATCTGGCCGTTCACCGGCCGCCGATGACGCCCCTGGCCCGCGGCTCCTTGGCTAGCCGCGGGCGCCGTTTTCACAGCGCCGGGCGATCCAGGTCTTGCCGTCCAGGTGCAGGACGACCGTCAGCCGGCCGTCCGGCAGCTCGAGGAAGACGCTGCCGTGATCGGTGATGTGGCGGGCGATGGCCGTGGTGACCGGGTCGGGCCCGGCCCCGGCGCTGACCCGGATCAGCGGCGCATCCGGCGGGTACAGCAGGTCCGCGTGGGCGGTCCCGCCCAGGGTTGTGACCTCGGTCAGCGCCGGCGCGGTGGGCTCGGTCATGGTTTCCCTCCGGGACAGGTCAGGCGGGTGCTGGCGGCTGTGGGCAGCGCTCTGCGGACCGCTGGTCTGAATCGAACCGGCCGCGGCCCGGCCCAGCCAGAGCGTGAATGTCGCATGAATGTCGCACCGGCCCGGCTGACCTGCGCGAATATTCAGCGATTTGCTGCCGGTGAAATCTCGGCGCACTCGGGCATATGCTGCAAGAATTGGTGTTCAACGGTCATTTCGGATGGCGGGATGCTGGCTATGCCGGACGGTGCCGTACCAAACGGGGCTTCGAAACGGGGACGTCTGGCCCAGCGCCGCAAGGCGGTGGGCCTGACCCAGGAACAGCTGGCCGAGCGGCTGGGCGTGGAACGCACCACGGTGGTGCGCTGGGAACGTGGCCAGACCCAGCCGCTTCCGTGGCTGCGGCCCAGGCTGGCCAGGGCGTTACGGGTCTCAGCCAACGGCATCGAGGAGCTGCTGGCCGCCGGCGGCGCCCCAGCCAGCCCGGACGGCCCGGTCGCGGTGCCGCGGCAGCTGCCTGCGGCGGTGGCCGGCTTCACCGGCCGGGCCGCCGAACTGCAGGCGCTGGCCCGGGTGCTCGACCAGGCCGGGGCCGGCGCCCCGGGCACGGTGGTGATCAGCGCGATCGGCGGGACCGCGGGGGTGGGCAAGACCGCGCTGGCGCTGCACTTTGCCCATCAGGTCGCCGGGCGGTTCAGTGACGGGCAGCTGCATGTCAACCTGCGCGGCTTTGACCCCTCGGGCACCCCGGTTGCCCCGGAGGCGGCCATCCGGGGGTTCCTGGACGCGCTGGGCGTGCCGCCCGGGCGCATCCCGCCGGCCCCGCAGGCCCAGGCCGGCCTGTACCGCAGCCTGCTGGCGGACAAGCGGATGCTGATCGTGGCCGACAACGCCCGCGACGAGCAGCAGGTGCGGCCGCTGCTGCCGGCCAGCCCGGGCAGCCTGGTCCTGGTCACCAGCCGCGGCCAGCTATCCGGCCTGGCCGCCGCCGACGGAGCCCGGCTGATCAGCCTGGACGCGCTGAGCCACGCCGAGGCGGTGCAGCTGCTGACCGGCCGGCTGGGCCCGGCCCGGGCCGCTGCCGAGCCCGCCGCGATCGATCAGATCGCCAGCCTGTGCGCGTGCCTGCCGCTGGCGCTGGCGGTCGCCGTGGCCCGCGCCGCCGCCCGTCCCGGGTTAGCGCTGGCCGAACTGGCCGCCGAGCTGCGCGATTTCCCCGGACGGCTGGATGCGCTGGATGCCGGTGACCCGGCGGCCAGCGTGCGGGCAGTATTCTCCTGGTCCACCCGGCAGCTCACCGCCGAGGCCGCGCGGATGTTCCGGCTGCTGGGGCTGCACCCCGGGCCCGACATCTCCGTTCCGGCCACCGCCAGCCTGGCCGGAATAGCCGAGGCGGACGCCCGCCGCCTGCTGCGCGAGCTGGACCGCGCGCACCTGATCGCCGAGCACCTCCCCGGCCGGTACGCCTTCCACGACCTGCTGCGCGCCTACGCCGCGGAGCAAGCCCTCGACAACGACGGCGACACCGGCCGGCGCCAGGCCGTGGGCCGGGTGCTCGACCACTACCTGCATACCGCCGCCGGTGCCGCCCTCCTGCTGAACCAGACCAAGGAGCCGGTCGCCCTCGTCCCGCCCAGACCCGGCGCCGTTCCCGAGCAGCCAGCCGACTACCAGTCGGCCATGGCCTGGTTCGAGAAAGATCACCAGGTCCTGCTCGCTGCCGTGACCCTCGCCGCCGAATCTGGCTTCGATGCCCACGCCTGGCAGCTCCCCTGGGCCATGGCACCCTTCTTGCAAGTTCGCGGGCACTGGCAGGAATGGGCCGCGTGCCAGCGTACGGCGTTGGTCGCCGCGACCCGCCTGGGTGACACCGCCGCGCAGGCCGTGTGCGGCCGTCTGCTGGCCATAGCCTGCAACGAACTCGGTGACCATGATCAGGCCCGAGACCACTACGCCAGCAGTCTGCTGCTTTACCAGCAGATGGGCGACCGTCGCGGTGAAGCCAGAGTGCAGCAGAGCCTGTGTGTGCTAGCCAACGGCCAGGGCCGCTACGCCGGCGCGCTCGGGCACGCCGAGCAGGCGCTGCGCCTGTACCAGACCATCGGCGACAAGGCGGGAGAGGCCGGAGCGCTCAACAACGTCGGCTGGTGTCATGTCGTCCTCGGCGACTACCAGCAGGCCCGCGCATTCTGCCGCCAGGCACTCAACCTGTGCACGCAAGCCGGCTATGGCTGGCTTGAGGGAAATGCCTGGGACAGCCTCGGCTACGCCGAGCACCACCTGGGCAACCTCGCTGAAGCGGCGGCCTGCTACCAGCACGCGCTAAGCCTGCACCAGGAAGCCGGCGACCGCATCGATGAAGCGTGCACCCTCATCCACTTCGGCGATACCAGCCACGCCGCGGGCGAGCTGGCCCAGGCCCGGGAGCGCTGGCAGCAGGCGCTGGTCATCCTCGAGTACCTGCGGCACCCCGACGCCGGCCAGGTCCGCGCCAAGCTGGCTAGCGCAGACGCCCGCTAGCTCCCTGGGCTGTCCGCGCTTGACAACGACGCCAACAGCAGTAACCTTTATCTATGACTATAGATAAAGGGAGCAGCGTGTCGGGCGGCCCGGCCGGCTCCTTCCCACCCGGAGCTCCCCGCCGGGAGCAGCCCCGGCCCGGGCCGGGGCTCGCGTCGCCGATCGAGTTCCGGCTGGATGCCGGCTCCGGTGTGCCCACCTATCTGCAGGTTGTGCAGCAGGTCGAGCACGCGCTTCGGCTGGGCTTCCTGAAGCCCGGTGACCAGCTGCCCAAGGTCCTGGACGTGGTCGCCTCGCTGGCGATCAACGCGAACACGGTGCTCAAGGCCTACAAGGAGCTGGAGACCAAGGGCCTGGTGGTGGGCCGCCCCGGCCAGGGCACGTTCGTGCAGGCCACCTTGAGCCAGGTCGCCCTGCCCGAACTGGCCACGCTGCGCAAGTCGCTGCTGGCCTGGCTGGGCACCGCCGAGGCGGCTGGGCTGGATGAGGACGGGATGGTGGCGCTGTTCAGCAGCGTGCTGCGGGATTTCCGGGGCGTCGCCCACCCGGGGCAGCACAGCCTTGAACGGCGCGGCGAGGCTCCGGGGCGCCGTGGCCCGGCCGGCACCGAAACGGAGGGCGTCGCATGAATGCCATCGAGGCCAGCGGCCTGAGCAAGCGCTACGGGAGCACCTGGGCGCTGCGCGATTTCACGATGTCGGTCCCGGCCGGACAGGTGGCGGCGCTGGTCGGTCCCAACGGCGCGGGCAAGACCACCTTGCTCAACCTGACGGTGGGCCTGACCACGCCGACGGCCGGGACCGTGACCGTGCTCGGGGGCCAGCCGGCTGGATCACCGAGCGCGCTGGACGGCATCGCGTTTGTCGCCCAGGACGCACCGCTGTACAAGAACCTGCCGGTGGCCGACATGCTGCAGCTAACCAGCAATCTCAACCGGCGCTTCGACCACGGCTACGCCCGGGAACGGCTGTCGGAGCTGGGCATCCCCCTCAAGCGCAAGGCGGGCAAGCTGTCGGGAGGGCAGCAGGCGCAGCTCGCGCTGACCCTGGCGCTGGCTCGCCGGCCACGGCTGCTGGTGCTCGATGAGCCGCTGGCCAACCTCGACCCGCTGGCCCGGCACGACTTCATGGCCGCGGTGCTGGCGGCGGCGGCAGTGAAGGAGGAAGGGGAGGTGGGTTGGGGGATGTCGGTGCTGCTGTCCTCACACGTGCTGGCCGAGCTGGAACGGGTCGCCGACTATCTCATCCTTATCGGTGGGGGCCGGGCGCAGATGGCCGGCGAGGTCGACGGCCTGCTGGCCCGCCACCGGGTGCTGACCGGCCCGGCGGCCGAAGCCGACCTGATTGCGCGGCAACTGCCCGTGGTGCACGCCCGCCGGGCGCAGGCACAGGCCCATCTGCTGGTGCGGACCAGCGCGCAGGCCGGGGCGGTGCCGCCGGGATGGGAGACCCACCCGGTCGGCCTGGAAGAGCTCGTGCTCGCCTACCTGCGCGAGCCCGGCGCCGCGGCGCTGCCCGGCCCGGCCCGCATCCGGAACCCAGAGCCTGTGGAGGTGGGCGGATGACCACCTTGAACAGCCCGGCGCCGTGGCGTCCCGGCAGCAGCGCCCAGCCGGTGCGGTGGCGGCGGCTGGG
>Ga0335075_10017905_pt1 | contig 10513 bp, 6 predicted proteins | sample Lox_Sample_24_FD_206723 | JGI IMG/M metagenome (GOLD analysis project Ga0335075, IMG submission 206723) | Soil microbial communities from Loxahatchee National Wildlife Refuge, Florida, United States - Lox_Sample_2.4 | ecosystem: Environmental > Terrestrial > Soil > Wetlands | place: USA: Florida... | reverse complement strand
CTGAGTCGACGAGACCGGCATGTTTGCCGGCGATTCAGGCAAGCGGGGGACGACGTCCATGTTTGGGAACCTCGGTGGACAGTTTGTCTGCGATTCTGAGTCACGACCGCGAACACGCCGTCGGGGATGAGTTGTCGAGAGAATGTGCGGCCAATTCCTCGGCTTCTGCTGCTGGAAAATGAAACGTCTACTAGAAAATCCTGACTCAGAATGAGCGGGCGGGCACGTGGGCGCCGAGAGAATATGATGGATGCGGGTCAGGAATGGAACAATTCCCGGAATTAGACAACATGAGGAACTTCTAACCGATCGTGGTCTCCACTCAGCGCAACCTTATAGCCATGCGTGCCGCCGACATGCGGCCGAAGAGCGCGAGAGACGAGTGACTGAAGGAGAGGAATGGGCTTTCAGAGAATAGTTGGATGGATGGTCGCGGCTGTATTGCTGTGCGCTTCAGTCGGCGCGCTGGCGCAGGGCGATCCGGGGCGATGGTTTGACGCGCAGACGGCAGCGATACGCAAACCAGGAACCGCGGTGCGCATCGCCCTGATCGGCGATTCAACACAGACCGACCACGCAGGCTATGGGCGCGGCTTTTGCGCCAACCTGACGGCGAAGGTGGACTGCGTGAATATGGCCAAAGGCGGCGCGAGCACGCGCACGTATCGCGAGCAGGGGTTGTGGAATCGCGCACTGGCTACCAAACCGGATTACATGGTGATTCAGTTCGGGCACAACGACGAAGTGACCAGCGAGCATCTTGTCCGGCAGGTTCCGCTCGACCAGTACACGGCAAATCTCAAGGGCTTTGTCACCGAGGCGCGCGCGGCGGGAATTACGCCGGTGCTGGTGACGCCGCTGACGCGCAGAAACTTTGGCGGCGATGGAAAGATTCACTCCGACTTGACCGAGTACTGCGAGGCCATGCGCAGCGTGGCGCGCGAACTGCATGTGCCGCTCATCGAGCTACAGGATGAAAGCATCGCCTATCTCGACAAAGTGGGCCAAGCCGAAGCCAACAAGCTGGCTATCACGAAGAAAGATGCGGACGGCAAGACCATCTTCGACAAGACCCATTTGAACTGGCAGGGAAGCTACATCTTTGGGCGCATGGTGGCCGTGGACCTTGGCAGGGCGGTGCCGCGGCTCAAGCGCTACGTGCGGCGCAACGCGGCCACGCTGCCGCCCGAGGGCGTGAAGCAGATGGCGATCCTGAACGGCGCGCCGGTAAAGATCGTGCTGGTGGGCGACTCCACCGTGGCTCCGGAAGGCGGATGGGGACCGGGCTTTTGCGCGGACATGACGCCGAATGTGACCTGCATTGACGACGCGCTGAATGGCCGCAGCACGAAAAGCTTTATCGACGAGGGCGCGTGGGCCAAAGCGCTGGCCGAGCACGGCGACTATTACCTGATCCAGTTCGGGCACAACGATGAAAAGCCCGACCCGGCCCGGCACACTGACCCGGAGACAACCTACGCCGCAAATCTTGAGCGGTACATCCACGATGCGGAAAAGACTGGCGCCGTCCCGGTAATTCTTTCGCCGCTGGCGCGCAGGACATTTCGGGACGGCAAGCCCGCCAACGCCGATCTGGCGTTGTATGCAAATGCGGCGCGACGCGTTGCCGCGCAGCAGGGCGTCACCTTCATCGACCTGCTCGCGCTCTCTGACAGTTTGTTAAGCACCATGTCGCAGGCCGAGGCAGACGAATTCGACGCCACCGGCCATGCCGACCAGCGCGCGGAGAATGGCGCGGCCCCGCTCGACCGCACGCACCTGGACGAGTATGGCAAGAAGGTCTTTGGACGAATCGTGGCCGAGAGTATTGTTCGCACCCAGATCGAGCTTGGGCCGGACCTGATCGGCACTCCCGTGGCGCAGCATCCGGCGCTGTTTCTGGTGGGCGACTCGATCATGCACACCGGAAGCGGCAATGGCGACACCGGGCCATGGGGCTGGGGTTCGGAGATCACTCCCATGTTCGATGCCGCCAAAATTCACGTCTACAACGATGCGCTGGGCGGAAGAAGCAGCCGCAGCTATATCGAAGAGGGCGCGTGGCAGAACATTGCGAGCCAGTTGCAGCCGGGCGACTGGGTCATGGTGCAGTTTGGGAATAACGATTCAGCGAACTCACATGACCATCCCGACCGCACAACGCTTAAAGGCGACGGTGATGAGACGGAGGTGATCGAGTCTCCTGTCACCCACCTGCCGGAGACGATTCACAGTTATGGGTTCTATCTTCGGCAATATGTGAACGACGCAAAGGCAAGAGGCGCGACGGTCATTATCTGTTCTCCGCCGCCGCGCAATGTGTGGCTCGAAGGGCGCGTGGTGCGCGGGCTCGATGGCTACGCAAGCTGGGCCGCGGACGCTGCCCAGAAGAGTGGCGCACGATTCATCGATTTGAATACGATCGCAGCCGACAAGTACGATGCCATGGGCGAGCAGGCGGCCAAAGCGTACTTCTTCGACCGGCAGCATACGGTGAAGATGGGGGCGCGACTCCATGCGGAGTCGGTTGTGGAAGGATTGCGCGGCTTGAGGAATTGTCCGCTCGCCGACGATCTGTTGCCGGCTGCGCATTGAGAGTGAGCCTTGCGGCAGCTTATTAAAAGTCGTGGTGATGGTCGATCAGCGATGCGATGGCCTGCGGCACTTCGCCCGGCTGCGGTTCCGGCGCCGACGCTGGAGTATCGGACTCAGCCTGCGCCCGCAAGCGCGCCACAGTGAGCCAGTTGTCTTTGTGCGCGTGGTCTGAGATCCACGGGGGAAGCGGCATGCAGAGATATTTGCCGAGCGCTTCGGCATATCCCTCGTACAGCCCGCGCAGCTCGCGCAGCCGCTCATACGACTGGCTGTCGCGACATACGCTTACGCCGCTCTGGCAGAGCAGGGAATAAAGCTGTTCGTAGCCCGCGACGGTGAGACGGTCGGGGGCGCTCTTTATGGGTGCGAGCGAGAAGATTTGAGCCAGATCGACCACGGCGTGACGGGCCATGGCAAAGGTGAGCTGCGCCTGTCGCGCTTCGTGGCCGCGTACGCCGGCAATCAGCAGCGCCGAGGTGTCGAGAATGGCAGTGAGCGCGCTGATCCAGCTCTGGTTGCCGTGCTGCGAGCGGAAATAGCAGAGCAGCGGATAGGAGATGTGGCTTTCCAGCAGCTCGGCCGACCAGCGTTCCCACTCGACCAGCAGCACAGAGAGCGCCTGTTCGGCGCTCTGGTTGGCATGCCGGCGCAGCAGTTCGGCGGCGGTGGGCGGCGAGCCGGCGCGCGCATCGAGCAGCGATATGCTCACTTCGCGGCGCGAGAAGGCGCTGTAGAGAACCGGAAAGTAGCCCATGACGATGGCCAGAAAGCCCAGCCCTGTACCCGACTCAAGGATGATCAGCTCGCGCGTGGCCGGGCTGCGCGGCGTCACGTCGCCCAAACCAAGCGTGAAGATGGTCGTCCCGCTCACGTAAAGATCGCTGCGCATGCCGGGCCGCTGCAGTCCGTCATTGAATGGGCTGCCCAGCGAATAAAAGATCAGCGCAAAACCGAAGACCATTCCCGTCGCCCACACCATGAGCAGCAGAATAAGCGAGAGCGGGCCATAAAAACTGAACAACGTTTCGCGCTTGCGCGGGTGGTGCATGCGCTGCGCGAAAAGCACCCAGGGCCTCCACGTGAGGATATAGAAGATGCGCGTAATGCGGAACCGGCCGGTGGCGCGGCGCGGCAGCACGATGGTCTGGAACGCGTCCAGCAGAACGGTAATGAGGCAGACGATACCGGCGATAAGGGAGAGCGCGCGCATTGCTTTTACTGTATCGCAACTTCAGCGCGAATGACGGGGATGACGAAGAGGCATGGCGGGAACTGGCGCGGACGGCTCAGGACAGCAGGCCGAGGCGTAAAAAATAGCTCTCCTCGCCGTCTTCGACTGCGGGTTCACGGCAATACATGCCCACCAGCGCGCGATGACGCAGGCGTAGCGCAATGTGCATGGCAATCACGGCGAAAGCAGCAGCAGCAAGGCGCCACAGACTGCGCTCGATCCATGGTTCGGTGATAACCGGGATTGCCAGGACCAGGGGGAAGAAGGTGAAGTATTTCAGCAAGGTGAAGGCGAGGTTGTCTTCGCCGGCTGGCGCGCCGGTGAAGGGTACGGTGGTGACGTGAAGGAAGAAGACATCTGTGAGCAACAGACAGAGTGAAGCGGCCACCAGAGCCTGGGCCGCGGTTGCTGAAGCAGTGAGCAGCTCGCGCGGAGCAATAGCCCGCGAAGCCCACAACACGGCGAAAGTGACCAGGAAAGCCCAGGCGCAGACCCAGGTCTTCGCGGCCCGCAGGCGATCGAGCGCGCGTGCGAAGCTGGGCGGATTTCCATTGACGACGCGAAAGACCCAGCTTCCTTGCTGGTTTCCCGGAGAGACGAAGGCGGCGCGCAGTCCGGCAACGATCCAGAACGCGATGATGGCGATAGCGGCGCGCAGTCCGTCTGCGGAGACTTGCACGTGCACCAGGTTGTGGACCACGGTCAAGCGCAAAATGCTGGCCACGACAACTGAAAGACCCACCCCTCCATACAGTACGAGATAGATGCGGTAGCGGGGAACGCGCAGCAATGTCTGACCTATGAAGTGAATGACCGCGCGGCGCATAGGAGAGCGTGCAAGCGAGAGATGAATGAGCGGATGCACAACGCGCGCCAGCAGGTTGCGCGACCTTCGCGTGATGGTGCCCTCAACGAGACGATGCACGCGACGCAGATAAGCCAGCGGATATGCGATGAGTGCAACCGCGGCGGCGGCGAGTGTGGCCATCCACGCGGTTTGTGCGAGCTGGGTGTAGATCGGCAATGCGGACGGGCCTTCGAGAACGCGCTGGTAGACGCCAAGAAACCAGAACGGCGGAAACCAGCGCGCATACATGCTGCCGGACCGGAGCAGGGCAGGCACAGCGCCTGAGAGTACGGGAAAGAGAAGCAGCAGCATGAGCAGTGCGGAGATGGAGAGCCCCTGCACCAGCAGTGACAGCCTGCGGAAGAACCGCTCGCCAAGCAGCGCGAGCAGCGCAGACTGAAAGGCAATCACGAAGAGCGCGGCAAAGAGCCCTGCGCCGAACGCAGCCAGCACATCGCCGGCGATCAGCCGCGTGCCGTCACGCGGTTCGGTGGATGCGGCAAGCATCAGCGGCGCGAGGAAGTTCGCGGTGAAAAGAAACCCTGCGACGAAGATGGCGATGGCTGAAACGCGCGCCAGAAAAAGCCGTCGATCCGGTACGGGCAGCGTGCCGAGCACAAAGATATCGAGCAGGTCGGGAAAGAACAGGTCCCACTCGAAGACGGCGGCAATGCCCATGACCACGAAGGAGTAGACCACGAAAAAGAAGTGATGGTTGACCTGGAGCCAGTAGGGCGGTGGCTCGCCATGCGAGGGATGATCGAGCGGCCATCCCTTGAAGGGATGGTAAATGGGCCAGAGATAAAGCGCCACGACGAAGCCGGGAAGGCCGGCGGCAAAAGCGGCCAGAACCAGGCGCGCTTTGGCGCTGCCATCGGGCGCGGCGGTTTCGTGGTTGAAGAAGCGCTCAAGGTAATGCGTAACGAGGTGGGCAAACTGGCTGCGTTCGCGCGGGCGCACTTCGCCCAGCGCGGCCTGCTCGTTGAGCGAGAGCGCATCGGGCCCTGACATGGTTAGCAGACGCTGAAACGCTTCAGACATGCGCGATCCGCATAACCTCGACAATCTGGTGAGCGACGGCAGCGGTGTCCTGCTGCTGAACGAGTTGCGCAAATACGCTTTCTAGATTGGGCAGGCTCATCAGCCGCGTGAGTTCGGAAGGCGGCGCGTCGGCCAGCACACGGCCGCGGGCAATAACGATCACGCGGTTGCAGATCTGCTCCACCACTTCAAGCACGTGCGAGATGTAGAGAATCGCCTTGCCCTGTGCGGCGAGCATTTCGAGCAGGTCTTTGAAGAGCCGCGCGGAGACTACATCGAGCCCCGAGAGCGGCTCGTCGAAGATGAGTAGTCTGGGATCGTGCAGCAGCGCAGCGGCAATGAGCACGCGCTGGCGCATGCCTTTCGAGTAAGACGAAATAGGCGAGTATTGCCAGGATTCAAGCTGCAGCAGGCGGAGCAGGCCAGTGGCCTTGGCTTCGAGCACGCGCTCGGGCAAGCCGCGCAGCCGGCCAATGAGCTGCAGGTATTCAAGCCCGGACAGATAGGTGTACAGGTGGGCCTCTTCCGGCACGTAGCCGAAGGTGGCGCGGAAGGCCGCCATATCGTCGCGAATGTCGCGGCCCTCAAAGAGCACCCGGCCGTCACTGGGCCGCAGCATGCCGGTAATGATCTTGACCGTGGTGGATTTTCCGGCTCCGTTCGGGCCGAGAAAGCCGATGATCTCTCCGGGCGCCAGGCTGAACGAAACGTCTTCCACGGCGGGAATGCCGCGATAGCTCTTGTAGAGGTGCTGGACGGCGAGCATGGGCGATTTCTGGTCCATATCCAGCTCCCTATGTAGCATTCTGTATAATCCTTGTCAAGTAGCTTGCTACATAGCTACAATGCCGCCATGGCCGCGGAGCCCAAACTTTCCCATACGGCGGCGATGATCCTGCAGGCGATCAACGCTGGATATATCTACGGATTCAGCGTGATGGAGATGACCGGGCTGCCCAGCGGAACGGTCTATCCGGCCATGCGCAGGCTGGAGCGCGATGATCTGATCCGCTCGCACTGGGAACGGCAGTCGATTGCCGACGCCGAGCAGAGACCGGCGCGGAAGTATTACAAGCTGACGGCGGCCGGCAGATCGACGCTCGAAGTTTCGCGCAAGCGCTATCCGCTGTTGGAGAGGCTGATTCCGACCGAGGAGGCGGAGCAGGTATGACGCCATGGGTTGAGCCTGCATTTTGCGCGTTTCACGGGCTGCTGGTCGGCGGCGCGGCGCTCCTGGTTCCTGCCGCGCAGCGCGCCGAGTGGCTGCGCGAATGGCGTGCCGAGTTGTGGCATGTGCGGCGGTCGTGCGCATGCGCGGGCGAGATGACGGCTTTCTGCCTCGGCGCATTCAAGGATGCTTGGTGTCTGCGCGAGCACCTGCGGCGCGAACGGGTGCGGACGGTCTCGCTGCACAGCTCGGCGGGGCAGTGTCTGCTTGGACTGGCCGCGGTAATGGCTGCTTGCTGCACGGTCGCCTATTTGCTTCCGCAGGCGCGCCCAGTAACGGATGCGCTCAGATCGCCTGCCCGCGCCGGATTGATTCTGATCCGCCAGCCGGATGACGGTAGTGGCGGACACGCGGCGATTTCGTTCCGGCATTACAAGGTCTTGAGCGAAACCAGGAATCGCTATCTCGACGGTTTTGCGTTTTACAGGATAGACCGGGAGAAACTGCTGAATGGGCAAGTCCGCCAGGGCGGGTGGAAGATTGCCTACGCGACGCCGAATCTGTTCTCTGTTCTGGGCATTCCCGTTCAATCGATGGATGGAAACAACGAGGCGGGCGATGGAATGCCTGCCGCGATGGTGAGCGAAGCTCTGTGGAGGAGCGAGTTCGGGGCTGACCCGGAGATTGTAGGCAAAGTGTTGTGCGTGGGTGCGCGTGAGGCGCGGATTGTAGGTGTGGCGCCCAGTCGCGCATGGAAGCTGCCGGAGCCTGTGGACGCGTGGGTGCTCGCACCGGAAGAGGTCATGGCCAGGAGCCGCGCGGGCAATGTGATGGCCCATCTGACGGGCGCGGGGCGTGCCCAGATGTGGGCCGGATCGGTGAACATTACCGTGTACGGACGGAATAATTCTGAGCTGGACCTGAGCGGTATTTCGATCGATGGACAGACGGTAACGCCATGGCAGATGTTTCGGTTTGCGGTGTTCCTGGCGCTGCTGGCTCTTCCCGCCATCACCACGGTGTCGATGGGCGAGTACGGCCCGAGCTCGCACCGGCCTCCATGGCCCCGGCGCATTGTGCGTTGGCTTTATCTGGTAGCCAAATTTGCCCTGCTGCTGCCGATTGCGTACTACGCTTCGCTCGACCTGGCCTACTGGCGCTCGTTCGGCAGCTCCTATGCGGCCGATTACATCCAGCTCTTTTCGGCTTTTGCGATTTGCCTTGGCGGCATGCGCTGGGCGCTGCTCGATCAGCGGCAGCGATGCCCGATATGCCTGAAGCGCGTGGCCCATCCGGCGCAGGTGGGGCTGGCGTCGCGCACCTTCCTGGCTTGGAATGGCACCGAGCTGATCTGCACCGGCGGGCACACGCTGCTGCACGTGCCGGGGCTGCCGACAAGCTGGTTTGCCACCGAGCAATGGTTATATCTGGATGCTTCGTGGGAGTTCCTGTTCGCCGGTACGGATGCCGGTTGAACGGCAGCTCACAGGCCCGTGTAGATCTGGAATGGAGCCCAATAGAAGGGATTGCGAAAGCTGCCCTGCGAGTGGATCATCGCCAGCTTGGCCTGGCGCAGGGCTACGCTGGGCGTCGCGCCTTCTTCCAGCCGGCGATAGAGGGTATCCATCAACTGCGGCGTCGAGTCGTCGCTTACTTCCCATAGCGCGCCAATCACGTTGTGCGCACCGGCGCGAAGAAACGCCCATGACAAACCCACAAGCCCTTCGCCCGCATAGGAGCGTGTGCCACCGCCATAACAGGAGGAAATGGTGACCAGCCGCGCGTGAATAGGGTGCTGAATAATGTCGCGCGCGTAGAGCTTGAAGGAATCCTCTGCGTTGCTGGAGGGTGAAAGAATGATGGCTGAGTCGAGCGGATCGGTGAGGCTGGCAACGCCATGGGCTACGAAGTGAATGTAGGAGTACTGCTCGAGCCGGCTGCCGAGATAGGCCGCGGGGTTGGCCTGCTGCCGGGAAAAAATGGTCTCGTCGCCGGCGGAAAAATACCTCTCGATATGCTGCATCTCGTGAGCGGCCTGCGGCAGTTCGGGGTAGTCGGGGTCGCGCGAAACGGCGTTGCCGAGCAAGAGCAGCTTGCGGCCCGGGTCGCCGTCGGGCTTGGCTGCAGCCAGCATGTAAAGGGACGGCGCCGAAGTGATGGTTGCGTCCTCGATCCAGTAGTGCGGAGCCGATGAGGGAACAATCAGGGTCTCAAAGTTGAGCTCGCTCAGTGGGCCGTCGCTCAAAATCACCACATTGGAGCCGGAAGGAATGAGAGCCTTGGCCGGTTCAACGAGCATGCGATAGAGCGCCGTGCCATCGGCCGAAGAGGCTTCAAGAGAACCGTCGAGTCCAAGCAACGTGTTGCGATACCGCTGGACGATCGCGGCGATCTGGCCTCGCGCGGGGAGCGGAAACAGTTCAGTTTTGGCAGGCGTCACGGCCCAGAGATACGACTGGTCGCGGCCCAGCCAGTAAAAGAGCAGCGTGGCGCCAGCCTTGCGCGCAATGCGGCCGGGGTTCAGCGCCGTGGGATGAAACGATTTCTCGTAGGTGATGAGCCCCAGGCCCTGTTCGAGAGTGCGCGCGCGGCTGTGGTCGGCTACGTCGAGAGCCTGCTGCACCTTGCCCTGCTTGATGAGGAAGCCGATGTAGTCGGTATAGATGGGCGTGGCGTTGGCCAGGAAGGGAAGTTTGGAGTCTTCTTTTTTGAGCAGCTCGCGTGCGGACTCGAATGTGGTGAGCGCGGTCTGGTACATGCGATCGGCGTTGACGGTGTCGCCGCGGCGCTCGTAGAGATTGGCCAGCTCATGCTCGGCGCCGAGCCGCATCGAAGTCTGGCTGTCACGGTCGGCGGCGACAGCTTTGAAGATGGTCTCGGCCTGCTGATCCTGGTGACGCGCGGCCGCTATCTCGCCTTGCGCAAGCGTCACGTCAAGATCGTCGAGACGATTGACAGTAGCGCGCACAAGAGGGATGAGCTGTGTGATGTATTTGTCCGCCTGATCGAGGGCGCGCATCTCGATGGAGAGATGGGCGAGATCTTCGAGCAAGTCCACGATGTCATCCTTGCTGTTGATCTTCCTTGCAAGCGCGAGTGCCTGGTAATAGGAGGTCGCGGCATCGTGCAGGTCTCCGCCCTGTTGATGCGCGTAGCCTACGGTTGTCATCCAGCCAAGCTCTGACCGGGTATTTCCAATTTTCGTGGCGCTGCTTTCCGCCTGAAGAAAGAGACTCAGGGCTCGTTCGGTATCGCCCAGCCGAAGATACGCCCAGCCGATATTGCCCAGCGCAACCTGCGCCCGATTCTCGTTCCCCAGCTGAAGGCTTGCGTTGTAAGCCGACTTCGACCAATCGAGAGCCTCGTCGAAGCGGTCGTCTTGCAGCGCGGCGACTCCCAGGTTCAGAAGTGCGTTAGCCTCCAGCCAACGGTCGCCATGTTCTCGAGCAAAGCGGAGGCTTTGAAGAAAGTACCATCGAGCTTGGGCCATCTGACCAGTTTTTTCAGCCAGAATGCCCCGAGCCGTGAATATGCCTCCGCAGGTTACAAAGCTGGCGCTCGCGCAAATCCGCTCGGCGTCGGCGAGCATGGCTTGCGCCGAAGGCAAGCGCTGCTGATAGATGAGCGCAGA
>Ga0335075_10017904_pt1 | contig 10513 bp, 9 predicted proteins | sample Lox_Sample_24_FD_206723 | JGI IMG/M metagenome (GOLD analysis project Ga0335075, IMG submission 206723) | Soil microbial communities from Loxahatchee National Wildlife Refuge, Florida, United States - Lox_Sample_2.4 | ecosystem: Environmental > Terrestrial > Soil > Wetlands | place: USA: Florida... | reverse complement strand
AATTGGCCAGCCCGTCGGGATGATGCTTCGATTTGGAAAGCAACAGCAGCCGTGGCGTGCCGACGCCGTTCGCGCAGAGCAGCACCCCTTCCGCCGCCTGCCGCCGCTCTCGCCCATTGCGGTCGATGTAGATCGCGCCCGATGCAAGCCCGCGCTCATCCACCGTGATCTCCCGCACCCGTGCGCCGGTGATCAGCTTCGCGCCATGCGCGAGCGCCGAGGGCCAATGCGTATGATCGGTGGACGCCTTGGCGCGCTGCGGGCAGCCGGTCAGGCAGGTGCCGCGGCGGACGCACTGATTACGGCCCTCGTAATCGCGCGAGGGAATGGCGTTCGGCCCCGGCCACCAATGCCAGCCGAGCTTGTTCATCCCTATCGCCGCCTTCATGCCGATCCTGCCGATCGGCAGCGGCGGCAGCGGCGGCGCCTTGCCGGGCGGATAGGCCGGGTCGCCGGCCAGCCCGGAGACGCCCATCTCGATATCCATCTGGTCGTAGAATGGCTCAAGGTCTTCGTACGTGAACGGCCAGTCGTCCGCCACGCCGTCACACGTGCGGACGCGGAAATCCGACGGCATGAAGCGCTGCCAGTGCGCCGCATAGAGGATCGTGCTGCCGCCGACCGCGTTGTACATCAGCGGATTGACATCGGAGTCCGATGTCTCGCAGGGATAGTCGTTCTCCAGGTCGCGGACATTCGGATTGGGATGCCAGCGCTTCTGCGCCATCAGCTCCCATTCCGGCTTGTCGCCATAGAACTCGCCGTTGTCGACGCGCGGCCCCTGTTCGAGACAGACCACGCGCACGCCCGCTTCCGCGAGATGCCGTGCAGCGACCGATCCGGATGCGCCCGCACCGATGATCAGCACTTCCGCCACGTCGGCGTTGCGGCTCCCGCTCGTCATGGCGCCCTCCCTTTCGTTCGTTCATTCGTGCGGGCATGCTCGCCCCTCGCAAACTCTGCCATGCGGTTTCCAGCAAGACAAGATTGTCGACATTTTGATTGACGGGGTGTCGGACTTGAGGCGTGCTGCCGGCGACTGGCGCGCGCCGCGCGCCGCAAGGGGAGGAATGCGCGCGACATGCACATCGCTGTCGTCCTGCGGCTGGTGCCGGACATGGCCGAGGAGCTCGAGATCGCGGAGTCGGGGCAGGACATCGACCGCGAATGGATCGGCATGAAGCTCAACGAGTTCGACGACCACGCGCTCGAGGAAGCCGTCCTGCTGAAGGAGAACGCCGGGGCCAAGGTGACGGCGCTCGCGCTCGACGGCGAAGGCGTGGAGCGGATGCTGCAGGCGGCGGTCGCTCGCGGTGTCGACCGGATCTCGAAGATCGCGCATGACGACTTGCCGCCGCTGCTTGCCGCCGGGCCGGCGGCGCAGCTTGTCGCCGACGCCGTGCGGCAGCTCGGCGCCGATCTCGTTCTGACCGGCGTGCAGACGCCGGAGGATCTCGGCGGCCAGTTGGCCGCGTCCCTGGGCGCGGTGCTCGACTGGCCGCATCTGAGCGCGGTCGCCGGCGTGCAGCGGCGCGACGACGGGCTGGTGGTGCGGCAGGAGCACAGCGGCGGTTACGCGACGCGCGTCCTGGTCACGCCACCGGCGGTGCTCGGCATCCAGACTGCCTCCCAGCCACCGCGCTACGTCTCCGGCAGCAAGCTGCGGCAGGCGATGGACGCGAAGGCGGACGCGATCGCGGTTGCCCCGGCGACAGCACAAATGGCCATGGTCCAGGCTCTCGCCCCGCCGTACAGCACCGGCGGGGCGGTGATGTGGGAGGGCGAGGCGGAAATCGTGGCCGACAGGTTCTTCGCCTTGCTGCGCGAGCGCGGGCTGCTGAAGGGGGCGGCGTGATGGGCGCGATCCTCGTTTATATTGAAAGTCGTTCCGGCCGCGTTTTGCCGGGCAGCTTCGAGCTTCTCGCCGCCGGCCGCGCGCTCGCCGATGCCACCGGCCGCCCGATGGAAGCCCTGGTCTGCGCCGCCGATCCCACGGAGCCGGCCGGCGAGGTGCGGGCCGCGGACCGCGTGCTGACTGTCGCGCATCCCGCGCTGTCGCCCTATCTGCCGCAGGCGCATAGCGCCGTGCTGGCCGCCGTGGCGGCGGAGCGGCAGCCCGATCTGGTGCTGGTCGGCTACACCAGTGCCGGCCTCGACATCGCGTCTTCCCTCGCCACACGCACCAGCCGTCCGCTGCTGGCCTATTGCCGGACGCTGCGGCTGGACGGCGGCACGCTGCACGCCGAGGCGCAAGCCTATGGCGGCAAGCTGGTCGCCAGCCTCACCGCGCCGCTGCCTGCGGTCGCCATGGTCATGCCGGGCGCCTTCGCCGAAGAGGCGGGACGCGGCGGTAGCGGCGGCGAAGAGGTCGCCCTTGCGCCGCCCGCCGCGCTCGATGCGCTGGGCATGCGCGTGATCGAGGAGATCGAGCCGGAGTCCGGCGGTGTCGATCTGACCCAGGCCGAGAAGATTCTCTGCGTCGGCCGCGGTATCGGCGAGGCGGCGAAGATCGAGGTGGCGGCGGAAGTGGCGGCCCTGCTCGGCGCCGAACTCGCCGCCAGCCGCCCGGTGGTGGACAGCGGGTGGCTGGAGAAGGCGCGGCAGGTCGGCAAGTCCGGGCGCAAGGTCGCGCCGCGGCTCTATGTTGCGGTCGGCGTCTCCGGCGCGCCCGAACACCTGGAGGGCATGGGCAGCGCCGAGCTGATTGTCGCGGTCAATGTGGACGCCCGCGCACCGATCTTCGGGGCGGCGCATTACGGCACGACCTGCGATCTGTTCGACCTGCTGCCCGTGCTCGCCCTGCGCCTGCGCGAGGGCGGCTAGACGGTGCCGACGCCGCTCATCGTCCTCCTGCTGCTGCTCGCCGCGCTGGTGCTCGCCATCTGGCGTGCCCGGCGGTTGATCGCCGCCGTCGCGGCGGCGCCGGCACCGGCCACCGTGCGGTGGGACCGACCGTGGGAGCGGCTCTGTTTCGCGCTCGCGGAAGTCGGGCTGCATCGGCGGCTGCGCCAGCGCCGGCTGTCGGGGACCCTGCACGCCTTCCTGTTCAGCGGCTTCATCGTGCTTTTCAGCGCGATCGCGACGGATTTCGGCGCCGGGCTGTTCCCCGGGTTCTCGCTCGACCCGATCGGCGGCGCAACCTGGATTGCGCTGCTGCAGGACATTTTCGGCGCGCTGATCCTGATCGCGATCGGGCTTGCGGCGTGGCAGCGATTCGTGCTGCGTCCGCCGCGCTTCGCCGGTTCGTCCACCACCGATGCGACAATCATCTACGTGCTGATACTGCTCGTCGTCGGTGGCATGTTCGTGGAGTTCGCCTGTGCGATCCGCGCCTCCGGCACGCTGACGGCATGGCATCCGCTGTCCAGCACGCTCGCCGCCCTGCTCGGTGCCGCGGGCGTCACGCCGGCGGAAGCGGAAGCGGGACGGGATGCGGCCTACTGGGTGCATATCTGCGCGGTGCTGGCGTTCCTGGTTTACATTCCGGGATCAAAACATCGCCACATGTTCACGGCGATCCCGAACATCTTTCTGCGCGACACCGGCCCGCGCGGCGCGCTGGCGGCGCCGCCGGAGGCGCGCGGACAGATCGGCATCGACCGGATCGGGCAGTTCTCCTGGAAGGACGTGCTCGATTTCGCGTCCTGCACTGAATGCGGCCGCTGCCAGGCCGCCTGCCCGGCCTTCGCCGCCGGCCAGCCGCTCAGTCCGAAACGTCTCATCATGGACCTGCGCGACCGCGTGATGGCAGGGGAGGCGTCCGATCTGCTGCTCGGCGAGACGATCGGCGAGGAGACGCTGTGGGCCTGTACTACCTGCCGCGCCTGCATGCAGGTCTGTCCGATCCACATCGAGCATGTGCCGAAGATCGTCGAGATGCGGCGGCAACTCGTCGAGGAGGCGCGGGTCGGCACGAACCTGCAGGGGGCGCTGTCCAACCTCCAGCGCACTGGCAACTCGATGGGCAAGCCGGGGCGGCAGCGGGCGCGCTGGACGAAGGAGGTCGGCTTCAAGGTGAAGGACGCACGCAAGGAGCCGGTGGACGTGCTGTGGTTCGTCGGCGACTATGCCTCCTTCGATCCGCGCGCGCAGCGGGTGACGGTCGCGCTGGCAAAGCTGCTGCACGCCGGCGGCGTCGATTTCGGCATCCTCGGCGATGCCGAGCAGAACAGCGGCAACGATGTCCGCCGCGTCGGCGAGGAAGGGCTGTTCCAGATGCTGGCGCGCAGCAACATCGACGCGCTCGGCGATTGCAGCTTCCGCCGCATCATGACGACCGACCCGCACAGCCTGAACGCGCTGCGCCAGGAATATCCGGCACTCGGCGGCAGGTTCGAAGTGTTGCACCACACCGAACTGTTGCTGGAACTGCTCGACGCCGGCGCGGTGCGGCTGCGGCCAGGCGCGGGCACAATCGTGACCTATCACGATCCCTGCTATCTCGGCCGCTACAATGGCGGGTTCGACGCGCCGCGCGCGCTGATCGCGCGGGCTGGCTACGTGCTGCACGAGATGCCGCGCTGCCGCGAGGGAAGTTTCTGCTGCGGCGCGGGCGGCGGGCGCATCTGGGGCGATGATGCGGGGATCGTCGAGCGGCCAAGCGAGAACCGCATCAAGGAGGCGCTGGCGCTCGGCGACGCGCGGCTGTTCGTCGTCGCCTGTCCGAAGGACATGGTGATGTACACGGCCGCCGTGCAGGCGCTGGCTGTCGAGGACCGTCTCGCGGTGCGCGACATCGTCGATCTGCTCGCGGTCGCCAGCGAACCCGCGCTGGTGTAACCGGGATGCCGCTTCCGCGGCTTGGCCGCGTCGCGCGGGTTGACGATGACGCCGTGCTGCGCGGCAGCGTGCCATTCTGCGACGACGTGCATCTCCCCGGCGAGGCACACGTCGTATTCGTCCGATCGCCGCACGCCCATGCGGACATAAGCGGCATCGACGTGACGCGCGCGCGCCGCCTGCCCGGCGTGCTCGACGTGCTGACCCTGGCCGATCTCGGCGAGGTTGCGCCGCTGCCTTTTCAGTGCCCCGTGCCGGCGCCGGACGGCGGGAAGGCGACGGCGCCACCGCGCTGGCCGCTGGCGCGCGACGTGGTGCGGCATGCGGGTGAACCCGTCGCCGCTGTCATTGCCACAACGCGGCACGCGGCTCTCGACGGTGCGGAGGCGGTGGACGTGACCTACGACGCGCGTCCGGCCATCACGAGTCTGCGCGAAGGTCACATCGTTGCGACCTGGCGGCTCGGTGATCCCAGCGCGGTCGCGGCCGCCTTTGCGAGCGCGACCCACCGCATCGGGCTGCGGGTCCGCAACAACCGGGTGGCCGCCGTCCCGATGGAGCCGAACGCATCGCTCGCAGCCTGGACAGCCGCGGACGGCTTCACCCTGTTCACCGGTACGCAGGCGCCACACGCCAGCCGCGACGCACTCGCGGAGGTGCTGTGCATCGCCGCGCACGACCTGCGCGTCATCGTGCCGCGGATGGGCGGGGGCTTCGGCGCACGGGTCATCGCGGAGCGGGAGGAGGCCGTGCTGCTGCGCGCGGCCCAGCGCCTTGGCCGTCCGGTACGCTGGCGCGCGGAGCGGAGCGAGGTTTTCCTGGCCGGCCCGCACGCGCGCGACCATGATGCGGACGTGGAAGGGGCGTTTGGCGCGGACGGCCGTTTGCTCGCGCTGCAGGTGCATGTCTTCGCCAATCTCGGCGCCTATCCGACCCTTTTCGGCATCCCGATCGCGACCACGACGGGCCATCGGATCGCGGACGGTCCCTATCGCGTGCCGGCGACAGAGGTGAGGGTTGATTGCGTGTTGACCAACACGGCGCCCACCGCGCCCTATCGCGGCGCCGGGCGGCCGGAGGTCATTCACCGCCTGGAACGGCTGATGGATGTCGCCGCCGCCGAACTCGGTCTTGATCCGGCCGAGATCCGGCGCCGCAACCTGGTGCCGCGGCGCGCCATGCCGTATCGCAACAATGCGGGCCAGTCGTACGACAGCGGCGACTACGCCGCCGTGCTCACCGCCGCGCTCGCCGCCGCCGACTGGGCAGGGTTTCCCGCGCGCCGTGCCGCCGCCGAAGCGGCGGGAACGTTGCGTGGGCGCGGTCTCTGCTGTCACATCGACACGACGAGCGGCGTGCAGCCGCACGAGACGGTCGATGCCGAACTCGATGCCGATGGCCGCTTCGTCTTCCGCTCCGGCACGCAGGAGATGGGCCAGTCGATCGCGGATACGTATCGCGCGCTTGCCGCCGGCCTGCTGGACGTTTCCCCGCAGCGCGTTGCCATCGTGCAGGGCGATACCGGCCGGGTGCGCAGCGGCATCGGCAGCTACGGCTCCCGCTCGCTCTATGTCGGGGGCTCGGCGCTGCGCGCGGCGGCGCTCACCCTGCGCACCGGCCTGGCCCGGGAAGCCGCGCGTCTGCTCGGCCATTCGCCCGACACGCTCGCATTCGACGACGCGGGCGTGCGTGCCCGCGGGACCAATGCCTTCCTGACCTGGACCGCGCTGGCCGCGCGCGCCGACAAGGAGTTGTTGACGGCCAGCGCGACATTCTCGGCGCCGTTCAACTTCCCCAACGGCTGTCATGTCTGCGAGGTCGAGATCGACCCGCTCACCGGCGTTGCGGTCGTTACGCGCTTCGTCGCAGTCGATGACGTGGGACGCGTACTCAACCGGATGGTCGTCGAGGCCCAGATTCAGGGCGGCGTCGCCCAGGGCATCGGGCAGGCGCTGCTGGAGGAATGCGTCTATGACCAGGCCGGCCAATTGCTGTCCGGATCGCTGATGGACTACGCGCTGCCCCGTGCCTGCGACATCCCCGTCGTGGAGGGGTGGCTCGATGAACGCTGGCCCTCGCCCACCAACCCGCTCGGCGTGAAGGGCGCGGGGGAGAGCGGCGCCGTCGGCGCGCCGCCGGCAGTTGTCTCGGCAGTCATGGACGCACTGCGTTGCAGGGGGGTGAAGCATATCGACATGCCGCTCAGACCGATCGCCATCTGGCACGCTCTTCGGTCCAAAGCGGTCATGGGAAGACCGGGTATGGCGATTTCCGGGGTCACACAGACTCCGAATATTGTTGAATATTGTGGTCCAGCTCCGTAATTTTGTCAGCCGCGCTTTACACGACGCGGTCACGGGCGTCAGCTCAGGAGCCTGCCGAAATGCAATGGAATTATGTGCAGACGGAGGCCAAGAAGCAAAGGTACTTGGTTTTTGCCATGGATCAAAGTCAAACACCGGTCATGACACAGCCAGGCCCTTGGGGCAAAGCCCATAGCGGGTTCTGTGCTGGTTGCGCGGTGTACTGGATAGCGCTTCGTTACATCGAGGCCGACTTTGCATTCGATCGGACGACCCTCGAAGTGAATATGCCGGACTGGTGGACGACGCGCGACCAGAACGTTTTCGACGATATGTATGCGCGCGACGAGTTCCCGCTCAATCTGAACTACCCCTTTTCGCTATATAGCCTGACCGTGAACCTGGGTATGGTCACGTGCAAGTCGAGCGCGCTGAGCGGGGAAATGCTGACCGGCGCCGGTCAGGCAACGGGCTGCTACTACATCGCGCTACGTAAACCGCAAGGTGGCCACGCAATCGCGATGCAGAATTTGGGAGGCGGCAAATGGCGGCTTTTCGACGCGAATTACGGGGAGTTCTTTACAGAATGTGACCAGGATTTCGTCGATTTTGTCGATTGGTACGCGGGGAACACCGGATACCGGACGGAGTATGCAGAAACGACCCGCATTGTCGGTATCAACCCACCGCCGTTCGTGGCGGGAACCTTCGAGGCACACGCTGAAGATCTGATCAAGAAGGTTGGTAGCTGAGCGCCCGTGGCCGCCGCCACTGCCAATGCAGCCGCTTCTCCAGCTCTGGCGAATAGATCAGGACCCGGCGATAGATGGTGGTGTGGTCGACCGCGACGCCGTGCTCGGTCATCATATGCTCGAGGTCGCGGTCACCCGTGCCAATCAGGAACGTCAGAAGCGGGCGGAGGTGTTCCGCCGCCGCGGGTCCTGGCGTCACGCCGAGGCAGTGGAGCTCGCCACCCTCGAATGGGTGGACTGCGAGCCGATCGGCAATATCCCACCCGCCGAAGCCGAAGCCCGCTACTATGAACACCTGAACGAACTGCCTATGGCGGCCTGACTCAAACCAAATAGCCTCCGGCAAACCCGGTACGGTTCAGACCTTAGGGCGGCCTGAGAGGCCGGAATCGGCAGTCGGGGTCAGCACCTTGGTGACCACGGACAGAGAGCCCGCCTCTCTCCTGGAGCGTAGAAGGACGACCCCCCGGAATAACAACGTTATTTGGCAAAAGGTGGCTGCCCAGGTAAATTAACGTTCAACACATTTGATATAATTGAGACTGTTTGTGTTCCCGGCTTTCAGCATCACGCACCGCATCAGCGGCTTTAGACCCCATTTTCATCGACAGTAGGTCGCGCTTGGCCTATGGTACTAAAAGGTACCACTCGGAGATAACCAAACTTCGATGGCCACGTCCCTCAAGCTCGATGATGATCTCGCCGACCGCGTCAGGCGCCTGGCGGGACAGCGGCAGCGGACGCCGCACTGGATCATGCGGGAAGCGATCCGCCAATACGTTGCGCGCGAAGAAGCGCGAGAAAGCTTCCGCCAGGAGGCCTTCGCTTCGTGGGCGGCGTACCAGGAAACCGGCCGTCACCTCTCCAGCGAGGAATTGAACGCGTGGTTGGACACGTGGGGCACTGAGGCCGAGGCCGAGCCGCCGAAGTGCCACGAGTAGTCGTTACGGAAGCAGCAGCCCATGGCCTGGAGCGGTGTCGACAGTATTTGAAGCGACGGAGTCCCGAGGCGAGCCGGCGCGCCGCGCAGGCCATCGCGCGGCAGGTCGCACTTTTGGAGACGCATCCCGCGATTGGGCGACCGGTCCAGGAAGCGCCTGAGTTGCGCGAGCTCGTCATTCCGTTCGGGGATACAGGCTACGTTGCGCTGTACCGCCACGAGCCGAATGACGACGCCGTCTATCTGCTTGCATTTCGGCATCAAAGGGAGGCGGGTTACTGAGCCTTGCAAGCTAGACGTGCAGCTGGATGGCGGGCTGGTAAAGCGGGGTTGGGAAGCGACATCCGTCAGGAGCGCCACCTTAAATTCCGGCGGAACGGTGAGCGCGTCGATCGCTACTTCGATTGCGCGTGCGATGGTTGGATCGGCCTGTGACGACGACTGAGGCAAGCCCGCTCGAGCGCCTTATCGTTCTGCTCGACGATCGCGCCGGCGGCGTGCTCGAGCGAGCCGTGGCTTCCACAGCGATTGCCCGCCTCGATCAGGCGCTGGCAAGCCATCCGCTCCGCCAAGCCTTCCTCTATCGGGCGCGGCTCGACGCAGTGCGCCGCCAGGCGAACGTCGACGGGGCCGCGATCGATCCCTGGCATCTGGCGGCGATCCTCGAGGGGCTACGGCTGCGCATGGACCCTTACCTGCGCATCATCGATCGGGGCACAATCATCGATTCCGCCCGGAGAGCGCTCACCTTGCATCAGTGGTTGGTAGAACCGGACTTTGATGAGGAAGGGGAGGCGCAACGAGCCGAATCTGTGCTCGCTAGCCAACCCGACACTTTGCCACCGCTGCTCGCAGCTGCGCGTGGTTTCCAGGTCTGGATCGAGAGCGGGGAGGGGAGGGCGCCGATCCGCGCGGCCGTCGTTCGCTTCTGGACCCGCCGCCACCTTCTCCATCTGCTCGTGCCGCTGACCGGTCCCGCCGCTCTGCGCGAGACGCAATCGTGGGAGTCGGGAATCTGGGCAGCCGCCTTCCTGCGCGCCTTGGCGGCAGAGGCTGCCGACTGCCTCGATCTTCTTGTCACTATGGAGCGGGCTTGGTTCGAAGCGCGGCGGGCAATCGCTCCGCGACGAAAGACATCGCATGTTGTCGCAGCGGTGGACGTGCTGGCGGCCGCGCCCGTGATCTCGGCTACCTCGCTTGCGCGGATCCTCGGCATTGCGGTCAAGAACGCCCTGCGGCTGCTGGACGAGCTCTGCGTCGCGGAGATCGCAGTCGAGGTCACGCATCGCTCGAAGCGCCGGCTCTTCGGGATGGCCGGGCTCGCGCCGCTTCGGGACGTAGTCCGGCCGCCGTACCGACCCGATCAGAACCGCGGGCGTGGGAGGCCTCGGCACGAGATGGTCGGGGACGAGGGCAAAAAGGAGCTGCCGCCACTCTCGCCGCTCGAGCGTCGCGCCTTCGATGACACTGCACTCGAAGAAGCAATGGCACATCTCGATGCGGTTGTTCGGCGGGCCCGTCAGGCACTCACGCCGGCCCCCGCGGCGGACTCTCTCTGTGCGTCGAGGTAAGCCCCTCCCTCTGAGGGTTTACCGGCGGCAGGCGGTTGGCCGGCTCTTGCTGTATACTGAGATCCGGCACCCGGTCGGTGGAGGCCGCCATGAAGGTCGAACTTCGGTATGGCAAAGCGACAATCGCAGTTTCGGTGCCGGCGGGCTGCCGCGAGACGGTGATCCGCA
>Ga0335075_10017903_pt1 | contig 10514 bp, 11 predicted proteins | sample Lox_Sample_24_FD_206723 | JGI IMG/M metagenome (GOLD analysis project Ga0335075, IMG submission 206723) | Soil microbial communities from Loxahatchee National Wildlife Refuge, Florida, United States - Lox_Sample_2.4 | ecosystem: Environmental > Terrestrial > Soil > Wetlands | place: USA... | reverse complement strand
CGACCCTGGATCGCTTCCTCGACCGGCATGGTCTGATCGACCATCTGGAAGGTCAGCTTCGCCGTCTGGCCGAGAATGTCCTTCAACCGCTGCGGGTCCTGCAGGCCAGGCACTTGGACCAGAATTCGGTCATCGCCCTGGCGCTGGATGATCGGCTCGGTCGTGCCAAGCTCGTTGACGCGGCGGCTGACCACTTCGATCGACTGCGTCAGCGCCGATCCCATGCGGTAGGCGATGCCCTCGTCGGTCAGCGTGTAGCGAAGCAGCCCCGGTTCGGGCTGATCGAGCGTTACCTCGGTGATCGTTCCACCAAATGTGCCCGCCGAAACTGGCGTCGTGAGCGATTGCAGCGCCGTGATCGCCTTGTCGACTTCGTTGGCCTCACGGATCCGCACCTGGACGCTGTTGCCCGTGCCTGAAAGGCCGGTGTAGCCAATCCTGGCATCACGCAGGAGCGTGCGGATGTCGTCGCGGGTCGCTTCGAGCCGCTCCTCGACCAGATCGTTGCGGTCGATCTGGAGAAGGATGTGCGAACCGCCCTGCAGGTCGAGGCCGAGCGTCATCGGCCGGTTTGGCAGCCAGCCGGGCAGGCTGTTGCGCACCGATTCCGACATCAGGTTGGGGCTTGCAAAGAGGACGCCGATCAGAACGACAGCCCAGATCGAAATCGTCTTCCAGCGTGAAAAATACAGCATCGTGCCTGTCCGAAGGGAGCGGAACCGGAGAATCCGCGCCGAATGCGCTTATTTCTTGGCGTTCTGGTTGGCGACCGGTTCGCCCTTGACGCGCACATCCGCGATCGTCGAGCGCAGCGCCGTGACCTTCAGGCCGTTGCCGAGATCGACCTCGAGTTCGTCATTGCCGTCGACCACCTTGGTCACCTTGCCGACGAAACCGCCACCCGTCACCACCGTGTCGCCCCGGCGGATCGCCGACAGCATCTCGCCGCGCTTCTTGATCTGCGTGCGCTGCGGCCGGATGATCAGGAAATACATGATCACGAAGATCAGGACGAACGGAAGGATGCTGACAAATATGTCCGGCGAAGCCCCTACCCCTTGCGCATAAGCCGGTGTCACAAACATCTAGTTCTCCTGAATTCGGGCGCTTCGGCCCGGGCGAAATTTGCGCGGAATATAGTCATCCGCCCCTCCATTGCAACTTAAACCGCCCGCGTCCGGGCCGCTTTTCGTGCCGGTTTCAGCGTGTTAGAGCGGGCCCAATTCCGCCTGAAAGTGCGTTTTGATGCAAAAAGCTCACCGCGAAGACCTCGCCGCCAAGATCGACCGGCTCATCGACGCGGTCGGCCGCCTTGCGGGGCCTGCCGCACAGCCGCCACGGCTCGAAGCAGCCGACTGCTTCGTCTGGAACCCCGATCCGGGCGAACTGGAGCCTGTGGCGAAGGTCAACCGCGTTGATCTGACCCTCATTCGCGGGGTCGATCACGTTCGCGACATCCTGCTCGACAATACGCGGCGTTTCGCCACCGGGCTGCCGGCCAACAATGCGCTTCTGTGGGGCGCGCGCGGCATGGGCAAATCGTCACTGGTGAAGGCGATCCACGCCACCGCGAACGCCGAGCGCGGTGGAGACGCGGCGCCGCTCAAGCTGATCGAGATTCACCGCGAGGACATCGACACCCTGCCGAAGCTGATGGCGATCCTCAAGGCGTCGCCGTTCCGCTTCATCCTCTTCTGCGACGACCTGTCCTTCGACCATGACGACACGTCGTACAAATCGCTGAAGGCAGCGCTCGAAGGCGGCGTCGAGGGCCGCCCGGCGAACGTCATCTTCTACGCGACGTCGAACCGCCGGCACCTGATGCCGCGCGATATGATCGACAATGAGCGCTCGACCGCGATCAACCCGTCCGAAGCCGTCGAGGAGAAGGTCTCGCTATCCGATCGCTTCGGCCTGTGGCTCGGCTTCCACAAATGTTCGCAGGACGAGTACCTCGACATGATCGGCTCATACGTGCGCTATCATGGTCTGAAGATCGATGACGCGTCGCTGCGCGCCGAGGCGCTGGAATGGGCAACGACACGTGGCAGCCGCTCCGGCCGCGTCGCCTGGCAGTTCATTCAGGATCTCGCCGGCAGGCTCGGTCAGCAGCTCAAAGCCTGACACGGTTCAAGGCTTGACAACGAAGAAACCCGCCCCTGATAAGGAGGCGGGCAAAATTTGCAGGCCGGACTGGAGGTCAGGCGGCCCGCCGCATCTTCTTGTTCTTGATTTTCTATTCGAGAAAACCGGACGGATCGACCGGCGCGGAGTCCTTGCGAACCTCGAAATGGAGTTTCGGCAGTTCGGCATTGCCGCTCATGCCGGACTTGGCGATTTCCTGGCCGCGCTTGACCTTGTCGCCGCGCGCGACCTTGAGCTCGCTGGCATGGCCGTACACGGTGACCAGCCCATCCTCGTGGCGCACCAGCACGGTGTTGCCGAAATCCTTCAGCCCGTCGCCGGCATAGATGACGACGCCGTTCTCGGCGGCCTTCACCGTCGTGCCTTCCGGCACCGCGATGTCGATGCCGTCATTGGCCTTGCCGTTGCCGGAACCGTAATTCGAGATCACGCGGCCGCGAACCGGCCAGCGCATGCGACCGATGCCCGTGGCGTCGGGCGCGGACGCACCCTCGTCCTGCTCGACCGCAGCGCTGATTTCCGTCTTCTTCGGCGGCGTGTAGCCGGCGACCTCTTCCGAATTCGCCTTCTTCGCAGGGCCGCCGGTGCCGGTGACGATCGGGTCGACGCCGGCCGGAGCAGCCGCTGCAACCGTGGTCGCGCTGCCGGCCGGGATCTTCAGCGCCTGGCCGATACGCAGGAAACCGTCGTTCAGGCCGTTGGCCTCCTTCAGGGCGGTGACGCTGACGCCGTTCTGCTTGGCGATCTTCGACAGCGTGTCGCCCGACCCCACAACGTAAGTGCCGGGCGCCGGTTTCTTTGCCGTGTCCGCGGCCTTGGCTGTTTCGGTCGTCGCCGGCGTGGCCGTCTCGGACTCCTTCAGCTTCGGCGCATTGGGCAGCACCGCGACCTTGTCGGCGGGCTTCGCCGGCAGCGGCACCTTGTCGGCCGGCACGTCATACTTCGTGCCTCTCGACGATTTTGCGTCCGCGACGTTCGGGTCGGCGTCGGGCATGGAGATCGGCGCGCTGCGCGAATAGACATAGGTCGGAATGACAACTTTCTGGCCAGCCTTCAGATCGCTTGCCGAGGTCAGGCCATTCGCCTGCATGATGTCCTTCGGCGGCACGCCAAAGCGGCGCGACAGATTGTAGACGGTCTCGCCGTCCTTGACGGTCACCTGCGTGCCGCCGGCGCGCGACCAGCCCTGCTGCTTCTCGTCGACGGGCATCTCCTGAACGACGGGGGCCGTTGCCGCCGTCGGTGCGACGGTTCCGGTCACAGTGGTGTCGACCTTCGGCGCCTCCACGGCTGCCGTTGCCGCCAACGGCGCGTCCGCCGGCGCCGCGGTCGTGCCCGCCACGGGAGCGAGCGTACTGCGTGTCACATCGCCAGTCGCGGGCTTGACAGCCGTACGGTTCAGCGAACCGGTATACGTGCCGTCGACCGATGCCGGCTGAACGCTCTCATCGCCCGGGAACGGCTGGCTTGCCGGTGGAATGATCTGGCGCTGGTTTGCGGTGGACGCGGTGAAGACGCCGTCCGTGCCGCCGAAGCGCATCACGTCGGAGCTGCACCCGGAGGCCAGACCGCCGATGAGGAGAAGAGCGGCGCCGCGTGCCAAATGGCGCCTGGAAGAGCTGAAACTGGACACCCGCATCGACATTTACCCACGCGTACCCGATACTGAACTGGTTGGGATTAAAGCGCGTTAATGTTACTGGTCGGTTAAGCGGTGAGCCGATAGCGCGGATTCTTCTCGAAGATTCAGCAGGTTCGCCCGGATGCGCCGTCGGCGGGGCTAAAGTACCGCCGCCATGCCCTTCAGGAGCGGCTGAAGCCGTACGCGCGCCAGATCCGCGCGCTCGAAACGGCTGCCGACCTTGGTGAGCTTGGCAAGGACCTGCTCGTCCTCCGCCGGTCCGATCGGCGCCACCATCGTCCCCCCGCTCGACAATTGCTCGACGAAAACCCGCGGATGGCTGTCGAACGCGGCCCAGACCACGATCCGGTCGAACGGTCCTTCCGCTGGCAGGCCAGCGAATCCGTCGGCATGCTTAACCTGAACATTGGTGATGCCGAGCGAATCAAAACGCGCCCGCGCCTGCTCGGCGAGCCGCTTGTAGCGCTCGATTGTCACCACCTTGCCGGCCAGCCGCGCCATGACACCAGCCGTGTAACCCGAGCCGGCCCCTACCTCCAGAATCTTGTGGCCGGGTTCGATCTCGAGCGCGGAGATCGTCAGGGCCTGCAGGTCGGCGCCTTCGATCGCCTCGCCGCACTCGATCGGCAGCATCCGTTCCGACCAGGCGAGCGGCTGATATTGCGGGTCGATGAAAGCTTTGCGCGGTGTCGCCTCGAACGCGGCGATCAGGTTCTTCGCGACGATGCCCTTGCCGCGAAGCCGAAGCAGGAAGGCTGCGAAGCTTTCGCGCTCGTCCGCCATCAGGCCAGCGCCTTCGCCAGGCTGTCGCGCACCTCGTGTGCGGTGAGATCGAGCTTCAGCGGGGTAACGGAGACCATGCGGTTGCGCACGGCGTGAAGATCGGTGCCCTCGCGCACCTCTTCCTGTTCGCGACCGAAGCGCAGCCAGTAATACGGGAAGCCGCGCCCGTCGGCACGCTGGTCGATCCACAGACCGTGCACCAGCTTGCCCTGCGCGGTGACGGCCGTGCCGGCAATCTCCTTCGCCGGTACGTTCGGGAAATTCACATTGAGGAACACGCCGGCCGGCAGGTCGAGTTTCAGCAGCTTTTGCAACAGCGGCGGCGCGAGTTCTTCAGCGATCTCGTAGGGAACGACGCGCTCTTCGTCCCGATAATTGTAACCCTGGCTCAACGCGATCGAGCGCACACCGAGCAGCGCGCCCTCCATGGCGCCCGCCACCGTGCCCGAATACGTCACGTCGTCGGCGATGTTCATGCCCGAATTGATACCAGACAAAATGAGATCCGGCAGGCCCGGCAGAATCTTTCGCGATCCCATGATCACACAGTCGGTCGGCGTGCCGCGCACCGCATAATGCTTCTCGCCGATCTTCCGCAGCCGGATCGGCTCGGAGATGGAGAGCGAGTGCGCGTAACCCGACTGATCGGCTTCCGGCGCGACCACCCACACATCATCCGAAATCGTGCGCGCGACCTTTTCGAGCGACGCCAGTCCTTCGGCGTGGATGCCGTCGTCATTGGTGAGCAGGATGCGCATTTAGTTTGCACCCCCCTCTGGCCTGCCGGCCATCTCCCCCTCAAGGGGGGAGATTGCCAGCTTCACTCTCCTCGCCTCGCCTTCGACGATTGGCGAAAGCTGCGATGACAGCCAATCTCCCCCCTTGAGGGGGAGATGGCCGGCAGGCCAGAGGGGGGTGAATTGCGAAACTGTCATCTCAAACAACCCTGCCCTCGATTTTCTTCATGCCGCCCATGTAGGGCGCAAGCGCGTCTGGGACTGTGACGCTGCCGTCCTCGTTCTGGTAGTTTTCCAGCACCGCGATCAACGCGCGGCCAACCGCCGTGCCCGAGCCGTTCAGCGTGTGGACGAAGAGGTTGCCCTTGCCGTCCTTGTCCTTGTAGCGCGCATTCATACGGCGGGCCTGAAAATCGCCGCAGACCGAGCAGGACGAAATTTCGCGGTACGCATTCTGCCCCGGCAGCCACACCTCGATGTCATAGGTCTTGCGTGCACCAAAACCCATGTCGCCGGTGCAGAGCGTCACGGTGCGGAACGGCAGCTCGAGCTTTTTCAGAATAGTCTCCGCGCACTCCGTCATGCGCTCATGTTCCTTCAGCGAATTCTCCTGGTCGGTGATCGACACCAGTTCGACCTTGTAGAACTGATGCTGGCGCAGCATGCCGCGCGTGTCGCGACCGGCCGAACCTGCCTCCGACCGGAAGCACGGCGTCAGCGCGGTGAATCGCAGCGGCAGTTTGTCGTGCGCAGTGATCTCTTCGCGCACGAGATTGGTGAGCGGGACCTCGGAGGTGGGGATGAGTCCCAGCCTCTTTTCACTTACCAGGGAACCGCCACCTTGCACCAAGATCTCGGACCCATCCGCAGCACGTACCGGTTCTGAAGCGGCTATGAAGTAGAGGTCTTCCGAGAACTTCGGAAGCTGACCCGTCCCATACAGCGCTTCGTCGCGCACCATCAGCGGCGGAATGACTTCGGTGTAGCCATGCTCCGCCGTGTGCGTGTCGAGCATGAATTGCCCGAGCGCGCGTTCGAGTCGCGCAAGCTGACCCTTGAGCACGGTGAAGCGTGCGCCCGACAGTTTCGCGGCGCGCTCGAAATCCATGAGGCCCATCGCCTCGCCGATCTCGAAGTGCTCGCGCACCCAGTTCGGCCGCGTCTTGATCTCGCCTGATTTCCGAACCTCGACATTGTCGTGTTCGTCCTTGCCGAGCGGCACGTCGTCCAGCGGCACGTTGGGGATCACGGCCAGCGCATCGTTGAGCGCCTTGTCGAGCTCGCGCTCCTTCGCTTCGGCATCGCCGAGGAAACCTTTCAGCTCGGCGACCTCGGCCTTGAGGGTGTCGGCAAGGGCGGTGTCCTTCGCCGCCATCGCCTTGCCGATTTCCTTCGACGCGGCGTTGCGGCGCTCCTGCGCGGCCTGCAGCTTCACGACATGCGCGCGCCGCGCCTCGTCCCTGGCGACGATATCGTCAACCGTGGAGCGCGAATCCTCCGCCGACCAGTTGCGCCGGATGAGCGCATCGACCAGGGCCTGCGGGTTCTCGCGAATCCATCTGATATCGAGCATGTCAAAAGTCCAATTCAGGTATGCGCGTCATGCCGAACAGCCCCACTTTTGGCAAGCCCGCCGCTTGAATCGCGCAGTTTCCCGTTGCCACGCTCCGGTTTTCGCCGGCCTGGCCTTTGTGGCTCGAGACTGCTTCGGGGATCGCCGGCACGTCAGGAGGTGTCGGGAGCGCGGGGACGTGGCGTGACAGCATCGGACATGGCCGCGGCTTTTGGCGACCACGGAAAGGCGAGATAGACCAGCCAATTTGCGGCATGCGCGGCTTTACGCGCCAGAACGGCTAAAGCGCATGCAAGCGCGCGGAAAACACGTGACAGGTACACCGCTTGGTCCTCGCCGGGCGCGGGCCATGAGCGGCAATCGACCGGCGCGTGGATCGTACCGGCAAAGGCGCAAGCGACATCGGCGCCGCGCCGCAGGACCGCCAGCAGGACAAGGCGGCGCGACGCAGGCAGCGTGCCGGCCGCGAGCGCCAGCGCGGCGAGCGAGAGCAAGAGCGCCGCGATGCGCGCCAATGCCTGCTTGTCTTCTTCGCCATGCCTGCTCACGATTCAGGAGCCCGATGAGTCATCCGCGCATTATCGCGGAGGTCGCAGACCCCGTGGACAGATTTCCGCCGAAGAAACCGCAGATTTCTTGTGCTGACAGGGCAAGCGATTGAAATCACTCGGAATTATTTTCCGCGCGGCGAGAAAGATCGCGAAATCTGTTCACGGCGCGAAGGGCGGAATTGGCCGGTTTGGCAGGGCGGTGGAGCGCTTCCCTTCTCCCCTTGTGGGAGAAGGTGGCCGAGCGAAGCGAGGTCGGATGAGGGGTGCTGGCCGGAGTGCGACGCCTCATTCTTCCAACACCCCTCATCCGTCGCCTTGTCTCGTGCTTGCTTTTTAGCAAGCCCGAGGGCGACACCTTCTCCCACAAGGGGAGAAGGAAGAAGCGCGCTGCCGATAAACTAAGCCGACTGCCCCGTCGCTTCCGCTGCGTCCTGCTCCGCCTTTTCCTTGGCCAGCGCTTCCTCGTCGCGTTTGCGCTCGATCATGCGGGCGGTCCAGATCGAGATTTCGTAGAGCAGGATGGTCGGCAGCGCCAAGCCGATCTGGCTGATCGGGTCAGGCGGGGTGAGCACCGCCGCGACCACGAAGGCAATCACGATCGCCCATTTACGCTTCTCGCGCAGCCCCTGCGAGGTCAGCAGCCCGACGCGCGCCATCAGCGTCGTCACCACCGGAAGCTGGAACACCAGCCCGAAGGAGAAGATCAGCGTCATGATGAGGCTCAGATATTCCGACACCTTTGGTAGCAGCGAAATCTGCACCTCGGAGTCCGGCCCGGTCTGCTGCATGGCGAGGAAGAACCACATCACCATCGGCGTGAAGAAGAAATAGACGAGCGCCGCACCCATCAGGAACAGGACCGGCGAGGCGATCAGGAACGGCAGGAACGCGCCGCGCTCGTTCTTGTAGAGACCAGGCGCCACAAACATGTAGATCTGCGTCGCGATGATCGGGAACGCGATGACCAGCGCGCCGAACATGGCGAGCTTGATCTGCGTGAAGAAGAATTCCTGCGGCGCTGTGTAGATCAGCTCGACCTTGTCGGTCGCGAGACCCGCCCAGTGGACGGCCCATTTGAACGGGATGACCAGCAGGTTGAAGAGTTCCTTGGCGTAGAAGAAGCAACCGAGGAAGGCGATGAAGAACCCGCCGATCGACCACATCAGACGGCGGCGCAGCTCGATCAGGTGATCGATCAGCGGTGCTGACGACTTTTCGATCTCGTCGTCTTCGGCGGCAGCACTCACGACGGAAGTTCCGTGTTCTTGGCCGCGGCGCGTTTGCGCTTCGGCTTTTCAGCAACTTCGCCCGCGGCGGCATCGGCCGGCGCTTTCTTGGCGCGCGGCTTCTTCGGCTTCGCCGCCGGTTCGGCGTGCGCGCCGTTGGATGCGGAGGCCGCGCTGACACCGTTCACGCCAGCGATTGCCGCCGCCGCTTCCGCCGTCGCGGGGAGCACCGGCGGCTCGGGCATCTTGTCCGGCCCGGGAATGTTGGGCATTGCCGCGGCGCCATTTTTCAGCGGTTCTGCGGCGACCGCTTCCGTCGACGCAGCAGGAGGTGTCGGTTTCGGGGTCGGCTTCAGCGCGGCGTCGAGCCCGGCCCGCACATCGGCCGCGGCCTTCTCGAACGGATTGAGCTGCTTCTTGATCTCGTTCGTCGGGTTGAGGCTGCGGAGCGAATCCACCGACTTCTTGACGTCGTCGAGTTCGGCTTCCTTGAGCGCCTCATTGAACTGCTTCTGGAAATCGCCGGCCATGGAGCGCAGCTTCGCCGTCGTCTTGCCGAAGGTGCGCAGCATCTTCGGCAAGTCCTTTGGCCCCACGACCACGATCATGACGACCGCGATCACGAGCATTTCGGTCCAGCCGATATCGAACATCGTCTCTGGTTCCGGCTTGGCGGCGGTCCGCCCGGCTTAGCTCTTCGTCGCCTTTTCCTTCGGCGACGTCACGGACTCGTCGGCGCGATGCTCGACAGTCTTGGCTTCAGCGGCCTCGTCTTCCGACATGCCCTTCTTGAAGCTCTTGATGCCCTTGGCCATGTCGCCCATCAGCTCGGGAATCTTGCCGCGGCCGAAGAGCAGCAGCACGACCACGAGCACGATCAGCCAGTGCCAGATCGAAAAGGAACCCATTGTTTTTATCTCTTCCCAAGATTGCGTCGTGGATTGATCTATGCGTTTTCGGCCGCACTTTCAAACACAAGTACGTCAGCCGGCCTCAACCGGAGCATGATGTCGCGGGCTCCCGGCCTTAAGCCCCCGCACCGTATTCGGGCCCGAACCGTCGATTCCGCCCCGGAAACGGCCAATTCCAGCAGTTCCACGACCCCGAGATAGTGCCGCGACACGATCCGGGCGGGCACCTGGCCCTCGCTTTCGCTGACGTCGATACCCGAGGTGCGCACCGCGACCGTCACTGCCGTCCCGTCGGCAAACCCCTTGGCTTCGACCGTTCCGGCTGGTGTTTCAGCGGCGCCGCCCTTCACGCGGGTCTCGAAGCGGTTCAATTCGGAGAAGAATCCGGCGACAAAAAGGTCGGCCGGCCGTTCGTACAGTTCCTGCGCCTTGCCGACCTGCACCAGCCGGCCGTCCTTCAATAGCGCGATGCGGTCGCCGAGCCGCATGGCTTCCTCGGCATCGTGCGTCACCACGATCGCGGTTGCCCGGCTTTGTCTGAGGATTGCCAGCGTTTCGGCCCGGACGCTGTCCTTCAGACGGGAATCCAGTCCCGAAAACGGCTCGTCCATCAGCAGGACGGCCGGCCGCGGCGCCAGCGCCCGGGCCAGCGCCACGCGCTGCTGCTCGCCGCCGGACAGCACATGCGGGTAGGACGCGGCATATTGCTCGAGCCCAACCCGACCGAGCGAGATCATCGCCTCCTTGCGCGCCTCGGTCTTCGACAGCGCGGTCAGCCCGAAACGGACGTTGTCGAGGATGGTCAGGTGCGGGAACAGCGCGAAATCCTGGAAAACCAGCCCGATCGAGCGCTGCTCGGGCGGCAAGAACACCGAAGGCCCGGCGATCTCGCGTTCGTTCAGCAGGATCCGGCCCGAAACCTGCGGTTCGATGCCGGCGGCGATTC
>Ga0335075_10017901_pt1 | contig 10515 bp, 9 predicted proteins | sample Lox_Sample_24_FD_206723 | JGI IMG/M metagenome (GOLD analysis project Ga0335075, IMG submission 206723) | Soil microbial communities from Loxahatchee National Wildlife Refuge, Florida, United States - Lox_Sample_2.4 | ecosystem: Environmental > Terrestrial > Soil > Wetlands | place: USA: Florida... | reverse complement strand
CGGACGGCACGGTCGGGGAGCTGCGGGCCGCGCTCTCGGAGCTGCTCGCGGACCCGGAGCGCCTGCGCGCAATGGGTCGGGCGGGAGAGCAAGCCGCGCGGCGGGAGCTGTCGCTGGAGGCATTCGGCGCGCGCCTCGAGTATCTCTACCGATCGGCGATCGCGGGCGGCCCTGCGACCGCGCCAACCATGGTTCCGCTCGAGCTGTGAGCATGTCCCCCCGATTGCTCATATGGACGCGGATCCCGACTCATCACCAGTCGGCTTTCTTCGACGCTCTCAGGTCTCGGGGCATAGATCTCGTCGTGCACTACCTGCAGCACGTCGGTGCGGACCGGCTCAGCCTGGGTTGGAACGCGCATACCGACCTGCCGCCGGGCGAGTTCTATACCGGCATGTCGCTGCGGGCGCTCGAGTTCTGCCCGGATTGGCGGCAGCGCATTCACGTCATTCCCGGCTACAGCCCGCCGTTTCTGTTGCATCTCGCCGGACTCCTGTCGCGTCGCCGCGTGCCGTGGGTGCATTGGAGCGAGCATTCGTGGCCTCGCCGGCGCGCTCATCTCACTTTCAGCATCAAGTGGGTCTACGGACACCTGGCGCGCTACCGGGCGCTGGGCGCCCTCGCTATTGGAGACCTGGCGCGGCAGGAATTCATTCGCTGGGGCATCCCGCCGGGCCGCATTCGCTTCCTGCCCTACGCGGTGCCTCGCGTGACGGTACCCGAGGGGACGGAGTCCGCCGAGCTCCCGCTGGAGAGTCCGCACTTTCTCTTTCTGGGCCAGCTTTGCCCGCGCAAAGGAATCGACCTGCTGCTGCTTGCCATGCGCGACGTGCTCGCCGCTCATCCCAACGCGCGGCTCGAGCTGGCCGGCAAGGATCAGCCCGGCGGGTTGTATGAGCACATGGCGGAGCGGCTCGAAATCACCCACGCAGTGCGATTTTCCGGAGTCGTGGAAGCCGTGAATGTCGGCGCCGTGCTGCAGCGCAGCGATGTGCTGATCCTGCCGTCGCGCCACGACGGCTGGGGCGTTGTCCTCAACGAGGGCGCTTCCCTTGGGAAGGCCCTCATCGCCAGCGACGCCTGCGGGGCCGCGCACCACCTCATCGCGCCGGACATCAACGGCTATCGGTTCCGCGCCGCAGACCGGTCCGCCCTCGCGAGCGCGATGCTCGCCTACTGCCGCAATCCAGGCCTGGCGCGCCGGCACGGCGCCGAGTCCTTGCGGATATTCGAAGAGTTCACGCCGGAGCGCAACGCCGCACGGCTCGAGCAAGCGCTTCTGTCGCTGCAATCCGCCGCGACGGGCATCGATCGCGCGAAAGTCGCCTGAGGTACCGACATTGTCCCACTCTTACGGTGCATCCAGCTACGACGATCATTTCTGCCTGAAACCCCCGGCCCTGCTCTGGCTCGCCGTGCTCTATCTCTCGCGGGCGTTAGTGCTGCTGGCGATGTACATCGTCTCCTCCATGTCCCTGTCGCGTGTCAACCCACAGGCTGTGGCGGAGCTGCGCGGCACGGTCAGCATTTACGCCTTCATTCCGGCCCTGGTTGCGGCGCCGGTCTTCTACGGACTGCTCTGCCGCGGGCCGACTTCGAGCGGTCTCGTCAGATGGTTCTGGTCGCACGGGCGGACGATCCTGATTCTGGCCACCATAGTCGACGCCGTGATCTCCATAGGAAGCTCGGGAATCATCGGCGGCGATGCCGTGGACCTCAACGCGGGATTTCTGGTGGCGACGCTCTTCGACGCTTACTTCCTCGTCTATATTTTCGCCACCCGTCGCGTACGTGACGTGTTTGCCGATTTTCCGCCTTTCACCGCCCCCACTCCCCGCCGGCGCCGCCGCTAACGGCAAACGACACGTCGAATCCTGCTCAGGCGCTCAGCGCCGCCGGGGACTCGCGCGTGCCCGCCAGCCATTCCTGGAACACGACGGCGGCCCAGATCTCACTTTGCCGGTCATGCGTGCCCGCCAGATGCTGCGCCCATTTGCTGCGGATGGGGCCGGGCGAGAGGTAGCCCTCCCGGCGCAGCCGGCGCTCATCGAGCAGCGACTCCGCCCAGTCCTGCAGCGGTCCCTTCAGCCAGGAGCCGACCGGGATCCCGAAGCCCTGCTTCGGGCGATCGACGATCTCGCCCGGAGCGAACTGCCGCAACACCTGCCGCAGCAGCAGCTTGCCGGCGGTGGCGCTGATCCGCCACTCGAGCGGCAGCCGCCAGGCGAGCTCGAACAGGCGCGGGTCGAGAAAAGGCGCCCGCGTCTCCAGGCCCACGGCCATGGAGGCGCGGTCGACTTTAGTCAGAAAGTCATCCGGCAGGATGTTGAGCGTGTCGAAGAGCATCATGGCCTCCGCCGGTGGCAGCGAGGCCAGCCAGCCGCTCGCCAGGCCCGACTGCCTCTCCTCGCAACCCTCCAGCGCCACCGTCTCATCCTCGGGCCGTGCCATGAGAATCTCGTACATGTGGGCCTCGGAGCTCGCGCGGAGCTGCCGCGCAAGCCGGTGCAGCCGCTCGCCCGAAAGGTCCGAGAGCCGCCCGTTGCCGCCGAACCCGCGCAGCCATCCGATCACGTTCTGCCACGAGGCGGGTGGCATCGTTCCGATGAGCGACGCCAGGGGTCGCCGCGCCCAGCCCGGGATCGATCGGATGACGGGGAAGGCCCGCTGTCCCACGAAGTAACGGTCATAGCCTCCAAACAGCTCATCGCCCCCGTCCCCTGTCAAAGCGACCTTCACGTGCTCGCGTGCCATTCGCGACACGAGGTAGGTCGGAATCTGTGAGGAGTCCGCGAACGGCTCATCGTAGATCGCAGGCATGTGGACGATCGCCTCACGCGCCTGGGACGGAGTCACCCGTTGACAGGTGTGGGTCGTGCCGAGGTGTTGCGCGACCTGCGCCGCGGGCCCTGACTCGTCGTAGCTCGGATCATCGAACCCGATGGTGAACGTCATCACCTGATTCGAAGCCTGGCGCATTTGCGCCACGACGAGGGAAGAGTCGATCCCGCCCGAGAGGAAGGCACCGAGCGGCACATCGGACATCATGCGCGAGCGTACGACGGACGCCAGCAGCTCGCGGACCTGCGCCTGAGCCTCTTGCTGATCGGTCAGGCGACGCTCGCGCGCAGCCAGTGCCACCTCGATCGGCCACCAATACGGTCGCGGAGTGCCGACTGAGATCGACCGGGTGACCGGATCGACCGCCACCGTGAGGACGGTCGCCGGCGGGAGCTTGCACGCGGCGCGATAAATGGTGAAGGGCGATGGCACATAGTTGAGCCGCATGTAAGCGCGCAGCGCGCCGCGATCGATCGCGCCCGAGAAGGCAGGATGGGGTAGCAGTGCCTTGAGCTCCGAGCCGAAGAGGAAGCAGCCGCGCTCGGACGCGTAATAGAGCGGCTTCTCGCCAAACCGGTCGCGCGCCAGATGAAGCCGGCGCTCCTCGCGGTCCCAGAGCGCGAGCGCAAACATTCCGTTCAGCCGCGTCAGTGCCCCATCCAGCCCCCAGCGCTCGATCGCCGCCAGCACGGTCTCCGTGTCCGAATGCCCGCGCCACGGCACGGCGGGGCCGGCGCCGGCGAGCTCCGAACGGATCTCCATGTGGTTGTAGATCTCTCCGTTGTAGACGAGCAGATAACGTCCGGAGTGAGAGATCATCGGCTGCGCGCCGTGGCGCGAGAGATCGATGATCGAGAGCCGGCGATGCCCCGCGGCAAAGCCGCAGCGCGCATCGATCCAGGCGCCGGCATCGTCGGGCCCGCGATGGTGGATCCTCTCGCTCATGCGCCCGACGAGCGCAGTGAGCGCGGCCGGCGAGACGTCGCCAGGACAACCGACAAAGCCGACTAAGCCACACACGATGTAACGGACTGTAACTTCAATGAGGCACAGTGGTAATACGTATTCGCACCGTCCGGAACGGAGGTGGAGTACGAGACCTTTTTTAGTTCGGCACGTAATCCGGCAGCCGAGGAATGAAAGCGCGTGCGAACGCCGTCAGCTGCAGATCGCCGGTGGACGCGGAGCTACCGGGAGCCAGAGGCACGATGAGCCGTACCAGCGCGCCGTCGGTCCGGTTTCGCGTAATCGCATCCCAGAGGAGATACCACTTCAGCAGGTAATCGTTGGTGATGTCCCGCCCGCGTTGCGGGAACCAATAGTACATGAGCTCGCGGTCGCTGCCGTGCACGATCACCGCGCGATTGACGCTCACCCGCCGGCCGGCGATATCCATATCGTAGCGGCCGAAGCTCTGGAACTGCCAGCCTCCGCCCGGCAGGCAGGAGGCAGGTGAGTGAGTCGAATCGCCCTTCCGCTGGGAATCGTAATACGCCACCCAGACGTTCACCGGCATGTCGGCCGCGCGCTGGTAAGTCGCGTACAGATAGTCGCTCAGTTTCAGTTGGTCGAGGTATACCGCGCCCATCGGCGAGCGCTGGCCCGTCCAGCCCCCGAGCTGCATCGGAAAATCGACGAGGGCTTCGCGCGGCGGCTGGATCTCGACCCGCTCGTGAACCTGCGTGGCGAGCACCGCACCAACGATCACGAGCGCGGTTGCGGCGAGAAACGCCGCCGGCAAAGTCCGCTTCCTGTGCGCCTGCGAGGCGAGCGGCGCCGGTCCCATATCCAACACCATGGCTTGCCGCAGCCGCATGGGCCGCGGTCCGAGCCTGGCGAGCGCGGCGGCGAGGACGAGCAGCAATCCGGTGCTGATCATGAACACCACCCAGCCCTCGAAGTAGTGCAACACGCCCTCGGCCATCTTCTGACCCCAGTACGCGACACTGACGCCGATCAGCCCGATGCGCAGGCTGTTCATCAGGATCGCGATGGGCACGCTCGCGAGAAAGAGCACCGCGCGCTTCCAAAAAGGGGCGCGGAAGAAGTATGCGACGATGAATGCCAGCGTCATGAGGGGAAACAGGTAGCGCAATCCGCTGCAGGCCTCGGCGACCTGGAGCTGATACACACCGAGGTCGATGACATTGCCGTCGAGGTACACCGGAATGTCGAAGAGCCGAATGACGTCGACGCCGATCGCCGATGAAATGAGCTCGAGGTGCAGCGAGAGTGAATTCGAGAAGAAGATCGGTAGCGGAATGGTGAACAGCAGAATCAGCATTGCCATCCACAGCCGGCGGAACGCCGCGCTCCCCACCAGCGCAAGGATCAGGCCGTAAACCACCACGACGAACGCGTATTGCTCGATGACCCAGATGGTGCTGAGCTCTGCCACCCCCCACAGACCTGCGCCCGCGAGAAGCACCCCGACGCCGGCCCATGAGCCCGCGAATCGCATCCGCGCGAGCGCGGCGCGCTCCCGAAAGATCAGGAACGCGGAGATCGCCGGAATCAGCATGCAGTGGCTGTACTCGGGAGCGGAATACCACATGCCGACGAGCTGACTCAGCACGCGCGCAAACGGCACGGTCGCCACGGCGAGCGCGAATACCATGACCGCCCAATCGAGCGGAGGGAATCGCCACGAGCAGGACTCCGTGGAGCTCTTCGCTCCGGGGGAGTAAGTCGTGGCTTGAGTTGTCATTCTTTCGGCCCCCCCGGAACTGACCCGGCAATACGCCGGCGACAGGCTGTGACGACGCTGTAACCTGAACCGCTTATCGTATCGGCCGGATGCGACAGTCCGGTGACAGATGAGCGCCCGATGGATACCGCCGATGGCGGCCCTGGCGCTGCTCGCGGCAGGAAGCGCGCACGCCCGGGGACCTACCCCGGCCCCCGGAGATGAGACTGCCGAGCAGCGCGCCATCGCGGCGATCCTGCGTGACTGCGACTCGCGAATTGCGGGTGCCGAACATCCGTTGCCGCTCGCCTCGAGCTGGAGCGCGGGGCTCACGCCTCTCGGTTTCTCGCCGGCCTGGCAGATCGAGCAGATCCGCCGTGGCCGGTACCTGCTGCCCTGGTTCTGGGCGGGAACACCGCCGGCCGACCCGGCGAAGGATCCCGGCTATTCGACCGTCTCCGACGCGATCTACTACGGATCCGCGATCGGTTATCTCGCGCGGCATCGTCTTCCGTTGTCGTTCGACATGCCACCGTGGGAGGTTCTGCTGGCGCGAGTATCGCCGGCTTTTGCGAAGACTGACGCGAGCGGCCATCAGCTCGCGATCTCCCCGTTCAGTCCGATCGCGCCCTGGTACGCGGCCGGCCGCGCGTGGGCCCGCGATCCGTCGCTGATGCAGTTGCAGCGGCTGTATCCGAACCCCCCACTCGTGCTCTTCATCTCCGACAACGAGTCGGACCGGCTCACGCCCGATGACCTGCATGCACCTTACAGCCTGAATGCCTCGCCCCAGATCATCGCGCGCCGGCGCGCAATCGGGGATGCCTGGATCGCGCGGTACAAGGCGATGATCCGTGGCTTTCGCGACGGCCTCGCGGCGCCCGGCTGGCGCGCTCAGGCACTGTTCATCGGTTATGACGCGTTCGTGACGTCGGCGATGGGACGATGGGGTGGATGGGGCGCTTATTCCCTGTATGTTCCGGGCCGCACCGAGCCGTGGCCCTACGCTTGGGATGGCGCCAGCGTTTCCTACTATGTCCACGACTGGGCGCCAGACGCCGACTACATCGTCTGGAGCCCCGAAATCGAGGCGATGAACTACGTGCCGGTGCTGGCCGAGGTGCGCCGTAAGAAGCCGGATTTCTGGTTCGAGATCTCCACCTGGGATGGACAGCAGCCCGGACGGCCGAGCGACAAGCTCCTCTTCTACGCAAAGAGGGGGCAGACCTACTCGCCGGACCGCTACGGCGGGATGGTGCAGTTCGGCATGTGGCTGCTGCGACCGCGGGTCGTGCGCGATTTCCGCGGTTCGCTGGATGATGAGCGGATTCGCTTCGGGCCGTATTTCGACCGGATCATGGACGCGGTCACGCGCGTTCACCGCGATCCGGTGCTGCGCGATTTCTGGCGGCACGGGCGCCTGGTCGCCAATCCCGCCGGCGGCCATCCGTACGAGGCAGCCATGCCGCCGTACCTCGCCTCCCGCCCGCGTTGGTTTCTGCTCGACTCGCCGCAGAATCCGCGGCGGCCCTGGCAGCTGACCACGCCGCTCGCAGTCTACTTGCTGGCGCTCGTCCGTGGCCGGGCGCCGCACCGCGAGTGGCTGGTGTATGCGTTCTCGCCATTGCAGAGCTCGGGCGTCGCGTCGGTACAGATACCAGGAGGCCCCGAAGCCAGGGTCCGAGCGACGGAGGCGGGCGCGTTTACCCTCATCAAGGAGCGTCAGCTGCTCCCTCTCGCACGCGAGGCGGTCGGCGACTGACAACCAGCCGTCACATTCTTCTGGTACAAGCGCCCCCGCTATGGCCGTCTCGAAAATGCTCGAGGGCTTCTGCGCGGACATCGAGGACCTGCCGTCCGAGGGACTCGTCCGCCAGGCGGTGCGATACGCGCTCGCCTTGCCGGAGATCTGCTCCGCGCTGGAGGATACGGCCATGCGCGGCCTGGATGACCGTTATCTCGCCTGGTGCGCTCGCTGGCTGCACTTTCCCCGGGGAAAAGGCTCGGCCCCCATCGGCGCGCGTCTGCTGCGGCTTCACAAGCGGTCAGGACGCGAAGTATCTCAATGGCTCGCCGCTCTGCGCATCAGGCGCAATGCCCGCAGCTACCGCGGACCGGGACGGCCGCCGTTATGGCAGCCGGTCAACCGTGTGGAGGCGTTCGAGGCCGCATTGTGCCGGGCACTGGTCGATGCCGCACGGCGCTGGTATGCCGAACACGGCCGCGCTGACAGAACGGTTCAGACGAATCTCGGCAAGCTGCTGATCGCTCACTGATTCCGCGCCCGCCACGGGCGCCCCTCCCTTCCCCCATCCCCTTCCGCAAGGCGCCCGGCGCCGCCCTGACGCAACCGCTGCGTCGACGAACCCACCTCGCCAACCCCACGCCTGACGCACGAACCACCGTCTCAATGTCATGAAGTAAACATATGACTGCAATACTTCTCACCTACTTTGTCGTCCGAAGCCGCTGGCATTTACACCACGGCGGCGCCACAGGGGAGATTACAAAGTGATCGAAAGCCGCAAACAGGCTGTCAGCATCCGCATGAGCCCCGCCGACCTGCGCAAGGTCAAAGACCTGGCCCGGCGCCTCAGCGCCCGCGATTCCGATGTCATCCGCTTCGCGGTGAAGGCAATGCTCGGCCGCCTGGCGCCGCTCTTCGACCAGCACTCCCGCGGCCGTACGCTGGTGCCGGCGTTGGTCGAGGCAGGTACCGAATTCCTGCGCTTCTTCGAGCTCGACTCCGGCCGGCTCGACGCGCTCATCAATGAGGAGGTGAGCGACCCGGAGAAGCGAGTCTCGCTGGAAGATCTGGCGCTGCTCGCCCTGGCGGGAGTGAAGGAGCCCTACGCGGCGCTGAAATTGAGCGAGCTCAATCAGACGGACGAGCGGCTGCTGAGCTCGAATGATCTGGCGAGCTCCATCCGCCAGTACCTGTACGAGAAATACGTGTATCGCATCAGCGTCGAGCCCGATCAGTCGGCCGCGCCGTTGCGCTTTGCCCTACGAGGAACCCAGCCATGAGCTCAGTCACGCTTGCGGCGGATAACACCGCCATCGAAGGTCGTTACCCCGACGCGGCGGCGCAACCGGCGTCGCCTGTAAGGCATGGCGCACCCGTGTTGCGCCGGGTTCAGGGAGTTGCCGCGGGAGTCTTCTTCCTGGCAATGCGGATCCCCCTCCATGTCGGGGTGCTGCTCTTTGCCGCGCTGGTGTCACTTGCGGGTGTGACGCTCTACCTGATTCAGGCCATCGCCTTGCGGCTCACCCGGCCGGCGGGTACGGTGGCGGCGGCGGCTCTGGCGCTCGTTTCCATAGCGGGTCCGCGGCAAGCCAAGGCCGACACGGTCGGCGACACCTCGCTGCTGCAGCAGACCACGCTGGTCTTCAGTCAGCAAACCAACCTTTACTCGTTCGATGCGCCGAGCGCCGGAACGCTGTCGGTCAGCCTGCAGGACTGGGCATTTCCGGTGGACTTACAGCAACTTACCGCATCGATCCTGTTCCAGGACCAATCGTGGTCCCTCACCCCGGTGGCGGGCTCTCAGAACCCGGAATGGGCGCTCAGCCTACCGATCTCGAGCGGCGGCCTGTTTGATGCCTTCGTCGCCGCAGAGGCCGGCACCAGCACCTTTGGGCAGTTCGGAGCTTATTCCATGAGCATCGATTTCGCGCCCGCATCGACGGTGCCGCTGCCGCCGGCGATAGACCTCCTGCTGGGCGGCATTGGCCTCCTCGGGGCGGTGTCGCTGCTCGAAAGGATCTCCCAACGGCGCAATACAGATGTCATCTCTCTCGCCTAGGATGACATCTGTCGAACGAAAAGAAGCGCGCGGCACGTCGCGCACCCACTAGCCAATCCGTCGGGAATGAAGGCTGCGCATGCGCGCTTGGCATCTATCGCTCCTGGTCGCCCTGCCCGCAATCACCGCGGGCCTTGCCGCCTGCGTGGCGGCCGGCACGACCCCCGCGGATATGCGTGCCGCCGGAGACTCGACCCGCTGTTACGCCTTCAGTCCGTGCGAAGCAACTGGTACGCCGGCCGCAGCTACGCATGCCGTCGTGACGGGAACCCGTCATGCCGCCGACGAGCTCGATTATCACCTGCAGCCCGGGGATACCGTCACCATCTCCGTCTGGAAAGAGAAGGATCTCGAGACCGAAGCGCTGGTCCGGCCGGACGGGGGGCTCTCCTTCCCCTTGGTGGGGGATGTCGAGGCCGAAGGGCACACCCTGCGCCAAGTGCGCGACATCATTGCCGAGCGCCTGAAACCATACATCCCCGACCCCGTAGTGACGGTGGCCATCAAGGAGATCGGCGGCAACGAGATCTTCGTCCTCGGCAGGGTCAACCGGCCGGGGGGATATGCCTTCAGCCAGCCGATAGATGTCATGCAGGCGCTGAGCCTCGCAGGCGGCACTACGCCGTTCGCGAAGCTCAATCGCATCGTCATCCTGCATCGCGACGCCAGCGGGGCCGAGCACTCGGTGCGGTTCCACTACGCGGAAATCGCGCATGGGAGAGATCTCGCCCAGAACGTGTTGCTAAATAGCGGCGACACCGTCGTAGTTCCCTGACGGCAGTGCCGTCAGCAAGCGATGAGGAGGGCAACCGGGGCGCTCGGACTCGCAGTCGCTATCGCGGCTGCCTTCTCGCCGCCCGCGTGGACCGGGGACTGGACGGTGGCGCCCACGTTGACCATGGGCATAGACAACGATACGAATCGCCTGCTGACCAGCCCGGCGATTCCGAGCAGAGGTCTTTCGGTGAACCTCGATACGCACTTCGAGCTTGATACGGAGCGGTTGACACTAACGGTGCGCCCCTTTGGCCAGGCCGCGCGTTACAGCGACGACCGGCTCGATCCCACCAGTGAGGGGGGAGTCGAAGCCGCGGCGAACTGGCTTCAGACCGAGCGCTCTTCGTTCAACCTCCACACCCTGGTGCAGGACGCCAGCACACTCTATGCCGAGTTGAACAGCAC
>Ga0335075_10017899_pt1 | contig 10516 bp, 6 predicted proteins | sample Lox_Sample_24_FD_206723 | JGI IMG/M metagenome (GOLD analysis project Ga0335075, IMG submission 206723) | Soil microbial communities from Loxahatchee National Wildlife Refuge, Florida, United States - Lox_Sample_2.4 | ecosystem: Environmental > Terrestrial > Soil > Wetlands | place: USA: Florida... | reverse complement strand
CGCCGTGGGCCTGCTCGAAGCGGCCGATGCGCCGCGCGATGGCCCCGGTGAACGCTCCGCGTTCGTGGCCGAAGAGCTCGCTTTCCAACAGCGTCGGTCCGAGTGCGGCGCAATTCACGCGGATGAAGGGGCCGGCGGCACGGCGCGAATTGCGATGGATCGCCCCGGCCACCAGCTCCTTGCCGGTGCCGCTTTCGCCCAGCACGAGCACCGGCTCGTCGGTCACGGCGACCTTGCCGATCGTTTTGAAGACTTCGAGCATGGCGGGGCTGCGGCCCACCATTTCGTCGTCGGCCAGCAGGTTGTCGCGTTCGTCGCCGGCGGTCGTTTGCGCCGTGAGCTGCTCGACCTGGGCCAAGAGCGCGCGTTGCCGCAAGGCGCGGCGGACGGTGAGCAGCACTTCGTCCAGCTCGAAAGGTTTGGTGATGTAGTCGAAGGCGCCGAGCTTCATGGCTTCGATCGCCGCCGCGCTGCCGCCCAGCGCCGTGATGACGACGACCGGCAACTCTTCCAATTGGTCGTGGAACTTTCGCAACAGCTCGAGCCCCCCCTGCCCCGGCATTTTCAGATCCAACAGCACGAGGGCCGTTTCCGGATCGGCGAAGGCTTGCCCGGCCGCGACGCCGTCGGCGGCCTCGCGCACCCGGTAGCCCTCGGAGCGGAGCAGTTTGGCCAGATTGCCGCGGATCAGGGGCTCGTCGTCGGCGATCCAAATGAGACTGGATGAGCGGTCGGTGTGCATGACGTCAGTGCGCCTGGTTCTCGACTAAGGATGGCGGGATTCGCTCGCTGTCGGCATGGCGCAAGGGAAGCGTGAGCCGGAAGGTGGCCCCGGGACCAGAGGGTTCTTCCAACACGATCTCGCCCCCCTGCTGCACGACGATTTCGCGGCAGATGGCCAGGCCCAGCCCGGTGCCGCCGGGGCGCGTGGTGAAGAAGGGCTCGAACAAATGCGGGCGGTCGGCCGCGGCGACGCCGGGTCCGTCGTCGGCGATGCGGATTTCGACCCGGTCGGCCGCCGGATCGAGTCGCTCGGCGACGTCGATCGTCCCTCCCTCGTGCGAGACGTCGAGGGCGTTGGTGAGCAGGTTCAAGAGAACCTGGTGCAGCGCGCCGGGCGAGGCCAAGACCCAAGGCTCGCCGGCGGCGAGGTGCAGACGCAGCGCTACCCCGCGCTGCCGGGCCGACGCCTGGCAGAGCGAAACCGTTTCGCCGAGCAAGGAATGCAACGCGATCGGGCGGCGCTCGGCCGTGTCGTGGCGCGCGAAGAGCAGCAGCCGACTGACGATGCCTCCCAGCCGATCGACCGCTTGAATCACGGCTTGCATCGACGCCGGATCGAAGGCCGCTTCGCCCAGCCGCTGCCACAATTCGATCGTCGAGCGAATGCCGGCCAGCGGATTGCGGATTTCGTGGGCCACGCCGGCCAGCAGTTTTCCGAGGGCCGCCAGATGCTCGCTGCGCCGCAGGTCGTCGGTCATGCGCTGCGCTTGGCGGCGCTGGCGTTCCACGATGGCCGCCAGCCGCACGGTGAGAACCACAGCCAGTGCCATGCCGGCCAAGGCCAGGGCGATCGACAAACGATAGCGGCCGATCTGCTCGGCCATTTGCACGGGACCAGTCAGCCGGACCATCGTCCAGGCCACCAGTCGAGCGGGCCGACGGTGGCCAACCGGCCGCGTGACCACCAGCACCCGGCTCGGCCCGACGTCGCGGACGCTGGAGACCACCTCGCCGGCGGGCAGCGACCGCGATTGTCGTGCTTGCTCGCGAATGTAGGGTGCCTCCAGCGGGGGCGGATCGTTGCGCTGCGAGGGAGCTGGAAGCGCCGTCGCCTCGCTGGGGAAGGCATAGCCGCGAAACGTGTCGTCGTCGGCCAGATAGAATCCTCCCTCCGCCCCGGCGTACGAAGTCAAGACGTCGGCGGTGACTTGCGTCAGCGGGACATCGGCGCCACGGTTTCCTTCCGCTCCGCCCGACTCGGAAATCGCGCGTTGGGCGGCAGCAGCCAGGGCGGCGCTCGCTTCCGTCAATTCCGCACGCACGGCCAGTTCGCGCTCGGGAAGCGCAAGCGTCGAAACCGCGTTGAACAACAGCGCGGCCAGCGAAGCGGCGAATAACAGGATCACCAGGCCGATCTGCAAGGCCAGCCGGGTGGAAGAGCGGGAGAAACTCATGCTTATTCCGCAAGGCCGACAGGAGGGGGACGATCGGGAGGCCGAATGCGAAACCAAGCCGCGACGGCGAGCGAATCGCCCACTCGGCGACATGCATCTTATCATGCAACAACGGTGCCGGCGTTCGCCGGGCCGCGAAGCTGCGGATTTGCCGGGCGCTGGGCAATCGGAGATCGGTCGCGGCGGGGCAGGCAGCAAACCATTGCCCAACGGTGGGCATTTTTCCCCCACCCATTTCGCGCCTTCCGCCCCGGCGGCGCCCGGCGGGTCGCCTTGCACGGGCACGCGGACCGACCGCGATTCGCCCTTAGGTCGCGGGCGAATACCACCGGCAACACACGCGGGCCGGCCGCGTCATTCACGTGCTTTTCGCCTCGGCACGACGATTGCTTTGTGTTCAGTCGCCAAGGGTCGATCGGCCTGCCTGGCCGCGGTGTGGAAGCGAGGAGGAAGCGACATGTTTTATTCAACCGTGAGAGCCCGCGTCGAAGCGGCAGCCCGCGTCCAGCGGCCCAGCGTCGAATGGCCGCGCGATCTGCAGCGACCGCAACGGGCCGCCGATCGCGGCGAAACTGGCCCTTCGCGCATTAGCCTGGTGGGCCTGAACGCCGCCAATTTTTTTCTGGCCGAGATCGTCGGCGTCGTGCTGCCGTTTCTGGGCGATTATCTGAAGGGGGCCGAATGGTCGGAGTCGGCACTGGGGGTGGCGATCGCCCTGGCCGGCTTGGGCGTGTTTATCATGCAGACGCCGGCCGGCATCATCGTCGATCGCGTTCGCTGGCGGCGCACGCTGCTGGCCGCGGCTTCGCTCGCGGTGGGAATCTGCTACGGACTGCTGCCGCTCGTTCCGGCGCGGGCCGCCTGGATCGATCCCTTGCTTTTCACGGCCGGAGCGGCACAAGCGTTTTTCCTGCCACTGCTGGGAGCGCTTGCGCTCGGACTCGTCGGCCACGCGGCACTGAATCGCACGATCGGCAGCAACCAATCGTGGAACCATGGCGGCAACCTGGCCGCCGCGCTGTTGGCCATCGCATTGGTCGGCTGGCTGGGAGTGACGTCGATCTTTTTTGCCGTCACCGCGGTGTCGCTCCTGGCCGCCGCCTCGATCTATCTGATCCGCGAGCGCGAGATCGACGAACGCCGGGCCAGCGGCGCCGCAGACGACGACCGCCAGGCAGCCGGCATCCGCACGCTGCTGGCCGATCGCCGCGTGTGGGTGCTGCTGGCTTCGACCGCGCTGTTCCACCTGGCCAACGCGCCCGTGATGCCGTTCGTGGGTGCCTACATCCAAACGCTCGGCGGCAGCCACGAACAAGTGGCCGCGGTGGTGCTGGTGGCCCAGGCCGTCATGATTCCCGTCGCCCTGGCTGCCGGCCGGCTGTGCGACTCCTGGGGCCGCAAGCCGGTGTTCGCGATCGGCTTTTTGGCCCTGCCGCTGCGCATCTTCCTCTATTCGCTGACCGATCAGCCCGGCATGCTCGTCGCCCTGCAAGCCCTCGACGGCATCGGGGCTGGCATTTACGGCGTCGTGATCGTGGCCATCTGCGCCGACCTGACGCATGGCAAAGGCGGCTTCAACGCCCTGTCGGGCATGATCGCCACGGCACTGGCGGTCGGCGGAGTGGTCGGCCCGCTGGGGGCCGGTTTCCTGGCCGAACATTTGGGATATAACGGCTTCTTCTACGTCTTTGCGGGAATCGCTGCGTTGGCCGCGGCGGTGTTTTTGATTGGGATGCCGGAGACGGGGAAGCGTGTGGAAATCCGGGGCGACTGAATTTCATAAAGAAGAGTGATTCTTTTTGCGGGGCACGGCCCCGCACCCGATTTCTTGCTACCGCGAGACAGGAATTCAGCGGCCTTGCAGGCCTTAGGTTTTTTATCCCAATAGCGTAGCGAACAACGTGAGCGGTTTAGCGCATCCCGCGGCAGCGGGAACTGGGGTGCAGCCGCCTCGGCTGCAAATTAAGAATATCCTCGAATCCAAATATCTCACCTCTTAACGCAATTCTTTAAGGCCGTGGCGTGGCAGATTGGACATTGCTGCTCACCTGGACGATTTTTCTGCTGACTTACGGCGGCTTGGCGCTGGGCAGGATTCCGGGACTGCGGACCGATCGGGCCGGGATCGCGCTGGTCGGGGCGACACTGTTGCTTGTGACCGGCGTGGTCACGCTGGCCGAGGCGACCAGTCCCGAGTCGATCGACTACAAGACGCTGATTCTGTTGTTCGGCATGATGATCGTGGTCGGCTCGCTGCGGCTGGCGGGCTTTTTCGAGCGATTGACGAAACTCGCGCTGCGGCACATCGCCACGCCGCGCGGGCTGTTGGCGGTCACGATCGCATTGGCCGGCGTGCTGTCGGCGTTTTTGATCAACGACGTGGTGTGCGTGGCCCTCGCGCCGCTCGTGCTGCACGTTGCCCGGCGGTTGGGTTTTGATCCCCTGCCCCACCTGATCGGGCTGGCGACGGCGGCCAACATCGGCTCGACCGGCACGATCACCGGCAATCCGCAGAACATCTACATCGGCGTCCACAGCGGCATTGCGTATGGGCGTTTCGCCCTGCGGCTGATGCCGCTCGCGCTCGTGTGCCTGGTGGTCGATTTTCTCGTGATCGCGCTGGTTTATCGCGATCGATTGACGGCCGATGATCCGCTGGGCGACGAACAGGACGACCGTAAACCAGCGAGCGATGCCCACAGGGCTTTCTACCAGCGAACGGTGCCCGGAGCGGCACAAGTGAGCGGCGCGAGGGCTGCCGGAGGCAGGCCCGAGCGCAACAACGCTGCGAGCGGCGTGAGGTCCGATAAACCCGCTTCGCGGGTGCCCCGAGGGGCCGAGCGCAATAACACCAGCAAGCGGCATGCCCGGCTGCAAGCCAAGGCGGTGACGATTGCGCTGGCGGCGGTCGTGCTGTTCTTTGCAGGCTTGCCGCTGGAGCTGGTGGCCTTGGGAGCGGCCGGTTTGACGCTGCTCGATCGCGTTAACCCGCGCAAGATCTATCGCGAAGTCGATTGGAGTCTGCTGGTGATGTTTGCCGGCTTGTTCGTGGTCGTGCATGCGTTTCAGATGCACGTGGTGGCCGCCTGGCATATCGACCGCTGGCATTGGCTGCTCGATCGGCCGGTCGATTTGCTCTCGCTGGTGTCGGCCGGTTTGTCGAACGTGGTGAGCAACGTGCCGGCCGTGCTGCTGTTGGAGCCGGTGGTGCAGGCGATGCCCGCGGCGGACCGCGAGACGGCGTGGCTGGCCTTGGCGATGTCGAGCACGCTGGCGGGCAATCTGACGGTGCTCGGCTCGGTGGCGAACTTGATCGTGGTGGAGAGCGCGGCCCGCGAGGGTTTTAGGATTTCGTTTTGGGAATACTGCCGGGCCGGCATTCCGGTGACGCTGCTGACGCTGGCTTTGGGCGTGGCCTGGCTTGAGTTCGTGCGGTATTGAGTGTTTCTACGCTCGGCCGCTCCCGACCCGCAGCATGCTTGGCATGCTGCAAGTACCCCCGGGCCTCACGCCGCTCGAAGTGTTCTTGCGCTCAAGCCTCGCTAGGCGAGCTTTCACGCCGTTCGCTTGTGCCACTTTGGGCACCGCTCACTGGGCGACTGTGGGCAACGCTCGCTGGTCAGGCCCAACCGCGTAGCGAACAACGTGAGCGGATTCCTGCATGTCGCGGCAGCGACAACCGGCGTGCAGCCACCTTGGCTGCAGTCCTCCCCCGCGCGGCGATGAAGCGGTATATTGAGCAGGGTCCGCTCGGGGGCAAGGCCGGCGGGACAGACGAAAACGACTCTCGAAATCCAACCACCCCAACGAGCGAGCGGCCAACCATATGAGCAAGACCAAGGTTTATTTCGACATCACCGCCGATGGCAAGCCGATCGGCCGGATCGTGATGGAACTGCGCGGCGACGTGGTGCCCAAGACGGCCGAGAACTTTCGCGCCCTGTGTACCGGTGAGAAAGGGTTTGGCTATAAAGGCAGCGCGTTCCACCGCGTGATTCCCCAGTTCATGTGCCAAGGGGGCGATTTCACCCGCGGCGACGGCACCGGCGGTAAATCGATCTACGGCGAGAAATTCAAGGACGAGAATTTCGAGCTCAAGCACTCCGGCCCGGGCGTCCTGAGCATGGCCAATGCCGGCCCGCACACCAACGGCTCGCAGTTCTTCCTCTGCACCGTCCCCTGCCCTTGGCTGGACGGCAAACACGTCGTCTTCGGCTCGGTCGTCGAAGGCATGGACGTGGTGAAAAAGATCGAGGGCTTCGGCTCGCAAAGCGGGCGCACCACCGCCAAGATCGTCGTCGCCGACTCTGGCGAAGTCGATGCCAAGGCAGCCGGTGGCGAAAAGAAGCCGGCAGCTGAGGCAAAGCCGGCCGCGGCGAAGGAAGCGCCGAAGAAGAAGTAGCAGCTGCAGCCGAGCCGGCTGCACCGCGGTTCCCGCTAGCGCGGGATGCGCGAAACCGCTCACGTTGTTCGCTACGCAGCTAACTGCAACCGCGGATTCGGAAACCAGCGAGCGTTGCCCACAGCGGCACAAGCGAACGGCGTGAAAGCTCGCGTAGCGAGGCTTGAGCGCAAGGACACCGCGAACGGCGTGAGGCCCGATAGACCCGCTGCGCGGGTACCCCGAGGGGCCGAGCGCAATATCCAGTGACAGGTTTCGGCGATTTTCCTGGCCGGGCGCTATTTTTGGTCAGGCGTGGTTGGCTAGAATCAGCCCGCCTTCATCGACGCGACGCCTGGCTTGTTTCGCATCATTTCTTGGTGCGCCCGCACTCACTTGCTCTGCCGCTTCGGATTCTAGGGCGCGCTCGGCCGGCGCTGTCTTTGCGCGGCGCTGCGCCAACGTTTTCAATCAATCCAGCGAATGTTGCCCACAGGGCACAAGTGAGCGGCGTGAGGGCTGCCGAAGGCAGGCCCGAGCGCAACACCACGCCGCGATAAGCAGGAATATTGCGATGGCTCAATTAGGCGGTCGGCTGAAGCGCATGGTCCAAGGGTTGTTGGAGTCGGCGCCCTTGGCGTCGGGGCTCGAATTGGGGCCGCCTTTGGACCTGGGACCGTTTCGACCGCCAGCCGATTTTGAGCTGGAACCCGAACTGCGTGCGCCCGTCCCTCGCGAACTGCCAGGAGAGTTGCGCCACCGCGAGATGCTGCGCTGGCGACGATCGGCCGCGGAATGGGGCACGGTCGGCGCGCTGCTGCTGACCGCGGCGCAATTGCCATTCGTCCAGCATTGGGCACTGTTCGTGCCTCTGCTCGAATACTTGGGATGGGTTGGGGTGGCGCTGCTGGCTCTGGCCGCCGGAACTCAACTTTGGAGTTCCTTCGCCAAGATCCGCAACCAGGACTACTTCGAGTACGGCACGCCGCGGATCGTGCGAGTCACGCGCCTCTGGCTGCAACCGGATGCGTTGCACGAAGGGCGCCCGCTTAACTACCGCTTCGCCGCCACGATCGAGTGGCCCGAAGATAGTGAAATGCTGCGTGAGAAGAACGTGGCCTCGGTCTATTTCTCTGCCTCGAAAAAGGACCGCATGGCGACCACCTACCGTATCGGTGATTACGCGACCGCCCTCGAGCTGAATCGCGACGAAGTCAATCTCTACGGCTTCTTGGATTTGACGCCGGACTTCGGCGTGATCGACGCCGAAGACGCTCCGGGCGGCTCGATCGTGCGGTCGGCGCTCGTCGCCGCCGGCTGGTTCGCCTTGGCGTTCGGCGGCTGCTGTGCGGCCTACGGCGTCGTCCGGTTCGAACCCATTGACACCTTCACTGCCGGCCAGAACGCCGTCGTGTTCACGGTCGGTCCGGTGCTCGGATTGGCGGCCGGCCTATCGGCAGCGCTGTACCGACTCCGCAATCGAAGTGGGATGATCCACCGCCGCAACGCCTTGGCAGCGACGCGCGGCGAAGCCATCGAATTGACGATGGACGATCTCGAGCAACGACACCGGCCCTCCCGGAGAACCGTCTTGGCTTTCGCGCTGGCGGGGATGGTGATCGGGATGATCGTGGCGGCCGGAAGCTTGATATTGCTCAATGGGCTGTTAGACGATTCGCCGGCCACGCCCGAGCGCATTGACATCACCGACAAGAAGCAAATCGATCATCGCTGGAATGGAATCCCGATGACTCGGAGCTTCACGATCGAATATCGCTTTACCGGTAAACATGAAAAGCACGAGTTCTCTTCCACTCCCGAGGCGATGGCCAAGTTCCGCAACGCCGCCGGCATGGCCTTCGTTCACAAAGGCTATTTCGGCCTCCGCTGGGTCGAAGACATCAAACCCTTTTAGTTGTCGCTACCGCGACAAGCAGGAATCCGCTCACGTTGTTCGCTGCACGCTTAGGCCGAACCACCGCAGGCCTGCAAGGCCGCTGAAAGCCGCTCCCACGGAAGTGGGCATTCGGGTGCGGGGCCGTGCCCCGCAAAGTTTCCGTGAAACGAAACCTAAAAACACCCGCCCAAGGCGAATCCTCTCAATATTGAATCGACAACAACCGATGGGCGCACGTCACCGCGAGTGAGCCATCGCCCACCGCGAAGCCGACGCGCTTGGTGGCGCCGGCGCGGATGTCGCCGGCGGCGAGGATGCCGGGGATGCTGGTTTCCAGCGGGCAGGGGTCGCGGTCCGCGCAGGGCCAGCGGCCGCTGCGCAGGGCGTCGGAGCCGGTGAGCAAGTAGCCGTTCGCGTCGCGGGCGATGCCCGCGGGAAGCCAATCGACGACGGGCTCGGCCCCGATGAAGACGAAGACCGCGGCGCAGGGCATGCGGCGGCGCTCGCCCGATTCGTTGTTGCGAATCTCGATTTCTTCGACATGCCGGCCGCCGTGGACAACGTCGATTTCGCTGTGCTCGTGAATGACGACGTTCGACGTGGCCCGGATGCGGTTGGCCAGGTAGCTGGACATGCCCGGCCCGAGCGTGCGGCGGATGAGCAGGTGGACGCGGCGCCCGGGGCAGCATTCGGCCAGGAACATGACCGCCTGGCCGGCGGAGTTGCCGGCCCCGACCACGGCGACGTCTGCGCGGTCGTAGAGATCGGCTTCGACCATGGTGCAGGCGTAGTAGATGCCGGCGCGTTCGTAGCGATCGGCGCCGGCGGCTTCGAGCTTGCGCCAGCGGACGCCGGTGGCTACCAGGATCACGCGGCTGTGAATCTGAGCGCCGCAATCGAGGTGCATGATGTGCGGGGCACCGCGCTCGGGGGCGGGAGTTATTTTTTCGACGTCGACCGGTGCAACGATGTTGCCGCCGAATTTCAAGAGTTGCAGCACGCCGCGGGCGGCCAGTTCGGCACCGCTGAGCCCGGCCGGAAAGCCGATGAAGTTCTCGATCCGCGACGATCCGCCGGCTTGTCCCCCCGGGCCGAGCCGATCGACCAGCAGCGTGGACAATCCTTCACTGGCGGCGTAGACGGCCGTGGTGATGCCGGCCGGCCCGGCACCGACGATCGACAGATCGACCGAGCGGCTGGGGCATTGCCGCCAGATGCCGGCCCCTTGAGCCAGTTGGCGGAGCGTGGGATTCAAGAGGATTCGTCCGTCGCGGGTTTCGATGACCGGCGTCTTCTTGGGCGAGCCGAGTTCCTCGAATACCTTGTGCCCTTCGGGAGTGTCGGGATCGTACCAGTTGAAGGGAACGAAGTTCTTGTAAAGGAATTCGCGCACCACGGCCGTGTCGCGGCAGCGGCCCGGCCCGACGACCCGCAGGCCGAGGTTGCCGGCGTGCATGAGCAGCTTGCGGCGGGTGGTGAAGGCGTTCATCAGCTTTTCGCCCAGGCTGGGAACGCGATTGAGCAAGCTGCGCAGCTGACTGTTGGGCAAGTGCAGAATGTGCGTTTCGCCTGCCGCGCGGGCGGTCACGTTCACCGGGCGGCCGGTCAACATATCGATGTCGCCGGCGAAAGACCGCGGCCCGTGCGTGGTGATCAGGCGGTCGCCATCGACGGGATTGATGATCTCCAAGGCGCCCGACTCGACGACGTTGAAATCGATTTCAGGCTGGCCGGCGCGGAACAGGATTTCGCCATCGGCCAGCGTGCGTTCGCTAGCCGACTCGCGAAGAACATCGAGTTCGGCGTCGTTGAGATGAGGAAAGGCAGCTTCTTCGAGTGTCACGATGGCCATGATCGAAACTCCTCACGCGCTTGGTCGGCGCGGGCGGGCCGAAAGGCCACCGCACCGCGAATCGTCCCCTGCCCTTAATAGACCAACGTGCCCGCTTGCGCTCTAGCACTCGCGAGGGGAACGTCGCGTTTCGAAGCAGCCGGCTAGGGCTGGAAAGAACGGGTGCGGGCAATTCTGATCGTTCGACGCACTATGCACCATATTCGCAA
>Ga0335075_10017898_pt1 | contig 10516 bp, 8 predicted proteins | sample Lox_Sample_24_FD_206723 | JGI IMG/M metagenome (GOLD analysis project Ga0335075, IMG submission 206723) | Soil microbial communities from Loxahatchee National Wildlife Refuge, Florida, United States - Lox_Sample_2.4 | ecosystem: Environmental > Terrestrial > Soil > Wetlands | place: USA: Florida... | reverse complement strand
TGCGCGAGAGCACGTCGATCTTCTTGTTTTTGAGCGCGTCGAACCGCTCTTCGGCCGACAGCGGCACGTATTGCACCTTTGACGGGTCGTTGAAGATCGCGGCCGCGAGCGCGCGGCAGAAATCGACGTCGAAGCCCGACCACTGGCCGTTGGCGTCCTTGCTCGCAAAGCCGTCCAGGCCCTGGTTGACGCCGCAGATGAGCGAGCCGCGGTCCTGGACGGCCTTGAGCGTCTCTTGCGCGCTTGCCGCGACGCTGAACGCGAGCGTGGCCGCAAGGGCGAGCAACATCGTGATCATCTTGCGCATGACCAGCCTCGATTCTGTTTCAGTCGGCCGCGAGCGCGGGCGCCTCAAAGAGCGACCGCCTGCTTGATGATCACTTTCGTGCCGACCGGCACGCGGTTGTAGAGGTCGATCACGTCGGCGTTGACCAGGCGGAAACAACCCGATGAGATCGCATGGCCGATCGTCTCCGGCTGGTTGGTGCCGTGAATGCGATAGACGGTCGAGCCGAGATACATCGCGCGCGCGCCGAGCGGATTGCCGGGGCCGCCGGCCATGAACCGCGGCAGATAAGGCTGGCGCTCGATCATTTCCGGCGGCGGGCGCCAGTCGGGCCATTCCTGCTTGCGCGAGATGCGCTCCAGGCCCGACCAGGTGAAGCCCACGCGGCCGACGCCGATGCCGTAGCGAAGCGCGCGGTTGTTGCCCTGAATGAGGTAAAGGAAGCGGTCCTGGGTGTCGATGATGATCGTGCCCGGCGACTGGGTGGTGCGGAAGAACACTTCCTGCTTCGCATAGGCGCCCGTCAGCTGCTCTTCCGCCGGCGAGGGCTGGTAGCCCGGCTGGTCGCCGATATTCATCTCGTCCTGGCCGGGGACCGCCGTCTGCGCTCCGGCGCCAGCGCCGATGAAAACCGCAAGCGCCGCGCCAAGCGCAACCCGCAACAACAAGCCTGCTCGAATTGTCATACGCGCTCCGTTGGTCTCAAAAGCTGTGAAAGGCGCCTCACGCCGAGCGCTTTGCGCCGCACCGCACATAGACCGAGGTGCCATAGCGACTCGCGTTGTCCGGGTCGACCCAAACCGTCGTGAACGAATTCGCGTCGACGTTGCTGACAATGCGGTCGTCGGCCGTGCCCCCGGCGCCGGGCGGCCCGAGATAGGTCTCTCCGCTCGGCCCGCCTTTCAGGACGAGTTCGGACAGTTCCCTCTGGTCGGCCAGGTTCATCATCAAGCCGCCGTTGGGCCCCTTGGCGATGACATAGGGCCGATTGCACTGGGCCTTGGCTTCCTTGATGGTGCGATCCCGGTCCTCGTCCCGGTGATAGGCGGCGAAGCCCCACTTGCCGACCAGCTGATCGGCGCTGACGGCAGGGGCGACGACCGCAGGCGTAGGGGGCGTCGTCGGGGCGCAGCCGGCCATGAAAGCGGAGATGATGAAGGTGAGCGCCAGCGCGCCGCCGCGACGTAGGATCACTTTCAGACGCCCCCTCTTCGTTCCGGCCATTCCAATGCTATTCCGGCCGAGGCTTGCCCAAACCATGTGACGCTTCGTTATCGCGCTCTGGCTAGCAAACCGGAGGGGCCGGGTCAATTCTGGCGCTGGACCGTCCCTTGCCTCACACGAGGTCGGCGAGCCTGCCGCGAGCGGCGGAGCGCACGAGCCGTTTCTCGGCTTCCCACTGGTCGGCGGTTTCGAGCTCGGTCAGGAACTGCGCCTTGCCGCCGGTCAAGGCCGCGACCGGCAGGCCGTCGCGGTAGACGATGCGGTTCGCGGTCAGGGCCGAGAGCCTCTGCCCCGGCGTCAGGATGCCGATCAGATTGAGCGGATCGGCGCCGGACAGCGAAACCCATTCGCCCGCCTTTGGACGGCGGCGCATCTCGCGCAAAAGTCCGACCGCGTCCGGCAGCGCGAATTGCTCGCCCGAGAAGCCGGCGACGAAACGGCCGCCGCGAATCTCGCCTCGCGCCTCGAGCCGGCGATAGACGCGCAAGAGGTCGCGCCAAGGCGGGAGCCACCCCGGCTCCTGCGCCAGCAGGCGCCAGAAGACGACGCCGTAACGGGCGAGCAGCGCGCGCGCCGCATATTCGACCGCGGCGTCGCGCGCCTCGGCGCCGCCGTTCCGCGGCGCGCGATCGATCATCGCCCAGCGGCCGCCGCTCTCGATCTCAAAGCCGAGCACACGCCCGCGCCGTCGCGCGCCGGCGACCAGCGGCTTGCGCTGGCCCGAGGGCACGAGCAAAGCGCGCAAGCCCCCGAAACTGTCGGAGGCCGCGAGCCCAAGCGCAACCAGTTCGCCGAGCGCCTGCTCGAGTTCGTGGCGCAAGAGGCGCGCGGCTTGCGCAAGCTCGTCGAAGAAGAGAGCGCCGCGCGCCTTGAGGCAGTCGAGCACGGCCTGAGCGCGTCCGCTCATCGGCGCCGCGCCGTTCAAAGGCGTAAGCGCCAGCCATAGCGGCGCGCGGCGACGCTCGATGAGCGCGATTGGGGTCGCGCCGACCGGCGAGACATGGCGCGCGCGCCCGTTCCCGTTTGTCGCGGCGGGCGGGGTCAAACGCGCCCAGGACGTCCGCCCGGCCAGGCACTGGGAGTCGAGCCAGGAGGCCTGATAGCCCTTGAGGCGCGCCGGCAGGATCTCCGTCTCCCACGCTTTCGCCGGCGCCTCGAAGCCTTCGAGCGCGGTTAAGATCGCGGGCAGCGCGTCGGGGCCTTCGAGGCGCGCTTCCTCCGCGACGTGCTGCCACGAGAACAGGAAGCGGAGGAAGTCGCGCGCCGGGACCGGCTCGATCTCCGAGCGCAGCCGCCGGACCGTGTAATGATGAATGCGCGCGAGCAGGCGCCGGTCGCACCATTGCTCGTCGTTGACGCTCGCGAGGAAACGTCCCTTGAGAATGGCGCCGTCGCGCTCGAGCGCCGCGAGGGCCGTTGCTATGGCGTCGGCCTCAAGCCCGAGCGGCGCGGCCAGCGCCGTCGGGGTGACCGGCCCGAGACCTTCGAGCCTGCCCCGCAGGATCTCGACGAGCGCGCTCTCGCTCGACCATGCCGCTTCGGGTTCGCCGGCGGGCGGCGCGATCTGCGGCTCCAGCACCGCCTCGGGCCAAACCGCTTGGAACTGGGTCAGCCGCTCGGCTGGAATCCATAGAGTCGCGTGAGGCGCCTTGAGCCGCGCGACGCGCTTGTCGCGCGCGAGCGCCTCGAGCCATTCGCCCCAGCCGGGCGCGGCGCGCGCCTCCGTTTCCGTGAGACAGCCGAGCCAAAGCAGCGCGTCGTGAAGCTCCTCGGCATTGACAGGATCGGGCCAGGCCTCGGACTGAACCTTGGCGATCGCCTCTCCGTCCAGCCGGCCAAGGTCGGACGCGCTGTCGGGGTCGCGCCAGCGCCGCGCCATGACCGCCTGCGTGCGGCGCTCCTCGAGCGGCGCATCGTCGAGAAAGGCGTAAGGCCTCGCCGACAAAGCCTCGAGCGCGAGCGGCGAAGGCTCGGTCAAGTCGCAGCCGACGACCTGGATTTCGCCTGCCTCCAGGCGCCGGAGCAGCCGCTCCAGTCCCTCGATGTCCATCGCCTCGTGCAGGCAATCGGAGATCGCCTGGTTGGTGAGCGGATGATCGGGGACCTCGCGCTCGCCGGCGAGGTTCTCGGCGCAGGCGATCTGGTCGGGGAAGACCGCCGCGACCAAATCTTCCGCTTGCATGCGCAAGAGCTGCGGGGGCACCTTCTTGCCGCCGCGAAAACGCGGCAGCGCGAGCGATACGCCGGCCACCCAGCGCCAGCGCGTAGTGAACATCGGCGCGTCGAGCATCGCCTGGATGAGCACCTGGCGCACGCTGTTCGAGTGCAGGTAGCGCGCCACGTCGCCAAGCTCGAAGCTGTGCGCGGTGGTGAGCGACAGCACGATATTGTCTTCTGTCGCCGCCGCCTGCAGCTCGAAATTGAACTTGCGGCAGAAGCGCTTGCGCAAGGCGAGACCCCAGGCGCGATTGAGGCGGCTGCCGAAGGGCGAGTGGATGACGAGCTGCATGCCGCCCGCTTCATCGAAGAAGCGCTCGAAGACGATCGTCTCCTGCGTCGGCGCTAAGCCGAGCGCGGACAAGCTGGCGGCGAGATAATCGACGAGCTGATCGGCCGCCGCCCCGGCGACGCCGACCTCGCCCGCGAGCCAGCGCCTCGCCGACGCGCCGGAGCGGTCGGCCGCGAGATAAGCCGCGATCTCGGCGCGCAGCCGCGAGACGGCGGCGGAAAGCGCGTCTGTCCGGCCCGGCGCTTCGCCCAGCCAGAACGGAATGTTCGGCGGCTGCCCCTTCGCGTCCTCGACGCGCACGGTTCCGCGCTCGACCCGCTGAATGCGATAGGACGTGTTGCCGAGCTGGAAGATGTCGCCCGCCATGCTCTCGACGGCGAAATCCTCGTTCACCGTGCCGATGATCTGGTTCTCGGGCTCGAGCAGCACCTGATAGTCCGCCGTGTCGGGGATCGTGCCGCCCGAAGTGAGCGCCGTGGTGCGAGCGCCGCGCCGGCCGCGCAAAATGCGGTTGACCGCGTCGCGATGGATGAGCGCGCCGCGCCGGCCGTTGCGGGTGGTGAAGCCTTCCGCCAGCATGCGCGCGACGCCGTCGAAATCGTCGCGGGCGAGCGAGCGGAACGGCCACGCGCGGCGCAGCCGATCATAAAGCGCTGCCTCCGGCCAATCCTGGGCCGAGACCTCGGCGACGATCTGCTGCGCGAGCACGTCGAGCGGCCGCTCCGGAATGACGAGGCGGTCAAGCTCGCCGCGGCGCACGCCGTCGATGAGGGCGACGCATTCGACGAGATCGTCGCGCGACAGCGGGAACAGACGCCCCTTTGGCGTGCCGCCAATGGCGTGACCGGAGCGGCCGACGCGCTGGAGGAAGGTCGCGATCGAGCGCGGCGAGCCGATCTGGCAGACGAGATTGACGTCGCCGATGTCGATGCCGAGTTCGAGGGAGGCGGTGGCGACGAGCGCCTTGAGTTCGCCGCGCTTGAGCCTCTGCTCGGCGGCGAGTCTCAGCTCCTTCGCCATGCTGCCATGATGCGCGGTGACGGCCTGTTCGCCGAGACGGTCGGTGAGCTCGCGCGCGATGCGTTCGGCCATGCGGCGCGTGTTGACGAACACGAGCGTGGTGCGGTGCTCCTCGATGAGCTCGGCCAGGCGCGCGTAGACTTGCGTCCACACGTCGCTCGACATCACCGCCTCGAGCGGCGAAGCGGGAAGCTCCAGGCTCAGATCACGCCGGCGCTGATGGCCGGCGTCGATGATCGCAACCTCCGCGGCGGGAGCGCCGTCGGCAGCGGCGCCGGCAAGGAAATCGGCGATCGCGCGGATCGGATTTTGCGTGGCCGAGAGGCCGATGCGCTGCAGGCGGTCGCCGCACAAAGCCGCGAGCCGCTCCAGCGACAATGCGAGATGCGCGCCGCGCTTGTTGGGCGCGACGGCATGGATTTCGTCGACGATCACCGAGCGAGCGGTCTTCAGCATCGCGCGCCCGGAGTCCGAGCCGAGCAGGACGTAGAGCGATTCCGGCGTGGTCACGAGGATGTGTGGCGGGCGGCGGCGCATCTTGTCGCGCTCGGCGGGAGGCGTGTCGCCGGTCCTGACCCAGGTGCGGATCTCGACATCGGGAAGTCCGAGCCGGCGCAATTGCTCCCGGACGCCGGCGAGCGGCGCCTCGAGGTTGCGATGGATGTCGTTCGACAGCGCCTTCAAGGGCGAGACGTAGACCACCTGCGTAGCGTCGGGGAACCCGCCGTCGAGACCCTGCCGCACCAGGTCGTCGATCGCGGACAGAAAAGCCGCGAGCGTCTTGCCCGATCCCGTGGGCGCCGCGATGAGGGTGTGGCGCCCCGCCTTGATCGCAGGCCACGCTTCGGCCTGGGCCGGTGTGGGCGCGTCGAAGCTTTCGGCGAACCAGTTCGCCACCGCCGGATGGAACAGGGGCGCCGCCGGCGGGCGAGGCGCGACCGGGCGCCTTGCGCGGGTTCGCGCGGTCAAGGTTGGAGCTAAGTCGGAGCGCAAGCGGCTTGGTTCCCCAGGGACGCGAGAGGATACTGCGTCCGCGCTCCTATATAGGGCGCCGCTTGAGGTTTGGTCACCCTCGCGCCGGCGCCCCCGCAGGCGCTCGCTTGCCGAACGTGGCGAGTTGGGCCAAGGCTCCTCCGCCAGACTTGGGAACTCCGCACGTGACCAGTCCGACCCAACCGAGCGTCGCGCTCAATGACGGCGTGGCCATGCCGCAATTCGGACTGGGCGTGTTTCAGACGCCGCCGGAGGCGACCGAGCAGGTGGTCAGGCTCGCGGTCGACCAAGGCTATCGCCTGGTCGACACAGCGTCGATGTATCGCAACGAGGCCGGCGTCGGCCAAGCCTTGCTGGGCCGTCCGGACGTCTTCGTGACGACGAAACTCGGCAATTCGGATCACGGCTTCGATCAAACGCTGCGCGCTTTCGACGAGAGCATGAGAAGGCTCAGCCGCGACAGGCTCGATCTTTACTTGATCCACTGGCCTCGCCCGCGCGTGAACCGCTATGTGGAAAGCTGGAAAGCGTTCGTCCGGTTGCAAAAGGATGGACGCATCCGCTCGATCGGCGTCTCGAATTTCAACCGCGACCATCTCGAGCGCATCATCGGCGAGACCGGGGTTGCGCCTTCAGTCAACCAGATCGAGCTTCATCCGCGATTTCAGCAAAAAGCGTTGCGCGCGTTTCACGATCAGCGCGGGATCAAGACGGAATCGTGGAGTCCGCTCGGCCGCGGTCGCTTCATGAGCGAGCCCTCGATCGTCGACATCGCCGCCAAGCATCGCAAGACGCCGGCGCAAGTCGTCATTCGCTGGCATCTCGACAGCGGTCTCATCGTCATTCCGAAGACGGTTCGGCTCGAGCGGCTGAAGGAGAACATCGGCGCGCTCGACTTTCGCCTCGACGCGGAAGACATGCGGCGGATTGAAACGCTCGATTCGCCGGGCGGCCGAATCGGGCCCGATCCCGCGACGGCGGCTTTCTGATTGCGCGCTAGCTGCGCGGCCTGGGCCCCCGCCGCTCGACGAGATAGAGGTGCTCGCAGACCAGCACGTTCTCGCTCTCCTGGTTTGACACCTCGAGCAGTTCGACGACGATCCCGTGGCTTGAGCGGCGCGGGTGGTCCCGCTTCTCCTTGATTGTCGCCGAGGATCGGATCGTGTCGCCGATGAACACCGGCTTGATGAATCTCAAGCGGTCATAGCCGTAGGACATCGCGCGGGGATTGATCGTGCTCGCCGTCATGCCCACTCCGACGCTGAAGATCAGCGTGCCGTGCGCCATGCGGCGCTTGAAGTCTTGAGTCGCGCACCACACCGCGTCCATGTGATGAGGAAAAAAGTCGCCCGTCTGGCCGGCGTGAGCGACGATGTCGGCCTCCGTGATGGTGCGGCCGAGCGTCATCCGGTTCTCGCCGATCTCGAAATCCTCGAAATAGCGTTCCTTGATTTCCATCAGGGATGTCCCTTGAGCGGCGTCGCCGGCCTTGCGCTCGATTCGAACGCCGCCTCGATCAGCGCCATCGTCGTCCAGGCGTCCTCGACGGAAGCGATCAGATGCGCGTCCTCGCCGGCGCGGAAGCGCTGCAGGTTCGCCATTCGGCCGATGAAAGCGTCAGGAAACCAGGAGCCTCGCAGAGGAACCTCGACCCATTCCGTCTCGCCCTTAGGCCGAATCCACAATTCGTCCGGTTCGCCGCGAGGATAGTCGAGGAGAAGGCCGAGCTTGGCGTGCGCCGCGCCCTCGGTCCCGTCGAAACGGAACTCGGCGACCTGATGTCTGCGGCCGAAGGCGTGGTTATGATTGATCGACATCGCTGCGCGGACCTCGTCGCCATAGTCGAGAATCGCCGTCGTGCGGGTCTGCGCCATCTCGGATGACGGATGGCCGATCGTCTTCGCGTGAACGCCCATCGGATCGCCGAGGAAGCCGCGGATGAGATCGAGATAGTGGATCGAATGCACGGCGATTTCGACTCGCGGCAGACCCTTCAGAAAGGCGAACAGACCCCACGGCGTGTCGATCGCGAGATGAACCTCGATGTCGACGAGGCGCCCGAGGACGCCGCGATCGAGCGCATCTCTCACAGCAAGCATCATCGGGGCGAAGCGCAACTGGAAATTGACCGCGGCGGTGAGCTTGCGCTCGCGGCAGATGTTCAGAATCGCGGTCGCCCGGTCGAGGTCCGCGCCCATCGGCTTCTGGATGAGAACGCAAGCGCCGATGGGAACGCGCTCGAGCACGGACGCGTGCGCGCCGGGCGGCGTCGCCAGATCGAAGATCGCGCCCTCGGTCGCCAGAGCCTCGTCGAGTGAGCCGAAGACCTTCACCACGCCGAACTTGTCGGCGACGCTCTCGGCGCGCGCCGCATCGAGGTCATAGACGCCGGCGATCGGAAATCCGGCCTTCCGGTAGGCGGGGAAGTGCGCGTCGGCGACGATCGAGCCGGCGCCGATGGTGACGATCGGCTTCGGATGCGACGGCGCGGGCCAGGACTGGCGGAGCGAGGCGGGGTCGAAACTCATGGGGGCAGGGCTCCAAGCTTAGCCGGTGTGAAACACCTCCTCCGCCATCGCCCACCAATCGCCTTCCTTGCGGGTGGCGAGCGGCGCCTGCATGGGTTTATGAATCGCCCACCACTCTTGCGTCTTCGGATCGGCCGCCATCTTGGCTTCGTCCGCCGCCCAATCGCGCCCATGATACTCGAAATAGGCGAACAGGAGGTTCTCCGGCTCCCGCAAGAAGATGGTGTAGTTTTTCATGTTGCAGTCGGCGATTTTGGCGAGCACCTCGGGCCACACCGCGGCGTGCGTCTTCTTGTATTCGGCGATCCGCTCCGGCTTGATCCCGATCACCATGCCCATGCGCTTCATCGCGTTCCTCCAATCGTTTGCGTGAGCTCTGCCGCCTCGATCGCGCGCCCGTCCTCGCCGAAGAGATGCGCTTTCGCGAGATCGAACGAGACGCCGATGGTCCGCCCCGCCTCGAGCGGCGCCGGATTGAGCATGCGGGTCACCCAGTCCCGTCCGCCGAAGGCGACGAAGACCAGCGTCTCGTTGCCGAGCGGCTCGGTCACCGAGACCGAAAGATTGCGTTCGACGAGCTGGCCGCCGGAGGCGGACGGTAAGCCATGCCCGGTCGGATAGACGTCATCGGCGCGCAAGCCCAGCGCGACGCGGCCTTGCAAACTTCTCGCGTTCCTGAACCGGTCTGGAATCGGCAGCCAGTCGCCACCTGCAAAGACGATGCGGCCGTCGGCGATCTCGGCGTCGATCAGGTTCATGGCCGGAGATCCGATGAAGCCGGCGACGAAGCGGCTCGCTGGCCGATGGAAGACGTCCTCCGGCGTCCCGACCTGCTCGATCAATCCGTCGTGCATGATGACGATGCGGTCGGCGAGGGTCATCGCCTCGACCTGGTCGTGCGTGACATAGATGACGGTTGAGGGCACGCGCGCGTGCAGGAGCTTGATCTCGGTCCGCATCTGCGTGCGCAGTTTGGCGTCGAGATTGGAGAGGGGCTCGTCGAACAGGAAGACCTGCGGCTTGCGCACGATGGCGCGGCCCATGGCGACGCGCTGGCGCTGCCCGCCCGAGAGCTGCGACGGGCGCCGGTCAAGCAGCTCGCGCAAGTGCAGGATGTCGCTCGCTTCCTTGACGCGCGCGTCAATTTCCGCCTTCGGGCGCTTGGCGATCTTGAGCGAAAAGCCGAGGTTCTCGCGCACGCTCATGTGCGGATAGAGCGCGTAGGACTGGAACACCATCGAGATGTTGCGCGCGCGCGGCGGCAGGTCGTTGACCACCTCGCCGCCGATGCGGATCGTCCCGGAGGTGATCTCCTCGAGGCCCGCGATCATCCGGAGCGTCGTCGATTTTCCGCAACCCGAGGGTCCGACGAGGGCGACGAACTCGCCCTTGGCGATGTCGAGGTCGATCGTGCGCACCGCCTCGACCGAGCCGTAGCGTTTGACGAGCCGTTCGAGCGTCACTGTCGCCATGGGCTAGCCCTTCACCGCGCCGAAGGTGAGCCCGGACACGAGCCGCTTCTGGATGACGAAGGTCAGCGCGAAGGCGGGCGCGATCATCACCACCGCAAGCGCGCACATGCCGCGCCAGTCGATGGTGTACTCCGAGGTGAAGTCGAGCAGACCGACCGGCAGCGTCTGGGAGTCGGTCGAGCGGGTGAGCTGCGAAGCGAGCGCGAACTCGTTCCAGGAGGTCATGAAGGCGAAGATCGCGGCGGAAGCGACGCCCGGGCCGGCGAGCGGAAACTCGACCTGCCAGAACGCCTGCCAGGCCGTGCAGCCGTCGATCCGCGCCGCCTCCGCGAGATCGCGCGGGACCTGGCGGAAGAAGCCGTCGATCAGCCAGATGGTGAAGGGCACGTTGAGCGCTACGTAAACGAGGATCAGCCCAATGTGCGTGTCGATCAGCCCGGTGCGCGCGAAAATGATGAACAGCGGCAGCGACAGCGCGATGCCG
>Ga0335075_10017896_pt1 | contig 10517 bp, 8 predicted proteins | sample Lox_Sample_24_FD_206723 | JGI IMG/M metagenome (GOLD analysis project Ga0335075, IMG submission 206723) | Soil microbial communities from Loxahatchee National Wildlife Refuge, Florida, United States - Lox_Sample_2.4 | ecosystem: Environmental > Terrestrial > Soil > Wetlands | place: USA: Florida... | reverse complement strand
CGGCGTCTGCTGGTGGAGCGGCGGCGCGGCTGCGGCGTGGCTGATGCTCGCGGTGTGGCGGACGGCGACTACTGGATCCGTGCGGTTCGGGGTCCTCCTGTTTTTCGGGCTGGTCAACGTGATCGTGGTCGGCCGGATCATCGTCGCTCGCGGGGGAAGCGCATGAAGTCCCGACTGATCATGCTGATGTCGCTGGCGGTCGCGGCGCTGTCGCTAATCCTGGCCGCCGGCCGGGTCAACTTCGTCGTGGTCAACCGGCCGCCGGTGCACGCGACACTGACGCCGAGCCTCGGCTCCTACCTGGGCGTCTACGAACCGGGGTCGCCGCCGGGCTCGCCGCCGAGTTACCAGTCGATCGCGGCGTTCGGGGCCGCGGTCGGTCGTCAGCCGAACTTGGCTGAGATCTTCAGCGGCTGGGCCGCGCCATTCGACACCGGGTTTGCCGAAACGCTGCATCGCCACGGCGTCATCCCGCTCGTGCAGATTGACCCCACCGACGCGAACATCGCTGCGATCGCGGCCGGCGATTACGACGACTACCTGCGTACATACGCGGACGCGGTGGCCGACTACCGCCAGCCGGTCGTGATCGGGTTTGGGCACGAGATGAACGCCAGCTGGTATTCGTGGGGATATCGCCACGTCAAACCGAGCACCTTCGTGGCTGCGTGGAAGCACATTGTCCAGGTCTTCCGCTCGGAGGGGGCCGATAACGTCACGTGGCTGTGGACCATCCAGGCCGACGAACCTGGCACGGGGCCGATTGGAGACTGGTGGCCAGGCCCGGCTTACGTGAGCTGGGTGGGCATCGATGGCTTCTACTACCGCCCCTCCGACAGTTTCAGCAACGTCTTCGGCCCGACGATCCAGCAGGTCCAGGCGCTCACGAGCAAACCGGTGCTGCTAGCGGAGACCGCCGTAGGACCGGCTGCCGGGCAGCTCGTTGAAATCCAGGACTTGTTTAAGGGCGTGTCAACGTACAAGACGCTCGGCTTGGTTTGGTTCGACGTGGATCAGCACGGCGGTGTCTACCACCAGGACTGGCGGATCGAGAACAGCCAGGTAGCGGAGTACTCTTTCCGGCTCGGCGCCAAGGACGACCTCGCGTCCACCCTTGCGTCCGGAGGCGGATGAGTTGAGCGCCGACGCTACGACCCAGCGAGCGAACCCCGGCATGACCGCCGGACCAAGCACCGAGCCGCTCGCTGTCGTGTCGCTGCTCGACGCAACGCCGAGAGGGGCGACACCGCCGCAACTAACTCTCGCCGAGCACTCATCCAGCCGGTCTCGGTCCGCCCGGTGGGGGCTGGTAGCTGTCCTGCTCGCCCAGGTCGCTCTGTCCCTCCGGCTCATCTGGGCCAACACCGCCTTCCAGGACGAGGCGCTGTACTTGCGCGCCGGACACCTGGAGTGGGCCCATTGGCTGCACGGTGCGCCAATCCCTGACTTCCCGACGTACTTTTCCGGGGCTCCGGTTCTGTACCCGCCGATTGGGGCGGTCGCCGACAGCCTCGGCGGCCTCGTTGCGGCGCGGATCCTGTCCCTCGGCCTGATGCTCGCCGTAACTGCATTGCTGTGGGCCGCCACGGTGCGCCTCTTCGGGCGGCGAGCTGCCCTACTCGCGACGGGCCTGTTCGCGACGCTAGCGGGTACGCAGTTCCTCGGCGCCCTGGCGACCTACGACGCGATGGCACTGGCCCTACTCGCGCTGGCGGTGTGGCTCGGCGTTCGTGCCGCCGACTGCGGACCGGGCGCGCGCACAGCGCTGGTCATAGCGTCGGCGGCGGCACTCGCCGCCGCCGACGCTGTTAAGTACGCCACGGCCTTGTTCGCGCCCGTGGTGGTGGTGGTGGTCGCTCTCGCGGTCTGGCGGCGGCACAGGCCCGGCTCCGCAGTCGCAGCGGCGGCGATCATGGCTTCGGCTTGGCTGGCGCTAGTGGCGGCAGCCGTGGTGGTCGCGGGCAGCCAGTACTGGCAGGGGATCACCGCTTCGACGCTCGACCGGCCTGTGTCGGACGTAGCGGTCGGGGTCGTGCTCCAGCGCGCCTATGTCTGGACGAGTCTGGTCCTGGTCCTCGCCGCACTCGGAGCCCTCCTGGCCTTCCGCGGTACCGAGCGCGCACGACTCCTGCCCACGGTCCTGGCGGCCGCAGCACTGCTCGCACCCGCCGAGCAGGCGCACCTGCACACGACGGTCAGTCTCCAGAAGCACGTCGTATTCGGGGCGTGGTTCGCGGCCATCGCCGCCGGCTACGCGCTCGCCAGGCTGAGCCGGGTCGATCCCGGCCACGGCTGGGCTCCGGTCATGGCTCTCCCGATCGCGGCCTCGACGCTGTTCGGCTCGATCGGCCAGGCGGACGCGCTCTATCAGGCTTGGCCGAACTCGGCGCCGGTCATCAAGGCCCTGACCTCGTATGTACGCGCCTATCCCGGCCACTATCTGGCTGAGGACTACGACGTCGAGGCGTACTACCTACGCCAGCAGGTCCCCTGGCCGCGATGGTCGAGCACGTACTACTTCAGCTATCCGGGAGCCAGTCCAGGCGTGGCCTCCTACGCTGCCGCCATCCGGGCACACTACTTCGCTCTCATCATCCTCGACTTCGGCGACACCGCCAGCACGGACCAGCGCATCGTGACCGACATGGCCCGCGCGGGCGGATACATCGTGCTTGATCGGGCTGGCGCATACACCATCTGGGCGTCTGAGAAGACCGTGCCGTCCAGCGTGAGCAAACGCGGACGACGGACATGACCGAGCCAAGCCCTACACCGACTGGCGAGTACCTGCCCCGGCCGCCCAGCCGACGGGAGAAGTACGAGTATTTCGGCAAGCCCAGGCGCTGGGCATTTGCGTGGCTGCTAATCGCTGCCCTCGGCATCCTGTACGGCTACGTGCACGTGGCCGAACACGCGTGGCTGGTAGCGCCCGTCATGTGGCTCCTGCTGATGGTCTTGGTGCCGCCGGTGGTGGTGAACTTCTGGCTGCGCTTCGGGCGGCCGCGGCTGACGCTGGCCGAGCATGAGGCGACAGTGGCCTCCTACCGTCCACACGGGGAGAGCGTCGATGTCTTCCTGCCGAGTTGCGGCGAGTCGCTAGCGCTACTGAACAACACGTTCAGCTACGTGAGCCAGCTCAAATGGCAAGCAAGGCTGACTGTCTATGCGCTCGACGACTCGGCCAGGGTGGAGGTGAGGGAGCTCGCCGAACGGTACGGATTCCGTTACGTTGTGCGGCCGCGGCCCGGCGAGATGAAGAAGGCTGGCAACCTGCTGCACGCGCTGACCATCAGCGACGGCGACTTCATGGCCGTTATCGATGCCGACTTTGCCGTCCGACCCGACTTCCTGCTGGAGACGGTGCCGTACTTCGCCGACCCGAAGATCGGCATCGTCCAGACAGCCCAGTGCTTCGACGTACGCGACCCTTCCTTTTCCTATATCCAGCGGTACGCGGGGACGCTGCAGGAGATCTTCTTCAGGTTCATCCAGCCCGCGCGGGACCGCTACAAGGCCGCGATCTGCGCTGGGACGAACCTGGTTTACCGGCGCTCCGCCGTGGATGCGGCCGGCGGGTTCGCCCGGGTGCCGATCGGCGAGGATGTTCACACGGGGGTCAAGCTGTGGTGGGCGGGTTACGAGACGCGCTACCTGCAGCTGTGTCTAGCCAAAGGCGTCGCGCCCACAGACTTCCCTTCACTGGCGAATCAACAGGCTCGCTGGTGCCGCTCCTCAATGTTGCTGATGATCGAGAAGCATTTCGTCGAAGCTCACTTCACCTGGCAGCAGCGGATAGCGTTCTGGGCCGCGTTTATGTACTACATGTCGTCGGCTGCGCTGCTGATCACTGGGCCGTTCCCGACGCTGACCATGGTCTGGTTCTTCCCGCAGCGGGTGTTCCCGCATAACTACCTGCCGATCCTGCCGGCAATCGCGGCCACGTTCTTCGTCTTCCCGATGCTGAGCCGGGGCTGGCGGCCGACGATCTACCGGCTCTGCGTGATCAATTCCTGCTGCCATCTCTATGCGGTGTGGTACGCGCTGCGCGGGCGCGTGGCCGAATGGATACCGACAGGCGCGTCACCTGACAGCGGCAGGGTCCCTGTGACCGTGAACCGGATCCTGTGCACCTGGATCGTGGCGGTCGAGGTGCTGTTCTGGACGGGCCTGGCGCTGCGCGTGCGGGAATTCGGCTGGCAACCTTTCTGGGCGACCGAGGTCCTCGGTGTGGTCCAGCTGTACATGCTCGCTCCGCTCATCACGCCCAGCAAAGGCGTCTGGTGGCGAACCCGAACCCTAGCCGCCGAGATGGCGGCATAAGGAGGTGTGAGATGAAGCATCGAGGCGCCCGAGCGGCGCAACGCAAGCCTCGGCGCGGGCTGACGGCCTTCGGGGCCATCGTGGCCGTCGCGGCGATCGCGGCCGGAGTGGTTCTCTACAATCGGTCGGCCGATCCTACCGCGGCGTTGCCGGTCAATCTGCCGAGCACGCCACAATCGTATCTCGGTGTCTACACGGACCAGTTTCCCTCCTCATACGCGCCTTTGACCGCCTTCGGTCGTCAGACTGGCACGAAGCCCGATGTTGCGATGTACTACAGCGGCTGGTACGTGCCATTCCCGACAGGGTTCGCGGACCTCGCTGCGAACAGCGGAGTCGTCCCTCTGGTTCAGATGGATCCGCAAAACATCAGCCTGGCTCGCATCGCGGCCGGCCGGTACGACTCGTACCTATCGCTGTACGCCGAGACCGTGAAGGCGTATCGACATCCGGTAATTATCAGCTTCGGCCACGAGATGAACGGCGGCTGGTACTCGTGGGGTTACGGCCACACCACTCCGGCTGTGTTCGTAAACGCGTGGCGGCACATCGTCCGGCTCTTCAGGGCCCTCGGGGCGACGAACGTCACGTGGATGTGGACAGTGAACGTCATCAACGACACGCAGCGCGGAATGATACCTCGCCCAACTGCTTGGTGGCCGGGCAGCTCGTACGTGAACTGGGTCGGCATCGACGGCTACTACCTCAAGCCGTCCTGGCAGTTCGCTCCCCTGTTTGGGCCGACCATTGGGGTCGTCAGGGAACTAACCGGTGCGCCGATCCTGATCGCGGAGACGGGCGCAGTACCGGCCGCCGATCAGCCCGCGAAGATCGCCGACCTCTTTGCTGGAATACGAAACTACGGGCTGCTCGGCTTCGTATGGTTCGACGCCACGAACAGCATAGGTCAGCAATTCGGCCTGGACGGCTCTGCGGCCACAGCCGCGTTCCGGAGAGGCGCTGCGACTTGGAAGAGGCCAGGGTCGTGACCTACTCGGAGGATGACATGACTAACGCCCCCCAGGACGAGACGAGCCACAGGGGAGACGCGAAGCGGCCAGCACACTTCAAACGGCTGATTGCAATCATCGGCGCAACTGTTGTTGTCCTGGGAGCCGGTGGCGCAATCATCGCAGCGAAACTGTCCACGCCCTCTTATCCGATTCATTCGACCAATTACGTGCGCTACCTCGGCGTGCACGAGCCGGATGCCCCGGGCTCATACGATCAGATCGACCAATTCGCGGCATCGATCGGCAGACAGCCGAATATCGTGTCCTACTATAGCCCTTGGCTCGAGAAGTTCCAGCCACGATTCGTTGCAGCCGCGGCTGAACACGGCGCCACTACGATCGTTCAGATAGACCCGGAGAATGTTTCGATCGCAGCAATCGCAAGTGGGCAGTACGACAGATATCTGCGAAACTATGCCGCGGCCGTGAGCGCAGTCGGCAGGCCTGTGGTCATGTCCTTCGGGCATGAGATGAACGGCAACTGGTACCCGTGGGGAAATCAGCACACGCCAGCAAGTATATTCGTGGCGGCTTGGCGGCATATAGTTACGATATTCCGCGAGTCCGGCGCAACGAATGTCATTTGGCTCTGGACAGTCAATGTCGTCAGCTCGGCGAATGAGATTCCTAATCCGGCTCCGTGGTGGCCTGGCAAGCAATACGTGAACTGGGTCGGCATCGACGGGTACTTCTATCTGTCCTCCCAAACATTTAGTGAGCTTTTCGCGTCTACAATTATCGACGTTCGTGGACTTACCGGCGATCCGATATTGATCGCAGAGACGGGAGCGGCTGCGTCTGCTGGTCAGCCCGCAATGATTAGTCAGTTGTTCGCCGGCGTTCGCACATACGGCCTTTTTGGCTTTGTGTGGTTCGACGAAGACACTCAGGGTCGCGCCTGGCGCATAGACGGACCTGCGGCATTTTCGGCTATTCGACGAAACGCAAACCTCTACATGCGACCATCCTCAACGACCGAAGATGGGTCTCCTTAGCTTAGGAGGAAGCGGCAAATGATCGACCGCACGCAGCTCGCCGCTAGCCTCTTGCAGTTCGTGTTTCGGAATGGATCACATCTATCTCGGTTGTCAAAGTAAGAGAGCCCGCGGTGCATATAGTCCAGTTGACCGACTTCTTCAACCCTGTCATTGGCGGTCTCGAACGGCACGTAGAGACCCTTTCGCGTGAACTGATCGGCCTTGGGCACACAGTCACTGTCCTGACACTTCAGACCGGGGACGATCCGGCAGAGGAGACGATGGACGGCGTGCGTGTTATCCGATTTGCCGGATGGAGCGGTGGCCGGACAGCCTTTCATGCGGACGCCGCGCGTCCCTTCCACCCGCCCGTCCCCGATCCAGGCGCCATGACCGTACTGCGCCGCGTGATCCAGCGCGAGCGTCCCGATGTTGTTCACAGCCATAGTTGGCTCCAGTATTCCTACTTTCCCTTCTATCACGCGCAGCGAGGTCCTGCTCACGTTGTGACACTGCACGACCACGGATTGGCGTGTGCCAAGAAGACCTTTGAACAAGCCACCAGCCTGCGCCCGAGGGCCGGTGAGAGCCCGTTGTCTGACCCGTCGACGGACCACATGCCTCGACAGTGCTCGGGTCCACGACTCATGAAATGCCTGGCCTGCGCACCGGAGCAGTTTGGCGTACTCAAAGGTGCGGCGATTACAACGGGCCTCCGAGCCAGTCGCGTCCTTCACAAGCGCGCGGACCGCTACATTGCCATCAGCAGGGCCGTCGCCGACGGTTCACGGCCTGCCCTCCCTGGCCGCTCGGATGTCGTCGTGATACCCACATTGATACCGAACCACCTCCGAGCGCTAGCATCGTCAACCCCCCGACCGACATTTCTACCGCCTGACGACGGATACCTCATGTTTGTTGGAGCGCTGGGGCGACACAAAGGCGTGGATGTGCTACTGGAGGCCCGCCGTCGAATGCGCAACCGGCTGCCGATGGTTCTAATAGGCACCCCCCGCGCCGATACGCCTCGGATCGAGGATCCTGACATTGCCATCGCCCATAACGTCCCGTCGGCGCAAGTGATGGCGTCGTGGACACGTGCGTCGATCGCCGTGGTCCCGTCCGTCTGCAGGGAAGGAATGGGACAGGTGGCGATCGAAGCTATGCTCACCGGCCGACCCGTCGTCGCCTCAGACATTGGTGGTCTCCGGGACGTCGTCGAGCACAGTGTCACCGGTTTGATGGTTCCGCCTGCAGATCCCGAGGCGTTGGCGAGCGCACTGGACACGCTGGTGGATGATCCGTTGGCACGCCAGCGAATGGGCGAGGCCGGGCGGCTACGCGCGCGGCAATTCGAGGCTGCTGTGGTAGTACCTCGGGTCGTAGAGGTCTTCGAGGAGGTACTCCGCGAACGTGCCGACAAGCAGCTGGACTTATTCGACAAAACATAGTTGCTGATGGTCAGTTGGATGCTAGCCGGAGCGTACGCCCGGCGCTGTCAGTCAGGCCGACTCAGCCATTCAGGCTCGGCCGTGCAATGCTTGCCATCGGTGCATCGCAAGCGTCAGGAGTCGGCCGACGCCGGAAAGACATGCGTGTCAGACCTGCGCTCGCGGGCAAGATCACGTCGAGGAGGCGCGCCGCTCCGCAGAGCGCGAACTCAGCTCGCCGACGCGAACTCGGCACATTCCCGCCTTCCCGGTGACCTCGCTCCAATGCGGCTCGTGCCAGGTTCGCCGCTAGCTCCTCCGCTGCGATTGGCAAGCGCTCAAAAGTCTCCAGTGCGAATCCGGCTCCCGTCATCCGGGCAACGTACCATCCGGGTTTACGCAGCCAATGAGATTTGCGGTCGTGGATGCTGACCCAAGCCGTATCTTCGAAAAGGTGAACCTGCTGCGCAGCCGTCCGCGCTAGCTCAGCAATAAGAGCGTCGGCAATATCAGCAGGATTGTGCTGCAGGACCGTTACGGTTATCACCGACTCGAAGCTGCGATCGGCGAAGGGAAGTATGCGGCCGTCGACCAAAGTCAATGGGATATCAGGCAGAAGTTCTCTGGCATGAGCAAGCATGCGAAGTGAGACATCAACACCGGCCACCTCTTTACCACGCTCGGCTAGCCAGGCGAGGTTGCCGCCCGGTCCACAGCCCACTTCTAGAACCTCATGTGTCTCCTCAGTCGCAGGTCTCAGCATTCGTTCTAGGAACATTGCGCGTTTGCGCCGATAGAAGTCGCTGTCATCACCTGCGAACGAGCGTGCCTCACGGTCGCGTGTGGCGACTCGACCGGCTACCTCCTCCCAGTAGGTGTCCGGAATATAAGCACGCGTCCTCGCTCGGCGCATTCAGACTCCTCCACAGCGACGCATTGTTTGCTTGCGACGCCGACCTATACGGCTCGTCACGGCACGCGGCTCCGGCTCGTGAAGCAAAAACAGCAACGTCGCAGCATTTTCGCTTATAATACCAAAGAGAGCTTAAGACAAGAGGAAACTGCAGCCAACATACTGCTTGTGCTTGAGCTTGAGCTTGAGCTTGAGCTCGAGCGCACGAGCGCTGGGAACGACAGGATTCCTATTGCGCACTCGAAGTGATCAAGGCAAGCGTCCACTCAGCCGATCTAGGGACTGAAGTTCAGCGAGATCCATCAGGAGCTCAATTCCACGGCCTGGATCCGCCGCAGGCTCTAGTCCGGTCGGCTGAACTCGCGTCAACGTGGCCGAGCGCTTTTGCATAGATGCGAACGCGGGAAAACTTGCCACGGCTCCAAGCACCTGCATGCCGAGCCAAGCAGCGCCAACTCCTGCAATCCCGAGCCTCGGCATCAGAATCCAAGATGCTGTTAGAGTGCCTACGAATATACCCAGGTTCAACGTCGTCGAATATCCCAGTCGGTCAGTTACGCGAAAAACTGCCACAGCCACATTTGACACTGCGTCTGGAATTGAAGATACAGCTAGGAGAACAAGCAACTCATATCCGGCAGTCGCGTACGCGTGTCCAAAGAGGCCGAGGACAAGTCGTCCCCCGATGATCATCACCAAGATCGCTGGCGCCAGAAGCGCCGCGATCACGCGAAGCGCTTTACGGACCACGGCGCGCAGATTCGAATTCGCTCTGACCCCTTCGGCGAACACGGCCGTAGCGACTGATGGGCTCACCATGAAGAACGATAGACCAAGCATCCAGGTTATGTAGAAGTAGGCGTTCTCCGTCGCGCCTAGGCGCAGTATTACGAGTATGGGCAGTACCAGCGGAGTAACTGCTCCCCCGACACTCGTCAGATGCTGGCCCATGAGGTGCCGAACGGAGTCCGCTCTAGGCGGGGCGTAAGGCTGGCGATGACGAGGGTTCCGATACTGGGACCCGCGGGAGTGCGGCGCCCGAGATGGACTGCGCCGTGGAGAGCGTCCAGGTCGCCGACCTAGGCCCATACGAGGTAGGAGCCAGCCGACCCCGAATACCAACCCGAGCAGGGCGCTTGCAACCCACGCTTCCACGATCCTAGTGGCGCCAACGCCTAGGGCGGCGACAGGGAGCAATAGAAGCACCTTCGCAACACTAATCAAGCCTTGAATGGCAAGCAGCCGGCCTGCGCGGCGTGCCGCGATGAATGCAGCACCTATTAGATTCACCAGCGTCCACGTCGCTGCCCCGAGAACGGCAACGATCGTAGGAGCGGCTGTTCTGAAGAACAAGTGGTACTCCGCGAACCTTATCAGCACGAAAACTGCTGCGACTGCGGCGAGGGCAGTCACTCCCGCCGTGGCCAAGCAGATTCGGAGTAGCACACGAGTCCAATGTGACGAGCGCTCGGCTTGGGGGAGACGCTCGATCAGAATTGCAGAGGATCCAAGATACGTAAGCAAGGCTGCAGTCGTACAAAGTGATATGACAGCGCTCGCCAGGCCCACTTGGGCCCTAGCGAAGATATGGGCAGCTAGAGCCCAGAAGACGTACCCCAGGCATCCCGTAACGATGGTTGATGCCATGAGGTAGAAGCTGTTACGGACGAGGCTATCCGATCTTGCACGACGTAGATAGCCTGGCATTCCTCCAGCTGGCGAGGAGATCTCGGTCATCACTTACACGTCTTCGAAGACTTGCCCGGGTCATGAACATCAGCGTCGATTGACCAACTCCGCGGCGTGGTCTGCGGCTCGCCGCTAGCTGGCGTCAAACTGAGCGTCACAACAATGCGATACATAC